>Ga0302240_1000010_pt1 | contig 314359 bp, 288 predicted proteins | sample AAG_UR_His_MG_FD_193538 | JGI IMG/M metagenome (GOLD analysis project Ga0302240, IMG submission 193538) | Enriched activated sludge microbial communities from anaerobic digester in WTTP, New Holstein, Wisconsin, United States - AAG_UR_His | ecosystem: Engineered > Bioreactor > Anaerobic >... | reverse complement strand
CTTGGTTCAACCTCATAAATATGAACGGACGCGTTTATGATCCGCTGGTCGGCCAGTTTCTTAGTCCGGATAATTATGTACAGGCGCCTTATTTTACACAGGGGCTGAACAGGTATGTGTACTGCCTCAATAACCCACTGAAGTATACGGATCCGAGTGGAGAGAAGCTAAAGTTGTGGCAACTAGGACTTCTTGATATTTTAACAGGGGGCGTTGTTTCACTTACTGCAACCTCATTGATAACAACTGAAGTTCCGACATGGACAGCAAATGCAGCGGGTTTGACATTCATAAATTCATTTTCCGGTCAGGATCGGGTTGACAATACCTGGGATATCTGGAAGGGACTTTTTAAGACCAATCCAAAGCTTAGCAATGAGGACCAGGCTTTGCAATGGATATCGAGATTCACCCTGCAAGCTCCACAGACTCAGGCCGGCTATACTGCCTCACAGGGAAGAAATCTTTTCGGTGGAGTTGATAATGTAGAATACTTTGATGGTGCTACTTTAGTTAATAGAAACAATCCCAAAGGTGGTGGTGGAATGACATTGAGTCCGTTTATTCTGGGGACCAACCTTGAAGCCTCAATAACTGATTTCACATTCATGCATGAATATGGTCACACCCTGCAAAGCGCCAGGTGGGGACCATATTATTTACCTATTCCGGCATTGCTTAGCGGAGCAGATATGATATTTGGCGGTCAGAAGTATTGGTCGTGGGATCCAAATTATTCCAGACATGATATACGGTGGTATGAAAGACAAGCGAATAGATATGCCTCAAATTACTTTAGCATATTCTATGATATTGATTGGAAAGAAGATCGATTTCCAATTAGAATTCCACTCGATTATGGTCACCGGGAACGACCTTCAACTTTAACAATAAAAAAACTGAAATGAGACAATTAAGTATAGCATCTATATTGCTGGCATTAATACTATTAGAAGGCTGTGAATTATTTATGGAAAAATGGTATTATATTTATGTAAGGAATGATAGTAAAAGAGATATATATGTAGTTTCTGCTGATGGTTTAGCATCGGTAGATCCATATCCTGATACTTTATTGCCAAATTCACAACCTCATTTAGATCTAATTAAGCCTAATACACATATTAAGCTAGTTAGTAGCAGAAAATGGGAGGATCGTATTAACAACCTTATACCTTCAGATACACTGAGTATTTATTTATTTGATGCTGATACTGTCAATATTTGCGGATGGGAAGAAGTAGCAAAAGATTACAAAATTCTCAAGCGTTATGATCTCAGTGTGGATGATCTAGTAAAGATGAACTGGACAGTAACGTATCCCTGATTATAACCGATGAATGAGCAAGTTGAGTATCGGTATTGTTATTGCCTCAATAACCCGCTGAAATTTACGGATCCGAACGGAGAGAAGCTAAAGTTGTGGCAACTTGGACTTCTTGATATTTTAACCGGGGGCGTTGTTTCACTTACCGCAACCTCATTGATAACAACTGAAGTTCCGACATGGACAGCAAATGCAGCGGGTTTGACATTCATAAATTCATTTTCCGGTCAGGATCGGGTTGACAATACCTGGGATATCTGGAATGGACTTTTTAAGACCAATCCAAAGCTTAGCCAAGAGGACCGGGTTTTGCAATGGATCTCGAGACTCACCCTGCAAGCGCCGCAGACTCAGGCCGGCTATACTGCCTCACAGGGAAGAAATCTTTTCGGTGGAGTCGATAATGTTGAATTTTTTGATGGAGCTACCTTGGTTAACAGGAATAACCCGAATGTGAGTGGTGGTGGAATGACATTGAGTCCGTTTATTCTGGGGACCAATCTTGAAGCCTCAGTAACTGATTTAACATTCATGCATGAATATGGTCACACCCTGCAAAGCGCCAGGTGGGGACCATATTATTTACCTATTCCGGCATTGCTTAGCGGAGCAGATATGATATTTGGTGGTCAGAAGTATTGGTCGTGGGATCCAGGTTATTTCAGACATGATATCCGGTGGTATGAAAGGCAAGCGAACAAATATGCTTCTGGATATTTTGAAAATAATTATGGTATTGAATGGTACGAGGAAGAAAACCCCATTCACATTCCTCTCAAATACGAGCATCGTGAAAGACCTTCAACTTTAACAATAAATAAGTACTGATATGAAACGATCATATATAGCATTTATGTTGCTGGGATTAATACTTACAGAAGGCTGTGAGCAAATTCTTGAGTTATTTATGGAGAAAGTGTACTATATTTATATTCAAAACGACAGTAATATTGATTTATTCGTTGCCGCCGCTGATGGCAAGCACTCAATAAGTCCATATCCCGATACCATCTTACCAAATTCACGCCCATTTTTAAAAGAAGTCGGACCTGATGAAAGAGCAAAGTGGGAGAGTCATGGGAAATGGGAGGATCGTATTAACAACCTTATACCTTCAGATACACTGAGTATTTATTTATTTGATGCTGATACTGTCAATATTTGCGGATGGGAGGAAGTAGCAAAGGATTACAAAGTTCTCAAGCGTTATGATCTCAGTGTGGATGATCTAGTAAGGATGAACTGGACAGTAACGTATCCCTGATTATAACCGATGAATGAGCAAGTTGAGTATCGGTATTGTTACTGCCTCAATAATCCACTGAAATATACGGATCTCAGCGGGGAACGTACAATACTGGGCAGGTTTTTCAACTGGATCGGAGAGCAGGGAGCTAAGCCATGGGTAAGGGCTTTGATTTCAATGCCAACAATGTTATCCATAGCTCCTGCAGAAGTATTAACAATGGATGCAATGAGCGGCGGAGGTTTTGTGACAAATTTTATTCAGGGCGGTTTCAGTAAAGGATTTCAGGGGGTTGGGAACTATTTTACAATAAGCGGCCAGATGTTTGATACAGGAACCGAGACAAAAGGATGGGGATGGAGACTTTTATCAAGGTTTACCTGGGAAGGATTAAACACTTCTGTGGGTAACATTGCTGCAACTTTGACAAATTCCTCTGGAGTGGTGGATGATATCCAGTATTATCGCGGGGCAACAGTGCTAAAGACCCGTGGAGATTATGGAGCAATAACATTTGGGAACAATATTATTGGCGATAGGGATATTGAAGCCTTACCTGATAATCCTCTGTTTCAGCATGAATATGGACATTATTTGAGAAGCAGAGGATCAGGCCCGGGTTATTATTTTGAATACGGCATCCCAAGCTTGTGGAGCGCTGCTACCAATCCATACGACCATGATTATTTCTGGATAGAGCGTGATGCCAATAAAGCCGCATTTATTTATTTTACTGAACAATATCCCGGTTTTGATGATTGGTTTTATAAAAGGAATCCTTTATATGAGGAAGGAGATCCACGAAACTATAGCTACCCAGTATATAAATATGGACATCCGTATAGGCCAACCACCCTGACCATAAATAAACACTAATTGATAAACATAATTGTGAATATTGTATGAAAAGGATATATCATAATATACTAATAAGTTCAGTTATTGCTTTGCTTATTTTGGTTCAATGTGATCCTTGGGATTTCAAAATGAAAATAACAAATAACAGTAATTCAACGATTTACTTTTTTGATAGTTTTGCGTATCCTGATACTATTATAAGACCTGAAGAGAATCCTATTAACATACCGGAAACAAATTCAGTACTACCTGGATCAACAAGGGCGAATAGAATGAGAGGTAGTTGGGAATCAAAATTTGAAATTCGTGATACATTAATGATTTTCATTTTTGATGAGACGACATTGAGAACCGTTCCATGGGATACAATCAGGAAAAACTATATGATACTAAAAAGGTATGATTTGAGCCTTGAGGATCTAGTGAAAATGGATTGGAGGGTGACATATCCGTAAACTCTGGTATAAGTGAAATATCAGAAAAGTAAATGGTACACCTATTGCCTCAATAATCCTCTGAAGTATACGGATCCGAGTGGAGAGGAATGGAGATGGAAATGGAAATGGTGGTCATTGATGCTCGCGGAGATTTTCACCGGAGGCCAGATCTCAATAACCGAGGCTTCAATTGCGATAATGGGCGTGGGAGCCCAATCTCTTGCCAACGGTATTGATTATACCTCTGTCTGGTTTAAGAGCTGGTCAGATCCCGGAAAGGCAGGCAGGCAGTTTGATAATTCGTTAAGGATTGATTTTGGAATATTGAACTCATTTACCGGCATGTTCAGGTATGATAAGAGCGCCAAAGGGATTGAATGGCCGCTGCAGGTATGGAACAACCTAACGGGAGGAGAGGGATTGCAGACTATTCTGGGTAACGGACTGGCTCATCTTCAAAATACAGGTGACCATGTTGAAGGAGTGAAATATTACGAGGACAGGACAATTGTCCGGTTAAAGGATCAATACTTTTTTGATGACAGGTTTTTAGGGATTTCTTTGGGCAGCTATGTTTCAGGGGAAAATATTGCGTATGGTCTGAATGATAAAACCGGGAATATCAATCTGTTTGCACATGAATTTGGCCACACGTTTCAGAGCAGGATAACAGGTCCTTTATATCTTTCTAAGTATGGCATCCCAAGCGGGCCCATGCGATCAGAAGTTCCCGAAAAAGATGCTGATATAAGGGCACATCAGAGATTTGGTTTCTGGCCTTATGAATTGGAATATGCTCCTGCTGATTTTAGTGACCGCAACACTATAAAATGGTGGGAATTTTTCGTATGGCCATTTATGCCATGGTGGAATTACTAATGTATCATAAAACCATGAAGGTATGAAAAGGGTATTATTAAGCATAGTTGTTGTTATTTTGAGTTTATTATCAACAGGATGTGATGAGGAACATATTTATAACTACTATGTTAAAAATCAGAATATTGACAAAATAAAAATCTTATTTAAAGCTTATGCTACGGATACACCTGATTCGTTGGATATTTTCGTAAACCAAATCAAATTAATATATCAGTATCAAAGCATTGGTTTTCCTCAAAATAACATTGGAATGCACTTTAACAAATTTGAAGTTTACCACAAGGATATGAAATCCTCTACTGACTTTTATCAAAATAATCTATGGAAATATACAGTTATAGATAGTGATACAGCCGAATTCGTATTGGAAATAGATTCAAGCTATTTTGATTGGGGGAAAGGCATACCTGAAGTTCCTTAAATTGGCCTGGAACTCGTTATTATTAGACTCTGCTGATTATTTGTTTTGTTATTTCAAAAGCTATTACTGAAGGTAACTTTGCAGCATATTTTACGTATAACAGTGATAACGCGAGGGCGAAGATGGAAGTTAAGCAGAGCGGCAGCACAATACTTACAAGGTGATAGCGGAGGCGGGAACACCTGCCATGGTTTAACCTGATAAATATGTTGAGCGAAGAGAGGGTATATAGTGAAGGGGCGAAATCCCGGGGGCGGAGCGACTCGGGAAACGGCAGGGTATATGATCCGCTGGTCGGGCAGTTCCTGAGTCCGGATAACTATGTTCAATCTCCCGATTTCACGCAGAATTTTAACAGGTATAGTTATTGCCTCAATAATCCACTGAAGTTTACGGATCCCAGCGGGGAACGTACAATACTGGGCAGGTTTTTCAACTGGATCGGTGAGCAGGGGGCAAAACCATGGGTAAGGGCCTTGATTTCGATGCCAACAATGTTATCCATAGCTCCTGCAGAAGTATTAACAATGGATGCAATAAGCGGCGGAGGTTTTGTAACAAATTTTATCCAGGGCGGATTTAGCAAAGGATTTCAGGGTGTTGGGAACTATTTTACAATAAGCGGCCAGATGTTTGATACCGGAACCGAGACCAAGGGATGGGGATGGAGGCTTCTTTCAAGGGTTACCTGGGAAGGATTAAACACCGGTATGGGAAACATTGCCGCCACTTTAGCAAATTCTTCGGGAGTGGTGGATGATGTACAGTACTATCGCGGGGCAACGGTGTTAAAAACCCGAGGCTACTGGGGAGCCATTACATTTGGCAATAATATTATTGGCGATAGGAATATTGAAGCCTTACCTGATAATTATCTGTTTCAGCATGAATATGGGCATTATTTGAGAAGTAAAGAGTCCGGGCCTGGTTATTTTTTTGAATATGGTATCCCAAGCTTGTTGTATGCAGCATGGCACACTCCTGAACAGCACCAGTATTATTGGACGGAGCTGGATGCAAACAAAACGGCATTTTTTTATTTTGATGAGCAATACCAAGGTTTTCAATACTGGAATTTCAATTATAGTCCTTTATTTGAAAGAGGTAATCCATTTAACAATTCATATCCAAGATTTCGATATGAACACACCAATCGACCTTCGACTTTAACAATAGACAAGAATTGAGAAGGATGGATACTGCATATAAAAAAACGATTACTGAGAAACTCATAATTTATGTAGTTCTTATAGCTTCAATGGTTGGTTGTGATAAAGTTGATTACAAGATGAAAATAACAAACAACAGTAATTCAACGATTTACTTTTATTATAGCTTTTCATATCCGGATACTACCATAAGAGCAGAAGGCAATCCTTTGGGGTCACCTGATAATTATAGAATCTTATCAGGAGAAACAATAACAAATCCCATGAGAGGGTCATGGGAGGGTCAATTTGATATTTATAGCACACTTATGATTTTCATTTTCGATGAGGCGACATTGAAAACCGTTCCATGGGATACGATCAGGAAAAACTATATGATACTGAAGCGGTATGATTTAAGCTATGAGGATCTGGTAAAAATGGATTGGAGGGTAACATATCCGTAAAATAATGTTTTTTAGGCATATTGGTAATATACTGCACCAGGCGGTGTCGCAGATATTGTTGTTAAGTACCAATTTCAGGATAATTTTTACAAAATCATTGATCTGAGAAGGTATGATAATCAATAAATAGCCAGCCAGCCCGGAGGGCTGCAAGTCCAATATCCATGGTTACATCCATGGTAAATGTCTGCCCTGGCTTACAACGCCGGAGGTGTTGAAGAACAGCAGCTTCAACCCTCTCCGGGGTTGGTCAGCAGGGCCGGAGAACTACCCCGGATGTTACCGGGGACATTGGACTTAAAAGCCCCGCTGGAGCGGGGCAGGCTCCCGGGCCTTAAAAAATTAAACGAGCGTGCAAAGATGGAAGTTAAGCAAAGCGGCAGCACAATACTTGCAAGGTGGTATCCGAGCGGGAGTTATATAAAAGAGACGCAGGGAGGAGTTACGAAAGAATACACGTTTATAGGAGGCGATGCCTATACTGCCCCGGTTGTTGCAATAACCCAGGGAGGAACCACCACGTATTACAACCTGCTGAGGGATCATCTCGGGAGTATAACACATGTAGTAAATGCATCGAACAACACGTTGCTTCATGAGTACAGTTATGATGCCTGGGGGAGGATGAGGAACGTGTCATCATGGACCAATTATGCTCCGGGTTCTGAACCGTCGTTATTTGTTGCCGGAAGAGGATTTACAGGACATGAACACCTGCCATGGTTTAACCTGATTAATATGAACGGACGCCTTTATGATCCGCTGGTCGGGCAGTTCCTGAGTCCGGATAACTATATTCAATCTCCCGATTTTACACAGAATTTTAACAGGTATAGTTATTGCCTGAATAATCCACTAGTCTATGCGGACCCCGATGGAGAGCTGGCTTGGTTTATACCTGTAATAATTGGTGCAATAATTGGTGGTACCTCAGGAGCTGTAATGGCTGATAATGCAGGTGCGGAAGGATTCTGGGAATGGGCTGGATATATTGGAGGGGGCGCGTTAGTTGGAGGACTGTCGGGAGGTGCAGCAGCCGGAGTAAGCGCTTTGGGAGGTGGTGCGATGCTTGCAGGAGCGACAGCGGGAGCTGTCGGAGGTGCCGGATTTAGCGGAATGGCTACTGGCTGGGATGGAAGCGCCATGTTAACAGGAGCTGTTAATGGAGCGTTAGCAGGTTTTGTTGGTGGAGGTGTAGGTAGTGCAATCGGAGGCGGTTGGGGAGCTTTAGCAGGTGGTGCAGCTTCAAATCTTACAAGTCAGTTGTAGTACAATGACGGGGATTTTAGTGAAGTAAATTGGGCATCTGTAGGCATAAGTGGCGCAGCTTCTTTTGGTTTATATCATGGAATGCAGTATATGCAATACAGAGCAATGGATGGAAAGCTGGGTCAATTAAACGTTACCTATAGACAATTTTCTAAGATAAATGCTGCATACCAAAGGTCCAGCTTTTGGCACAAAGAACATGGGGTAATTTTGAGTAGGGATGGTTCAGCCAGGTTTGTTGCGAGAGCAGACCGTCACAAATATGATGTTACATTAAGATTGAACCCACGAAATGGAGATTTTGCAACGGCTCATACCCATTGGACAAAAGATGGAGTTGATTTAGGCGGTGGCGTATTTACTGTTGGAGGATACCATTCTCCTCATGATTTAGTTAGTATACCGGGTTATTCTTTGGTTGTTGGTAGGACAACCTCTACTTATTCTATAAGTGGTACAGGTGCGTTTAACTATATAAACCCTGATCCATTTATAAGGTTTTTTATGTTCCCATGGAATTGGTAAAATTTAAAGACATGAGAAAACTAATTTTAATACCCACTCTGTTTTTATTGTCTATTTGTTTTGCTCAAGCACAAATGATAGCAGGAAATGATACCTTGTATTTAAATTACTTTATTGCTGTGGGTGAGTTTGGAGGAAATAATGAAGGGTTAATAATTTACAGCAATAACAATGAGTTAAGGGCCAAGGGTGTTAGGTATAATGCTAGTAGTTATGGGATGCCTTTAAAAGTTGATGCGATTATCGATTTCTACGAAACAAATAAAAATAGCTATACTGTTATAAAAGCAGAGTGGGTTTTAGGCGAAAAACAACGTGATTACATCGCTAAAATACTGGAAGAAATAAAGACAAGACCCGTTGAAGAAAATGTGTATAGCAATGCAAGTGAACATTATGCAATATTAACGAAGAAAGAGAGCTGTGTTTTTATTGATAGAACCGGGGAATGGAATAAATTTTTTGAGATAAAGAAAGTCCTAGACATAGAGCAACAACATCGAAATCGAAAGCATTAAATGAAAAAAAGCCCCAGCGAACTGGGGCTTTTTGCTTATAGCGCAAGCTGTTTGATTTTATCCTTGGTGATGAATGCATCGAGGAATATTTTAACCACTGATTTTTTTTCCTCTGTCATCTTCTCGATCATTTTAAACTGGTTAAGGAGTTCCTTATCTGTGAGAGAGCTGTCTGCCAGATCATCTGAAGTACCGTTCATCAGGAAATCTGATGTGACTTCCAGGTCGGTCGAAACATCAAACACGCCTGCCAGCCGCTGCATGACATCTGCCCGGGGGGTATCAGTTCAGAATTAAAAACCCGGGTTGTGGGAGAACGGGTGATTTTTTCTTTCAATTTTAAACCCTTCTTCCTGTTTTGAGCGGTTTTTTGTCTCTTCGAAAGCCAACTATTTGATTTATAGAGAATAGAGAGATTTTTAATTGTAAATATGGGTGTCTCAGCCTATATTTACAAGATGTTTATACGTCAGAAAGTAAATAAAAGTGGTAGTGTAAGTGTACAGATCGTCCAGAAGGTAGGGCGTATTAACAGAGTTGTCAGGACCATTGGTTGTTCAACGGATCCTGAGGAGTTGAAAAGGCTTGAGAGTCAGGCTGAATATGAGAAGGAACGTATTTATGGTCCCACTTTATTTGATCCCCGCCCGGTAGAAGATCTTAAAAATGTCACCAACGACTGCATCAGGGTAATTGGTCCAGATATTGTTTTTGGTGAGTTATATGCCCGTATTGGCTTTGATATTATTGGCGAGCCACTTCTTAAAGCACTGGCGATATCCAGGTTGACCCACCCGGGGAGTAAGCTTAAACTAAGTGAATATCTCAATGTTACAGGGCGTGATAGCGTCTCTGTTTACTCCATATATCGATTTTTAGACAAGATCAGTGACAGGTATAAAACACAAATCGAGCATCTTTCATTTGCGTATACAAAGCGGGTGCTGAATGGGGAGATAGGTATCGTCTTTTATGACATGACCACCATCTACTTTGAGAGCAGTCAGCCTGATGAGTTAAGGATCCCCGGGTTCTCCAAGGAAGGTAAGCATCATCTTCCTCAGATATTTTTGGGATTACTGGTTGGGTGTAATGGTTATCCCATTGGCTATGACATTTTTGAGGGTAATATTTATGAGGGTCACACCCTGATCCCGATTCTTGAGAGGTTCGAAAAACAGTTTTCCATAGGCCATCCGATAGTAGTTGCAGATGCAGGTCTACTGAGCAAGTCGAATATCGAAGAGTTAACAAAGCGCAAATACAAATTTATCCTTGGAGCCCGGGTGAAGAATGAAGGAGCCAAGGTGGTTCAGCTTGTCCAAAGGCGTGAATGGGCAAATGGAGATATGGTTGAATATTTAAACCCTGACAACAGCCGCTTGATTATTGAGTACACCGATAGTCGGGCCAAGAAGGATGAATTTAACCGGACAAGGGGGATCAGAAAGCTTGAGAAACAAGTAAACTCAGGGAAATTAACCAAAAGCAACCTCAACAACCGGGGTTATAACAAATATCTCAAACTAGACGGAGACATATCTATAAGCATTGATTATCAGAAGTATGATAATGACCGCAAGTGGGATGGGATCAAAGGATATATCACTAATACTGACCTTGCAAAAGAGGCAGTTGTCACCAGATATCGTGAGCTGTGGCATATTGAAAGGGCCTTTCGTATCTCAAAAACTGACCTTCAGATAAGGCCAATATATCATCGCCGCAGGGACAGAATCGAGTCTCACATATGCATATCCTTCATGGCTTACCTGATGTACAAGGAGTTAGAAAGGTTAATAATGGACAATAATCTGAAAACATCTGTTGAGAAGGCAATCGAACAGGTAAATAAGATTTATGAGATTATAATACCTGGAGATGATGGAAATCACTCGACTTTTAGACCCCACAACAATCACCTTCAGCAAAAACTCATTGAAATAATAACCTCACCCTAATTTTGGGTGTCTTTCGCACAAAACAGGAGCTGTGTTTTTATTGATAGAACCGGGGAATGGAATAAATTTTTTGAGATAAAGAAAGTCCTAGACATAGAGCAACAACATCGAAATCGAAAGCATTAAATGAAAAAAAGCCCCAGCGAACTGGGGCTTTTTGCTTATAGCGCAAGCTGTTTGATTTTATCCTTGGTGATGAATGCATCGAGGAATATTTTAACCACTGATTTTTTTTCCTCTGTCATCTTCTCGATCATTTTAAACTGGTTAAGGAGTTCCTTATCTGTGAGAGAGCTGTCTGCCAGATCATCTGAAGTACCGTTCATCAGGAAATCTGATGTGACTTCCAGGTCGGTCGAAACATCAAACACGCCTGCCAGCCGCTGCATGACATCTGCCCGGGGGGTATCAGTTCAGAATTAAAAACCCGGGTTGTGGGAGAACGGGTGATTTTTTCTTTCAATTTTAAACCCTTCTTCATTTGAACGGCGAAGCCCACGGCGAATACCATTGAAATCCAAACCAGATGTGAGTTTCGAGCCTTGAACGGATAGATCCCGGGGGTCTTTGATGGATTAATGCCAGCTCTTCCTGTTTTTCGCATTTAGCGAAAATCCCTTTTTACTTTAAACCTTAATAGGGTTTACGATTTTTAAGCCATTGATATTGTTAAAGTCCTTTTCGTTGTTGGTGATAAGCGTAAAACCATGAGCCAGGGCAGTAGCGGCAATAATGGCATCTGGGGTTTTAACTTTTTTGTTCCGGCGAATGTTCACGCAATACGTGATAACATCGGGGGTAATGTCAAATATAGTGCTGTCGGCAATAAAATCTTTTACCCGTTGTTCTTTGAAAGCATCCGTTTTCCAGCAAAGCAGTTCTATTTGCGATATAACCGAAAGGTTAGGCACAGCATCAATGACGGAATCCATAAACTGCAAACCATTTTCAGGGAGCGAAGCTGAAAAATAATCGGAAATAACATTGGTGTCGATTAAATACTGTTCCATTCGCTGCGCATCTGGTTTATATGGTCGTTTAATTGCTGCCCTTCTTCTTTTGTAATAAAGCCCTTGTATTTATCGGATAATTTGGTTTTAAAGGGCTCAATATTTTCTTTTAAAACCTTTATCAATCGCAATTCTTCCAGTTCGTGCAAAATTCCGATGGCCTTCTGGTTGGTTAATTGAATAAGAATAGTATTTTTCATATCCTTACTTATTTGGCGTGCAACAATGTCTGAATTTTAGTTTTGTCATAGCTCCAGTATTGAGCTTTGTCTATTTCCTTTCGTATCGGTTTAACTTGGTAAAATGTACTTCAATCAATTTTGCCGGATCGTTTTGCGAAATTCCTTTTCACTTTCTAAGCTACTTTTATTTTTTTATAAAATTAGCATAAAAGTTAAGTGTTAGCAATTTAATTTAAATAAGGTAGCAGAAAAGTAGATTTTTTAGCTTGTTTAATTAGATTAGTTTGCTGATTTTGCTAATAAAACTTTAAATGTGTTTTTTTAGAATATTTTCATAGACGAAAAACGTTTTCCTGTTCGGACTCACTAAGCAGATAGCCTACGGTTGTGTCAACCAGTTTGGCTATTTTTTTTGCAGCTTCAATGCTTGGTTGCATCTCATCCCGTTCATATTTACCGATAACAGAATAAGAAGTATTAAGGACATTATTTTGTTGTTTCAGAATCAAGTAATATGATTACAGATTTGACGGCTAATCTGAATTACAAATTGAATACGCACGAACTGAAAACTAAGGTAAAGGAATTTATTCAGAAATGCAACTAATTTAAAAAGCCCGGATTTCCGGAGCTTAATTTACCTATATTGTTTATAAAGGTCCAGGAACTCATCCAGTTCCAGGTCTAAATCTTCACGGATTATTTTACGCGTGAGACCTTTGGGAAGGTCTTCGTTTTTGTGAACCGGAACAGTGGTAACCCGGCCATCAGGGTGTTTTAACCTGTGGTGCGAGCCATTAACACGTACAACAATAAAACCAAGCGTTTGCAGGAATTTGATAAAATCTTTACCGGAAATAACAGGTAGTTGGGGCATAGCTAATATTTTAAACAGCATCCGACTTTAAGGGAACCTGCATTTCCCTGAAACCAACAAAGCGGTTAATCTCGGAAATCTTCTCTTTTTCTTCGTCTATGCACATGTCAATAACTTCCTTTATGTTTACCAAAGCTTCATCAATAGTTTTGCCATAAGAGTGACAGCCCTTAAAAACAGGGCAGCTTACGATGTAAACATTATCTTCGTCTTGTTCCACAAGAATGGGAAGGTGCAATATCTTATTTTCTGTTTTCATTGTGATTTTTTAAACGACCGTTAATCTTGTCTGTGTCTCGTATCTGAATATATAGGCATCGAGCAACGATTTTACTGTTTGCTTTTCCGCATCAGGCAACAACTCTACTTTCTTGACCAGCTTTACCAGTTCAATGTCGTTTATCGAATCTGATAACAATTTTTTACGGTTGCCCACTACCAGTTCATCTATGGTTACTTCCAAAGCATCTGCAAAGGCTTTTAAAGTCTCAGCTGATGGCGAAGTCTCGCCCCTTTCATACCTTGAAATATGGTTAGGGTGTACATTGATCTTTTTGCCCAGTTCTTCTTGGGTTAATCCTTTTTCTGACCTTATTTTTTTCAGGTTATCACCAAAAGTGGTTTTCATACCTCAAAATATTGAATTTACAAGACAAAGATAACAAAAAAGGTTGGCTAAAACAATTAGAAATAAACAATAAAGATAGTATTTGTCGATAATTTATTCATAGGTGTTGGTTTTTATATAAACATTTTTGGCAGGTTTGTAACCTGATTTGATTGGTTAAAATTTTTTTCAAAAAAATTGTTTGCGGCAGGGCAATTATTGCTTAACAACAAGCTGGTTATATGCTTGAATACTTCACTTAACCGGTTAATCCTTACCACGAATGCTTCATATGAATGAAGACGTGGAAACCAGTACCGAAGATAATCGTTGGCAAAACCGTGTATTTGTTTTATCTTTAATCGTTGTTCAACTTGCATAACATAAAGATAAAGGGTTATAACTTCCTGATCGGTAAACTCAGGCTCACTATTATTACTGAAGCGCTGACAGAGGTATTTAAGTTCGGAATCATACAAGTCACATATATACAGATAAATATAGATTAGCTTCAGCTCTTATGCCTTGGGGATCATGCTTATAGGTATAACCAGGAGAATTATATCTTAAGATTTTTAATCTCAAGGCTTTAAATAAACAAACTAAGTATATTTTATTGGCGATCAGTGTTCTATATTTATAACTTATAAACATTCAACCCTTAATTCGCATTGATAATTATTTAATGGCTTGCCAGCCCGGAGGGCTGCAAGTCCAATATCCATGGTTACATCCATGGTAAATGTCTGCCTTGGCTTACAACACCGGAGGTGTTGAAGAACAGCAGCTTCAACCCTCTCCGGGATTGGTCAGCAGGGCCGGAGAACTACCCCGGATGTTACCGGGGACAATGGACTTAAAAGCCCCGCTGGAGCGGGGCAGGCTCCCAGGCTTTAAAAAATTAAATGAGCGTGCAAATATGGAAGTTAAGCAGTGTATCGGCCCCTTATCAGTTCAGAATTTAAAACAGATATGCAGAGTTCATACCCGTCCTTGCCGGTCAGGCAGTTTTGCCGGTAAGCACCAATGCTTCGTCATACTTCTTCTTACGGCCGTTTATCTGCGACATAAGGAGCCCGGAAATGACTATGACCATACCTGCAATATTCTGGAAGGTCAGCTTGTCACCAAGAATAATGAACGAGAAGACAGCAGTAAATACCGGAATGAAGTTTGTGAATACATTTGCCCTTGTAACACCCATGTGCCGTACCGAATAGGCGAACAGGATGAATGCGAAGCATGATGCAAAAATTGCGAGCGCAATGACAGGCATTAATGAACTGACTGAAAAGGAAGCGGCTGTAAGGTGCTTCAGTTCAAATCCCATGAACAGGGGCAGAAAGAGGACGGAACCCAAGCAGTTCTGGAAATTCACAATGAATACCGGACTGTAACTTCCTACGAGCCTGCTCAGGGTCAGATTGTAGCCGGCGGCGGAAATGACTGCCAGCATCAGCAGGCTGATCCCCTTTGCATTGTATGTTATGGTGCCGTCCCAGTTGATGATGAATATCAAAACACCAACGAACGACAGGACTATCCCGATATAATTGATAATCCTGAGTCTTTCCCTGAAAATAATCCATGCGCTTATGGCAGCAACCACCGGGATTGTAGAAATAAGTACCGACCCAACCGTTGCGGAAACATAGGTCAGGCCGAAACTCTCTCCCAGGAAATAAAAGAATGGCTCAAAAACAGCCAGCATCAGGAAGAATCTGAAATCCTCCCTTTTTATCCTGATGAATTTCTTCTTAATGTACAGGTATGACGAAAGAAGGACGACTGAAATGACCAGCCTGAAAAACACAATGGTAATTGGCCCGAATGTTTTATTTGCCAGTTTGAACCAGATAAATGAGAATGCCCAGAATATCATCGAAAGGATTACAGAACCATATATCCTGAGGTTGTTGTTCATAGGGGTTAAACAGAGAAATTACCGGCGTGCGAAGTTAATCTTAAAAATTGTATTTGATCGAGCCATTCCGTAATTATTCTTAATGCTAATTTGTTATTGTTTCGAACGGCAGTTCGGAAGACAGATTTTCAGTGACTTAATTGACAGATCATTAATTAATTAACATACAGCTGTATTTCGACCATGCGAATAATAGTCCGTTCCGCGATTTGATTATGAAGGTTAAATTATTATATTTGCCGCCTCGAACGCTAAACTTTGACAAACCTAAGTGTATCAATAAAATCTAAAACCTGTTAGCAATGAAAATCCTGGTTTGTATAAGCAATGTGCCGGACACCACCACAAAAATAAAGTTTACCGGAGACAACAAATTCCTGGATACCACTGGTATTCAATGGGTGATAAATCCATGGGATGAACTGTCGCTTACCCGCGCACTTGAGCTTAAAGATGATCCGAAAAGCGGAGTGAAATCGGTAACCGTATTACACGTCGGAGGAGCCGGATCCGAGCCCACCATCAGGAAAGCCCTTGCAATAGGTGCTGATGACGCAGTAAGAGTGAATGCAGAACCATCCGACGCATATTTCGTTGCAGGGCAGATTGCTGAAATAGTGAACAGGGAAAAATATGACATAATTTTGTGCGGCATTGAGTCAAGCGATTACAATGGTTCGGAAGTAGGAGGAATGACAGCCGAATTTCTGGATATCCCTTCATTCTCATCGGTCTCGGCAATTATGATTGAGGGCGGAGCTCCCGTACTAACAAGGGAAATTGACGGCGGAAAGGAGATCATTGCTACAGAGTGCCCGTTTGTTGCAGTGGTACAGAAGGGAATTGCAAAAGAACCCCGGATTGCCTCGATGCGGGGTATAATGTCGGCCCGTTCAAAACAAATAAGGGTATTTGAACCTGTTCAGGTTGAGGCATTGACTGAGATTGATGCTTTTGAAAAGCCGCAGCCGCGTGCCGCCTGCAAATTTGTTGATCCGGAGAATCCGGCTGAGCTTATTGATCTTCTTCAGAATGAAGCCAAAGTGATCTGAAAAATAAAACCAGAAAAACATGTCAGTATTAGTTTTTACGGAAAACTGGGACGGTAAATTCAAGAGACTGTCATTTGAATTGGTATCATATGCCTCCTCCCTGGCCGGTATGTTAAATACCAGTGTGACTGCAGTCACAATCGGTAAAGCGGAAGGGGATGAGCTGAAAAAACTGGGTGAGTTTGGTGCAGACAGGATATTGAATATCACATGCCCGCAATTGTCTTTCCTTGATAACCGGGCATATGCAACGATAATTTCTGAAGTTGCACGAAAAGAAAACTCAGGGGTCATCCTGTTTTCCAACAATAATACCGGGAAAGCCCTGGCCCCCAGGGTTGCAGTCAGGCTAAAGGCCGGGATGGCTTCGGGAGTTAACGGTCTTCCTTCAGGTGTGGAGCCGTTTGTGGTTCGTAAGCGTGCTTTCTCGGGAAATGCTTTTGCACATGTTGTAATTAAGACCCCGTACAAAGTCATTACACTGGCGCAGAATTCGTTTGAACCGGCCAGCAGACCTACAGGAGCCATACCGGAGGAAATGGAGGTCTCCATTGACGGATCGTCCGTTAAGGCAAGTATACTGGAAACCCAAAAACAAACAGGCAGGATAGTGCTTACCGATGCTGATATCGTGGTTTCCGGGGGCAGGGGCATGAGGTCGCCGGATAACTGGGGTCCGCTTGTTGAACTTGCCACCCTCCTGGGAGGCGCAACAGCCTGCTCGCGGCCTGTCTCAGATGAAGGATGGAGACCCCACGAAGAACATACCGGGCAAACCGGGAAGATCATTGCACCAAACCTGTATATTGCGGTTGGCATTTCGGGTGCCACCCAGCATCTGGCAGGAGTGAGCGCTTCAAAGTACATCGTTGCCATTAATACCGACAAGGATGCCCCGATTTTTGAAACTGCACAATATGGAATAGTCGGGGATGCCATGAAAGTGCTGCCGAAACTGGTTGAAACTGTCAGGAATATCCGTAAACACTGATTCTGAGCTTCCTGAGGATTTGCCACTGAAATGCACAAGGAATCTGCCGAAAACCGCGGAGTTGCTGAAACGGGTCCTGTTAAGCAGGGAGTCCTGCCGGGGAATCCGGTACAGGAAAAAACTATCTGAATTTAAGTTCCTGAAGCAATTATCCGATGACAGTCATTTCAGTTGTGTCCTCTCCGTAACTTTCAATCCAGGTCCGCCTAATTGAATTCAAGGGAATACTGACAATAACCTGAAAATACAAAATACCTGATCAATGACCCGACAGATTATTTTTGCCCTGACACTCCTGATCACACTGGGAGTGTTTTATTTCACGATAGTAAGAATTGTACGCTTCTTCCGTTTTACGCGTCCGGCATTCCCCGTGCGTGATTTCGGGAAGCGATTCAGCCTCATGATGAAAGTGGCATTCGGCCAGTCAAGGATTTTCAGAAAACCGATCCTGGGATTATTTCATGCTCTTGTTTTCTGGGGCTTCTGCATAATTCTCTTTGGAAGCATTGAAATGGTGATCGATGGTCTTTCGGGGACAGAACGTGCCCTCAGATTCCTGGGCCCTGTTTATGATTTCATTATTGCTTCGGGTGATATTTTTGCCGTCCTGGTGGCAATCTCAATAATTGTCTTCCTTGCCAGGCGCCTGTTCTTCAGGGTCAGGAGATTCGAAGGGGTGGAGATGAAGAGTAAATCTCATATTGATGCCAATATCTCTCTTACGCTGATTCTGCTGCTTATGATCTCGCTGCTTACGATGAATACAGGGTATGTCGGGTACAATCATTCAGAAGGAAGGGAGATTTACGGTATTTTTCCGGTCAGCAGCATCCTGGCAGGAATGATGCAGGGATTTTCCGTCAGGGATTTTTTGATGATGCACGAGATATCGTGGTGGACTCACATTCTCCTCATTTTCGTGTTTGCCAACTACCTGCCATACTCAAAACACTTTCATGTGTTCATGTCGGTACCGAATGTTTTTCTTTCAAGACTCGACCCGCTCGGGAAGCTGGAGAACATGGAAAGCATTACCAGGGAGGTCAGGCTTATGATGGATCCGGGGACGGCCTATGCTCCGGCGGCAGACACCTCGCCCGGGAGATTTGGGGTGAAGGATGCAGAAGATGTTACATGGAAGAATTACTTTGATTCGCTGTCATGTACCGAGTGCGGGAGATGTACTGAGGTTTGCCCTGCGAATATTACGGGTAAAAAGCTTTCACCCCGCAAGATAATGATGGACCTGCGTGCAAGGATGAAGGAAAAAGGTCCAGGAATGGTGAGGGAGGGCAGGGGATTCGATGACGGCAGGTCGCTTCTGGGAAACTATGTTTCCGAAGAAGAATTATGGGCATGCACCACATGCAATGCCTGTGCCAGGGAGTGCCCCATCAACATCAATCATCCTTCCCTGATAGTTGACATGAGGCGGTACCTGGTACTTGAAGAGGCATCTGCTCCAGGGGAGCTTAAGAGCATGTTCAGCTATATTGAAAATAACGGAGCTCCGTGGCAGTATCCTGCAGATGACCGGCTGAACTGGACCAGGGATCTGAAATTCCGGGTCCCGGTTCTGTCTGAGCTGGCAGGCCGGGGAGAAAAGCCCGAATATTTATTCTGGGTCGGCTGTGCGGGCGCATTCGATGACAGGTACAGGAAGGTTGTAAGAGCTTTTGCCGAAATACTGAACCATATCGGAGTGAGCTATGCCGTGCTGGGCAAGGAGGAGACCTGCACAGGCGATCCGGCCAAACGGGCTGGAAATGAGTTGCTGTTCCAGATGCAGGCATTCCAGGTTATTGATCTCCTGCAGAAATACGGGGTCAGGAAGATCATAACAACCTGCCCGCACTGTTTCAATATATTTAAGAATGAATATCCCGGCCTGGGAGGGGATTTTGAAACGATAAGCCATGTCAGCTTTCTGAATGACAGGCTGAGGGACGGGTCGCTCCGATTATCGGGAAGCTCGTTGAAGGATGTCAGGATCACCTATCACGATCCCTGTTACCTTGGCAGGGCAAATGAAATTTATTCAGAGCCGCGTGCCCTGCTGAAAGCCGTTACGGGTGATCTGGCAGAGATGAAGAGTCACGGGAGTTTTGCCTTATGCTGCGGTGCGGGAGGTGCACAAATGTTCAAGGAGGCGGAGAAAGGGGATCAGGAAATTTTTATAAGGCGCACTGCAGATGCACTTGAAACCGGCGCAGAGATCATTGCCACGGCCTGCCCTTTCTGCATGACAATGCTGACCGACGGTCTGAAATACAAAAACCGGGAGGAAGAGGTCAGGAATATGGATATTGCTGAACTGATTGCCGGATCGCTTTGATGACGGAATTAAATAAAAAACCAAAGATACAATGATGGAAACCAGGAATATTATTAAAAGCGGAGAATTCCTTGTAAGGGAAGTTGAAAACAAGGATATTTTCATACCCGAGGAGTTTGACGAGGAACAGAGAATGATTGCCGCGACCTGCAGTGATTTTCTCGAATCTGAGGTATTTCCGAATCTTCAGGCTGTTGAAAAGGGCGACCGTGAACTGATGAAGTCAATTCTGAAAAAATCTGGAGACCTCGGGATGATGGGAATTTCCATTCCGGAAGAATACGGAGGGTTTGGTCAGTCGTTTGTTACCCAGATGCTGGTGGCTGAGACCACAGGCGCAGGTTATTCATTCTCGGTTGCATATATGGCTCACTGCGGCATCGGAACCCTGCCCATAATGTATTACGGAAATGAGGACCAGCGGCAGCGTTATGTCACCAGGCTTGCAACCGGCGAACTTATAGGCGCTTACTGCCTGACCGAACCCGGGGCCGGGAGCGATGCAAATTCCGGAAAGACCAGTGCAAGGCTTTCCGATGATGGCAGGCATTATATTATCAACGGTCAGAAAATGTGGATCACAAATGCCGGTTTCGCAGACACCCTTGTTGTTTTCGCCAAGATCGACAACGACCGTGTTTTAAGTGCTTTCATCATTGATGCTGACTCACCCGGAGTGGTAATCGGACCGGATGAACATAAAATGGGAATAAAGGGATCGTCGACCGCACAGATATATTTCAATGATGTCATGGTTCCGGTTGAGAACCTCCTGGGAAAAAGGGGAGAAGGCTTCAGGATCGCGCTCAGCATTCTTCACATGGGCAGGATCAAGCTTGGAGCCAACGTTATCGGGGCTGCAAAAAAAGCTATAACCGATTCCGTGAAATATGCCAACGAGCGAAAGCAGTTCGGGGTTCAGATCTCAACATTCGGAGCAATAAAGCATAAGCTTGCAGAACAGGTTATACGACTTTTCGCTTCAGAATCGGCAGTATACAGGGTCAGCAGTGATATCGACATTCTGATGGAAAAGCTTAAATCAGAATACGGCGACAAGGGAAGGGCATCCATAGAAGCCATCAGCCATTATGCTGTTGAAGCTGCACTGCTGAAGGTGGTGGGATCGGAAATGCTCGACTATATTGCCGATGAGGCTGTCCAGATCCATGGCGGAATGGGGTATTCTTCCGAAATGGATGTGGAAAGGGGTTACCGCGATTCAAGGATAAACAGGATCTTTGAAGGGACAAATGAAATAAACAGGCTGCTGGTAGCCGATACTGCAATGAAAAGAGCCATGAAAGGCGATTTTGATCTTTTCGGCGAAGCAGAAAAACTGTTTGCCGGACTTGAAAGCCTGACCAGTGAAAAGCCTGCAGGTGAAGGCTATTTCGCTGAAAAATACAGATATCTGAAAAATTTCAAGAAAATCATCCTGCTCTGTATGCATGCTGCAACGAAACAATTCGGGAAAAACCTCGTGACTGAGCAGGAGGTCATGAACAATATCACCGACATGATGATGGAAGCGTATCTTTCCGAATCGCTTGCATTGAGGATCGAAAAGCTGGAAAATCGCAGGGGAATGGTAACTGAGTACCGGGATATTCTTGATGTGAATATATACGACACTGCCGGGAAAATCAGGAAATCGGCAGCCGATGCCGTTTATTCAATTGATTTGAAGGAATCGGTTCCCGGATTGATAAAGGCAGTGGAGCTGCTTTCTGAAGTTGAAGGCATCAACATAAAGAACTCCAGAAGAAGAATCGCCGACAAGCTTATTGCCGATAATATGTACAAGTTTTAAACCTTGCGATCCGGAATTTGCAGGCCGGGTGTTGTTAAACAAATCCCCGGAAACGGATTGTTCCCTCAGGTTGGTTTTTACCGGGATATATGTTAATGAACGGTAATGTAGTTGATATTTATCATATTTACTGATGACTTAGATCAAAACAACATGTGATAAAGAACATTTAATTAAAGTTAAAAATGCAGTATCCATGTTGCGATTGGTATGTAATCTGGGATATATTTGTGAAATAATTAACAAAAGCCGAGAGATGAAATTAAAAGCTCTAATATCATTACCCAGCCTGATAAAGGTATTATTTCTTTCAGGAGCTGTATTCATGGCATCATGCGAGAAGTATGCCTACCTGATTGAAACGGTAAATCCGGATGAGCCTGTTCTTTTCCAGACCCAGATACAACCAATTTTTACCAACAATTGTATTACCTGTCACAAGGGAGCCCGGAATCCCGACCTCAGGGAAGGAAACTCCTATGCATCTCTTACTGAAGGCGGATATGTGACCCAGCCGGCGGAATCGAGCAAACTATATAAGAAACTGCTTGAAGGAAGCCATGCCTCGTTTACAATTGATATCGAGAAGCAATTGATACTCACCTGGATAAAACAGGGCGCACAGGATAATTAAAAGCCAGAAAACCATAAAAACCCGATAAGATGAAAAAGACTTTCCTATTGCTGCTGTTATTTGCCTTCATAGTTTCCGTTTCGGCCCAGGAAGGAGAAAAAGCAAAAGAAAAATCAAAACCGGTCAGATTTACCTTTGGAACAGGGCTGCTGATAGATAATCAGACTGTTGAAACGAATTTCAAAGGAAGTCTTGAGTTTCAGATACATCACCGCTTCAGTCTGATTGAAAACTACCATAATCTGTATGGGATATACGGTGCGGCCAACACAAGGCTGGGTCTTAACTACGGTGTGACGGAGCGTCTGATGATAGGTGTGGGTACAACCAAGGATTATAAATTGCAGGATATTCAGTGGAAATATCTTATACTTCAGCAGACCGAGGACAACAGCATGCCTGTTTCAATGTCGTATTACGGGAATTTTGTGCTCGATCTTCAGAAAAAGGAGGCTTTCGGACCGGTTGAGCGTTACAGGGACATTCACAGGTTCTCCTATTTTAACCAGCTCATTGTGGCAAGGAAATTCAATGACGTTTTTTCGTTTCAGATTGCCCCTTCAGTGATTTATTTCAATGCCGTTCCCCAGTATACCAACGAGTTAAAATACAAAAACCTGAACTTTGGCTTGTCGGCCGGAGGAAAAGTTGCCGTTAAGGGAGCACACTCGGTTATTTTTGAATATGATCAGCTTCTGAACAAGCAGCAGCTTGATGAGCAGCCGAAACCAAATCTTTCGCTGGGATGGGAGATTGGAACAGCCACCCATAATTTCCAGATATTCGTTGCCAATTACTCACAGATCATTTATCAGCGGAACCTGGTATTCAATACGAACGATTTCCGAAAAGGTGATTACCTGGTAGGATTCAATATAGTTGTAAGATTCTGAATAATTTCAGGAAAATAATGAAATTCTGGAGGACCTGGATGCTTGTGCCCTTCCTGTCCTTGCTGCCGGCCGGAAGCCATGGTGCCTGGTTCCCAGCTGATGCAGCATTAACAGGCGGAGCGGAAGCTGATACATCTGAATTCATTTCCGTATTTGCAGAGGATAATGAACGGTGTTTTGTCTGTCATGGCCAGAACCGTTATGAATATGAAAATCCCAATCTCGGCAGGAAAGTAAGGGCATTGATGTCGAAGGAGAGGATAATTGACAGGAAAGCATTTTATGAGTCGAACCACCGAAGCTTCAGCTGCACCGACTGCCATTCGGAAATGTATACCGAGTTTCCGCATCCCGGGGAATTAAGGATGGAACAGGGTTTCAACTGTATTGACTGCCACGGGGGCGATGAAAACTGGGCACATTTCCATTTTGATGAAATTGAGATTGAATATCAGAACAGCGTACACTTCAAGCTTGAGGAAGAGGGGTTTTCATGCTGGAAGTGCCACGGGCCGCATGATTATAAAATCTCGGTCAGGAACAGCGGTAACCTGAAAGAGGCGATACTTTACGATAACAATATCTGCCTTGACTGCCACTCGAATTTTAACCGGTTCCAGATACTGTCTGACAGGGAGGAAATTAACATTCTTGCCAGGCACGACTGGCTGCCGAGCCAGGCTACGCACTTTAAAAGCGTAAGATGCATTGAATGCCATACCCAGGTCAATGACACCATCCTTGTTGCACACCAGATCAACCCGAAGGAGATGGCTGTAAAAAACTGCACTGAATGTCATTCGCGTAACTCACTGCTTATGTCGTCGCTTTATAAATTTCAGTCGAAGGAGCAGCGGAAGGACGGATTCCTGAACGGCGTAATTCTCAATGAGTCGTATGTGATCGGCGCAAACAGGAACACATTTCTTAACCGCATAAGCGTGGTGGTTTTTATACTGACACTGGGTGTTGTTGGAGTTCATATTGTTTTCAGAATCCTTAAAAACAAAAAAGCCGATGAGTCATAAAATGTACCTGTATCCCAAGTGGGTAAGGGGCTGGCATGTTCTCAACGCCGTTTTGTTCCTGGTCCTTATTGTGACCGGGCTCAGCATGCAGTATTCCGGTAAGGACAGCATCTTTATCATCGGATTTGCAAATGCCGTAAAGTGGCATAACTTCGCCGCGATTGTACTGACTATCAACTATATTGTCTTTGTGACCGGGAATCTTACAACAAGGAATGGCAGGTACTACAGGATCTCAAAACAGAATTTCTGGTCCGACCTGCTGATTCAGCTTAAATATTATTCCATGGGAATGTTTAAGGGAGAAAAGCACCCGTTTCCCGTGACTGAGCAGAGTAAATTCAATCCTCTGCAGAAGTTTACCTATGTCCTGGCAATGTATCTGGCATTGCCGCTGCTGATCATTTCAGGATTTGGCCTGTTATTTCCTGAAATAACCATAAAGAGATTTGCAGGGGTCAGCGGCCTTATCCTTACGGATATCCTTCACATTACAATGGGTTTCCTGCTGTCGGTATTCATGGTGATCCATATCTATACCTGTACCCTGGGTACAAAGCCCTGGTCGCTCTTCAAGGGCATCATCACCGGCTACCATGAATCGGACGAACTTTAATATCTGTATCTCTGTCAATATATTTCAATATATTGAATGTTGATTGAGCCATTTGTCGATATTTGTACTGAATTGCTAACTTAAAAAACACGACTATGATTACTATGAAGAAGCGACTTGTGAGAACAGTAATGGTAATTGCCGGAGTGTCATTCCTTTGCCTTTATGTAAATGCGCAGCAACCCAAACCCTGGGATGTTCCTGCCGAATATAAGAACATGAAAAATCCTGTTGCCAAAGGAGAAGAAAGCAACAAGGCAGGTTTGGCAACCTATACGAAATTTTGTGCATCATGCCATGGAAAAACCGGTTTGGGCGATGGCGTCAAGGCCAGAATGCTTAAGGATTTTCCGGGCGATTTTTCAGGTGATTATTTCCAGAACCAGACCGACGGGGAGCATTTCTATAAAACTAAATTCGGCCGGAATGAAATGCCCAAATTTGAAGGCAAATTAAGCGACGAAAATATCTGGAATCTGGTTAACTTTATGAGAACATTCAAAAAATAGAATTGGGGGCAATACCCGGATCTGGTTTTTTTGAAGGAAGAATAATATTGATGAGCTTTTGTTTTCGGCTCACGGGGATGAATTGCACCTGAATTCATTCCCGTTTTTGTTCTGTTGCCGGCTCACTCAGGAAGGATGACCCGAGTTATTTGATCGGAGTTGCAATGTACCTTACAGATCATCACTTATCTGAATCCCGGGTTATTGGAATCAGAAACTTAATTCACTGTCATTGCTGTAACTGATTAACCTGAAATAACAGATCACTATGAAACTGACGTCTTTACTCAGGAATTGGATATCCATTATCGGGTTGCTGATTGCATCAGTCAATCTGATCCTGATAATTGTTTTGTTCATTATATCAGCGGTGCTCGATAAAAGTGCAACCGTCCTTGGTTTGTTCATTTATATAATCCTTCCGGGCTTCATGCTGTTTGGTCTGATTATGGTGCCTGTCGGTATACTGGCTGCCAGGAAAAGAAAAGCATCTGCTTCTCCCGAGGGGATAAAGAGGCTTCCCAGCATTGATCTTAACAACCCTGTACATAAGAAAGCCTTCATCATTTTTGCCGTTGTAACCGTAATTATTCTTTTCCTGTCGACGTATGGCAGTTTTGAGGCATATCACCTGACAGAATCGGTAGAGTTTTGCGGTACCCTGTGCCACAAGGTTATGGAACCGGAATATACTGCATACCAGAATTCACCACATGCCAACGTGGCTTGCGTCGACTGCCATGTTGGAGCCGGCGCATCGTGGTATGTCAAATCGAAATTGTCAGGGTTGTACCAGGTATATGCAACCATTACCAAAAGCTATCAGACCCCCATTGAAACTCCGCTGCATGATCTGCGGCCTGCAAGGGAGACGTGTGAACGCTGTCACTGGCCGCAGAAATTCTATTCGCGAAAGATTTTTACAAAAAAATATTTTCTGACCGATTCTCTGAATTCCGAATGGGATATCATGCTGCTGATGAAAACGGGCCCTGAATATGAGAATCTTGGGTTTACCGAAGGAATTCACTGGCACATAAATCCCGATGTTAAGATTGAATATGTATCCGAGAATGATAAAAGGGAGATAATCAGTTATGTGAAATATACCAATAAGGAAACAGGAGAAGTGACAGAATACCGTATCCCGGATTCTGAAGTGTCTGACAGCGCATTGGCATCAGCCTCTCCCCGTACAATGGATTGCATTGACTGTCATAACAGGCCATCCCATAATTATTATTCGCCTCCGGCATATTTTGACAGGATAATGCAGGCAGGCGGCGTATCGAAGGAGATCCCCTTCATAAAAAAGTCGGCAATGGAGATACTTTCAAATACCTTCACCGACAGGGATACAGCAATGATGCAGATAAGGGATGGAATACTGAATTTCTACGAATCAGGTTATGCGGGTTATTTGTCAGATAACGTTGAAAAGATTGAACGGTCAATCACTTCAGTCCAGAAAGCCTTTTCAAGAAACACTTTCCCGGCAATGGGAGTGAATTATAGTGTTTATCCTGATCATGCCGGCCATCTTGAATCTGAAGGCTGCTTCAGGTGTCATAATGATGCCTTCGAATCTGAGACCGGCAGAAGGATTACCCGCGATTGCAATATATGTCACATTATTATCAGCCAGGGTACACCCGGATCGATGCAATATTCGGCAGTCAGGGAGCCGCTTGAATTTATTCACCCTGTTGATATCGGAGACGTATGGCAGGAAGCAAACTGTTCCGAATGCCATAAATTCCTGTATTAGAACACAGGAGCAGCATTCTTGTTAAGCCTGCAGGCGGCATCCATACCGTGAAAATACCAGTCGGTAACGGCTTTATACGGTTTCCTGCCGGAAGGATCAGCTGTTATTTTTTTCACAAAACATCATAAAAGGCACCATCTGATGGTTTTTAAGTAACTTTTGATAAATTTGCACGGTTATTGTAAACATTGCAGAAATACTTAAATAAATCTATTATGGAAAAAACAAAAAAGATTTTGATTCACTCAGTTGTAGGCATTGCTGCATTTACATTTGCTTCATGGGGCCTTTTTGCCCAGGAAAAACAGGCAAAACCCTGGGAGGTTCCTGCCGAATATAAGAACATGGCTAATCCGGTGCCCAAGACAGATGAAAGCATTAAAGCAGGCCAGGGCCTTTATGTTAAATACTGCGCTTCATGCCATGGAAAAACCGGTCTGGGTGACGGGGTAAAAGCAAGAATGCTCAAGGATTATGCCGGTGATTTCTCTGGTGCCTATTATCAGAACCAGACTGATGGAGAGCATTTCTACAAGACAAAGTTTGGCAGGAACGAAATGCCGAAATATGAGGGTAAATTAAGTGATGAGAATATCTGGCACATGGTGAATTACATGCGCACATTCAAGAAATAAACAATGAGCCGAGAAAAAGAGAGCCGCCCCAATCGGGGCGGCTCTCTTTTTCTTTATGCATTTATGCCTTTCTATATTGCGGCAATTGTGTTCTCAAGAAGCTTCTTGATATAAGAATAGTTATGCGCACCGGAACTGCCGTCGTGGACCAGGATCTGGAAATTGATAATGGCTCCGAACTGTGCGTTGGTGAGGGCAGGGAATGCGGGACTTCCAAGTGACGGATTTCTCCAGTAGCCGGTCGGATTGGCACCGGCATCGTAGATATCGATGTAACCATGGTAACTTCCGTCTTTAGGATCTTTCTGGAGTATGTCATGACCGCCGCCCAGTGCATTGATCTTGTCGGCAAGCTGTGCAATAAGGGCAGTGATTTCGGCTTTTGTTGCGGTGAAGGATGGATTGGAGGCACTCATGCCGCTGTGACATCCTGTGGTATTGCAGCCGTTGAAATTATTCTTTGCGATGAATGAATGGCCGCCGGATGTCCTGTTGGGAGTGGCCATATGGCAATCGGTACAGGATGCTGTTGAAGTATGTGGAGAGTTTGTGTATCCCGTTCCGAACTCAATCCCTCCGGTACCTGAAAGAGTAACGGCCTGTGTGGCATAATGAATGCCTGTACGGTATGAGACAGGTGCAAGATTGAATGTGGCGGCGGGTTCGGAAACGAGTTTCCCGTAATCAATAACATTCCCGGAGGATGCAGTAACCGGCAAAGGCTGATGGCATTTTGCACAAAGATTTGCAGAAGTTTTGGCAAAATTAACCGTTTTCGCACCTCCCCACATGGTTAATGGTACGGCTGCAGTGGTTGTAAGGGGGAAAAACTCGGTTGCTGAATAATTCGTGTGAAGCGAACTGTGACAGGTGAAGCAGCTTATTGGATTCGGCAGCCCCATTGCTGAAGCCGGAACGCTGTAATTGTTGATATACCTGGAAGGATCAGAAGGGTTCTGGGTAAACGTGGCAGGGGTATTGTTTTTCACCACATGCATGAATGCCTGGTGTGAATGGCATGGAACACAATTATCCATTGTGGCTATCGTGTAAGCATCTCCTTTATAATGCAGTGAATAGCTGTATTCCAGAACTTTGGCATCAACTGTTGTACTGTTGTGACAAAGCTTGCAGGTCTCATTGGCATCCTTCCCGTCAGCACCATCCTTCCCGTCAGCACCTGCCGGGCCCATCGGACCCTCACATGCGGAAAATAAAAATGCAGCGGCAAATAACGTAACGACCAATCTCAGAAGATTTTTCATGTTTTCAGGTTTTTCTTGGTTTTAAGGCCACAATGTAGCAATAAGGAAGTTCTGAATCGTTAATAGGCAGATGCTTTTTACTATCTTTTTAGTTGATAAATATTTATTAAGATAGTGATTTATATCAATAAAAACAATAATATTTGTTAATTGTTATATTTGTGGCTGGAAGGAAGCTCCGGATCAGTTTTAAAGCATATCACGGTTATGTCGGAAAAAGAACCATTGGAATCAGGAAAAGCCAATCCGCTCAGGTGGAAAAACTTCCAGCACCTGTCAAAACATGAGTTGCAGCTTATTGATGATAACAGATATGAAGCATCGTTCAGGGCAGGGGAGGTGATCCTGAAGCAGGGTTCTCCCTCTTCGAGCGTTTTATTTCTGATTTCCGGGCTGGCAAAGATTTACACTGAAGCAGACGGACATAAGAACTTCCTGATTGAAATTGCCCAGCCGGGTGCACTTGTAATGGGACCGGGAGCTTATATCAATTCAAGAAATACTTTTTCGGTTGCATCGCTTGTCCCGTCCAGGGTTTGTTTCATCGATTTCAATGTGTTCCGTCATCTGGCCAAAACAAACGGAGCATTTGCTGAAAGCCTTCTTGAGGATTTCTGTTTAAAGGCATTGACCCTGCAGACAAAAATGGTAAACCTATCCAGGAAAAAAATGCCGGGAAGGCTCGCAGAAGCCCTGCTTTATTTGGCAGATGAGGTGTTCCGCTCGGATGAATATGAACTTATGCTTACAAGAAATGAGCTGGGAGAAATGACAAATATGGCCAAGGAAAGTGTTGTAAGGATCCTGAAAGAGATGGAAGAATCGGGAGTTATTTACTCAAGGGCGCCATTGATCAGGATACTTGACAGGCAAAAGCTGATCCTCATATCCGAAAAGGGTTGAAAATCGATTGGTGTTAATTATCAGGGACAATTATTTATGAGAATATTCAAATTTCTGGCATCTCCTGTATTTATGGGAGTGTTATTCATAATTTTTGCGGTTTCGCTGGCTGTTGCTACTTTCATTGAGAATGATTACGGTTCTGCAGCTGCCTACGATTCCGTTTATGATACCAGGTGGTTCGAGTTCATCCTTCTGCTTCTGGCAATAAACCTGATCGGAATGGTTATCATGCAGAAGCTTTACAGGCGGTCAAAAATTACAGTCTTCATGTTCCATATGGCATTTGTGGTCATTCTTGCCGGGGCAGCAATTACCAGGTATTTCGGATGGGAAGGATCGATGCATATCAGGGAAGGAGAAGAACAGAGCAAGTGCTATTCAGGCGACAGGTATATCGGGTTTGAGTTAAGGGACACATCCGGCAGGGTAGTGGATGCACATTCAGAAAAATATTCGATGTCTTCACATGCTCCCGGCAGATATCGTGAAAAACTTCTGATAAACGGGTTGAGCCATGAGCTGGTTCTTTCCAGGATCATTGCCAATGCCACTGAATCAGTAACCGATGATCCTGACGGCGAACCACTCATTTCCATTGTTGCAACAGATAATAGCTCAAGGGAAAAAATGATTCTCCGGAGAGGCGATATAAAGGTTTTCGGGGATGTTTCAATTGGCTTTTTTCCGGCTGAGGACACCCGGATAAAAATCATGTGCGATTCGTCGTCGTTTTTCATTCAGTCAGAAAGCCCGGTCAGCCTTGTGAACATGATGACCGGTGAATCGCAGGCGGTCGGCGCAGATGTTGCTGCTGAAATAAAACCCATGCAGATTATTGCACTGGAGAACATAAAGCTGGTTGTTCAGAAGACTGCGGTTAAGGGATCTGTTAAACCTGTCCCGGCCGACAGGGGGGCAGAGAATACGGGCACGAATGTTTTTATTTTCAGCCTGATGTCAGGAAATAAAACAAAGGCTACAATAAATGTATGGGATTCGGGAATGCCAGGCATGGCTTCCGGAATCGTTTCAATGGGGAGCGAAACCCTTGAGGTATTTTTCGGCTCACGTGAAAAGATCCTGCCCTTCAGCATTTATCTCAATGATTTTGTGCTTGAAAGGTATCCCGGGTCAAACAGTCCCTCCGGTTACAGAAGCGATGTATTGCTGAAGGACAAAACCGAAGGTGTTGAAAGATCCTTCGTGATATTTATGAATAATGTGCTTAAATACAGGGGTTTCAGGTTTTACCAGTCGTCCTATGATCCTGACGAGCAGGGGACAATACTGTCGGTAAACAATGATCCTGCAGGGATGATTGTGACTTATACGGGATACGGTATTCTTTTTCTCTTTATCATCCTGTCGCTGTTAAACAGGAAATCGCTTTTTCATAGTGTAAATCCGGGTTTCTGGAACTCGGCCCTGAGAAAAAGATTGCCCCTGGTTATGATGCTCATTATTCTGACCGGTACAGGCATGATAAATGGCCAGAAGCTTGTTCCTGACAGGAGATCGGCAGAGGAGTTCGGGAAAATTCTTGTCCAGGATCAGAAGGGAAGAACGGAACCCCTGTCTGCCCTCGGCAATGATATATTAAGAAAGGTGGCCCGGGAAAATAAATTTGAAGGCCTGGATCCGATGCAGGTCTACCTGGGGTTATACCTCGATTTTGACAGCTGGAAGGATGTACCGCTGATAAAGGTGTCAAACAAGGAGCTGCAGGGCATCCTGGGTCTGGGCGGAAGCATGGCTGCTTTTTCCGATATAGTGAATATTGACGGGGATGGAACATACAAGCTTTCCGATCTGGTTAACAAGGTCTATTCAAAGGCTCCCGGAGAGAGAAGCAAGCTTGATAAGGAGATAATGAAGGTGGATGAGCGGGTAAACATTGTATATATGATATATACAGGCGGATTCCTGAAGATATTTCCGAAAAAGGACGGACAGCATGACTGGGACTCACCCCAACAGGCAGTCAGACATGCTGCCGGAAAAGAAGACTCTCTTTATCTTCATAGCGTAATGCCAATGTTTGCCGAAGCTTTGCGTTCCGGCAACAGAACGGCCGCTTCAGCCATTTCCGCCTCAATTGTGGAATACCAGCAGAGGTTTGCCGGATATGATCTTCCTCCCGTGCGCAGGATAAACGCCGAGATCCTTTATTACAAGCTGATGATATTTGAACGGCTTTTCCCCTTTTATGCCACTATAGGTATAATTATGCTTGTAAGCCTTCTGATAATGGTTATCGGGGGCATCCGAACGGACACCTTTATCCTGAAAGCCTTGAAATGGCTGTTACTGGCTGGTTTCATCCTTCATACCTTCGGTATCGGATTACGCTGGTATGTTTCAGGCCACTCACCGATGAGCAACGGTTATGAGTCGATGATTTTTATTTCATGGGTTACCCTGTTTGCCGGTTTCATTTTCAGCAGGAAATCTGATTTCACCCTTTCGGCAACCGCTGTTCTGGCTTCCATGACCCTGATGGTCGCCCACCTGAGCTTCATGGACCCTGAAATAACCAATCTCGTACCAGTGCTGAAATCCTACTGGCTCACCCTGCATGTTTCAGTTATCACCGGCAGTTACGGATTCCTCGGACTGGGTGCGATCCTTGGCATTATAAACCTTATCCTGGTTGCACTATCAGGTGAAAGGAACAGGGAGAGGATTTCCGCCACCGTTGACGAGCTTACGGTTATAAATTATAAAACCCTCACCATTGGCCTTTACCTTTTAACGATTGGGACTTTCCTGGGCGCTGTATGGGCAAATGAATCGTGGGGAAGGTACTGGGGCTGGGATCCCAAGGAAACCTGGTCGCTTATCACAATAGTGGTCTACACCCTTGTAACCCATTCAAGGATGATCCCGGGGCTCAAGGATATTTATTCATTCAACCTGCTTTCAATGATCGGCTTTTTTTCAGTGCTGATGACCTATTTCGGGGTAAATTATTATCTCTCCGGGCTGCACTCATATGCAGGAGGCGATCCGGTACCGGTACCGGCTTTTGTATATGTTTCGGTTGTTATTCTTGCCCTGCTGTCAGTAACTGCATATATGAGATATCGGAAATGGGAAAAGGGCAATGGATGATAGTCCGACAGAAAAGGTTTTCATTCAGTTTATCGGCTCATCATGTGTTTTGTTCATTAGGTTTGTGAGGGATTGCCGTTTTCGTCCCGCCGGTGCGTGACTCAAACGGCGATCTCCGGGGAGGGTGGTCCGACAGAAAAGGCTTTCATTCAGTTTATCGGTTCATCATGTGTTTTGTTCATTAGGTTTGTGAGGGATTGCCGTTTTCGTCCCGCCGGTGCGTGACTCAAACGGCGATCTCCGGGGAGGGTGGTCCGACAGAAAAGGCTGCGCCCCGGCACACCGGGGCTTCAGCCTTGTTTTTTATTACCGCTTATTGGAGCAAGCTTCAAACGCTCATAAAAAACAAGGCTGAACCGCCTCCGGCGGCCAGCCTTTTCTGTCGGGGTGGAAGATGGGATTCGAACCCACGACCCTCGGAACCACAATCCGGTACTCTAACCAGCTGAGCTACATCCACCGTTTCAGGGTGCAAAGTAAGCCCAAAAAATCCATTTGTGCAAAAATTTGAATTTGTTTTATGCCAAATCTGTCCAATTAGTATCTTTGCGCCGCGGTTCAAATAGAATGGACCATTCTTTTCAAATTTGTACAATACATTATGTCTCCAGAAAGACCTTTCACGGTCAGTATCCCGAAACTAAGAAAGATAAAACTGATCGACAATATCTCCGGGCTGCAGCTGTTCCAGCTGATGCGCTTTACGGTCTTTCTTATAATCAGCATTGTATTTACGAAAAGCCATCTTACAAGAGCCGAAATAGGATCGTGGGAGATGTTCCTGTTTATTTCGGGACTGATCAGTTTTTTCTGGGTTACGGGAATCATTCAGTCGTTGCTTCCCCTTTACCACCGAAACAAAACATACCGAAAGATTGGTGAAAACGGGAAGGGCAAATCACCCGAGATATTCAATGCATTTATACTGCTGTGCCTGTTCAGCCTTGTATTTTTCGGTATGGGGCACTCACTGAAGAATCACTTTTCTGTGTTCAACATATCAGGTAATGTACCCTATCTAAACCTTCTCCTTCTGTATCTTCTCCTGAGCAATCCTGTCTGCCTGATTGAATACATTTACCTGTTGAACAACCGCTCCTACAGGATCTTTCAGTATGGGATTTACACATTTTCCCTTCAGCTTGTTTTTGTGATAAGCCCGATCTTGTTCAGGAAAGATATTATATGGGCCGTTTACGGGTTGCTTGCGATTACTGCAGTAAGATGGGTCTGGCTTATAATACTTCTGAGGAGGTATACGGAAATGCAGATCTCCGTGAAATTCATAAGGGAGCATCTTTACCTGGGATTTCCGCTTATAATTACTTCCCTTCTGAGCGGTTCGGCCCAGTATGCCAACGGAGTAATCATTTCTGCGGTGTATCGTGATCCAGGTATGTTTGCATGGTTCCGCTACGGTGCGAAGGAGTTCCCTCTTGTGCTTATGCTTGCAAACGGACTGAGCAATGCAATGCTGCCGGAGTTTTCCACCAGGTCAAGAATGAAGGAATCGCTCACCAGGATAAAATATAAATCCCAGCGTCTGATGCATTTGTGCTTCCCTGCCACAATGCTGATAATGTTGCTGGCGAGGTGGTTTTATCCCCGGATGTTCAATCCCGAGTTCCAGAAAAGCGCCGACGTATTTCTTGTGTTTTCATTATTCGTCATTCCCCGGCTGGTGTTCCCCCAGACCGTGATCGTTGGAAGGAAAAAAACCCATATAACCCTGATTGCCGCAGTGATTGAACTTGGAATAACCATAACACTGAGCCTGCTGATGATAAAATGGGGCTACAACATTGTGGGTGTTGCCCTTGCTTCGTTCATCGGCTATACGGTTGGAAAAATATATCTTTCAGGATATCTGTGGGTTAAAATGAAAATAAAACCTGATGATTATATTCCACTGAAAGCATTTCTGATTTATTCAATTCTGCTCGTTGCCGTGTTTGTACTTATTGACCACAGGATAATCGATATTCATTGATTGCAGGCAGCCGAAGAATTCCGGCATAGTCCTGGCTCATGTACAGTGATGAATTCCACAGGGAAATCGCGTTGTTGAAAAAACAGCGGAAGCGGTTCCCGCAACCGGTTTTAAAAATCTTTTTATATTTGCGGTTTCGGTTGATGGCCAGTTTCTTCGTATTGGCAATTTGTTCAAACCATATGCATTAAAAAACATTATGCAAATTATCCAGGTTACAACTAAAAGGGACAGGGAGGAGTTTCTGAATCTTCCAAGGCGGCTGTATAAAGGGGATCCCAACTGGGTTTGCCAGCTGGATTCGGAACTGGAGGCCCTGTTTGACCCGGAAAGGAATTACCTGTTCAGGCAGGGTGAGGCAAACAGGTGGATACTTAAAGATGACAGCGGCAGGACCATTGGCCGTATTGCCGCTTTCATCGACAAGGTCAGATCAGACGCTCATTTCCAGCCTACAGGCGGGATTGGTTTTTTCGAGGTGATTAATGATAAAAATGCCGCCTTCATGCTTTTCGATGCAGGCCGGGAATGGCTGACCTCAAAAGGAATGGAAGCCATGGACGGACCCATTAACTTCGGGGAGAATGACAATAACTGGGGACTGCTTGTTGATGGATTCATGCAGCAGGGCTACGGAATGCCATATAATAAGGAGTATTACAGGAGCTTTTTTGAGGAGTATGGATTCAGGAATTATTTTGAACAATATTCATATCACAGGGATGTAAGAACATCCGACAATAAAATAGTGGAGTTTCCGCCCCGAATCATGAAAATAGCAGAATGGCTGTCAAAACGTCCCGGGTATTCTTTCCGCCATTTTGAATTTGCCAGGAAGCAGAAATTCATTGATGATCTTGTTGAGATATATAATGCAACATGGAAAAGTTTCAAGGAGGATTTTACCCCCCTTGATCCCGAATTGCTCGATGCTTTGTTCAGGAAGGCAAAACCTGTTATTGATCAGGATATAATCTGGTTTGCTTATTTCAACGATAAACCAATAGCCTTTTTTATCCTCTATCCCGATTTTAACCAGATCCTGAAAAGCTTAAGAGGGAAACTGCATTTACTGAATAAGATCAGGTTCCTTTACTTCAAGTTGACCCATAAGATGACAAGGATGAGGGCAGTTGTCGGAGGAGTGCTTCCATCGTACCAGAACAGCGGGGTTGAATCTGCCATCTTTTATAATCTTTATGAAGTCTTCAAAAGAAAACCATGGTACAAGGAACTGGAACTTTCGTGGGTGGGAGATTTCAATCCGAAAATGATAGCAATTTATGAAGCCCTGGGAGCCAGAAAGGCTAAAACGCACATTACATACAGATACCTTATCAACAAAAAGCTCAAATTTACCAGGTATAAGGTTGAAATGGCAGGCATTCCCGATTCGGAACCGGATCAGCCGGGAAACAAAAAATAAAATTGTTTTTAATAAAAATTTACGTAACTTTGCCAACCTTTATTTAAAAAAGGACAGCCGGATTTTAAAATGAAAGAAAGATGAAGAACGGTATACATCCCAGCAATTACAGACTGGTTGTTTTCCAGGATATGTCGAACGGATATTCATTTCTTACCAGGTCAACAGCACCATCCAGGGAAACCATTAAATGGGAGGACGGAAATGAGTACCCGTTGATCAAGCTTGAGATCTCGAATACATCGCATCCGTTTTATACGGGCAAAATGAAGCTTGTTGACACTGCAGGAAGGGTTGATAAGTTCATGAACCGTTATAAGGATCATGTTGGCAGGAAAAAATAGAAGAAAAAAATCCAGGATCCCGGCTAAACGTGCCGGGTTTTTTTTTGAATTGCAGGGAATGGCACAATGATTGCTCTGGACTTTCCTGACTTCCGGTGGGAAATTTTTTGTAACTTTGACAGCATTTTTTCATAGATGGACAAGAAACTGAGGCGAACGGTTAAGAGTTTTTTTATTCCGGATCTCATGGATGGCACCGGAGATATCGTTCCTATCATTGCAGATGGGGAGGATGGTGATCTTGAGGATGTTGAGGTGCCGGAAACCATTCCCGTACTTTCATTGAGAAACACAGTACTTTTTCCGGGAGTGGTGATTCCGATATCAATCGGACGTCCGAAATCAATTCAGCTGATAAAGGATGTTTATAAGTCTGACAGGATAATGGGAACTGTTGCCCAGCGGGACCCTGATACTGAAAATCCTGCTTTTCCCGATCTTCATACCGTAGGGACCATTGGTCAGATAGTTAAGCTCCTTGAAATGCCCGACGGCTCCACCACGGCAATAATTCAGGGACGGAAAAGGATGGTATTGCAGGAACTCGTTGCAGACGACCCTTACTTCATAGCGCGTGTCAAGCCTATCCCCGAGACCAGGCCAGAGCTCCCGAGCAAAGATTTCGATGCTGTTGTTGGATCGCTCAGGGACTTGTCTCTCAAGATAATAAAAATCAATCCCAATATCTCTCCCGAGGCTTCATTTGCAATCAAGAATATCGAGAACAGCACCTATCTCATAAACTTCATCTGTTCAAATACAGATATAAAAGTTCAGGATAAGCAGCGCCTTCTTGAAATAAACAATCTCCGCGACCGGGGCTATCAGTTGCTGGAATACCTGGTGCAGGAGATACAACTACTTGAGCTGAAAAATGAACTCCAGTCGAAGGTGAAAAGCGATCTGGATCAGCAACAGCGTGAATTCCTTCTCCACCAGCAGATGAAAACGATTCAGAATGAGCTTGGCGGGAATCCGCTTGAGAAGGAGATAGAGGAATACAGGAAGAAGGGAGAGTCAAAGGACTGGCCGGCTGAGGTCAGGAAGACATTTGAAAAGGAACTTGATAAGCTGAACAGGCTCAATCCTGCAGCTGCGGAATATTCCGTCCAGGTGAACTATATTCAGACCCTCCTGGATCTGCCATGGAACTTATGTACAGAAGACAATCTCGACCTGAACAATGCCAGGCATGTTCTTGACAAAGATCATTTCGGGCTCGAGGAAGTCAAGGAAAGGATTCTGGAACATCTGGCCGTGCTTAAACTGAAAGGAGATCTGAAATCGCCCATTCTCTGTCTTCACGGTCCGCCGGGAGTCGGGAAAACATCACTCGGAAAATCAGTTGCCAAGGCCCTCGGCCGGAAATATGTAAGAATGTCACTCGGAGGTCTTCACGATGAGGCAGAAATAAGAGGACACCGGAAAACATATATCGGTGCAATGCCGGGCAGGATAGTACAGAACCTGAAAAGAGCCGGATCATCCAACCCGGTTTTCATTCTGGATGAGATCGACAAGGTTGGACAGGATTTCCGTGGTGATCCCTCTTCAGCCCTGCTTGAAGTGCTCGATCCGGAACAGAACAGCACCTTTTTCGACAATTTCCTGGAGATGGAATATGACCTTTCCAGGGTGCTTTTCATTGCCACCGCCAATAATCTCGCCACAATCAGTCCTGCTTTAAGGGACAGGATGGAACTCATAGAGATCACCGGATATCTTGTGGAGGAGAAACTTGAGATAGCAGAACTTCACCTGCTTCCAAAACAGATTGAGAACCACGGAGTAAGACCGGATCAGATTTCCATCAGCAGAAAGGTGATGGAAACGATTATTGAAAAATATACGAGGGAATCGGGAGTGCGGGAGCTTGACAAGAAGCTGGCCAAGATACTCAGGGTTACAGCCAAGAATATCGCGTCGGGCATCAGCTATGAAACTGAATTGTCAGAGAAAAAGGTTATTGAGATTCTCGGACCCCCGAAATATGTACGCGACATCTATGCGGGCAATGAACAGGCCGGGGTGGTTACGGGCCTTGCCTGGACAGCGGCAGGCGGCGAAATCCTGTTTGTTGAAACGAGCCTTAGCCGCGGAACCGGAAAACTTACACTCACCGGCAACCTGGGAGAGGTAATGAAGGAATCGGCCATAATTGCTCTCGAATACCTGAAATCGAATGCCCGGCTGCTGGCCCTTCCTGACAACTTTTCCGAAAAATGGGACATACATATACATATCCCGGAAGGAGCCATTCCCAAAGACGGCCCTTCAGCCGGTATTACCATGGCAACATCAATTGCATCGGCATTTACGCAGCGAAAAGTGAAAAAATTCCTTGCAATGACGGGAGAAATAACTCTCAGGGGCAAAGTGCTTCCGGTTGGGGGAATTAAGGAGAAGATCCTTGCCGCCAAGCGGGCCAGTATTAAGGAGATCATTATATCGGAAGACAACAGGAAGGATGTTGAAGATATCAATGAGATCTATATCAGGGGACTTAAATTTCATTATGTAGACACGATCATGGAGGTGTTGGAACTTTCCCTGCTGAGGCAGAAAGTTAAAAATCCTAAGAAAATCACATTTGAATGAAAAAAATTGCCGTTTTTCCCGGTTCTTTTGACCCGTTCACTATTGGTCATGAAGGAATTGTAAAAAGGGCCCTTAACCTGTTTGATGAAATAATCATTGCGGTGGGTGCCAACGCCCTGAAAAAAAACTATTATCCCGTTCATGTGAGGAAGGAAATGATAGGAAGGGTATTCCAGGATGAACCCAGAGTTAAGGTTGATCATTATGAGGGACTTACGGTTGACTACTGCATAAGGCATAATGCACGCTACATCCTCAGGGGACTCAGGACAGCGGCAGACTTTGAATTTGAAAGAGCCATTGCCCAGGTAAACAAGGCACTGGCAGCGGATGTTGAATCAGTATTTTTTCTTACGATCCCTGAGCATTCACCCATAAATTCCTCCATAGTGAGGGACATTATACGCAGTGGCGGGGATGCTTCCCGCTTCGTACCGGCTGCTATTAAACTGAAAGATTACAAGGGAGAGGAAGAATAGTATTTTTTTTAACGGTCAGTCTTTCAGGATGGATATGTTTATAAGGTCCATGAGCGAATGCCATGCACCTGCCTTTAACCGGCTCACTTCTTCCTTTGTCAGCCACTCAGCCTTGGTGATCCCTTCCTCAAGCTGGGGTTTGATGTCCATTGTACCTGAATAATCCATCAGGTACCACCTGGTGTTTTTAAGGTACGAAATGCCGCGGCATGTATAGGTATGGTAGGTGGAATCAAGAAATCTGGTTATTTTATGTCCGGTTATTCCGCATTCTTCCTGAACCTCCCTCAAGGCACATGTCTCGGGATCCTCGTCACTTTCAATATGACCCTTTGGCAGATCCAGCCTTCCCTTTCTCTCAATGAACAGATATCTGCCCGAAGAATGCCTTACCAGCCCGCCAGCCGCCCCGACTTCGATGAAATATATGCGGAAAATCCTCCAGATATGTCTTATGTTGGTTCCGAAAATATTGATCGAATAGATTGAATCATCGGCCTGAAAATCGGAAATAAGCTTATATAGTTCCTTTGTGGCACCGAATTTATAGAATAACCCGTATTTTTGTAACCGGTCAGGTTCGGCACTGATCAATAGGAATCTGTCTTCGAAGTGAACCTTATACATTCTGAAATGGAAGATTGTGCAACAAAGATCGCTGATTATCTGTTACAAATTAAAGCAATAAAATTGCAACCGTCAAATCCGTTTACCTGGGCGTCGGGATGGAAGTCACCGATATATTGTGATAACCGGAAAACATTATCCTTTCCGGAAGTAAGATCATTTATCAGTGAGAAATTCGCGGAATATGTAAGGAATCTGTATCCTGATGCAGAGATTATAGCCGGAGTTGCAACAGGTGCCATTGCCCATGGGGTCCTCACGGCGGATAAACTGAACCTGCCCTTCATCTATGTGCGCTCGGGCGCAAAGGAGCATGGCCTGGGTAATCAGATTGAGGGTTATTTCGAACCGGGCCGGAAAGTTGTGGTTATTGAGGACCTTGTTTCCACCGGGGGCAGCAGCCTGGGTGCAGTCAAAGCATTAAGGGAAGCAGGATGTGATGTTTTGGGAATGCTGGCAATTTTCACCTATGAATTTGAGAGGGCAGCAGACGGGTTTGCTGCCCAGGGTTGTAAGCTTGACACCCTCGGCAATTACAGTACTTTAATAGAAACAGCACTTTCTTCGGGTTATATAGGCGAGTCTGAACTGGAGACACTGAAAAGGTGGAGAACAGATCCCTCAGGCTGGGGTCAGAAATCTGATTAAATGGGACAATCAGCAGAATATACAAGCAGGGAAGGAGTTTTGACATGCACTCCCAGGGAGATATTTGAATTTGCAGCCGATATGGGCAACATGATAAACCTGCTGCCACCGGACACTGCAAAAATAATTGAATCGACCGGCGAATCCTGTGCCCTTTCATTTGACCCGCTGGGCAGCATGAAAATACAAATAATCAGGAAAACCCCGTATTCTGAGGTGGTTTACAGGGCTGAACTGCTGGATATCCAGAATCTCCTGCTGAACCTGGAGATAACCGGAGGAGATTCTGAAAAAGCAAAAGTCGTCATAAGGGTAAATGCAGAAATGAATCCGTTCATGAAAATGATGGCAGAAAAGCATATTGCCAGGTTTCTTGACATCCTGATCCTGGAAATGGAGAAATTCAGGGACTGGAAAAAATCATAAAATATATTCAATTTCCTTTGTGCCAAATTCAAGGCTTTTACCGGCTCTGTCCACCACGGTCAGATTACCTCTGCCAGTGACCGCAGCTATTTTTCCCTCAAAGATCATATCACCTGCCCTGTAACTGTGCCATTCATTCAGCCGGTACAGCAGGGAGGAGAACCGGGACCTGATATTTTCATGATCTGCTGCCAGAAGCTGCTTGTAACTTTTATCCAGGTTTTTTATGAGCTGTTTAAGGCATATTTCCGGATCGTATTCCTCGCCCGTAAGCATTTTAAGCGAAACCGGGTTAGGGGCTCCGCTGATGAATCTTGTCTGATTCAGGTTAAGTCCAATGCCGGCAATGCTACTACCTATCTTTCCGTCGAGAATCGAGTTTTCTATCAATACACCTGCAATCTTTGAATCACCGACATAAATGTCGTTGGGCCATTTGATTTTGCATCCATGGACCTTCTCAGAAATAAAATCATATATGCCAAGCGATATTGTCATGGAAATCACGTACTGATCTTCCGGGGCTACCATGCCGGGAAACAGAATAATGCTACACAATATGTTTTTTCCGGCTTCGCTTTCCCATTTGTTTTCTCTCTGACCCCGGCCGGCCGTCTGATAATCAGTATATATTACCGTGCCTTCGGCAGGAACCGGATCTTTCTTCAAAAGACCTGAGGCAAACGTATTGGTCGATGAGATGTTCCGGATAAAAATTATTTTGGAGCCAATTATCATTCTTGTGATGCTTCAGGAGGGTTTGACGGGCTTCATTTCTTACCGGGCTGGTACTTAAATTGTAAATTCAGGGCTGCCATACAAAAATACGGATAAAAGTTTGTACTTTTGCGACTTGATATTTAATTGATAGTTACGGATGAAGAAAAGGCGGGACGAAACCGAATTGCTGCTTGAAAATATTATAAGGGGGATAGTTGAAAAGAAAGGGAAAGATATTCTGAAAATAGATTTAAGGGGCCTGGAAAACAGGATCACCGACTTCTTTGTGATCTGTCATGGTTCTTCAGTCACACAGGTTGACTCGATAACCAGTTCCATAGAGGACACTGTGCGAACAGGTACGGGGGAGAAGCCCGGACATATTGAAGGGCTTGACAACTGTTTTTGGGTCCTGCTTGATTACGGAAACGTTGTTGTTCATGTATTTCTTGAAGAATACAGGAGTTTTTACAGCCTTGAATCACTTTGGGCTGATGCTTCCCTGGAGGCAATTGAAGACAATCAGATAAATTATTAATTTATGGCTGAAAAGAATAATAAAAATAATAATCCGGGACTGGGGAACAGTTCCGACAAGAACGCAAAGCCCAGGTTCAATTCAAATTGGATTTTTGCGATCCTTGCCTTTTCCATAATTGCTTTTCAGTTTTTATATGGAGGCAGATCGGTACCCAAGGCTCAGACAAGCGACCTTAAGAAAATGGTCGAGAACAGGGATATAGAGAGGATTGTTGTCGTTAATAAGGAGGTTGCGGAGATTTACCTGAAAAAGGAGGCAATTGAGTCGGACAGGTATCCAAATCTTAACAAGAACGGCAGCAGAAGCATCGGGCTTAGTACTCCCAAACCCAATTTCACATATAATATTTCGGATATAAGCATCTTTTACAAATTTCTCGAGGATGAGCAAAAGAAAGCCGGATATGAGGAGAAAGATGTTATTTACCCTGAGTCGGAAACCAGGCGCAATTATATCGGCGATATCCTGGGATGGACCCTGCCTTTCATACTGCTGATATTCCTGTGGATATACATGATGAGGCGAATGTCGGGAGGTGGTGCCGGCGGTGCCGGAGGCATTTTTAGCGTTGGAAAATCGAGGGCACAGATTTTCGACAAGGATACCAACGTTAAGATAAACTTCAATGATGTTGCCGGTCTGGAGGAGGCAAAGACAGAGGTAATGGAAATTGTGGATTTCCTTAAGAATCCGAAGAAGTACACACAGCTCGGAGGAAAAATACCCAAGGGAGCTCTTCTCATCGGACCTCCGGGAACGGGAAAAACTCTTCTTGCGAAGGCTGTGGCCGGAGAGGCAAATGTGCCGTTCTTTTCAATATCCGGATCGGATTTTGTGGAGATGTTCGTTGGTGTGGGAGCTTCGCGGGTCAGGGATCTGTTTAAACAGGCCAAGGAAAAGGCCCCATGTATTGTGTTTATCGATGAGATCGATGCTGTTGGCAGGGCAAGGGGTCGTAATGTGGGTTTCAGTTCAAATGACGAACGCGAAAACACTTTAAACCAGTTGCTCACCGAAATGGATGGCTTCGGAACCAATATGGGAGTAATTATTCTTGCAGCCACCAACAGGGCAGACATACTCGACAGGGCCCTGTTGAGGGCAGGAAGGTTTGACCGCCAGATACATGTCGAGCTTCCTGATCTGAATGAGCGTGAAGCAATATTCAAGGTTCACCTCCGGCCGATTAAAATGGAGAAGAATTTCGATATTTCCTTCCTTGCCAAGCAAACTCCGGGCTTCTCGGGAGCAGATATTGCAAACGTGTGCAACGAGGCGGCTCTTATTGCTGCAAGGAAAAATAAGAATATAGTTGAGAAGCAGGATTTCCTGGACGCCATTGACAGAATTGTGGGCGGACTAGAAAGGAAAAACAAGATCATCTCACTTGAAGAGAAAAAAACCATAGCATACCACGAAGCCGGGCATGCTACTGTAAGCTGGCTTCTGGAACACGCCAGCCCGCTCCTGAAAGTGACGATCATACCAAGGGGAAGAGCCCTGGGCGCAGCCTGGTATCTTCCGGAAGAAAGACAGATAACCACCCGGGAACAGCTCCTGGATGAAATGGCTTACGCCCTTGGCGGAAGAGCTTCGGAGGAACTTGTCTTTGGTAAAATCTCAACAGGAGCACTGAGCGATCTTGAGAAAATAACCAAGCAGGCATATGCCATGGTCTCTTTCTTCGGAATGAGTGAGAAAGTGGGAAACATCAGCTTTTATGATTCTTCAGGACAATCAGATTTCGGCTTTACCAAACCATACAGCGAAAAAACTGCCGAACTGATCGACCGGGAAGTTAAACTGATAATTGAAGAATCGTATCAACGTGCAAAAGATGTCCTTAGTGCCAATATGAAAGGACTGACCGAGCTTGCCGAGCTCCTGCTGGAAAAAGAGGTTATCTTCAGCGAAGACCTGGAAAGGATTTTCGGAAAACGCAAGGGCGATAAGCTCAAAGCCGAATCAGAAGCCCAGGCAAAGAAAGAGACAGAAGCTGAACCGGACCTGGTTGAGATCAATAAGGAATCCGGCGAAAATAAAACCGGCAGAAAGAAGGGAAAAACGGCATCACAGAAGAATGGGGACATTCCTGACCCCGGAAAATCTGGCTAAAATAATCAGGAAGGCAAGATATCATTAACACCGGACCACATTGAGCAATTTTTTCAGACGTACCCTTACGGCAATATGGATTGTCATCTTTGTTCTGGGCGGATTCTGGCTGCACCCGGTTTCATTTTTTCTGACCGGCCTGATAATAGTTGCCTGTACACAATACGAATATTACTCGATGATTAAATATACCGGGATTCGGCCCCAGGTGGCAGGAGGAATTACTGCCGGACTGTCGGCATTTACAGTGTCCACCATGGTTGCAGCCGGATTGTTGCAAAGTCGCTGGTATCTGCTTTTAATACCCCTGATATTGATTCTGATGATAGCCGAACTTTTCAGAAAAACTGAAAAGCCATTCGATTCGCTTGCCCACACTGTTTTCGGCATTATATATGTTGCACTGCCATTTTCACTTTTCCCTTCTGCGGCTTTTGCCCGTACAGGCCTGGGTTCGCTGATACCGCATCAGGGAATAATTTTCTCCCCGGGTTTCATTGTTGGCTTTTTTCTTGTTCTCTGGGCAAATGATACCGGCGCCTACATTACCGGAGTGTCATTCGGGCGACACAGGCTACTGGAAAGAATCTCACCCAAAAAAACATGGGAGGGTTACCTGGGAGGCCTTGCACTGGCAATCTTTGCGGCGTGGCTGTTGGGTGACTGGTTTGGAGTGATGAAGAAATCACACTGGATGGGGATTGCAGTTATTGTATCAGTTGCCGGAACCCTGGGCGATCTGTTCGAATCTCTGCTTAAAAGAAGTGTCGGAGTAAAAGACTCAGGATCAGTGATGCCCGGTCATGGCGGTTTCCTCGACCGTTTCGACAGCGCCCTCTTCGCATTTCCTCTCGGATATCTTTTCCTTTCTCTTTTTGGATGATTGATGCGTGATGATTAGTTTTGTGGAAATTTTGCTGGAATGGGAATTCACAAAGAGGGATATAAGATATTGATTTACGGATTTATAATGCTGGTATTTGTCAATGTCCTTGCAGGATTGATATGGCCTGATATGGTTCTTTTGAGATATACTGTGCTTATTATTGCGTTTTTAATGTATATATTTCTTCTATTCTTCTTCCGGCTCCCTGTAAGGTATCTTGAACCCGATCCTGGCCTTATTTATGCACCTGCCGATGGTAAGGTTGTGGTAATTGAAGAAACCGAGGAAAAGGAATATTTCAGGGATATGCGCCTCCAGATCTCTATTTTCATGTCACCGTTCAATATGCACAGCAACAGGTACCCCGTGTCGGGAAAGATCAAGTATGTCATGTATCACCCGGGAAATTATATGGTTGCCTGGCATCCGAAATCATCGGAGATGAATGAGCGGAGTTCAATAGTCATAGAAACTGAAAAGGGAGCAGAAATCATGATAAGGCAGATCGCCGGTGCGGTTGCCAGAAGAATTGTGACCTATGCAAAAACAGGAGCCCATGTCACGCAGGGCGATGAACTCGGATTTATCAAATTCGGTTCAAGGGTGGATGTCTTTCTTCCGTTGGGCACTGAGGTGGAAATTCCCATATTGCAGCAGGTTAAGGCTAACAAAAGCATTATTGCAAAAATCTGAACGGAATTATATCATGAAACAAAAAGATGACAAAATAATTGACCTTACCGAACATGTCAAATGGATCGGAATTCTTGATTATGATATAAGGACATTTGATATCGTGATGAATACCGAATTCGGAACAACCTATAATTCCTTTTTTATAAATACTGAAAGGAAAACGCTTGTGGATGTTGCTAAGGAGAAGTTCAGCGAGGTATGGTTTGATAAACTCAGAGCCCTGACTGATCCATCCGACATCAGTTATATCGTGATTAATCATACGGAGCCTGACCATTCGGGAAGCCTGGGAATGCTGCTGGACGCGGCTCCTTCGGCAACGGTTGTGGGAAGTGGCAGCGGCATAAGATATCTTGCAGATATGATCGCCAAACCATTCAATTCGATCGTTGTAAAAGACGGGGACACCCTTGACCTCGGATCCGGAAAACTTAAATTCATTTCTGCACCCAACCTTCATTGGCCCGATTCCATGTTTACGTGGTTTGAAGAAGACAGGATTCTTTTTACCTGTGACGTATTTGGTGCACACTACTGCGACAGCAGAATGTTCAGCGACATTGAATCGCAGGATTACATGAAAGCCTACAAATACTATTTTGATGTGATCATGAAACCTTACAGCAGGTTTATGATCAAGGCCATTGAGAAGATACGCGATCTGGACATAAACCTGATATGCCCGGGTCATGGCCCGGTTCATTCGGAAAACCTCCGGGATATGGTAATGCTTTCCGAGAATTATGCAATAGAATACCTGAAGCAGGTCGAATCTAAAGATGAAAAGAAAATCCTCGTAGCCTACGTTTCTGCTTATGGTTATACGAAACAGGCTGCCGATCTTATAGCATCCGGTATGCGTGAAACGGGTGATTTCAGTATTGATATTGCCGATATTGAAACCATGCCGGCGGAAGAGCTGGAATCGAAGCTGGTTTCTTCCGATGCGATCCTGATCGGATCACCTACAATAAACCAGAATACACTACTACCGGTTTACAGGTTATTTTCATTGATCAATCCCATACGGGATAAAGGAAAAATGGCCGGGGTTTTCGGATCATACGGGTGGAGCGGAGAGGCTCCGAAAATAATATCAGAAACTCTGAGAAATCTCAAACTCAGGGTTTTTGACGAAACAGCGGGATTCAAGTTTGCTCCCGGAAATGGTAAAAAAGAAACCCTGACGGAATTCGGCAGACAATTCGCCAGGGAATTTCTCAAATATTGCTAGCAGGCTGGTTATAAAATCCGCATCAGTTTAATTTACTGCTGATTGTACCGATCGGCCGGCCGGTCAATGACCGCTGAACCTCCTGGTTCACTTGTTGACGGCCTTCATGAACATGATGCCGTGAGTAACTTAATCTTCAGGAAACTTTTACCTGCCTGGTCAGCTTATGTTTTTCCTCGTCATATTTGGGTAGGGTAATGTTCAGGATTCCATCCTTATAGCTGGCTTCAATCTTATCCTTGTTTACACTATCAGGAACCTGGAAACTTCTGCAGAACGATGAATAGCTGAATTCCCTTCTTTTATAGCCATTGCCGTTTTTTTCTGATTCATTCTTTACCTCATGCGATATTGTCAACAGGTCATCATTGAGATCTATCTTAATATCTTTTTTGTTAATACCCGGTATTGCCACGTCAAGTGCGAAGCTTTTTTCATTCTCTCTTACGTTAACTGCCGGAACTGACCTGTTGAGGCTTGTCGTTGCAGGTAAAAAGTCGTCATCAAACAGTCCGTTCAGAAAAAAAGGCCTGTAGCTTCTTCTTGTAATTATTGGTAACATGATTTGGTCCTCCGTTATTTTTAGTTGAACATTATTTACGTTTTGCTTTAGTATTTTCAACTTCCGTTCCATAATCAAAAACACGCCATATTGACACGAATAAAGTAAATAAACCGACATATTGACATGATAAATAAGTCAATATAAAAGTCGGATTACAGTAGGAACAGTTGAACAGGAATGTATGATTTTAGGGAATTCCAAAAAATTAGCATAGGTTTGTATAGGAAAAATAAAACCAATGAAAGCCACACTTAGGAACTTCCTCATATTTTTTGGAGTATTGATTCTTCTGGCTGCAGTCTGGTACTTTCGCAATATAGTTGTTTACATACTGGTTTCCGGTGTTCTTTCCATTATGGGCCGGCCCCTCGTTGATCTTTTTTGCAGGATAAGGATCTGGAAGTGGAAATTCCCGAGGGTATTGGCTGCCCTTTTCGCATTGATCATTATCTGGGGTTCAATCCTTCTCTTCCTGTACATATTCATACCTCTTGTTACCAAGCAGATAAATCACTTTACCGGCATTGACAGTGAAAAGATAGTCAGACTGATTGAAGGCCCACTGGAAAAAATTGAAAAGTTGTTTGTCAGCCTCAATCCCAGTATATCCGACACCTTATCGCTCAAGGCATATATTGCATCAAAGGTATCGGAAGTTTTGAGCATCGATATGATTCAGGATTTTATTGGATCGATTATCGGTGTTCTCGGGAATGTTGTTGTTGCAATATTTTCAATAAGCTTCATCACGTTCTTTTTTCTCAAGGATCAGCATCTTTTCTTCGAATCGATTCTCATGTGGATTCCCGACCGGTATGTTGATAATGTGACCCGGGCGCTTAACTCGATAAAAAAACTGCTTACAAGGTATTTCATTGGAATTGTCATTCAGAGTACATGTATCATGATCCTTATCGACATAGGAATGACAATTATAGGGATTGAGTTCCATCAGGCGCTGGTTATGGGTCTGATCATCGGAATACTGAACGTTATTCCCTATGTGGGTCCGTGGCTGGGATTATTCATAGCAATAATAATGGGAGTGGCTTCACATATTAACCAGGATTTCAACACTGTGGTGATTCCACTGGTGTATTACATGATTATTGTTGAGGCAGTTACTCACACTATTGATAATGTTGTTTTTCAACCCGTGATTTTTTCGAGCAGTGTCAAGGCACATCCGCTTGAGATATTTGTGGTTGTCCTGGCAGCCGGTTTTGCTGCCGGGGTTCCGGGAATGATCCTGGGCATTCCCACCTACACAGTTTTGCGGGTTTTTGCCAGGGAATTTTTCTACGGATTCAAGGCGGTGCAGAAAATTACCTCCAGCCTGTCGGATGAGAACTCTCCTGAAAAAAGCAGGATATCAAATGTTCTGATTGAAGAATCAAAAAGATTGACCACGAGGAAAAGGTCAGGGAAGAAATCCCCTGGTAAGGCGGAAGAATAAGCTGAATGTAATGGGATCATCACCTGTGCTGATAAAGAGAGTGTTCAGATTTTACTATGACGGGTTCAGAAGCATGTCGTGGTGGGGTAAGCGCGTGTGGATCATAATACTGATAAAGCTTTTCATTATTTTTATCATTTTGAAACTGTTTTTCTTCAGGAATTTCCTTAATGAAAAATTTGATAATGAGAAACAAAAAAGTGAGTTTGTTCTGGATCAGTTAATTAATTCAAAATAAACATATGATTGATGTTCCCGACCTGACCCTTGTAGATTGGTCAAGGGCACAGTTTGCCCTGACGGCAATTTATCACTGGCTTTTTGTTCCGCTTACACTGGGACTTTCCTTTATAGTGGCCATTATGGAAACTATATATGTAAAGACCGGCCTTGAAGAATGGAAGCGAATGACCCGGTTCTGGATGACGCTTTTCGGTATTAATTTTGCAATCGGCGTTGCTACCGGGATCATCCTTGAGTTTGAATTTGGCACCAACTGGTCTTATTATTCCTGGTTCGTGGGGGATATTTTCGGTGCACCATTGGCAATCGAGGGCATTCTGGCCTTTTTCCTGGAATCAACTTTCGTCGCGGTGATGTTTTTCGGTTGGAACAAGGTAAACAAGAAGTTCCACCTGGTTTCAACATGGCTGGTGGCTGTCGGTGCCAGCCTGTCAGCATTGTGGATCCTTGTTGCCAACGCATGGATGCAAAATCCCGTGGGAATGGTTTTTAATCCTGAAACTGCAAGAAATGAAATGGTCGACTTCTGGGCAGTGCTTTTCAATGAAGTTGCAGTCAGCAAGTTTCTTCATACCATATCTTCTGGGTTCCTCCTCGGATCAATGTTTGTGGCAGGGATCAGTGCATGGTACCTTCTTCAGAAAAGGGAACACCACCTGGCTACAAGGAGTCTTCTTGTGGCAGGGGTTTTCGGACTGCTATCGTCACTGCTTGTTGTTTATACCGGCGACAGTTCTGCAAGAACGCTTGCACGTGCACAGCCAGTTAAATTTGCGGCTTTCGAGGCCCTCTATGATGGCAGATCGGATGCCGGACTTGTTGCCGCAGGTATTCTGAAGGATTCCGACAGGAAGATTGGAAAAAAGGTTGTCAAGGATTTTTCTTTCAGGATTGAAATTCCTGGTTTCCTCTCATTCATGACCGGCGGAAACACAAGAGCATTTGTTCCCGGAATAAATGACCTGATCCTCGGAAACCCGGAAAAAGGACTACTTCCTGTTGCTGAAAAGATGAGGAGGGGGAAGGTGGCACAGGATCTTTTGCGCGACTACAAGAATGCCAGGGCGGGCAATGATTCAGTAAAAATGTCGACGATAAGGAAAGTTTTCGCCGATAAACAATTCATTGAAGAACATTTCAGATACTTTGGCTATGCTTCGGTTGAAAATCCGGAAGATGCAATCCCCAATGTCCCGCTTGCCTTCTATTCATTTCATCTTATGGTCACTCTTGGATTTTATTTTATTCTGCTTTTTTGCCTTGTACTTTTTTTACTTTTCAGGGGCACCATAGCAAAACAAAGATGGTTCCTGTGGATACTTCTTTTCTCGATACTGCTTCCTTACGTGGCCGGAGAAATGGGGTGGGTCCTGGCGGAAATGGGCCGCCAGCCCTGGATAATCCAGGACCTGATGCCTGTCAGCACGGCTGTTTCACGTATTGGATCAGGATCGGTTATAACCACTTTTGTACTGTTTGCTGTACTTTTCACTGTCCTGTTGATAGCCGAAGTATCAATAATGATAAAACAGATAAAGACAGGACCAAATCATTAGGAGGAAATAACCATGGAACCATTGATATCTCATCTTTTTCTGCAGCATTACTGGTGGATAATAATCTCAATTCTGGCGGGACTGCTGGTTTTTCTCCTGTTTGTCCAGGGTGGTCAGTCAATGATATTTTCCCTTCCTGAGGATCCCCTTCAGACAACGATTCTCGTCAATGCTCTTGGCCGGAAATGGGAATTTACCTTCACAACACTCGTTACCTTTGGCGGAGCCTTTTTTGCCGCATTTCCCCTTTTCTATTCTGCCAGCTTCGGTGGTGCGTACTGGGTCTGGATGGCAATCCTGTTCAGTTTCATTATCCAGGCTGTTGCCTACGAATTCAGGTCAAAAAAGGGAAATTTCCTTGGGCAAAGGACCTATGATATTTTCCTGCTTATCAATGGATCACTCGGTCCTTTCCTGCTTGGAGTGGCAGTCGCCACATTTTTCACAGGGGCACGGTTCAGTCTGAATGAACTGAACAGGGTCAGCTGGGCAACAGGCTGGCATGGGCTTGAGGCCCTAGTGAACGGACGCAATGTCGCCCTGGGGCTCGCAGTACTTTTCCTTGCACGAACCAATGGCCTCCTGTATATCATTAATTCGGTGAATGATGATGGACTTTATGAGAATGCAGGCAGGAAAATAATACTGAATGCCCTGACTTTCCTCGTATTCTTCCTGTTCTTTCTCGTTACATTGCTTATATCTCCGGGATTTGCCTATGATCCGCATACGGGAAATGTTTTTATCGAAAAATACAAATATCTTCATAACCTCCTCAGGATGCCTGCCGTATTGATTATTTTTGTTGCAGGGGTTGTCGGAGTGCTTTACGGGATAGTAATTACGGTTTTCAGGGGGAGCCGTAAAGGGATCTGGTTTACCGGAACAGGAACAATACTTGCAGTTATTTCGCTTTTCCTCCTTGCGGGATTCAGCAACACAGCCTTTTATCCCTCCACATTTGACCTGAACAGCTCATTGTCGATCCGTAAGGCCTCGTCAAGTTATTTCACACTGAAGACAATGATGTTCGTTTCATTCATTATTCCTTTCGTGGCGGCTTACATATGGTATGCATGGAAAGCTATCAACAGGAGGAGGATTTCCGTGGAGGAGATACAGGAAGAAGGACATGTTTACTGAACAAATAAAAGTGAACGATAAACTATTAACGACAAACGGTAAAACCCTCAAATCAACAGGTTGAATAAAAATTGCATTGTTATGTATTTCACAGGTCTGGCTCACTATCTGATCTGGCCGGCATTCATCCTGGTCAGCTGGTTTATTATTAAAGGCGCCCTGGCAGTTTATGAAAGGAAATTCCCCGGGGATAAGGAAGAAAGCTGACCGGCCAGGTTTGCTGATGGCCGTATTCCCTGGATGACATGCCCGTGCAACGTTTTCACGGACATTGAATACAAATGGATGACATTTTATATGACCGCCGCTAGCCTTCCGTTTTCCCGGCAAACATGGGAGAGATTAGTGAGGCTATAATATAAAACGGAATAAAAAGGGGAGCTGATGCTATCCCCAGAAGGATTAGGGATACTATGACCAGGCCGAAAAGTATGTACTGCCCTTCATTGCCCTTTATGCCCAGATTCGACATTTTCAGTGATATCAGTGGGATTCCTGATACCATCATCAATGACAATACAATCATATATACCGTAACAGCAACAGGAGATTTCAGGAACAATTCAAAAACAGCTGCGTCGGAATAATGAGCTGCAATAACAACAGAGATCACGGCAAGGGCATTTGCGGGAGTGGGCAGACCCTTAAAAGACCTGGTCTGGGTTGTGTCCGTATTGAATTTTGCCAGTCTGAGTGCGGCACAAACAGGCATTAAGACAGTTATATACTTCAGAGTTCCGGGATTGCAAAAGTAACTGCACGAGTCAGCTCCGGCAGTGGACCCGTATGAAATCAGTTGAAATACAATCATGGCAGGGGCAATCCCGAAGCTGACAATATCAGCCAGGCTGTCTAGTTCTTTCCCTATATCGGAGTAGGCTTTTAAAAGCCTTGCAGAAAAACCGTCCAGAAAATCAAAAACCATGGCTGCTGCGATAAGCCATGAGGAAACTATCAGATCGTTACCGGCCGCGAAAATGATGGCGATGAATCCCATGGCCAGATTCAGGCATGTAATCAGATTCGGAACATGTTTTGTTAATGTCATTTTGTATAAGGTTTATGACGATGACAAAAATAGGTATATTAGGCATTACATTTTGATCGTCGCGGCTGATTTGTTTCCTGATTTATTCTCATTTGTTCAGGATTATGGATGCGTAATTCAAAGGTTATCTCTTTTTTATTAGATTTGCAAGTATTAATGCAGGCCTAATGATCAATTTCAAGAATGTTAAGATAGCTGTTGACTTTGATGGAACCATTGTAGATCATGAATATCCGGATATTGGTAAAGAAAAGTTATTTGCTTTCCAGACATTGAAAGAGCTCAATAAACTTGGCGCACGGCTTATCCTGTGGACTTTCAGAACAGGCGATGAACTGGAACAGGCAGTTGAGTTCTGCAGGCGGAACGGAGTTGAATTTTATGCCGTAAACAAAAATTATCCCGAGGAGGTATATGATGAGTCGATAAGCAGGAAAATAGATGCGGATATTTTCATTGATGATAAGAATGTAGGCGGTTTTCCGGGATGGAGTGAGATCTGGCAGATACTGGTTCCGTTTGAACTTCATGAAAAGGAAATGGAACGGCAGATAGCCGCAGCCAGGAAAAAAAGCATTCGCAGATTGTTCGGAAGGAAAGCCTAAAAAGCAACACAATGGCAAGGGCTGCATTTAGATATGTTTTTATTCTGATTATTCTGCCTTTACTGTTGTTCGTATATTGTTCCGGACGCACCGGAGGAGCAAGGGAAAACGGGAAGAAAACAACTTCACGATCTGCCGTCAGTCCTTCCCTGAGATTCATCAGGATGCAGAATCCGGTCGAAAATTCTGAATTTCATATCGGCGAACAATTTGAGATAACACTTGGATCGGAAAATAAGAACCAGGTACCCGATTCAGTCAGGTTTTTTTACGACGGGCACATTGTGGGGCAGCTTTATGCCGAACCATGGGTTTTATCAATACCGTCTGCTGCCGTATCAGCAACAGGCCGGAAACCTGTTAAGGTAACAGCCTATAAAAACGATAAAGTACAGACGGTTACGAGATTTGTGATTATTCTGTCGGATATAGTCCCTGAAACAAAGAGTTTCAGGATCGTAAATACCTATCCGCATGACCGGGAAGCTTTTACCCAGGGCCTTTTTTTTGATGGAAGTGTTTTGTATGAAGGCACGGGACAGGAGGCAGGATCTTCACTGCGAGAGGTGGATCTCGAAACCGGGAAGGTAATACGGCAGCATAACCTTGAGCCTTCCCTATTTGGTGAGGGTATCACCCTTTATAAGGACAGGATTTACCAGGTGACATGGACCAGCAAGATTGGCTTCGTTTATGACAGGGCAACATTCAGGTTGTTGAACAGGTTTTATTATCAGACACAGGGATGGGGCCTGACAACCATGAATGGAATGATAGTCATGAGTGATGGTTCAAATAACCTGTATTTTCATGAACCGGAGATGTTCAGTTTCGTTTCCGGGATCGAAGTATATGACAATGAAAAAAAGGTTGATCAGCTTAACGAGCTTGAATATATTAATGGTGAGATCTGGGCCAATATCTGGCAGACCGATCTGATTGCGCGCATTGACCCGTCGACGGGAAAGGTAAATTCCTACGTAGATCTTGAATCAATTTATCCTGAATGGCAAAGAAGGCAGGATAATTCGGATGTGCTCAATGGTATAGCGTATGATGCACAGAATAAACGGATCTTTGTTACCGGTAAAAGATGGCCAAAGCTTTATGAGATAAGGGTTAGCGAATGATCCGTGATCCGTAGACAATATTTATGGCGCCGGGAAGTATCCGGAATTCTGCGGGAGTATGACCGAGTGATTCCCCGTCAGCTTCAATATACAGCAACGAATCTGATTGGACCGACAGGTTGGTTGAACGGTAACCGTCAACTTTCGGGTGGCTGAGAATGGTACCATCATAGAGGAGCTTCAGACTTTTAATTACCTCAAACCTGCTCATTTCCCTTATTACGGTTATATCCAGGAGGCCGTCGTCAGGCAGGGCATCGGGTGTCTGCCTCATCCCGCCTCCGCAATATCTTCCGTTTCCGATATTGATCGAAAATATTTTACAGCTGTTTTTTATACCGTCGATGATGATATCGGCATTCCTGTGCCTCCATGACAGCAGGCTGGCCAGCAGATTGAAAAAATATATTGCCTTGCTGCTTTTTCCCTTTTCCTTCTGCCTGTTCGTCTTTATTACCACAAGTGATTCGAAGCCCAGTCCGGCAATGTTTATAAAATACCGTCTTTCCCTGTTCTCTCCGTTAAAATAATCGATAACTCCAATGTCGTGGGGCATCTGCCTGCCTTCCATTATTACCTTCACCGCGCCTTCATAAACCAGAGGTATGGAAAACATGCGTCCCCAGTCATTGCCTGTTCCCACGGGTATCATGCCAAGAAGCAACTCACTCGGGGTACAGTGCTCCTGGGTGAAAGCGCCGTTAACAATTTCATTCAGTGTTCCGTCGCCGCCTACAGAAATAAATTTCCTGAATCCCTTCCCGATTGCCTCCCTGGTATATTCGGTTGCATGACCCTTTTTTTCCGTGAACCTGACTGTGACGGGGATGGCATTTTTTGCCAGTAGATCATTTATCCTGTCCCAGTCCTTCCGGCCCTTGCCGTTTCCTGCGTTGGGATTGACAATGGTGAACCAGTTATTGGCCGTTAATTCTTTTTTCAATGCCGGTTAAAGTATAAGGTGAGTTTTAACAGCAAATTTAAAAAAAATACCATGGGTGGGCATCATGTTCTATCTCCTGGTTTTGCATGCAATTACCGGACAATCATGTAAGTATGTATTTATGGAGCACCGACCGATGTTAATAAGATGTTGAAAACGACAAATAAAATGTTTACAATTACGCTGTTCACAGGCTGAGCCTGATACTCATAAATAGTAAATTTGAAGCTCAAAAAGGGAGCTATATTATATTGGAAAAATAATGGGCAGAATAATCGCGATAGCTAATCAGAAGGGTGGTGTAGGAAAGACGACTACTGCGATCAATCTGGCGGCAAGTCTGGCTGCACTTGAGAAGAAGGTACTGATTGTCGATGCTGACCCACAGGCAAATGCAACATCGGGTATCGGTATTGACACACGTCAGATAAAATGCACTGTATATGACTGTCTGATAGACGGACGTGATCCTTCCGAAGCCTTGCTTGGCTGCGGTATAGATAATCTTTCTGTGCTTCCGTCGAATATCGACCTGGTGGGAGCCGAGATTGAAATGCTTGAAAGGCCCGAGCGGGAAAAGATATTAAAGAATATTCTCGGCAGGATTTCGGGAAACTTTGATTATATTATCATTGACTGTTCTCCTTCGCTCGGCCTCTTAACCGTGAATGCACTTACCGCAGCGAACTCGGTTATCATTCCTGTTCAGTGCGAATATTTTGCTCTTGAAGGTCTGGGAAAGCTTCTGAACACTATAAAGATAATTCAGAACAATCTTAATCCCGACCTTGAGATAGAAGGATTTCTTCTTACAATGTATGATTCAAGACTGAGATTATCGAATCAGGTTGCCGAGGAGGTTAACAAGCATTTTCAGCAGATGGTTTTCCAGACAATCATCCAGAGGAATGTCAAGCTCTCGGAAGCGCCCAGCTTCGGGCAGCCTGCCATACTTTACGATGCTGATTCAAGGGGAACGGTAAACTATCTTAATCTTGCAAGGGAACTGATTGAAAAACAGGAAGTCCGGGTTAATGCCTGAATGGCCGTTGTTGTCAACCGTAAGGAGGATTTATAATGACAAAAAAGAATGCACTGGGCAGGGGCCTCGGCGCCCTGATTGATGGTGTTGAAAAAGAAGTTCTTGAACGGAAGGTTGAGGCCAATCTCAACATCCCCGTTGATCTTATAGATGGTAATCCTTTCCAGCCAAGGGCTCATTTTGATGAACAGGCTCTTGGGGAACTTACCGCTTCAATCAAGAAGCTTGGGCTGGTTCAGCCTCTTACCGTGAGGGAATCAGGCGGAGGAAGATACCAGCTGATAGCAGGTGAAAGACGGCTCAGGGCCGCACGGCTGGCCGGGCTCACACATGTCCCTGCCTATATCAGGACAGCTGATGACCAGGCCATGCTGGAACTTGCACTTGTTGAAAACATACAGCGTGAAGATCTCGATGCAATTGAGGTTGCAATAAGTTTTCAGCGACTTATTGAAGAATGCCGGCTTACCCAGGAACAGCTGAGTGACAGGGTAGGAAAGCAGCGTTCAACAATTGCCAATTACCTGAGGCTCCTCCGACTTCCTGCAGAAATCCAGCTTGGTATAAGGAACAAGCACCTGATGATGGGGCATGCCCGTACTCTTGTGAATATTGAAAACCCCAAAATCCAGATGGAGGTTTACTACCATGTGGTGAATGATGATCTTTCAGTGAGGCAGACAGAGGAGCTTGTCAGACAACTCCAGTCCGAAAAGATCAGGGACCCCCTGAAAGATGAAAGGAGGAAAAAGCTTAATGAAGAGTTTAAGCAGCTTTCGGAACATCTGAACCGTATCTTTTCCACAAAGGTAAACTTTAAAATAAATGAAAGCGGTAAGGGAAGAATCGTCATACCCTTCGACAACCCCGAAGAGATGGAGCGCATTTTGGGAATCTTTGACCGTCTTAACTATTGAAAATAATTATATTTGTTGCTCCGGTTCACGGGTGTGTAAATAAACACTGTTGAATAATTTGAGAGCAACCCTGAAAATATCCCTGATATTCATCGTGCTGCAAAGTTGCCTTTATTGCAATTTACCCGCCCAGGATACAGTTAATGTGATTCCGGCAATCACCAGAAAACGCCAGTTCAATCCGGTTCCCCTTAAGGCAACAATGCTTGCAGTGGCTTTCCCCGGCCTTGGCCAGGTATACAACAGAAAGTACTGGAAAATCCCGCTTGTATATGCAGGATTCGGTGCCCTGGCCTACAGTATCAGTTTTTACACAACACATTACAACGATATGATGAAAGCATATCAGGACTTCATTGATAAAGTGCCTGAAACAGCCAGCTACACAAGATTTGTGAGAATTGATCCGGAAGAATATGATCCCGTGCTCCATCCCGAAACATACAAACCTTCAACGGCATCGTGGGTTGAGGACGGATTGCTGTCAGCGGTGGATGCCTACAAAAAATACCGCGATCTTTCATACATAGGCGTTGCGGCCTGGTACCTGCTGTCGATCCTCGATGCAAATGTAGATGCCAGCTTATTCAATTTCGATATTAGCAGGAACCTCGATCTGGCCCTGTATCCTGTCATGATGCCCGCCGCCGGAACATCAGTGGCAGGTATCAATCTTAATCTGTCATACAAATTTTAAATGACATGTTGCTGATGAACCCGAATAATTGATATTAAAATATGACACGGAATGAGAAATGATCAAAAACGCGTTTATTAGCACCATCTCATTAAAATCAAAATAAGATCATGATCAAACTTCTGAAAACACTGTTTCTTTCCCTGGCTATATCAACTTATGCATTTAGTGCTTATTCAGTAAATGATACAATAATTCTCAGATCCGAAATTTACGCCGAGAAAATTGCCACGGATCTTGACAGCCTCGTGAACTCATGGTATGTAAAAATGGCATTGAAGGAGCTAGAACCGGATTTCCAGGCAGATTCGCTCGGACAGGAATTTCCGGATTCCGTTTACATAGAGAGGCTGAACAAGATAAATTCAGTTATCCGGATACCATACAACAGCATTATCAGAAACCATATTCATGTATATACCATAAGGCAAAGAAAAAATTTCAGTGCCGTTCTGGGTCTGCTCGACTATTATTTCCCGATGTTTGAGGATATATTCGATTCAATGGGCCTTCCCACTGAGCTTAAGTATGTTTCGGTAATTGAATCCGCCCTTAATCCAAATGCTGTTAACAGGCATACCGGAGCTACCGGTTTATGGCAGTTTATGTTCAGCACGGGAAGATTATACGGACTGACCATCAATTCTGTTGTTGACGAACGGAGGGATCCTGTCAGGGCAACCTACGCGGCAGCCAGATACCTGAAGGATCTTTATGGTATATATAACGACTGGCTGCTTGTAATTGCTGCCTACAACTGCGGTCCTGGTAATGTTAACAAGGCGATTCGCCGCTCCGGCAACAAAAAGGATTACTGGGAAATATATTACAGGTTACCCAGGGAAACCCGGGGATTTATCCCCCAGTATGTGGCAGCATTATATGCCGTGAACTTTTACAGGGAACACAAGATCAGGCCTCTTCCGCTTAATATTCCGGTTTCGACGGATACCATCCTGGTACGGAAGGATATTCATCTCAAGCAGATATCGGAAGTAATGGGAATACCCCTGGATGAACTCAGGGCTTTGAATCCCCAGTACCGGACCGGTCTTATTCCGGGCTCAACAAAACCTTTTTCACTGACGCTCCCAATGAGCCATTTGGGAGATTTCATCGACCTGAATGACACGATTAGAAAACATAAGCCCGAGGTGTATCTTACAAAGGTAAACAGAACTGAAGATCCTTCACGCTCATCCTATGTCCCCGCGGATGTTAAGGGCAAGACCAAACTGATCTATACCGTGAAGGAGGGAGACAATCTCGGCTTCATCGCTGAATGGTACAAGGTGCCCTTATCAGATCTGCGATACTGGAATAACATATACAGAAATACAATACATATAGGCCAGAAGATTGCCGTGTACGTGGATCCTTCAAAAGCTGAGTATTTTTCACGGGTCAACTCACTGTCGTTTGCGGAAAAGCAGCAAATGACCGGAAAACCGGCCCCTGCAAGCCCTGTTGCAACTCCTGTCCTGCAGGGTTCGGATGATGATTACATAATTTACACGGTCCGCCAGGGCGACACAATCTGGGATATCATCAAACGATATGATAATGTAAGCCCCACAGATGTGCTGTCATTGAACAATATTTCAGATCCGGGCAAAATACAGGTTGGACAGGTACTGAGAATTAAGAAGAAGAGCTGACCCCTTATATAGAAAATGCGTCCTTTCCGATCATTTTCATTATTACTGATCTTTCTGATCTGTTTCACAGGTCTGTCTTTTCTTTTTCCTGATACTCTCAATCTCCCCGGGCCCGAAAGCCTTTTACCGGAAGAGATCATAAAAAAAATCCTTCGGAGCGATTCTGTGGATGTTGCTTTCCGGCACTCTGACATTCCCAACCACGATACTGTTCCTGCCGGTGACTCTGATAGCGATTTTGTCGTCATCCCCGCTGAACGGCCATCATCCGGCCCGCTGAAGGCGTTCCTTGATTCCCTGCAGGATCCGGCGAGCCAGGTACGTATTATGTATTTTGGTGACTCACAGATTGAGGGGGACAGGCTGACATCATATCTCCGGTCTGATCTCAGGAAAGGCCGTTCGGGAACCGGCCCCGGCCTTTTTCTTCCCCTGATGCCAGTTTCGTACACAAGATCAGTCTTTGTCAGGGCCTCATCAAACTGGAAGAGATACAATTACTTGTCATACAAAAACCGTGAGATCAGCCATAATGGTTTTGGCCCCCTGATGTCCTTCTGCAGATATATGCCAGAAAATGCCAGGCAGATAAATCCGGTCGGAGCCTGGGTAAGGATTGTTCCTTCGAAACTGGCCGATTCCACAACTTCCAGGTATGACTTTCTGAAAATACTTTACAGGAACACCCAGGGTGATGTAAAAATTGAAGTAAGGGGGAACAAAATCCTGCTTGCAACTGATACATTGAAAACAGGAACTGAAATCAGGGAATTTGTATGTCCGCTTTATAACTCGAGAGATATTCTCATAGATTTTAACGGCAGGACCAGCCCCGATATTTATGGAATAAGTATTGAAAGCAAAACCGGGATCATTGTTGATAATATCCCGCAAAGAGGCAGTGCAGGGCTTGAGTTTACGATGATTGACAGCAATAACCTGAGGGAATCCCTTAAATTATTGTCTCCCGATCTGATTATTTTACACTATGGTCTTAATATTGTTAAGAACATCAGGGACGACTATTTGTATTACGAGAAAGGTTTATTCCGGCAGATCTCAAGGCTGAAAAGTGTTCTTCCCGGCGTACCCGTGGTAGTGGTTGGTGTTACCGATATGGCATTTGGATCGGGTGAAACAGTGCGCTCCTATCCAAATCTCCCCGATATTATTGTTGCACAAAAAAAAGCATCCGAAGATGCAGGTGCTATTTTCTGGGATGCCCGGGAGGCAATGGGAGGAAATGCTTCCATTATCAAATGGTTCAGAATGGAACCACCCCTTGCAAAGAAGGACATGGTTCATTTTACCGATATTGGAACCGATACCCTTGCAAGGATGATGATATCGGATCTTTTTACTGTCCCGGAAAGGGAGGTATTTACAGCTTCAGCCCCGGAATTTATTTCCGACTCACTGGTGCAGCCGGAGGTTCGGGATGAGCTGATTCACGATCCTGCACAGCCTGAAAGGAGTTTGTTTAGAACTGTAATTGCCTCTGTTCTGACTTATAATCCTGAGAAGCCATTTGTTTTTTCCGGCCCGGGATTCTGGGTATTCTTCCTGGTAATACTTGGCGGATATGGCCTGGTTTACAGAAGAATGAATACCAGGAACCTCTACCTTTTCCTTATTAGTCTTTATTTCTATTTTAAAACGGGGGGATTATTTCTCATTCTCCTTCTGCTTGTAATTCTGATAGATTATTCCTGCGGGATCCTTATTTTCAACTCCCGGACAAGATCAAAAAGGAAATTCTTTCTCCTTGTTAGTATTCTTTCAAACATTGGCATACTGGCCTATTTTAAGTATTGTGGTTTTTTGATCCATTCTTTCAATGATATATTTGGCACAGCTTTTCAGGTAAAGGATTTTCTTGCTGATTTTTCCAACAGGCTCATGGGTACCCGCTTCGATGTTGGAAATATTATTCTGCCGGTCGGAATCTCTTTCTTTACCTTCCAGTCGTTGAGTTATACAATTGATGTCTACAGGGGCAAACTGGAACCGGTAAGAAGTATAATTGACTTCGGATTCTATGTTTCGTTTTTCCCCCAGTTGGTGGCCGGCCCCATAGTAAGGGCTTCTGAATTTATTCCGCAGCTAAGAACCGAATTCCATCTTGACAAGAGGGAGTTCAGTCATGCCTTGTTCCTGGTAATAAAAGGTCTGGTAAAAAAGATAATTATTTCTGACTTTATTGCCGTAAATTTCGTTGATCGTGTTTTTGACATACCCACTGCTTATTCCGGATTTGAGAATCTGCTTGCAATCTATGGTTATGGATTACAGATATATTGTGATTTCTCAGGGTATACTGATATTGCAATCGGACTTGCACTGATCCTGGGTTTCAGGCTGCCGGTGAACTTCAATTCACCTTACAAGGCTCATGGGATTGCAAATTTCTGGAAAAGATGGCATATTTCCCTGTCAAGGTGGCTTAAGGATTACCTTTATATACCGTTAGGCGGTAACAGGAAAGGCAAAGTCAGGACAAATTTTAACCTCATGCTTACTATGTTACTGGGTGGCCTGTGGCATGGCGCGGATATCAGGTTTATAATCTGGGGAGGATTGCATGGGCTTGGTCTCATTGTTGACAAATCGCTGGCTGCCGTTTTCGGTAGCAGAACGGGTTCAGGCAGAATAGTTAAGGCTTTCTCGATCTTTCTGACCTTTCAGTTTGTAAGCTTCTGCTGGATATTTTTCAGAGCTACCGATATGAGCCACGCAGGTATAATGCTGAATCAGATTTTTCACAATTTCATGCCTTCATCCTTTGGAAATATTTTTGAGGTGTACGGAACCGTGTTCTCTCTCATTGCCGTCGGATATCTGATTCATTTCCTTCCTGAAACGCTTAAGGAATCATACAGGGGGATTTTCATAAGGATCCCTGTTGCAGTACAGATGGTCATGATCCTGGCAGCAGGCATCTTGTTGTATCACATGAGAGCCTATGATGTTCTACCCTTTATATATTTCAGGTTCTGAGTTACATGTATAAGGCTTACTCAGGCTGAAACCGGATGTGTCAGCCTGAATTCCCGGGGGTAAGACTGATAATTCAGGCAGACTGAAAGTTCCGTTAGTCAGGATTCAGGGTTAATGCACGGGTGAAAGGGGCAATTGCTCTTTCATAGATCCCCTGGACATAAGCGATTGCCATTCCGTAATTTGTAACAGGTACTTCTGCCTTTATTGCAGGCTGAAGCCGGTTATGCAACTGCCGGCGCGTTATCATGCAGCCTCCGCATTGTATGATGAGGGCATAATCACTGACAGGGCGTGGAAGTACATCGAGGCCTGCCACAATTTCATATTCAATATGTTTGCCGGTGAATTTGCTGATCCATCCAGGTATTTTCGTCCTTCCTATGTCATCACAGGCAACGTGGTGAGTGCACGATTCCAGGAGCAATACCCGGTCCCCGTCGCGAAGCGTTGAAATTTTCGGCGTTCCTTTCAGGTAGGTTGAAAAATCACCTTTGAACCTGGCCAGCATGATACTGAAGCTGGTGAGGGGGATATCGTGTGGGATCAGGGCATCGGCCCTTGCGAAAACCTGTGAATCGGTTATTGCAAGGGCGGGGCGCAGACCGCTCTTTTCCAGGAAGGTGCCTGCCTCATTCTCCTTTAAAACAACAGCTACGGCATCATTGTCAAGTATGTCCCTGATGGCCTGAACCTGCGGCAGAATGAGACGTCCGGCCGGCGCCGAGACATCGATTGGGGTAATAAGGATAACTATATCACCAGGGTTAACCAGATCTCCCAGAAGGCCGGGGATTTTATATGAATGCTCCGGAATGCTCCTCCTGATCAGGCTGATGAGTTCTTCGGTATTATAATTGTCAACAGCAGAGAATTCAATAAGCTCCATGCCAGTGATTCTCCGAACCTCCTCACGGAATTCCCCGGTTGGCTTCATGAGGTCAGATTTATTTTGGACAATAATATATGGAACATCCTGACTCCGGAATTTCTCCACCAGGTAATCTTCAGGCTTTCCCCACTGGTTTTCTGCAACGACCAGAAGCGCAAGATCGATTAAATCAAGTGTTCTGATGGTTCGCTCAACCCTCTTCCGGCCCAGTTCGCCTGAGTCGTCGATGCCGGCGGTATCTACAAGAATTACAGGGCCGAATCCGGTTATTTCGAATGATTTTCTGACAGGATCGGTGGTGGTACCGGCCTGTTCGGATACAATCGCGATATCCTGTCCTGCAAGCTTGTTTATAAGGCTGCTCTTTCCATGGTTACGGCGGCCATAGATCCCGATATGCGGTTTTGTATCCCTCCCTTTTGCCATTTGTTTAGAATATCCTGCAAAAATAACAATAATTCATCTTAATCGGGGATTACGGAAACTCTGCATTTTCATGAGGGATATGGCTTCAGGCTTTGAGTCAATATCCCGGACGGTCAGGTTCCTGATAAATCCGGGTGAATCAATTCCGGATAATGGCAGTCCGGCGGCTCATTGGCAACAGGCTGCCATGCTATAACTGTCAGGTTATCCGGAATTACAATATATTCATGCCTGATACCGGCCGGGCATAGGCAATTACATCATTGCCTGTAATTTCATCCCTGCAAAGGATGATCAGCCTTTCGAGGACATTCCTGAACTCGCGTATATTGCCTGTCCATTGGATTTTCTGGAGTTCACTGATTGCATCTTTTCTGATTATTTTCCTGCTCATGCCGTACTCCCCGCAGATCATTGAATTGAAATGTTCTGCCAGGAGCGGTATATCTTCGGTTCGCTCGTTAAGTGTTGGTACGTGGATGAGGATGACGCTCAGCCTGTGGTAAAGATCTTCCCTGAAGGTATTGTCCGCGATTTCCTTTCTTATGTTCTTGTTGGTTGCTGCAATGACCCGGACGTTTACATGCACATCCTTATCGGAACCGACCCGGCTGATCTTATTTTCCTGGAGAGCCCTCAGCACTTTTGACTGGGCCGGCAGGCTCATATCGCCAATCTCATCGAGAAAAAGGGTTCCTCCGTTTGCCTGTTCAAATTTGCCTATACGCTGCTTAATTGCCGAGGTAAACGATCCTTTTTCATGTCCGAACAGTTCACTTTCAATAAGTTCTGAAGGTATTGCGGCACAATTTACTTCGACGAAAGGCCCTTTGGCCCTGTTGCTCTTTTCATGTATCTGATGGGCTACAAGTTCCTTGCCGGTTCCGTTGGCACCGGTTATCAGTACCCTGGCTTCCGTGGGAGCCACCCTTTCGATCATTTCCTTAACTTTCAGAATTGCTGGTGATTCTCCCACGATCTCGAACATTTTGCTGACCTTGCTTTTCAGGACCTGGGTCTGGGAAATAAGAGTCGTTTTTTCAGTGGCATTTCTTATTGTAATAAGCAGCCTGTTCAGATCGAGGGGCTTTTCCAGAAAGTCATAGGCCCCCTTTTTTATTGCCTCAACGGCAGTATCGATATTGCCATGTCCCGATATCATAATGACTGGGACGTCGGAAGAGTTCTCGCTGATCTTCTGAAGAACCTCGATACCATCCATCTTAGCCATCTTAATGTCGCAAAGAACAATATCGTATGAATTTGAATTGAAGAATTCAAGACCGGAAGGACCGTCTTCAGCCAGATCAACTTCATGATTCTCATATTCAAGGACTTCTTTCAGGGTGTTCCTTATGGCCTTTTCATCATCTATTACCAGAATTTTTGACATATCCGTATTAAGTTAGCCGGATAACACCGGCCCGGATTCCCGGAACCGGCTATACCGTTGTGGTTACTGTTGTTTAGCCCTGTCTTTTACAGTGTTAAATTTTTCACAAATATTATCCCGAATATCTCAGCCATTTCCACATTTCTTTCCATGAGGTTTTTTTACCGTACATGAGTATTCCTGTTCTGTATATCTTTGCAGCCATCCAGACAAAGGCAGCAAATGTAACAACCATGAGTCCCATGCTCAAAGCAAGCTGCCAGTACGGAACTCCGAATGGGATCCTGGCAATCATTACAATCGGAGAAGTAAGGGGAATTATGGAACACCACAAGGAAAGCTGGCTCTCGGGATTCTGCATTGTGCCCATCGCCACCATAAGTCCCAGGATTATCGGGATTGTTACGGGCAGCATGAATTGCTGGGTTTCCGTCTCATTGTCAACCGCCGATCCGATTGCGGCAAAAATTGAGGCATAAAGCAGGTATCCGGTTATAAAATAAAAAATGAAGCTGATTATTATCAATCCCCATGGCTGGTTCATGGCAGTCTCGAACAGCTTCCCGAATTCAGAAATCCTAGTATCCGTTTCAGGAATACTGGTTGCTGTTTGCACCCGGGTTTCTTCTGCCATCAGGCTTCTTGCGGCATCCCGGGAAAGTTCCTGCAGGTCGGATTTCTGAAGTACAGTCGATTTAAGGCTTCCAGCAATGGCGATAGTAAGGAATACCCAGATCAGAAACTGGGTAAGGCCTACCAGTGCAATGCCAATAATTTTTCCCATCATAAGCTGTACCGGTTTCACTGAAGAAACAATAACCTCGACCACCCTGCTGGTTTTTTCTTCGATAACGCCCCGCATTACCTGCGCCCCGAACATGAAAACAAGCATATACATAAGAAAACCACCGATATACGCAAGGGCCATGGCTACCCCGGTACTGGTTTCCTTAACATTGCCTGAATCATCGATTTTTATTGTCTGGATCGATACCCTGGTTTCGACATTTTTCATGATCTCATCGAGATTCTCAATATCGTATGCCTTCAGTTTCTGTTTTTCAATCTCTTTCTCCAGGGATTTTTCGATATGTTCCAGCATCCCGATCGGAGGCTGTTTTTTTGAAAGCAGCTGAATCGCATTGGGCGTAGTGATAATTTCCGGTGAGATGTACAGAATACCGTAATAGCCGGCCTGTTCAAATGAATTTTTAAGATCGCTGATCCTGATGCCTTCAAGATATACAAACTCAAGATTCTTTGTATTGCCTATTTTCCCCCTGAAAAGATCGGTACCATCCTCAATAACTGCAATCTTTTTGTAATCCTGTTCCTGGTTCATCATCAGCAGTGTGGGGACAACTATCAGAAGAGCCATTAGCAAAGGGGCCAGGATTGTCATGATAATGAATGATTTTTTCCTGACTCTTGTCAGGTATTCCCTTTTGATTATTACGGATACCTTGTTCATCATTATTGGATTTTTACATCTGGATGACTAATTCCTGGATTCCACCACCCTGATGAAGATTTCATTCATTGAGGGCAGGGCCGGATTGAATGAGATTATCCTGCCCGACACCAGTGCATTCCCAAGTACATCATTGGTGTCAATCCCGTCCCTAATCCTGAATCTGATCCTGGTTCTTCCATTTTCATCATGCCTTTTGAGAATATTGATTTTTTCCTGTTCAGGAAGAACCGCATTACCCTCAAATACTATCTCATATTCGTTGGCTGCCCATTGTCTCCTTATGTCGTCAACGTTTCCCTCCAGTATGGTCTTTGCCTTGTTGATCAGGGTAATATTATCGCATAATTCCTCAACTGACTCCATGTTGTGCGTCGAAAAGATGATGGTTGACCCCATTTCCCTGAGAAAGAGGATTTCGTTCTTGATAATATTTGTATTTACAGGATCGAAGCCGGTGAACGGTTCATCGAAAATTATCAGCTTAGGTTCATGCAGCACGGTCGTAATGAACTGTACTTTCTGCTGCATGCCTTTTGACAGCTCTTCTACCTTTTTACCCCACCACTCGGCTATATCAAGCTTATTAAACCAGTATCTGAGCCTTTTCATGGCTTCAGCTTTTGTAAGGCCCTTAAGCTGGGCAAAGTACAAGGCCTGTTCTCCAACTTTCATTTTTTTGTAAAGGCCTCTTTCTTCGGGCAGGTATCCGATTCTGAGGACGTCATCGGGTTTAAGCTTCTTTCCTTCAAGGAACAGCTCGCCGGAATCAGGTCCGGTTATCTGGTTTATTATTCTGATAAGGGTTGTCTTTCCGGCGCCGTTTGGACCGAGAAGACCAAAAATGCATTTTTCGGGGACAGAAATACTTACATTGTCAAGGGCCAGCTGGGTACCATACTGTTTTGTAACATTTTTAGCTTCAAAAAGTGCCATAGAATTTCACAGATTGGGCAAAAGTGATGTAAATATAAGCAACTCTGTGAAATATCCGGAATGATATTCGGTATCTATTCAAAATATCCTCTCATCCGTTCGAAGAATCCCTTGTCTTCTTTATCGGGCCTGGGTATGAAGGATGCTGAATCCCTGAGTTTTTCAAGAGTTCTTGCTTCTTCTTTTGTCAGATTCTTGGGAATCCATACGTTTACGTTTACAAGCAAGTCGCCTCTGCCGTATCCGTTAACTTCAGGAAGGCCTTTTCCCCTGAGCCGTAGTATCTTGCCAGGCTGGGTGCCGGGTTCTATCTTTATTTTTACTATGTTCTCAACAGTTGGTATTTCAACATGAGTACCAAGGGCAGCATCAGGGATGCTAATGAAAAGGTTGTAGATAAGATCTTTTCCCTCCCTTATAAGTTCGGGATGATCCTCCTCGTCGATAACGACAAGCAGATCGCCATTAATTCCTCCGCGACGGGCGGCATTTCCCTTTCCGCTGACTGTCATCTGCATACCCTTACTGACGCCTGCCGGAATATTTATCTTAATGATATCATCTTTTTGAACTATCCCTTCGCCATAGCATACAGGACATTTCTTTGTGATTGTTTTTCCGTTTCCTCCGCACGAAGGACATACTGATGTGGTCTGCATCTGACCGAGCATCGTATTGGTGATCCTGGTCACATGGCCTGAACCGCGGCATGTGGTGCATGATGTAATACTGTTCTGATCTGCCGCGCCTGTTCCGTCACAGGTACTGCAGACAACATATTTGGCCACCTTGATCTTCTTTTCACAGCCGTTTGCAATTTCGCCCAGGGTCAGTTTTACCTTAACCCTCAGATTGCTTCCCTTGTTCACCCTTCTGCTGCTTCGCCGGGAGCTTCCAAATCCGCCGAAGCCGCCAAAAGCATCGCCAAAAATATCACCGAAAGAAGCAAAAATATCTTCCATGGTCATTCCTGCCCCTCCGAATCCGTTCCCGGAAGCACCGCTCACCCCTTCATGTCCGAACCTGTCGTAACGCGCCCGTTTTTCATCGTTGCTAAGTACTTCATAGGCGGAGGCAGCTTCCTTAAAATGTTCCTCTGCCTTTTTGTCGCCCGGATTTTTGTCAGGATGGTATTTCAATGCCTGCTTCCGGTAGGCTTTTTTAATCTCCTCCTTCGTGGCTTCCCGCGAAACCCCAAGCACTTCATAATAATCTCTCTTGTCCATCCCTTAATATTTGGAACTGTTTTATCAATTTACTGTATGTGATTTGAAGGCTTATTCGCCCACTACCACTTTAGTATGTCTTACCACCTTGTCGTGGAGAAAATAACCCTTGAGGATCACTTCCACAACTTTTCCCCTGCTGTCCTCTCCAGGCGCCGGTGCTTTGGCAACAGCCTCGTGAAGATCAAAATTGAAATCCTTGTTTAACGCCTCAATCTCCCTGATACCCTGCTGTTTCAGGAAATCAGAGAATTTTGAGTAAATCAGGTCAAGCCCGTCTTTCAGACTCTGACAGTCCGGAGAGACTTCCATATGCTTAAGAGCTCTTTCAAAATCATCCATTACCGGGAGAAGTTTCACCAGCAGATCTTCGCCTGCATATTTTGTAATTTCCATCTTCTCACGCAGGGTGCGTTTCCTGTAATTATCGAACTCGGCGGCGATACGGATATACCTGTCCTGCATCTCTGCCAGTTTTTCCTCAAATGACCTGCCTTCAGCTACAACTTTGTCAGGAGTGTCCTGTAAAGTTTCACCTGCAAACTGATTCTGACCCATGCCGGCTCCGTCAATTAACGTTTTGTCCTCCTCCTGTTCATTTACGATGGGTATCTCCTTATTGTCTTTACTATCAGTATACTTATCTTGCCCTGTTTCTTTGCCGTGCACCGTTTCAGACATTTTTTTCCTTACCATTACTTGATTGTTTTCTGATAATTACACTTGCGTTCATCAAAATTTCTGCCAACACCCGGGATTTGACAAATTGGCAGGAAAAATCCCGATTTCCGTCAACTGGATTAAATTATCCTTAGGTAGAAGATGATAAATCAGAATATATAAGCCGGGAATGGGACAGTTTAAATGGGATTTGCAGTTCAGGACTGCTTTCTGGAGTTAAATTCTTTTTATATCTGCTCCAATGGCGTTAAGGCGGTCATCAATATTCTGATAGCCGCGGTCGATCTGCTCAATATTATGAATTATACTCCTGCCCTCAGCCGACATTGCAGCGATGAGCAGGGCCACTCCTGCCCTTATGTCGGGAGAGGACATTGTTGTACCCCTGAGTTTCATCATTTTATCAAGCCCGATGACCGTTGCCCTGTGAGGATCGCATAAAATGATCTGGGCACCCATGTCAATAAGCTTATCAACGAAGAAAAGCCGGCTTTCAAACATCTTCTGGTGAATAAGAACGGCTCCCTTGGCCTGGGTGGCAGTGACAAGAAAAATGCTTAGCAGATCGGGAGTAAGGCCGGGCCATATTGCATCTGCAATCGTCATAATTGATCCGTCAATGAAAGTCTCTATTTCATAATGTTCCTGGTATGGAATAAAGATATCGTCCGAGATTCTTTCAATTCTTATTCCCAGCCGCCGGAAGGAATCCGGGATAATCCCCAGGTTATCGTATGAGACATTTTTTATTGTCAGTTCCGATCCAGTCATTGCAGCAAGCCCTATGAATGAACCGATTTCGATCATGTCGGGAAGGATCTTGTGGGAACAACCCCCGAGCTGCCTTACGCCGTCGATATAAAGCAGATTTGAGCCTATTCCGCTGATTCTTGCGCCCATTGAGACCAGCATCCTGCATAACTGCTGGATATAGGGCTCACAGGCGGCGTTATACAGTGTGGTGCGCCCTTTTGCAAGAACAGAAGCCATTATTATATTGGCAGTACCGGTAACGGATGCTTCATCTAGGTGAATATATGATCCCTTCAGACCGGAGGCTTCAACGCTGAAAAAAGGATCAGCCGTATCAAATTCAAATTTTGCTCCAAGCTTCTGGAAACCTGTGAAATGGGTATCCACTCTTCTTCTGCCGATTTTGTCCCCACCCGGTTTGGGTATATAGGCCTTGCCGAACCTGGCAAGAAGGGGTCCGACTATCATGATGGATCCCCGGATACTGGCACTTTGATTTCTGAATTCCTGTGACTGAAGGTAATCGAGATTAATGCTGACAGCCTCGAAAGATGCAGTGCCGCGTGACTTCCTGGTCACCCTGACACCAAGTGCCATCAGAAGCTCAATGAGTTTGTTCACATCATTTATATCAGGGATGTTCCTGATCGTGATCCTTTCGGATGTCAGCAGAACGGCACAAATAACCTGCAGAGCCTCATTCTTGGCACCCTGGGGATGAATATCCCCGCTGAGTGTTTTGCCACCCTGAACAATAAAGCTGCCCATTAATGACGATTGTGACCTTTTTTCTTCGGGAATTGCTTGTTTTGCTGTTTTCCGTGAGGTTTGCCCTGCTGGGGTTTCTTTTTTGCAGACGGAACAAGTTCCTTTACTTCAAGCAGTTTGATTCCTTCTTTCAGTTTCAGCTTTCCTCCAGAAAGGAACTTCATATCGCTTATTATGACCTCATCGCTTACCTGTGCCCGGTTCCAGGTAACATATGATTTTTTCATCTGGTTGAGGATGAGATTTGTGATATACTCTTTTTCTTCACCCTCCTCCATTTCAGCAGCAGCATCGATCATGAGCTCAATGATCCGGCCATAATGCAGAAACCTGATATCCCCCTGCTTATAAGGAATCTGTTTCGGTTTTTCCTCGAATTTGAATTTTTCGGGAGGAGGATACGGGGAATCTATGTCGAGCTCAAAATCAGCGATCAGCGCAAGATGATCCCACAACTTGTGTTTGAAATCAGTCACATCACGTATCTGGGGATTAAGATTACCCATTATGTGGATGATGGTCTTTGCAGCACGATTTCTCTCTTCCCTGTCAGAAATGGTTTTGATGTGATCGATCATTTTCTGAACATTTCTTCCATATTCGGGCAATGCCATCCGTTTGCGCTGGGTATTGTAGTCGTAATTCATCTGCTGTTAACTGTTTTCTGCAAAGCTAATAATTAATTGCCGAATAATGGCAAGGAGATCAGAGGGTCTAGAGCCCAATGAACTGGATTGCGATACCAGACAGGAAAATCATGCCTCCGGCAATAAGATTGCTGTATTTTTCGACCGGCTTAAGATTGATCCTGCTGAAACCGAGTTTGAAGGCAAGCACCACACCCATCATGGTTGCAATTGTCACCAGTGAAAACAGCACGGAAACAAAAACTGAACCCGCTATATTATTTTGGGCTGCCGGATACATCAATATGGGAATAAGTGGTTCACAGGGCCCGAAAACGAATATCAGGAACAGTATCCACGGAGTGGTTCTGACAACGTCATTTTCGTGAACATGTGCATGATCCCCGAAATGGTTGTGTTCATGAATATGCTCCCCGGTACCCGGATGAAAATGTGAATGTGTATGCTGCCTTTTCCTGTAAAGATTCCTGATGCTTATCAGCATATATATCAGGCCAAATGCAATAAAGAGCCATCCGGCAATGTTGCCTCTGAATGATTCCACTTCCACCAGCCTGTTGACTGATATTCCCACAATAATGCCCGTGAGCCCAAGGATAACTGAACTAAGAACATGACCAAGCCCGCAAAGGAAAGTGATCCACATGGTTTTTTTCATGGTCCATTTCTTCGCCTCGCTCAGGACAATGAAAGGAAGATAATGGTCAGGTCCCAGTACAGTATGAATGAATCCAATGGAAACTGCCGTAACCGAAAGAAGTGTGATTGAATTATCCATTATCTGAACTTTTAGGATTAGAAGTAATTATTCCTGCAATAATACCCATAAAATCAGGATTGTCGTGATGCAGCAGGTGGAATGACGCATTTTGCAGATGTTTGTTTCAGCGATTCCATTCATTACCGGTAAAAATATACTCCCTGAAATTGATATTCTGAACCTCAAGGAACCTACGGGAGTTTGTGACATAGTCCATCATTTTGATATGGTCGGAGGGACTGGCAAAGAATTCACTGTTCCTTTCATATTTCGAACAGGGAAGTATATAGAACCTTTTCCTCCCGTTTTCAAAGGGAGTGTAAACCCATGTCAGGTAATAACCGGCACTGGCTATTTTCAGGGAATCATTTCTTTTTTCAATTTCGATTCTCACCATGGCACCTCCGTCGGTTTTTGGTCTTTGCTGGTTTGAAACGAAATTGCCGAGAGAATAGACGGCGATCCGGCCCTTACCGTATGGATCCTCCTTGGTCCAGATCATTTTCTGCAGAACATGCGGATGTGATCCTATTATAAGGTCTGCGCCCCTGTCGAAAAAAAAACGGGCCATCTCATCCTGCATCTTCGATGGTATCGTGTCATATTCCGTTCCCCAGTGGAGAAAAAGGATAATCAGATCGGGATTCTTCCTCACTGCTTTTTCGAGATCCTCCGCTACAAGATCCCGGTTCAGCATGTTGACGATAACCGGATCCGGGACATTTATCCCGTTTGTACCATATGTGTAGTTCAGCAGTGCAATGGTATTGTTTTTAATATTGAGCATAAGCGGATAAAGGGAATCCCTTTCGTTTTTACTGGCAAAGGTTCCTGTATGTGGTATTCCAAGGCTGTCCAGCTTTTGCAGGGTTTCCAGAATGCCTTTTTTACCGCGGTCTGCCGAGTGATTGTTGGCAGTAACAAAACAATCTATTCCGGCCTTGATGCAGGCTGCGGCGAGTTCTGCAGGGGAGCTGAAGGCCGGATAGCCCTTGTAAGGAGATCCTGCCAGGGTAACTTCAAGGTTAGCAATGGCATAGTCTGCTTCCGATATTTCTTCCCTGATAAAGCTGAATACATCATCATAATTAAAGGATCCGGTCTCCGGGTCTTTGGCAGACCTTATCTGTGCATCATGACCCATTATATCGCCAATGAAAAGAAGTGATAGTCTGTCTGTCAGGCTGTCAGCAGGATTTTGTGCAGGAGACATTCCAACTGCGAGGACGGCCAGTATCGGAATTAATATTTTATGATTCATAAAATATAATTGAGCAAAGAATCCGTAAATTTAATAAATATTAAATTTGCCACCTTAAAATACCTGAACCCTGTGTGGTCTCTGCTCCGTAGTAATGCCTAAAGCTGGAAACAATATTGACATAAACAAAATTTCTGCGGCCGGTCTGCTGGTTACGCTTGGTATTGTGTTCGGCAACATCGGGACAAGTCCATTATATACCATGAGTGCTGTTCTGAACGGGGGTAAAGGCAATTTCGGTGATCTTCTTGTTTATGGTTCCCTGTCATGCATATTCTGGACCCTCACCTTAACGACCACCATCAAGCATATTGCGATTACCCTGCGGGCCGACAACAACGGAGAGGGAGGCATATTTGCCCTTTTTGCCCTGATGAAAAACAAATCGGTTTGGGTTGCAGTGCTTACAATGATTGGCGGAGGAGCTCTGCTTGCAGACGCCATAATAACTCCTTCAATCACGGTAACCTCTGCCATTGAGGGGCTGGAACTGTTTAATCCGAAAATTCCCGTGGTCCCCATTGTTTTAGTCATAATAGCCGCTCTTTTTTTTATTCAACAGTTCGGGACACATTTCATAGGGAGCTATTTCGGTCCGGTAATACTTGTTTGGTTCCTGATGCTGGGATTGCTGGGTCTGTCCCAGATAATTTCAAATCCTCTGATCCTGGGGTCGCTTAATCCGGTTTATGCCTATCGTTTTTTAAGCGAATTTCCCGGTGGCTTTGTTCTTCTCGGAGCCGTGTTTCTTTGCACCACCGGAGTTGAGACCATTTATGTTGATCTCGGGCATTGCGGAAGAAATAATATCAGAGTATCATGGATATTTGTAAAGATCAGCCTGATGCTGAATTATATGGGTCAGGGAGCATGGCTGCTGCAAAACTATAAAGGCGGGGAAGACCTGAATCCGTTCTTTGAAATAATGCCGGAATGGCTGTTACTTCCCGGTATCGTTATTGCCACAACGGCTGCTATTATTGCCAGCCAGTCGATTATCAGCGGCTCATTCACCCTCGTCAGTGAAGCCGCCCTACTCAATTTCTGGCCAAGACTGAGGGTCCTCCATCCGACACTCGTGAGAGGCCAGGTTTACATGCCATTTGTTAACATGATACTCTGGATTGCCTGCACCATCGTGGTCCTGATCTTCAAGAAGTCAGGCAACATGGATGCAGCTTATGTTCTTGCCATAACAATAACGGAAATTGCAACCACCCTCCTTCTGGCAGTTTATCTGTTTCAAAAAGGCGTCAATCACAGGTTAATATCCTTTATGGTAATGGTCTACCTTACAGTTGAGGGCAGCTTTCTTATAGCCAATCTTTTCAAGTTCAGCAAGGGGGGCTGGTTCACGCTTATCCTCGGCCTTCTGTTTATCCTTATCATGCTGGGATGGTATTTTGGCAGAAAGATCAAAAACAGGTATATTTCTTTTGCAAACCTCAATAAATATACCGATCTGTTCAGGGATCTGTCACAAGATGAATCAGTACCCAAAACAGCAACCAACCTTGTGTATATTATCCGTGCAAACAGGAAGGATCAGGTCGAATCCAAGGTCGTCTATTCGATTTTCAGCAAATTTCCCAAAAGAGCCGATAAATACTGGCTGCTTCATATTGATCGGGTTAATGAGCCGAACCAGTTTGAGTATCAGGTAACGCAAATAATTCCGGGAATTCTGATCAGGGTGGATTTTCATATCGGATTCAAGGTCGAACCCAGTATAAATCTTTATTTCAGGGAAGTTCTGGAAGATCTTTCCGCGACCGGAGAGATAAAGCTTGAAAGCGGGTATGAATCACTGAGGAAATATGACATACCCCCCGATTTCAAATTTATCCTTATTGAAAGGATTATGCCCCGTGATTACAAGCTGTCAAACTGGGAGAATTTTATTCTTTTTCTGAACAATATTGCCGGCAAAATGAGTATTTCCGACATTAAGGCCCTTCAGCTTGATGCAACAAATACCGTGATTGAACATGTACCCATAATTATTGACCAGCCTTCTCACCGGAGGATACAACGCATGAAGGAAATATGAAGATTTTAAGCCTAAAGGAAAGGCCAGGCGGATTGGATATCAACAGGTTCTCCCTGGCAGGACTGGTCATTACGCTGGGTATCGTTTATGGCGACCTGGGCACAAGCCCTCTCTACACCATGAAGGCAATTGTTGGGGGTGGTGCCGGGAGAATTGACCAGCTCCTGATATATGGTTCGCTCTCTTGCGTTTTCTGGACCCTGACCCTGCAGACAACTGTCAAGTATATATTAATAACCCTAAGGGCTGATAACAAGGGTGAAGGAGGTGTATTTGCCCTCTTTGCACTGATAAGAAAGAAATCACCGCGGGCGGCAATACTGACAATGATAGGCGGGGCAGCATTGCTGGCTGACGGGGTTATCACTCCATCGATCACAGTGACATCTTCAATCGAAGGATTAAGAATGGTTGTTCCGGAAGCACCGGTGGTTCCTGTGGTCCTGATAATTTTTGCCCTACTGTTTTTCTTTCAGCAATTCGGAACAAACATAGTGGGCGGATCATTTGGCCCGATAATGGTGATCTGGTTCCTGATGCTCGGCGCAGCCGGAACCAATCAGCTTATCCGGCATCCGGAAATATTTGCTGCCGTCAATCCTGTTTATGCAGTCAGATTTCTAACTGAATATCCCGGCGGATTTATTCTCCTGGGAGCAGTCTTTCTTTGTACAACAGGCGCCGAAGCTTTATATTCCGATCTGGGTCATTGCGGACGGGAGAACATAAGGATTTCATGGATCTTCGTAAAAGCCATGCTTCTCCTTAACTATTTTGGGCAGGGCGCCTGGCTAATGCTTAACCCTCAGTCACTTGCCGGTCAGAATCCTTTCTTTTCCATTTTCCCCGGGTGGTTTCTGATCCCAGGGATAATCATTGCAACGGCTGCCGCAATAATAGCGAGCCAGGCGGTAATAACAGGCTCATTTACACTTATCAGCGAAGCAGTCTCACTAAACTTCTGGCCAAAGATCAGGATCTTGTTCCCTGCTGCCCTGAAGGGTCAGGTTTATCTTCCTTTTGTGAACTGGTTCCTGTGGATCATGTGCAGCATTGTAGTCATTGCATTCAGGGAATCATCAAACATGGAGGCTGCCTACGGTTTGGCAATCACCATTGCCATGATCATGACCACAATGTTACTGTCATATTATCTTTATCAAAGGAAGACTTCACGACGATTTGTTTTTCCCGTGCTCATTGTATTCCTTGCAATAGAAGGAACCTTCCTGATTGCCAACCTTCACAAGTTTTGGCATGGAGGCTGGCTCACACTGCTGCTTGCGACGATCTATTTCCTGGTAATGTGCGGCTGGTACTTCGGACGAAAAATAAAAAACAGGTATATCACTTTTTCACGCCTTACGGACTACCTTCCAATGATAACTGACCTGGTAAGGGATCAGACCATTCCCCGTACGGCTACAAACCTGGTTTACCTGATCAAGGCAAATCATAAGGACCAGGTAGAATCGAAGGTAATGTATTCGATTTTTTATAAACAGCCCAAAAAAGCTGAAACCTACTGGCTTCTCCACGTCGACAGGGTTGATGATCCTTACCGATTTGATTATGAAGTCGAGCACATTCTGCCAGGTATCCTGGTAAGAATTGATTTGCACCTTGGTTTTAAAGTTGAACCGAGAATTAACCTTTATTTCAAAGAAGTGCTTGAGGACCTGGTAAGCACGGGAGAAATCGCTCTTTTCAGCAGTTTCAGTTCCCTTAAAAAGCATAACTTCCCGGGTGACTTTGTTTTTATTCTTATTGAGAGAATTATGATCCGTGATTTCAAACTCTCGAGATGGGAAAACATAATACTTGCTCTCAACGCCGTTGCCAGCCGGTTGAGTATCTCGGAAATTAAGGCACTGAACCTGGATCCGACAAATTCAATGGTTGAGCAGGTGCCAATTATTATCGACCGGAAAATCCCGGTCAGGATAAAACGGATCTGATCATTTTATATGCCATATCCTGACCGAATATTTAAATCCATGTTGGTTTTTCGGTCTGAACTGCAGTCATATGCAGTACCGGTACCGATAATTCAGGTATTATTGCCGCATAAAAACAACGGGTGCCTGACTGTTGCTGATTCAATAACTACCACTGAATTGCATGATTCTGTTATTTTTGCAACTTTGTTTCCCCGTGGATGATGATGAGTATAATAAAAGGAACCATTAATGTGTTTATAAGTCTTACCAGTTATTTACAATGGAAATAATCAACCAGGTTGTCGATTGGTACATGGCCAATCTTAATTATTTCACAATTGCCTTTCTCATGACGGTGGAAAGTTCATTTATTCCTTTCCCCTCAGAAGTTGTAATTCCTTTTGCTGCCTACAAGGCTGCCCAGGGAAATCTTAATGTTTTCGGGGTAGTTATTGCCGGAACAATTGGTGCTCTTGCGGGTGCGTTGTTCAATTATTACCTGGCAATGTATCTGGGACGTCCGCTGGTTTATAAACTAGCCGGGTCAAAGGCCGGAAGGTTTCTTCTTTTGTCGGAGGAAAAGATCGGACATGCCGAATCCTACTTTATCAAACACGGAAAATCATCAACATTTATCGGGCGCCTGGTCCCTGCTGTGAGACAACTGATTTCCATACCGGCCGGGCTCGCGAAAATGAACCTGAAGGACTTCATTGTTTATACCATGGCCGGAGCCGGGATATGGAACATTATCCTGGCAGCGATCGGATACTATATTTATGACCTGAGGGATAAAATCTTTCCCTATGTGGATGATATCCTGATAGCCGCAGGCCTGATATTTGTGTTATACCTGTCTGTAAAAGCCATTGTTCAGAAAAAGAAGCAAAAAAAGCAGATCACTGGCAGTGATTAGTATCCTGTTGAGAAAAGGTCTCCTTCAACAAACCTTTAAATTAACTCAGCCCTGCGGAGTTTTGGTTCTTGCAATTATTCTGGTGCAGTAAGCAGTGTTGATGAACGTATTGCGGTATTGTTAAGGAATTAACAGAACAGACCTCCCCTTTTCCTGAGGAGCTTGCAAGTGAATTTTGACCGTCTGCTGCGGAACAGATGATTCATTTGTGTATGGAGTTAATTCAAATCCGTATTAAAAACAAGAAAACTTTCCGGAAATAAGCATAAAGGCAGTCCCTCTTATGTCCGTCGCCGGGAATTGGCGAGTAAAAGCCCTGTATCAAATGATAATCCTGCCATGATTTAGGAATTATAAAGGCCCCTGCATGTTGATTTTATTCTTAAATTTATTGATATTTAATGAAGTAATTCATTGAACTAGAGTAATCTGCCTGGTAATCTGATTGTTATGAAAAAGGTGTTCTGCAAAAGCTCTTTTCTCCTTCCAGCCTTTATTTTCCTGTTATTCAATCCTGGATCATCCAGCGCACAGTTGATCGATCCCGGAGTCAATGTTTTTGTTAACCAGCAACCCGAAGAAGAAGACCTCAGGGTGTTCCGGCAGTGGATTAAATGGAATAACCCGGGCAGCATGCTCATACATTTTATTACCGGGGAAACCTTAAAACATTATGATGTCCGCAGTAAGGAAGTGGCTCAGCTGGTTACGGCCGAAGACTGGATTGGCCGGCAGAACAGTGTAAGGAAGAAACTTGAAGATATAATTGGAGATTTCCCGGCGAAGACTCCGCTGAATGCGAAAGTTACAGGTGTCATCAGAAGGGATGGATACAGGATTGAAAAGATCATTTTTGAATCGTTCCCCGGCTTTTATGTGCCCGGATGCCTTTACATCCCCGAAAAAATCAAGGGCAGAATTCCGGCCGTATTGCATCTGATGGGCCACAACCAGGAATCGTTCCGGAATGAACTTTACCAGGTGATAAGTTATAATCTGGTAAAGAAGGGAATGGTGGTTTTTGCAATTGATCCTCCGGGGCAGGGCGAACATGTTCAGCAATATGATCCGGAAATTGGATTTTCTTCAGTAGGCTATTCCGTGGAGGAGCATAATTATCTAGGGAACTGGTGTTTTCTTTCGGGATATTCAAGTGCGAAATACTTCATCTGGGATGCTTTAAGGGCTATTGACTATCTGGTGTCGCGCAGGGAAGTGGACAGTGAAAGGATAGGTGTCACGGGTTTTTCCGGGGGAGGCACGATAACTTCATATATCGGAGCACTTGACGAACGGGTGAAGGTTGCTGTTCCCTGCAGCTGGTCAAATGCCAATAGAAGGCTCATTGAAACTAAGGGAATTCAGGATGCCGAATCACATCTGTACCATGGGCTCATGAATGGCATCAGCAATGAAGATTTAATTGAACTGAGGGCTCCCCGGCCAACCTTGCTTACATTCGTCTCACGCGATGAATATCTCTGTCTGCAGGGTGCCAGGGAAGCCTATACTGAAGCTTTGGGTGCATTCCGTGCTTTTGGCAGGCCTGACAATCTGGTCCTGGTTGAAGACGACTCAAAGCACTGGCTCACCCCGAAGATCAGGCATGCCATTTACTCTTTCTTTATAAAACACTTTGATCTCAAAGTTGATCCGGCTGAAATTGAGGCGGATATATTACCCCGCGAACAGCTTGCAGTCACACCGACCGGTCAGATTGCCACATTTATCGAAGGCAAAATGATTTTTGATCTAAATAAGGAAATTACTGCTGACCTGCTGGGCAGACTTGAAAATTCCAGAAAAAATGATCCGGATCATATAATCAAGGCCATTGCCGGGGCCAGGGATTTATCCGGCTTCAGGCTTGAGGGCCCTTCCCCGGGCAGGCTTTTTATAAACGGAAAATACCAGAGGGAAGGATATAGCGTTGGGAAATATGCCATAGAAGTAGGAGATGATTATGCAATACCCTTGCTATTGTTCGTTCCCTATGGAAATAATCTGAAATATCCCGCCGTAATTTATCTTCATCCGGAGGGTAAACAGGCAGATGCGGGGAAAGGGGGGCGTATAGAGCAGCTGGTAAGAAATGGATTCGTTGTTGCAGCAGTTGACCTTGCCGGTGTTGGGGAAGTAAAGAATACTGCGGGGCGGGAACCAATCGACAGCTATACTGCCTTGCAGATTGGCAGAAGCATTCCGGGGATACGTGCAGAAAATATTGTTATTGCAGCCAGTGTCCTGAGCCGCCTTGATATCGTCGATCCTGCCGCGATTGTTGGCCTGGGGATCGGTGAAATGTGCATTCCCCTTGTTCATGCTGCTGCATTCAGTAACGTGATAAGCAGCATTGTTCTGGATGGGCCACTTGTTTCTTACAGGACAATAGCCATGAACAGGAATTACAGAACAGGCTTTACCGTCAGAAATGGAGGGGATTACTGGCATCCTTATGAAGTGGATTTTTCATGGGGTGTAGGCGGTGCCCTTACCTCTTACGATCTTCCCGACCTGATTGCCGGCCTTGCACCGAGAAAAGTGGCACTTAACGGGATCAGGAATGAGATGCTTCAGCCTGCTGATGAAGAGGTGATCAGGCAGGATCTCTCCTTCCCGTTTTCAGTGTATTCTGCGAGGGGTGTTCCAAGGAATATCATGGCGGGTCCATCCGGAGATACGGATTATCTTTCAGTGCTCCGGTGGTGTCTTCAGAAAGATTGAAACAAATAAAAACTGATATTATGAAGAAATTGATTTTTTTGATGGCATTTTGCGGACTTGTTCTCCTGTCGTGTTCCCATGACAGTATAAAGAGGACCTGGACGGTAAATGAACAGGAGTATCTTGAAACACAGGGTTTCAATGTACTTGTATTTCATAATTATTACCCTGAGGGTGATCAGGGAGGGATTGAATTTATACATCATGATGACAGGACTGCCACAAACGGTTTCATCAGGGTTGATCTGCCGCAGGGACAGCAATTTCCCAGACCGGTCAAGGCAATCAGGAAAGTGATAAATGACAGGAACGAAATACAGGCACGTATCGAAATTCCTGAGTATGATTTTAATTATACTGTCCGGGTCTGGCCTGAGAATGACAGGATAAGACTATCGGTTGATCTGGAGAAGCCCATTCCTTCCGGTTGGAAAGGACGTGCAACCTTTGATCTCCAGCTTTTCCCGGTTACTTATTTCGGAAAGACCTATATGCTGGGGGATCAGTCGGGCGTTTTTCCTGTCGAGGCCTTGGGACCGATGACATCATTACCGGACGGAAGGATCAGACCTGTGCCTCTGGCAACCGGGAAAAAGCTGGTCATGGCTCCTGAATGCCAGACCTGCAGGCTGCAGATCGAACAGCTGAACGGAGATTTGTCGCTTATCGATGAGAGGAACACAACCCTCGGGGGATGGATAATCGTAAGATCGGAGATTCCGGAAAATGTTGACAGGGGAGCAGTTGAATGGGTGATCACTCCATCCATTATCCCGGTATGGCTTCATAAACCGGTTATTGGCATTTCACAGGCCGGCTATCATCCCGCTCAGCAGAAAAAGGCAGTCATTGAACTTGATAAAAGGGCGGGAAAACCGGAAATGGCACGCCTCAGGAAAATAGAGAATGACGGCAGGATGGTTAAAATTAAGTCAGGCAAGCCGGATTTATGGGGCGGATTCCTGAGGTACAAATATGTGATTTTTGATTTCTCGGAAGTAAAAGATCCCGGGCTCTACACAGTAAGTTATGGTAATTATGAGAGCGAACCTTTCAGGATAAGCAGGGATGTTTACCGGCAATCAGTCTGGCAGCCGACCCTTGAGATTTATTTCCCCGTTCAGATGTGTCATATGCGTGTCAGGGACAGATCACGTGTATGGCATGGAGCATGTCATCTCGATGATGCACGCCAGGCACCATTGTCATCCATCCTCCCCGACGGATACAGGACATACTCGACAACAGAAACCAGGTTCAGTCCGGATGATCATGTCCCGGGTTTGAACCGCGGGGGATGGCACGATGCTGCCGACAATGATCTTGCTGCAGGATCACAGGCCCAGACTATCCTGTTTCTCTCACTGGCCGGCGAGGCATTCGGTATTAATGTAGATCAGACCACCGTTTCTCAGGATAAGCTCCTGGTGGAACTTAGAAAACCTGACGGAATCCCTGATCTTCAGCAACAGGTCGAACACGGAGTATTGAATCTGTTGTCAGGATACAGGATATCAGGCCATTCGTACGTGGGTATCATCGAAACTTTTGAAGGAAGGAGGTTCCTTGGAGATGTTGCTTCCGTTTCTGACCAGCTGATCTATGATCCTTCCCTGAAACCCGGTGAGATAAGGGGAAACCGGTCGGGGAAAGACGATGACCGGTGGGTGGTGACAAACAAGGATACATCCCTGGAGTATGAGGTTATTTCAGCACTCGTTGCTGCCAGCCGCGTACTCCGCGGATATAACGATCCGCTGGCTGAAGAATGCCTTGCAGTGGCAGCTCGGGCATATAACCATGAACAGACACATGAACCTGTTATTCAGCCTAATGCTTACGTTCCGGGAAATTATGAATGGCAGGAGGTTCATGCAACCTGTGAATTGCTGATAACAACCGGGGAAAAGCGTTACAAGGACAGGCTTCTGGAATTGATCCCGGTCATCAGGAAAACCCCCGGCCGGGTTGGATGGTCTGCTGCAAGAGCAATGGATTTTGTCGGGGATGAGAACTTTAAAAATGAACTCAGGCAGTCGTTGCAGAATTACAGGACGACACTCGATTCCACCCTGGCACAGAATCCGTTTGGAGTACCCTGGAGACCCGAAATATGGGGAATAGGATGGAATATTCAATCTTATGCCGTGGCACAATATTATCTCTGCAAAGCCTTTCCTGATCTGTTTGACAGGGAGAATGTCTGCAGGGTGGTAAATTATGTTCTTGGCTGCCATCCTGGATCAAATACCTCCCTCGTATCAGCTGTGGGTGCACATTCAATAATACCTGCATACGGGTTTAATATGCACTGGTGGTCATATATTCCGGGGGGTATGGTTTCGGGTACAGCTCTTATCAGGCCCGACTTTCCTGAAATGAAGGAACCGTTTCCGTATCTCTGGCAGCAGACTGAATATGTGATGCCGGGTGCAGCTTCCTATATCTTTTGTGTGCTTGCAGCTGATAAGTTATTAAATGACAGTTTATTGTAAATACTTTCACTTATATCACAATGAAAAAAACCGATCTGTTTAAACTATTTGTCATCGTATCCTTTTTGGGATTACTGACAGGTTGTTCCGGGGATAAAGGAAGCGACCGACTGATTATCAACGATCAGGAATATCTTGAAAAACCGGGTTTATCGGTACTTGCATTCCATAACTATTACACCGTGGGCCACCAGGGAGGAATTGAGATAATCCAGCATGGAGAGCGGATCGCAACCAATGGATTTATCAGGCTTCGTCCGGCAGATGAACGCAGGCTGCCAGGCCCTGACAGGGCAGAGCGTGAAGCAGACAGGCAGAAACAGGAAATCGTCTCTTCCATAAGCTATGACGATTTTGACCTGAATTATAAAGTGAGGCTTAAACCTGAAGGCAACGGCTTTAAATTAATTGTAGACCTTGAGAAACCCGTGCCTGCGGAATGGGAGAACAGGCTCAGTTTCGAAATGGAAGTTTATCCGCCGCTTTATTATGGCAAAACTTTCCAGATAGGTGAGACTTTTGGAATAATACCCAGGATGGGTGTGAGATCCGTTTTTACGGATGAAGACGGAAGGATTAGTCCCGTAAATATGGGGCAGGGAAAAATACTGACACTGGCAGGAGAAGATCCTCTAAGAAAAATCGTCTTTGAAAATAAGAAAGGGGAAATTATTCTTACAGATAACCGTGAATCAAGCAAAAGCGGCTGGATCATGGTCAGATCGGTCATATCCCCAGGTGTGACCCAAGGAGCTTTGGAATGGATCATAAGGCCGAATGTTGTTAATGGCTGGATCAGGGAGCCTGTGATTGCCGTTTCACAGGTTGGCTATCATCCTGATCAGGTCAAGCAGGCGGTCATTGAACTCGACCGGAAAACCGGAAAGCCGGAAAAGGCCCGTCTGATGAAAGTTTCGGGAGGTAAGGTCAGGGAAGTACTTTCAGGATCGCCTAAACCCTGGGGCGATTTCCTGTGCTACAAGTATGCGGTTTTTGATTTTTCAGCTGTTAAGGAACCAGGAATGTATTTTGTATCTTACGGGACAAAATCCACCAATCCTTTTTCAATAGATCAGGATGTTTACAGAAATGGAGTCTGGCAACCTACCCTTGAGGGATATTTTCCGGTTCAGATGTGTCATGTAAAGGTCAGGGACGGACAGGCAATCTGGCACGGTGCCTGTCATCTTGATGATGCACTCCAGGCTCCCCTCGACATTGAGCACGTTGATGGCTACAGGCAGTACAAGGAGGCAGAGACCAGTTACAGACCCCTTACAACGGTTCCATTTCAGAACAGGGGAGGATGGCACGACGCCGGCGATGATGATCTTGCCGCAGGTTCACAGGCTGCAACAACTCATTATCTGGTACTGGCGAATGAGATATGCAATAATCAGACTGATCAGACATCCGTCGATTTCCAGGGTCTGTACGTTGAAATGCATAAACCCGACGGAATCCCTGATTTTGTCCAGCAGATCAAGCATGGAGCTATCAATCTTCTTTCAGGCTACAGGGCAGCGGGTCACAGCTTTGCCGGAATCATTGCCACCCGTGAAGGAAGAAACATTACTGGCGACTGGGCTTCGCAGACAGATCAGTTGTTCTATGATCCCCGCCTAAGGCCCGAACAAAGAACCCTGACTCACTCCGGGCTTATGGATGAACGATGGGTATTTACCAACAAGGATACAGGGCTTGAGTACAAGGTTTCAGCGGCTCTGGCTGCTGCCAGCCGTTCACTCAGGGGATTTGATGATGCCCTGGCTTCTGAATGCCTTGCCACCGCAAAAAAAGCCTGGGACTATGAACAATCACACGATCCTGTCATCCAGCCTAACGCCTATGTCCCGCGAAATACCAAAGTTCAGGAGATCATAGCCACTTCTGAGCTTTTATTCACCACGGGAGAAGAAAAATATGCATCCCACTTGAAAAAACTGCTCCCCGAAATAGGGAAAAATATGGGTAGGGCAGCATGGTGCGTGGCCAGAGTTGCTGACCGGTTAAAAGATGAGGAGTTCAATACCGCCTACCTTGAGATGCTCAGGGAATACAAAACAGGGCTCGATTCCACACTGGCACTGAATCCTTTCGGTGTACCATGGCATCCCGCAATCTGGGGCATTGGATGGAATATCCAGGAATTCGCACTTGAACACTACTATCTTGTGACCAGGTATCCTGATATTTTTAACCGGGAAATTGTGTTGAGGGTGGTCAATTATGTCCTGGGCTGTCATCCGGGATCCAGTACATCCCTGGTTTCAGGTGTAGGCGCACATTCAGTGACCAACGCTTTCGGGGTTTACAGGCATCTGGAATCCTATATTCCCGGGGGCATGGTATCAGGAACGGCACTAATCAGACCCGATTTTCCCGAATTGAAAGAAACAACACCTTTTCTGTGGCAGCAATCCGAATATGTAATGCCGGGGGCAGCTTCCTATATCTTTTGCGTACTGGCAGCAGACGGGCTGTTGAACCAGAACAACTGATCCAATCAATTTATATCTTTGACAAAAAACTGGATTAAATGAAAACGAAAATTCCACGACGCAGATTTATCCGGGTTGCAGCAGTTACTGCTGCAGTTGGTACGATACCTGTTTTGGGCAGTTCAGCTGCAGTTGCTGCCACCAGTGAATCAGCAGTTAAAGCGGAGGGTTTGCCAAAACGCAGGCTTGGAAGAACCAACAGGATGGTGTCATGCATTGGATTCGGAGGCGGTTCAAGATATACCAACTGGATCGCCCCGGATGAAATACTTCAGAAGCATATTGATCATGCCATAAAACTAGGCATTACTTATTTTGATTCTGCAAGGTCATATGGCGACGGATTGTGCGAGGAACGCTACGGAAAGTTCCTTACCCCAAAATACAGGGAACAAATATTTCTCAACTCAAAATCCGGGGAGAGAACCTATGACGGCGTTATGCGGGATATTGAAAAATCACTTTCCCTTCTCAAGACGGATTATCTCGATCTGTACTGTATGCATGCAATTGATACAATGGAAGATGTAAATACATTGCTTGGTCAGTCAGGTGGATATAAGGCATTTCTCAAGCTAAGGAATGACGGTGTGGTGAAAAACATCGGATTTTCATTTCACAAATGGAACGAGGCATCGCAAAAATCGTTCAGGGAATTTGATATCGATGCGGTAATGTGTGTGATTAATGCTGCCAGGTCGAACGGAAATGAGGATAACCTGATTCCATTGGCCATTGAAAGGAACCTGGGCATCATTGCAATCAAAATAATGGGACAGAATGCCCTCATCGGAAATGTTTCGGGGAACGACCTTTTGAGATTTGCACTGTCACTTCCGGTAACTGTTGCCAATGTCGGAATGGACGGGTTTGCACCATTGGAATCGTGTGTGGAAATTGGGAAACGACCAATTATTTCAGCACGGGAAGCAGAAGAAATTGTCAAAAATCTCGATTTTGATCCAAAAGTAACAAGACTGCCTTATTTTACCGGGTAAGAAAAGAAAAGGACCTGCTTCAGCAGCAGGGGAATTACTGAAAAATGATTCATTATAAAGGGGTTGGCCATTAATCTTTCATCAGTCTTCAAGATGGCCGAACTTGCCGTTATAGAAATCTTCGTATGCCTGTTTTATTTCATCCCTGGTATTCATTACAAAAGGGCCATAGGGATAAATTTCCTCATTGACCGGTTCACCGCTCAGTAAAAGAACAATACTGTCGGTTACTGCTTCAACAGTAAATTTTTCTCCGTCATGGCTGAAATACACAAAGTTATCAGCCGTGGCATTCCGCGATCCGTTGATATTTATCTCACCCTCGATTACGAGCAGGCCGGTATTGTATTCCAAGGGAAAGCTGAAATCAGCCCTGATACCCTTTTTCAGACTGGCGTTGAAAAGATTTGTAGGAGTGAAGGTAGATGCCGGCCCCTTCTTTTCCATGTAACTGCCAGCAATGAGATCCACATGGCTTACACCGTCCTTCAGCATCACACGTGTCATATCCTTGCTTTCTATTGTCTGGTACTTAGGCGGGGTCATCTTGAATCTTTTCGGAAGACTTATCCATAGCTGGACCATCTGGAAAAGACCTCCTTTCCGGCTGAACTCCTTTTCATGATATTCCTTGTGAAGCACCCCTCCTCCAGCTGTCATCCACTGAACGTCTCCCTCACCGATAACACCACTGTTGCCGGCGCTGTCGTGATGGGCGATCCTGCCGTGATATGCAATGGTTATTGTTTCAATTCCGCGGTGCGGATGAACCCCGACTCCCCTGGGTCTTTCGGATGGGGTTATTTCCCACTTCGCATTATAATCCATTAAAAAAAATGGACTCATCCCTGTATCCCCGATAATACGGCTGGATGGGAAGAAATTATGAACTTTGAATCCATCGCCCACCATATGGTATGGCGGAGGCGGAATTATAGCCTCAATATTCCTGATATTCGTCATGATCTGGTAATTTTCCTTACAGGTACAACAGGCAAACAACCGTATTGTTTAACTTATATTCAGGTTGTAAACGGCTTTTCTGATCTCCTGGGCCCATTCATAATGGGTTTTATCTTTTGTCAGAGACAGGTGGCTTACAGGTTTTCCAATTGTGATTGTAACCTCGGAATTTCTTTGTTTCATCATTTCCCTGGGCAAAAGAATTGTTTCCAGATACATCCTGACACCAAGGAATTTTCGCAGGCTGGCAACAAAATAAAAAAATCCCGAATTCCTGCCGCTGATATGAACCGGTATTATATCCCTTTTATGCCGGATTGCCTTTGTCACAAATGTTTTCTGCCATACCGGGTCGGATATTACTCCTTTTATTTTACGGGAAACCTCACCTGAGGGAAAAATCATTATCTGTGAATCGGATTCAAAAAGTTCATCTATCCTTGCAGCATTTTCCCTGGTATTTTTCCCAAAAACATTAATGCCCAGCATTACCGGCCTCAGATTGGGTATCTGGTTCAGAAGCTCGTTTGTCGGGGATATGACATCAGGGAAAAATTTGTATATCGTACTATAGAAAGCCAGTGCATCAATGCCTCCCACAGGATGATTACCGGCAAAAATGAACCTGCCGGCAGCAGGAACATTTTCCCCGCCGATAATTTTAACCTTTACGTTCCATCCTTCCAGTACGTCATTTATGAACGGGACTCCTTCCTTGTCACGGCTCCTGTGAATGGTTGCATTCATTTCGTGCTGGAAAATGAGCTTTTCAAGTATTGTTACAAAAAAGCCGGGAATTGACCGGAGAAATACCGAATTGCTGTTTCTGAAAGCACTCCTGATATTGATGATTTTCTCAATATTATCCATACCTATGACTGACGTGTCTCATCATGACATTTCATGAAAATCCTGTTATTAATTCCGGAAGAAGGGTCAGACGATCTGCTTATTTATTCTACTATTTGTGCCTCATCAAATCTGTCGCTTTTTACGCTTATCTTCCGGTGATAGATCCGGCGCGATCCCCTGCTGCCAAAAAATCCCCAACCTCCGCTTCCCAGGAGAAATCCAAGCGCATAAAATCCGCCATTGTTGTTTTGGGCGTACATGGTGATTTTCTTGTTAAACAGCATGCCAATCAGGTCAAAAGGGGCAATGAACCCGTGCCACAAACCTCCGAAGAACCCGTACGTGTGCCCTGTAAGGCAATGATCTACAGGTTCACTGCGTGCACAGCCGGCGAGTATGATAAATAATAATAGCGACAGGAATAAAAATGAATAATGATTTTTTAATGATGAATTCATTTCTGAAATTTTTCGTGATAGTTAAAAAAGGATGCCATCCACAGGCTGTCCAGAGAATCTTCTTTCGTGATCAATGAGCCAGCTTTTCCTTTCGATACCACCCCTGTATCCGGTAAGCTCTCCGTCAGAGCCTACAACCCTGTGGCATGGTATAATTATTGCGAGGGGATTCGATCCGGTTGCGTTTGCTGCTGCCCTGATTGCTTTCGGATTGTTCAGCATCTCAGCCAGCTGCATATATGAGATGGTTTTACCGTATGGGATCTTTTCCAATATCCTCCAGACTGATTTCTGAAAATCAGAACCATGATAGAAGAGCGGGACGGAAAACTCTTTTCTTTTTCCGCTGAAATATTCTTTCAGCTGTTTTTTCAAAGCTCTGGTATGCCTGTTAGTTCCAAAATCTGCATCCATGTTGAAGATCTGCCTAAGCTTTGCATAATCTGCTCCGGGTTTCCTGGCCTCCGTGAACTCAAGCATGCATATGCCTTCTTTTATGGCAGCAACGGTCATTTCACCAATCGGAGTTTCTATAGTGGCAATTTTGATCATTTCCGGAATAATGTTCCTGCTCTGAAATGCTAAGTCCGGGGAGCAGGATTATTAATCGTTTCAGCTTCCAATACAGGTGAGAGCCCGTTGTTACTACTTGGACGACTTGTCAGCCCTGGATTTGATGAACTTCTTGTTCCTGAATCTCAACGCGGCCCAGTCGTCGTCTATGGTAACAACCCGCGTCCCGTAAAAATCCATTTCATTGAGAACTTTCCATCCGTGGTTCCTGTCTATTCCCGGGCAGTATTTATTTGATGTTTTTTTGGGATAACAGAACCATAAAAGCCCGTCAGTTGCAAGATTATGCAGGGCCAGTGGAGCATATTTCTCAATATCCTTCGGTTCCCTTACGAAAATCATCATAAAGCCATAAGGAAACCTCTGGTCTATCACATCATCTATCTGTATGCTTGTAAGGATCCTGGATGGTGCCAGTTTGAAATTGCTTTCGGGATTGATAATCGCAATACGCAATTGCCCTCTGTAATTTAGCTTATCCAGGAGTGTTTTCATACGATTCAGGTGATTAGAAGGCTAATTTACAAAAAAGGCAACATGTAAAAAACAGCTTTTGTTAAATAATACCAGATAAAATTTGTAAATTTGCATTGCCAAAGAGGGGGTGCCTTAAAATTACGGGCTGAGATCATACCCTTAAAACCTGATCCGGGTAATACCGGCGTAGGGAAAGTGAGTAATCATTTCCGGCTTGTTCTGACATCTTCTCTTCTGACACAGTTGTGTTTAAACTTTGGATATCAGGACTGAGGATGAAAAAGATTTTAGTTTCAATGTTTGCACTGCTGACTCTGGCCGGGATGATATCAGGCCAGCGTTCTGCCAGTACGATCACAGGCCGGATCACTGGTAACGGAGGTATGCCGCTGGCAGGGGCTTCTGTGATCATAGTCGAAACCGGTACGGGTGTGGCTGCTGACAATGACGGCAGGTTCGCTCTCCGCAACCTTCGGGACGGATACTACAATCTTCGGGTAAGCTTCACCGGTTATGATCCCGTTGACACTCTGGTGAAGCTCAATGACCTGGCGGTGATTGACATAGCCTTGAGCGAGGCTCCCCATATGACTGGAGAGGTGATAATAAGGAGCAGCCGTGCGGGGGTGCGAACCCCAATGTCTCACACCACTGTAAGACCCGTAGATCTGAAAGGGACAGACATGTCAAAGGATATGCCTTTCCTGCTGTCGCTGACCCCCTCAGTGGTTGAGACCTCTGATGCAGGTACAGGTATTGGCTATACCTCCCTGCGAATACGGGGAACTGACGCCAGCCGTATCAACATAACCATTGACGGCATTCCTCTCAACGACCCTGAATCCCAGCAGGTGATCTGGGTTGATCTGCCTGACCTTGTCTCATCTGCCGGAAGTATACAAATACAACGGGGTGTGGGTACTTCCACAAACGGCGCGGGTGCCTTTGGCGCATCAGTGAACATAAGCACCATGACCCCGCCCTCTGAAGCCGGTGCCTCAGCCGATATCTCCTACGGCTCATTCAACACCTCACGGGTGATGGCAAAGGTATGGACAGGATCGGTCGGCGACCGGTTTAATATGATGGTGAGGGCATCAGGGATTCGCAGCGACGGGTACATTGAACACAGCGGTGCAGATATTCGTTCGGCAATGGTGTCGGGTGTATGGTCGGCACCATCCGACCTGATCAGGTTCAATGTGATCACAGGCCACGAAAAAACCGGAATTAGCTGGTGGGGCGTGCCTGCCGGGATTCTGCCGGTGAACAGGAGATACAACCCTGCCGGCGAATATGTTGATGCCGACGGAGTGACTCGTTATTATGAAGATGAAACGGACGTTTACACGCAAAACCATTACCATCTTTTCTATACTCACCTGTTTCCGAGAAAAGTGAGCCTTAATACCGGACTGCATCTGACAACCGGACTGGGATATTATGAAGAGCAGAAAAGCGATATCCGACCTGCAAAATACGGCATTGAAAGCTTTCTTCCGTATGATCCTGCCATAACATCAACCGATATCGTTCAGCGAAAGTGGCTCGACAATCTGTTCTACGGGGCGGTCTGGTCGGTGCTGAAACAGGGAGGCCGTACTGACTGGATCTTAGGCGGTGCGCTCAACAGGTATGACGGCGATCACTACGGGACCATTCTCTGGCTGAAGCATCCCGGGAACCTGGATCCGGGATACGAATGGTACAGGAATAACGGCCTGAAAGATGAACTGAATGTTTACGGTAAAATAAACACTGGTCTCACAGAAAGCCTCAACGTTTTTCTCGATCTGCAGGTCAGGTATATCAGTTATCTGTTCCGGGGACCTGATGATGATCTGAGTAATCTTGGAGGCAGTCACCGGTTCCTTTTTTTCAATCCCAAAACAGGACTTTTCTGGAACAACGGCAGCGGAAGCGAGGCGTTTGTCTCGGTTGCAGTTGCACATCGTGAACCTACACGGGCCGACTATCGGGATGCAGCCGGAGATCCGGCAGCCACACCGGGACACGAACGGCTCATCGACTTCGAAGGCGGATACACTTTACGCAGCTCACTGACCGCTCTCGGCGTTAATCTATACTACATGACATACCACGATCAGCTCGTGCCAACCGGCAGGATCAGCAGCACAGGCCGCACAATCATGACCAACGTTCCGGAGAGCTACCGGGCAGGTGTGGAACTATCAGGAAGTTACAGGCCCTCCAGTTTTGTGAAAATGAAAATGAACCTCACCCTGAGCAGAAGCCGGATCAGACATTTCCGCAACCACTTCTTCAACTACAATACCGGGGACTGGAGTGAGGAATACCTATTCAGTGACCTTGGCACTGTCGACATTGCCTATTCACCGCGTATCACCGGATCAGCAGAAATGGAATTGAACCCTTTTAAGCATTTTTCCCTGAATCTCAACGGTAAGTATGTCGGCAAACAGTACTTTGACAACACGATGAGCACTGACCGGCAAATCAGACAGTACTTTGTCGGCAACCTGGCTGCAGTTTATGACTTGAAAATGAAGAAGGCAGGTGAACTTACCCTGCGGTTCCTTGTTAATAACCTGTTTAATGCCCGGTATGTAAACAATGCATACGGAGGTATGTGGACAGAAGACAGGGTGGAGAAAACATGGGCTTATTACTTCCCGCAGGCAGGAATAAACTACACTGCCGGAATTTCATTCTCTTTCTGATGACAACAAGTTGGATCAATGATAATATTATTGAGGTTTTCGGGGTAGCAAGCGGAATTGCCTATGTGATCCTCGAAATAAGGCGCAGTATATTCTTATGGCCGCTGGGGATAATCACATCAGCTGCATATATCTATATCTTCGCAAGGAACGGCTTTTATGCCAATATGGGGCTGCAGGGATATTATCTTGTAATCAGTGTTTATGGGTGGTACAGGTGGAACAGACCTGTTGGGCAGGATGTGCCCGAAATCAGAAGGATTGACAGAAAGACTGGAGCATGGTGCCTGACGAGTGCAGTCGCCCTGTGGGTATTGCTTTGGTTCCTGCTCGACAAGGCAACCGGCTCACCGGTAGCACTGTGGGACGGACTCATAGCCTCCCTGTCCGTTGTTGCTACTTGGATGCTTACCAGAAAATACTTCGAGCTTTGGTTTGTTTGGCTGGCTGCCAACGCAATCGCAGTGGTTGTATATCTGTCTTCGCAATTGTACCCTACTGGACTGCTTTTCCTTGTATATTTCTCAATGTCCGTAGTGGGGGCAAAGGAATGGCGCAGAGTAATGACCGCAGGAAGTAAATATTGAATTATTCAGGCAAAAATTGTACTTAAATGAACATAGTGATCCTTGCAAACGGCAATTATCCGTCGCATGAAGTGCCGCTTGGATACCTGGGAAGAGCCGACCTGATTGTCTGCTGCGACGGAGCCGTGGAAAAACTTGTGACCAACGGGCTGGAGCCGGGGATAATCATCGGTGACCTCGACTCGGTAACGCCCGCCCTGAAAAGAAAATATGCCGGAATAATTGTGCAGGATCTCGATCAGGATACCAACGACCTGACAAAGGCAGTCAACTGGTGTGTTGACAGGAATTATGACAATCTTGTAATATTGGGAGCTACCGGAAATCGTGAAGATCATACTATCGGCAATATCTCACTTCTGGCTGAGTATGTAAAAAAGACCACAGTAAAGATGATCACCGATACCGGTATCATAACACCGCATTTGACGAGCAGCAGATTCTCATCATTCCGCGGACAGCAGATCTCAATTTTTTCAGTTGATCCGGAGACCGGAATTACTTCCGTGGGCCTGAAATATAAGCTTGAAAATATGAAATTGCGCAACTGGTGGCAGGCAACATTGAATGAAGCAGAAGGAAATACCTTCGATCTCATATTTGAAGGAGGCCCTCTGATAGTTTTTCAGAAGTTCAGGAAATAACGACATAGATCAAAGACAAACATGTTCGGAATTATCATTTTACCATGTCATTAACCAGGTTGATGAGCTGAACCCTGCTTTTCACATTTGTTTTTATATATATCCTGTGGGTGTGATCCTTTACCGTTTGCAGACTGATGAATAATTTATCGGAGATTTCCCTGTTACTCAGTCCGCTGCATATCTCTCTCACCACTTCCGACTCCCTTGGTGAAATGTCAAACCGCTTGCAGAACTGCTCAAGGGTAAGGAAATTATTCGTCCTGTCAATAATAACCGGAGAAATGATAAGATAACTGAAATAAACGGGAAGAAAGATATTTCCGAGGAAGAATGTGAAAATGAAAATAATTGCAACCCAAGGACTTAAATCGATTAATACCAGTGGGATGCATTGAATGATCATTATTAAAAATATAGCCGGGGCAATAACTTTTCTGTCATGTTCTTTGATCAGTGATTTTCCTTTCACGGGAAGGTGAATAAGGTATGCCGCAATGAATGTATGCACCAGGTTCATAAGAATATAATAATTCCTTATGATTAGCACAGTATTCCTTGAATTCAGCCTTGTCATGAAAAAGTACCCCAGAACAGCCAGTATAATGAAATTGGACAAAAGAAAGCCGGCAATAAACCAGTTATTGCTTTTCCTTCCTGACAGAATTCCTGAAAACCTTATCAACATTAGCCATGCAAATATCAGGAATGGTAATCCAAGCAGCGTTGTTATATTGTTTACCCTGATAAGAATATCGGGAGGGATGAGGGATGACAGAAACATCCTTGCGACAACCTGGCCCCATATTCCGTAAAATCCAAAGGCATATATGAAAACCTGATAGTACAGGAGGGTGGAATATATCCCGGCACCGTTCCTGCTCCTCAGCCTGGAGGAAAGTATGATCCCTCCTGCCGAAAGTGCCACTGAAAGGATAAAAATAAGATATCCCAGGTATTCAAACATATGATAAAGATAAACAAAGAGTATTGATTAATTACGGAAAAAGCAAGATATAGAGCCTCGCCGGGGAAAAACGAACTATCCGGCAAGATGGCGTATCATTGCTGGCAATGCTGTAAAATGGGCGTATTTAGTGCATTATACTACTTAAGTATTGGTCCAATACCTAAGTAGTGAAATTGAAAAGTCTTTTCTGATCACTACCAAGGTATTGACACCGCTAAAAAAGGAGATTGTAATTTCGATCCGTATTCCGGTTCATTATACGGCAATTTCCGGAAATCTGATTATACAATTAAAATAAACACTAAAATGGAAACAGAAAAAAATTACAATCTGATCCCAACTTACGGGAACAGCTTCAGGACAGGATGGAAAGTGATGTTTGACAATTTTCTAAGGCTGCTGCTTGTTGTTTTTGTACTGGCTTTGCTGACGGCTCCTCTGAAGATGTTTGAGTTGAAACTGGAACCGTCCGATTTCCACGGACAGCTTGATAAATGGAGCGATATATGGGAGTATGATATGGGAAAAATCGTTACGCTGGGAACGCTGGGCATGGTTGCGGCCTTTGCAGGGCTTCTGGCACTGGCATACACTTTTCTGGCAATTCCGGTGGTTTCGTATGGTGGAAACATGATTTTTGTCCAGGCGGTACGAAGAATAAAACCCGAATTTGACCTTCTTATAAGGGGATTCCGGGAGAATTATCTGCATATCGTCCTTTCCAATCTGCTGTTGTTTGCACTGATTGTTCTGGGCTGCTTTGCCCTGATCATTCCGGGTATTATCATTGCCTGCAGGCTGGTGTTTGTACCATATATTGTTATGGATAAAAAGCTCGATCCCATAGAAGCTGTTGAGCTGAGCTGGAAACTGACAAAAGGGTATGGCTGGAGGATCTTTGCAATGGGACTGACATCAGTATTTATTATGATTTTCGGACTTATCCTGTTTATTGTGGGTATTTTCCCGGCAATAATGTGGATTTCATCATCGTTTGCCTCACTCTACCAGTCGGTTCTGCTTGCCAGTGAAAAACCGGCTGAAATTATTGCAGCGTAAAGCAATCCGGGAGAAGGAGAACTCCGGATCCTTTTCCCATCTTCAACGGTCTGGCTGATTCGGGATTGTTTTCATAATTTACTGAGCCTTGCAAACCGGAGAAGCAGTTTTTTTCTACCGTTATTTTCAAATTCTACTGTGGCTGTTGTATTCGGAGGTTCGCCTTCAATATTGATTATTTCACCCCGGCCGAATCTTTCATGCGTAACAATATCTCCTTCGGCAAATTCCGTGGCTGAAAAGGATTGACGGCTGAATTCCCTGCCGGCGGCGGGATACGATACCTTCCTGAACCCGCGAGGTGGTGAATCGTGCCGGGGGGCCTCAATCGCAGTGTCCTGATTTTCCATCAGGCCATGGTTCCTGGCTCTGACCGTTTTGCCGCCTGATTGCGGGTATTCAAGGAATTTCCTGTCTATTTCGCGAATAAACCTGCTGGGTGCGCATCTTTCAAGGTTTCCCCATTTATACCGGTTCAGTGCATAGCTTAAGGTGGCCAGTTTCTGTGCCCTTGTCACAGCAACGTAAAACAGGCGGCGCTCTTCTTCCAGTTCCCTAGGATTTCCGGCCGACATGGGTGAAGGAAAAAGAGTGTCTTCCATCCCGGCAATGTAGACAAGCTTGAATTCAAGACCTTTTGCTGAATGCATGGTCATCAGGGTCACCTTGTCGCGATCCTCTTCCTTTTCATTATCCTGGTCGGTTAAGAGAGAAACGCTGGAAATGTATGCCTCCAGATCAGAAGCTTCCCCATTGGCTTCCGCCGATTCTGAAAACACCTTGATACCGTTGAGCAGTTCCTCAAAATTTTCATAGCGGCTTACTTCCTCAGGCGATCTGCCCTCCCTTAGTTCCCTGGTGATACCTGTGGCAAGCGCTATTTCGCGGGCCAGGGTGTAAGCATCCTTATCATCATTGAAACTCCTGAAATTCCCTATCAGTTCAGCATATGCTGTTAATTTATTAACAGCACCCTGATTGAATTGTTGTATATACCCTGATTCTCCGCTTATTATCTGCCAGGGAGTTACTCTGAATTGTTCCGCAAGCTCGAAAATCTTCTTAACAGTAGTGTCGCCGATACCTCTTTTGGGATAATTAATGGTTCTTTTCAGAGCCTCTTCATCATCGGGATTGATCACCATCCTGAAATAAGCCAGGATGTCTTTTATCTCCTTTCTTTCATAGAAAGACAGCCCTCCATAGATTTTGTATGGTATGTTCTTTTTCCTCAGGGTCTCTTCAAATATCCTCGATTGTGCATTTGTCCGGTACAAAATGGCAAAGTCCGACCAAAGCAGCCTCATGGAAAATCTTTTGTCAAAAATATCCGAGGCAATGTTAAATCCTTCTTCAGAATCTGTAAGGGCCTGGAGTACCTGCAGCTTTTCACCCCGTTCATTTTCTGAAAACACAATTTTCCTTATCTGACCCTCATTATTCGCAATTATTGAGTTGGCCGCATTAACTATCGTCTGGGTGGACCTGTAATTCTGCTCGAGTTTATAAAGCTTATAATCTGGATAATCGTTCTTGAATTCCAGGATGTTTTCAATCCTTGCGCCCCTGAATGAATAAATACTCTGTGCATCATCCCCGACAACGCAGATGTTTTTATGGCCTTCAGCCAGCTTTCTGATTATAAGATATTGGGAGTAATTGGTATCCTGATATTCGTCAACCAGAATGTACTGAAACCTGGATTGGTACAATGCCAGTACTTCCGGAAAATCCCTCAGAAGGATATTGGTGTTCAGAAGCAGGTCGTCAAAATCCATTGCATTGGATTTGAAGCATCTTGCTGCATAGTTCCTGTAAATATCTGCCAGCATCGGCATTCTGTTCATTTTGTCATGTTCCTGTAAGGAACTGTTGGCTGAATACATGCTGGCCGTGATAAGATTGTTCTTGGCGGTTGATATCCGGGCTGATATCATACCCGCCTTGTAAATATTGTCATCGAGGTTCAGTTCCCTGATAATGGTGCGTACCAGGCTTTTGGAATCGCTGGAATCATATATTGTAAAATTTGGCTTGTACCCTAGCCGGGGGCCTTCCGTGCGCAATATCCTGGCAAAAATTGAATGGAATGTTCCCATCCAGAGATGACGGGTGATATCGGGGCCGGCGATCCTGGTGATCCTGTCTTTCATTTCCCTTGCTGCCTTATTGGTAAACGTCAGGGCCAGGATCCTGTGTGCGGGAATACCCTTCTGCAGCAGATGCACTATCCTGTAAGTCAGGACCCTGGTCTTTCCGGCTCCGGCACCTGCAATGACCAATGCCGGTCCTTCAGTATTGACAACTGCCTGCCTTTGAGCTTCGTTCAGTTCTTTAAGATAGTTTTGCGTCATCGGTCGAACGGGCATATTTAAGCCTAACAGGTGCGGCAAATTTAACAATAAGGGGTTCAACGGTGACGGGGGCGGTTGCTAATTTATCAACAATACTTTTCAGTGAGTTAAAAAATGCTTGTAAACGGGTACCCGGTTCTGTTTTAAATACAATGCGGTTACATTGGTCCGACAGGTTGAACCGACAATATAAACAGATTGCATTGCCAACATATTTTGATGCTAAAACAGAAAAAACAAGGCTGTATCGGAATACCTCCGATACAGCCTCATTGGAACTTAGCTTACTCCTGCATAATTATTTTTTGCCTGTTTTCGGCTTTGTCTCCGGCTTATGATGAGCCATGGGAGAACTTCCGGCTGTGTGTTTTTCAGGAGAGCCCGATTTTAGAGCCATTTTATGCATGAACTTTCCATCCTTGTCAAAAACAAGGGTTTCGGAATTTGAACCTTTTGTAATCACAACTTCAAACGTTGTGACATTGTTTGCAACGACTTTATCGGCTTTAGTTATTGCAAAGCCTGCATAATCTTTGGTTATCCAGTCGGTTATTGATTTCTGAAGATCCGCTGTTTTGACTGCGGTACGCTGTGCGTCCACCGTCATTGCCAACACAGCCAGCACCAGTATGAACATTAATTTTTTCATTTTTTGAAAATTTTGGTTTAACGGATTGAAATTATTATCCGATTCTGTAGTGGAACTGAAGCTGAGGAGATTCAGGAGATATTTTAACAATTATCTTACACTATGATTTCAGATCCCGGCAGGAGATGCAAAAAGGAGTGTTATTTCATGTACCTTTCCCACACATGTGTAGACAATTTTCATACTGTATGCTTCAACTATCTTTTTAACGATTGACAGTCCAAGTCCAACAGATTGCGGATTGTCACCTGCTTTTTGGAACCGTCTGAATAAAATCGCGGTATCTGTTTTTAATGGAGGGCCGCTGTTTGAGATTATGAGCTTGTCCTTGTGCACCTGGCACCTGATGAACCCGCCGTCGAAATTATATCTGACGGCATTGCTGATGAGGTTCGATACCAGAGTGTCAGCCAGCATTTCGTTCATTCTTACCATGGCCTTGTCTCCAGCCAGGAAATCTACTTTTATTTTCCTGAGATTCATGATCTCCCTGTAACCAAGCAATATCTTTTCAATTGTCTCTGCAAGCGAGATATCAGTTTCGTCCTGAAAATACATATTATCAATTTTCGAGATCATCAGCAGGCCCTGGTTGATCTTGTACAATCTGGTTGCAGCTTCATTGATCGACAGGATAAGGTTCAGACTCTCTTTTCTCAGTTCCTTTCTCTGGGCAAGGATTTCCAGCTTTGATCTGATTACAGCCAGTGGAGTCTGTATTTCATGTGCGGCATTTTCATGATATTCTTTAAGGTTCAGGTAATCATCCCTCATTTTTTTTGTCATCTGGCCGATTACAGCATTCAGACGTTCGAATTCACTGATATTGGTTTGGGGCAGGACAGGAAGCCTGTCCGATTGAATGTCGAATTTCTCCGCCTGATCGACAGTGATATAGAAAGGGCGCCAGAGTCGTCTGGAAAAAAGATAATTAAGAAAGATTGAAATGAAAAATAATGAAAGGAAAAGGAAAAATATATAAACACCAATATATTCCAGAAGTACTATTTTCTCCCTGAGCGTTTGGGATATAACTACGGAAAAACCGGTATTTTCATCGAGGTTTCCTCTATAGAGTATATATCTGTAAGGATGTTCATATCCTGTTGTATCCGTAATGATTGTATCATTGATGACCTGAACCGGACGCACCTTTCCGGATATCAGCCGTACCTCAAGCTGGTGGCCCGGCCTGGCACTGAAATCCGGTATTGATTTTGTCTGCTCTATCTGATCCCTGATAATCTCCAGCTCAGTCAGCAGCGAATTATCTATCTGGTCATAAACCATCTTTCTGGTTGAAAAATACAAGAGCACCCCACCAAGCATGATCAGGATGCCGGAATATGCTAGAAAATAGACAGTACTTTTAGTCAGCAGTTTCACGGATCACCGAATTTGTATCCAAAGCCGTAAATGCACCTTATATAATTCCTGCCACCTTCCGTTTTGATTTTTTTTCGCAGGTTCTTGACGTGAGTGTATACAAAGTCGAATGAATCTGTCAAAATCACATCGTCGCCCCAGAGGTGTTCCACGATGGATTCCTTTGTTATTACCCTGTTCCTGTTGATTATGAAGAAAAGCAGCAGATCATACTCTTTTTTTGTCAGATTAAGCTGCCTGTTGTTGACAAAAGCCTGGTTGTCAGAGGTTCTTATCCTGAGCTCTTCAAATACGACCTCATTCTGGCCCGACAGGTTATTTCTGCGGTAGATTGAATTGATCCTTGCGCTTAGTTCAGCAAGATGAAATGGTTTTGTAAGATAATCATCAGCACCGGTCCTGAGGCCCGTGAGCTTATCCTCCAGTGAATCCCTGGCAGAAAGTATGAGTATTCCGTCAGATACCTTGTTTTCCTTCAGTTCTTTAATTATGTCAAGCCCGCTTCTGTCAGGTAGGCCGATATCCAGGATAATGCAATCATACCTGTTGTCGGCGACTTTAAACAGGGCCTGTTTGAAATCCCTTGCCAGCTCACAGATATGTCCCTCAGCCCGGAGATAGTCATTAATGGCTGCACTGAGAGAATTATCGTCCTCAACAATCAGTATTTTCAAACCGTTTGAAATTTCTGCAAAATTATTAATTCCCTGAAATCCGGATTTTCAGGAGTCGGAAAAATATTCTAAATACGGAAGCCATTAAAACCGACATAAAAAATCAGGTGAATAAATATTCACCTGATTGTAAACAAAGTTCATGTGATTCCTGCTCTCATGCTTTATCATTGAGCCTGAATGAAACGGTTTTCTTCAAGCCGTTTTTCTCAACCGTGATCCTGAAATGCTCCTCAATATCCTGCGGAGAATTATAGTATTTAATAACTTCCCTGTCTCCTACAATTTTCCATCCGGCATACTTGCTTTTTGCCAGCTTCTCGGCAACAAGGTGGGGAAGTTCAGCATTTTTCCTGATAATCCTCGATTGAACGATGGTGCCGTCAGGATTATAAATAGCATATATTTCACTGCCATCGTCTGCCTTTATATAAGCCTCATACCTGTCGGGTTTCTGGTCACCTGCCGATTTGGAAACAATCCAGCCATATTTCTCAAGAACATATGGGAACTTGCCCCATTTGAATGCTTTACCGGATTTGAAAGTCTCAGTGACGGCCTGTACTATCGCGGCAGGTATTTGTTCCTTTTTTAAAATGAGATTCTCAACGGGAATTTCATCGTTTTCACCCTGATCATAATCTACCTGGGCAAGTAATGGGAAAATGAATGCGGTGAATCCAATTAGTGATAAAATTAATTTTTTCATAACTTCAGAGTCTTTTGGTTAATAACTGGGTCGAAAGTATTTTTGAATTCTGAAGAGATTTTGAAGACACTGCTGATTTAACAAAACTTTAGGACATCATTGGTTTTAAAGGGCAATAATTGGACCTGGCAGTGAAGATCCCTGCTAATGTATGCCGGGTTACTATCCCGGATTGAGTTGCAGCTGGTTAATTGAAAAAATAATAATACAATGACGAAATTTCTCCCGCTTTTGTTTTTTTTGATCGTGCTTGATTCCTGTTCCGGAAGGAATATGCAGCGACGTGAACTGAGGATATGGTTCGATCATCCTGCCGATGCATTGGTTCCTGATGTGGAAGATGGCTGGCGGAATGATGCTGAATGGCTAAAGGCGCTTCCTGTCGGAAACGGGTTCATCGGAGCCATGGTGTTTGGAGATGTTAATACCGAGAGGATCCAGCTGAATAATAAAAACCTGTGGTCGGGAAGCCCCGATGACAACGATAATCCTGAGGCATCTGAACATCTTTACAGAATCAGGCGCTTGTTGTTTGAAGGCAGGTATCGCGAAGCAACTGAACTTACTCTCAGGACACAGGTTTGCAGGGGAGCCGGGTCTGGCCACGCCAATGGAGCCGGTTTACCTTTCGGCTGCTACCAGACCCTGGGCGACCTTTGGCTCGATTTTAACAGGGATCAGGGTTACGAAAAATACCATCGCGAGCTGAACCTCGATCATGGTGTGGTTTCAGTCAGCTATACGCAGGATGGGATAAAATATAAACGGGAGGTTTTTGCCAGCTATCCCGATCGTGCACTTGTGATACACATATCATCTGATACCCGGGGTTCCGTGACATTTGATTCATGGTTTACCCGGCCTGAAAGATCGCGGACCAGCTCGTCTGATGGCCATATTCTAATGAGCGGCACTCTCTCCGACGGCAAAGGCGGTGAAGGAATGAGCTATGCCGTGAGGGTAAAGGCCGTTGCTGCCGGAGGAACCGTTACCTGTTCGGATGGTAGAATCAGTGTAAACAAAGCCGACGAAGCGCTTCTGGTACTTGTATCTTCAACGGATTATAAGCAGGAATATCCGGATTATCTTGACGGAGATCCCGTAACTATTTCACTGGAACAGCTTAATGAGGCGTCCTTCCGGCCTTTCGGGGAACTGTTGAAGCGGCATATTGCTGACTACCGCTCGCTGTTTGGAAGGGTGAGCCTTGATCTTGCGGGCAGGGAGAAGGATACCGTGCCAACCGACAGGAGATTGCTGAATCAGCTTGAAGATCCTGATGATATGATCCTCCATGAAACCTATTTTCAGTTCGGGAGATATCTGCTTATTTCTTCGTCACGCGAAGGTTCCCTGCCTGCAAATCTTCAGGGTATCTGGGCAAACAAGATACAAACACCCTGGAACTGCGATTACCATACTAATATCAATGTGCAAATGAACTACTGGCCTGCGGATGTGGGAAATCTGTCAGAATGCTATTCTCCTCTTTCAGACCTTATCCTTTCACTGGTTAAACCCGGAGAAAGAACCGCCGCGGTTCAATACGGAGCAGGCGGATGGTGTGTGCATCCCATAACAAATGTTTGGGGATTCACAGCTCCGGGAGAGCATCCCGGATGGGGCCTCCATGTAGTTGCTGGAGGCTGGCTGTGCCAGCATCTTTGGGATCATTTCACATTTACCCTCGATACTGCTTACCTCAGAAAAGTTTATCCGGTGATGCTGGGCTCAGCCCGTTTTTATCTCGATTGGCTTGTTGAAGATCCTGTTTCGGGGGAGCTCGTTTCGGGACCGGCAGGCTCACCAGAGAATTCATTCATCGCACCTGATGGCTCAACGGCACAAATAAGTATGGGTCCCTCTCATGATCAGGAAGTTATCTACGACTTGTTTTCCAACGTCCTGAACGCATCGGCAGTGTTGAATGATTCTGACCCCCTGCTTGCCGTAATAAAAGCCGCCCGCAGCAGGCTTGCAATGCCGCAAATAGGATCAGATGGCCGCCTTATGGAATGGAGGGAAGAATTCAGGGAAGCAGAACCTTTTCACCGGCACGTGTCTCACCTCTATATGCTTCACCCCGGGAATCTTATCGACCCGGTCACTACACCTCAGCTTGCCGATGCTGCAAGGAAAAGCCTGGAAGCCAGAACCGATATTGGTACCGGTTGGTCACTGGCATGGAAAATAAATTTCTGGGCCAGACTCCATAACGGGAACAGGGCTTATAAACTTTTGAAAAACCTGCTAAGGCCAATTACCACTTATTCGGTTAATATGTCGGATGCCGGAGGTACATATCAAAACCTGTTTTGTGGTCATCCTCCCTTCCAGATAGACGGAAATTTCGGAGCAACTGCAGGAATTGCGGAAATGTTGCTTCAAAGCCATACAAAGGAAGGTGAAAGGTATGTGATCCAGGTGCTTCCTGCATTGCCCGATGCCTGGAAAGACGGTGAGGTAAGGGGACTGAAAGCGAGGGGAGGTTTCGAGGCCGACATTAAATGGAAGACCGGTAAACTGGTATCATGTACAATCCGGTCCAATGCCGGAGCCGGACTTAAAATCTGCTATGGCCCCAGATCGGTCGTGATAGACTCCAAACCGGGAATGACGTATCACTTTAACGGTAATCTTGAGTGATTCAGCCTGATTATGACAGATCGTTCTGATATGATAACCTGAGCCGTCTGCCGGGAAAATCATGCTTTGCCAGGATTTTGAACCTGGATCCTGCCGCCGGAACAGTGATCGTGATTGGCCTTGTATCCAAATAATGAAATAAAGATCCTTGTAATATAATTATCCGAATAAATCAGGGTTTTATTATACTTGCAGGATTATTGATACCAAAAAAGCCATTATTTCGTTTTTGCTACGAAGATCTGAATATCCGTGCGTTATTATTTATTTACCGTTGCTATATTGTTGACAGTCACCCTGGAAGCCCAGCTCACTGCACCGGGCAGCAATGCTGTCAGGTATACTTCCTATCCGTCAGCTCCTTCGCTGAGACACCCGATATTTATTTTCTGTAACGCCTCAGGAAATCAGAAAGGAGAATTGAATGCAGTGAGCCCCGGCGGAACCGGACCTTTCACTTTTTCCTGGTCCAGGTGGAACGATGCGACACGGAATTTTACAATCCCGGTTAAGAATGAAACAGGGGTTTTCAGTTCTTCAGTTACAAACCTCGATGAGGGGGGATACCGGGTCAACATAACCGGTGCTTCCGGATATTCTGCCAGCCTGACAGGCTGGATATTTCTGGACTCACCCCATTCCAAAGCCGAACTTCGTCATTTTACTTGTGATTATGTGGCGCTGGGAGGAGAGGCAGCCGTTGATACATTCTACTACCGCGACATCAACAGCGGCTCACGGATCATTCTGCCCAACAGGGTCAGATTCCTCTGGTCGTCCCAGCCGGCTTCCTCCATTCCATATCCCGACATTGAACTTAACCCCCAGACATTCAATCCCCCCCTGGATGATGTCACATACAACCTGCATGTGACCGACAGCTTCTCCTGTACAACCGAATCATCCTTCTTTTATGAATCCATTCACGTTAAGGCTGACTTCACTGTTGATCCAGCTAAAGGCGAGGCCCCCCTTGAAGTCACATTTACCGACAAATCGGTAAGAGCCTTGAAGTATAAATGGATTTTTGGCGACGATACATTTTCCAATGATATCAGTCCAGCCCCACACACCTACTTTATCCCGGGGGATTATAAGGTCAGGCTTATTGTCGAAAGCTCGTTGCATTGTATTGATTCGATGACATTCGATAAAATTGTTGTCGACAAATCCGGCCTCAGTATTCCGAATGTGTTCACGCCCAATGACGACGGAATGAATGATATGTTTATGGTTGACAAAACTTCACTGAGATACATAAGTGTCGATATATATTCCAGGAGCGGGATAAAAGTCTATGAGTTTTACGGCGAAGGAGAGATATTAAAGAACTGGGAAGGATGGAACGGAAATATAAGAGGAACTTCGCTTAAGGCAAGCCCTGGAGTTTATTATTATATTATAAAAGCCAGGGGATGGGACAATGTCAGGTATGACAACAAAGAGTACAGGGGATTCGTCTATCTCTACAGATGATCCTGTTGATGAATTGCCTGTTTCGGGTAGATATACTAAAGGTTGATTTTTCGTTTCCTGGCCTCAACCTGCCACTGCCCGGTTACCATCCCCCCTTCTGATACATATACTGTATCATAACGATCTACTGTTGGACAGATATGCCATGGAATTGCGTAGAGATGATCGCCGACGTTTATTTTTCCTGCTTCCGTGGTTTCAATTACCATGTGTTCTTCACTGTGGCCGGTGACCCGGTAATCATGCATTCCTTCAATATGTATTCTCGGGTGGGGCATCTCTGATGCAACGGCCTTGTGTCCCAGATCGATGCATATCTTGTTGCCGGAAGGTTTGCTTATAACCCTTGTCAGAAGAACGGCAGCATAAAGGAATTGCATGTCGCTGAATGATGAGCCGTAACCATAATCCCACAGCAGGGTTGTCCCCGGGCTTAATTCGGTGTTCTCCCTGCGGGCGTGAACCGGAAATGTGGGGGTGCCTCCGGCAATAACCTTTACAGGCGCTCCTGTCATAATTGAGATATCTTCAATCAGTGACCGGACCGGTGCAAATGCCTCATCACATATTTTTATCCTGTTTTCGACATTTCTTTCGTTGATATGGCCATCATAAACATGCAGACCTGCAGGTACAAGCCCGGGCAGCAATGAGATCATCCTGAAAAGCTCCCGCGCCTTTTCCCCCGGTTCTATGCCGGTCCTGTTCATTCCCGCATTGATGTCGAGCCATATATGAGCCTTATACCCGGTGACTGATGCATGATCCGACAACTCCCTGAGGATAGACTCACAATCAGATATGCATGAAAACTTCTTTGAAGGAAATTTCCTTGGGAGCGAAAAAAATCTCTGAATATTGGGTCCTACAGGCTGGTAAGCCAGCAAAATATCATCGGCTCCGGCCCTGGCTGCCATTTCGGTTTCGGCGATTGTGGAGCATTTCACCTTCCTGATTCCGTGCCTGACCTGGAGTTGGACAATTTCCGGAATTTTATGGGTCTTGACGTGCGGACGAAGCCTGTCCGCGCTGCCCGCCACATCAATCATTTTCCTGATGTTGGCTTCTATCCTTTCAGGATAAAGGATCAGAGCAGGAGTTTCAAGTTCTCCTGCATTTCCTGCCACATACCACCCTGTAAATGGTGATCCTGGGGATTGCATATTACCGGTGTATTTCGAAAACGGCCTCTATTTCCACTGCGATATTCATTGGAAGGATCATGCCGACAGCACTTCTGACGCCAATCCCGTTTTCGCTGCCAAACACATCGGCCATCAGTTCACTGAATCCGTTGATCACGGCAGGATGCTGATCAAAATCCTGGGTACTGTTTACCATACCAAGTACTTTTACGATCCTCCTGATCCTGGAAAGATCGCCGAAATGTTTCCTGATGGTGGCAAGCATGGCCAATCCAACCTGCCGTGCCGCAAGCTTTCCGTCTTCAAGCCCGAGATCCGCGCCCAGCCTGCCTTTAATCAGTGTTCCGTCGGATCTGAGCGGTGCCTGCCCTGATACATACAGTAAATTCTCTACGACAAGCACTGGTTTGTATACTCCGGCAGGATCGGGGGCAGGAGGCAGAATAAGCCCTAATTCTGCCAGCCTTGATTCAGGGTTGATTTCCATTTCTATGATTTTTGCGATTATAAATGATGATTCGTTGTTCCGCTATGATAAAATAAGTAAAAATCCGGCAAATATACGAAAGACAATTCTAGATGAGCAGGTCTGCAACCAGTACCCCAAGAAGCCCGATGACACTAACTATTGTCTCCATGACCGTCCAGGTTTTAAATGTGTCTTTTACGCTTAAGTTGAAGTATTCCTTGTACATCCAGAAACCGCTGTCATTTATGTGTGAAAGCATCAGGCTGCCTGCTCCAATGGAAAGAACCAGGAGTTCTTTGTTTACCGTTCCTCCAGTAGCCAGCGGCAGAAGGATCCCTGCCGTTGTCAGGCCGGCAACGGTTGCGGAACCAATGCATATCCTGATCACTGCTGCAATGAGCCACGCAAGCAGAAGCGGTGACATGGAAGATTTGGTCAGTAAACCGGCAATGTCGTCACTAACACCGCTGCTTACAAGAACCTGCTTGAATGCACCCGCTCCTGCAATGATAAGAAGTACCATTGTAATGCTGCCTATCGAATTCCCGAGAGAATTCATTATGTCCGTCATACTTTTTCCCCGCCTGGTTCCGAGAAGGTATACCGACAGGATCAGGGAGATCAGCATTGCCATAACAGGATCGCCTATAAATTCCAGAACCGATCTTAACCTGTTTCCTTCGGTGAGAAATATTGTGGAAACAGAATAGGCTCCTATAAGAATCACCGGCATCAGGGTTGTTAACACGCTGATACCGATACCGGGCATCTCATCATCACTCATTGCCCTGGAGCTGACAAATTCCTTAATGGGGCTCGCCTTGATCTTTTTCAGGGTTTTTCCGAAAAACGGACCGGCAACGATAATAGCCGGAATGCTTATAATAATGCCAAAACCAATTGTTTTGCCGATATCAGCGCCAAACATCGTACATATGGCAATGGGGGAAGGATGAGGCGGAAGGAATCCGTGAGTGACGGAAAGCGATGCCAGCAATGGTATTGCTACGTAAAGCAGCGGAAGACCAGTTGATGCCGCAACGGTAAAAACAAGCGGAATAAGTACAACGAATCCTACATTGTAAAACATTGGGATGCCCACCATGAAACCAGTAAGTACCATTGCCCACTGGATGTTCCCGATACCGAACAGATCAGTAAGTTTTGTGGATATTCGTTGGGCAGCGCCGCTGTCGGCAACCATCTTGCCTAGCATTGCACCGAAACCGAGAATCAATACCAGCGACCCCAGCGTGTCGCCGATGCCCTGCTGAATGGAAGTAATAACATCGATCGCCTTCATTCCCTCGGCGACTCCCACAAATAAAGAAGTAATTACAAAGGCAATGAACGGATTGTATTTGAGAACAATAATAAGCAGAACCAGAAACAGAATACCGATAACTACCCAAAAAATTGACATCTGACCAGGCTTTTATTTATAGTATTTCAGGCTGTATAAAAATGTCGTGGAGCAGAAAATTGCAGAGGATGAGCTAGTTAACCTGTTCAGGATCATAAAAAATGAATTTTTACAGTTTGTTCGGGCTTATTTGAGATTTCTTCCTGCACATAGTCCGGGATATCATACATTCAGACTTTAATTCCATGTCTCAATCGTCATTTACCCGTAAATATCGCTTTTTTACCGAATTTAAACGGAATTTAACAAATAAAACTATGAAAACTAAAATAGTTTATTCATTTTTGCACGATTTATTTTCAGGCATGGATTACAGGCAAAGAATTACGGAAGAGGCTGCGCGTCTGTTCAGACAGTACGGTATTAAAGCAGTCACAATGGACATGCTGGCAAATAATCTTGGCATATCCAAAAGGACAATATACGAAGTTTTCAAGGATAAGAATGAGCTTCTGGCGGGTGTTGTCAGTCATATGGTAATACGACAGAAGGAATTGATTAACAGGATTTTCAATGAATCAGAGAACGTGATTGAGGCCATATTCAGGCTCCTGGAAACGATGAGTGAGCATATCCGGAGAATTAGCCCCGCATTCAGGCTCGACATGATGAAATTTAGCAATGATGCCATTATGGATCTGAAAAAAACGGGTCATTTCCCTTATCCTTATTCAACCCCGTACCTGATAGAAAATGGAATTAAGGAAGGTGTTTTCCGCGATGACATTGATGTTGAAATTACAAATAAATGCCTGTTTGAATTGATCCGGATGTCAGACAGGGGTGATGATCCCGAGCAGGATGCCAATCACAGGATGCACGTGATCAGGGATGTTTATATAAATTATTTGAGGGGAATCTCGACCCCCAAGGGCCTTGAACTTATAAACTACTATGAAACCCACATGATTGACCAGAAGCCGAGACACGAATGAGTATTACTGCGTTCAATCGTGAGTGGTTCCCTGCCCGTGAGGCATACAGGCATTTGATCTTTAAACAATAAATTATAAAAGGATGAAACCCATATGATACAGAATCACAAACAAGCATGAAAAGAAGATTCATGTGGGTTCCATGTGAACCACTTAATCTCCAGTAGTATATAAATTAATTTTCACATGATAAGAAGGAAAGTGATATTAAAGCAAACCAGCCGTCGGAATAAAATCCGGGTCATGCACGCAACTATCTTTTATTCCGGCAGCATCTTCACCGGATGTACAATCATGTTTGACTGAAAGCTTTCCGCAATTTAATTAAAGAGGCGAATTTATGAAAAGAAGACTGGTAATCATACTGATACTATCCGGCTTTCTGCACGGTTATTCCCAGCAAGCCCGGGAGGGAGGAAGCGAATTGAAGCTTTCATTAAGGGATGCTCAGGATTATGCCATCCTGAACAACAAATCAGTTCTGGCTGCAAGGGCCGATGTCATGGCCTCGAAAGCTGCTGTGTGGGAAACCATATCAGCCGCACTTCCCCAGTTAAATGCTAACGGAACATTTGCAGACAACCTCAAGCTGATGACAACCCTTCTGCCGGGGGAGTTTTTCGGGCAGCCGGGTACAAAAATTCCGGTAACATTCGGATCGAAATATAACTCAAGCGCTTCCTTTCAGGCAAACCTGCTGATTTTCAATGCGCCCCTCTTCCTGGGAATTGAAACATCAAAACTTGCCTACAAACTCAACGCGAATAATCTCGAGCTTTCTGAACTGGACACCAAGGAAGCTGTCAGTTCAGCATATTTTCTCATACTTGTATCAGAAAAATCCCTCGAAATCCTTAATGCCAACATTGCCAACCTGAATGAAACGCTGAGATCAACAAGGTCAATGTATTCCGCAGGTATGGCCGAATCGACTGATGTCGATCAGATGGTTTCCAACGTGACAATGATGGACAATAACAGGAGTTCACTGTTGCGGACAATTGAACTAAATTATAACCTGCTCCGTTTTCAGCTGGGTGTTTCGGCCGATACCAGGATCATACTGACCGACAATCTTGAAGGACTTACAAATGCCGTTAATGTGGAAGCCCTTATGTCTCAGGATTTTGATCACACAAAGAACATTAATTACAAGCTTGTTGAAGGTCAGGAACTTATGTCGGAACTGGCTCTTAAATCTCAAAAAGCGTCAGTTCTTCCCACACTGGCTGGGTTCTACAACTATGGGACCAGCGGGATGGGCGACAAAATGAGGGATCTAAGCTGGTTTCCCAACTCAATGGCCGGACTGCAGGTATCAGTTCCCATTTTTGCAAGCGGCGAACGCTATGCCAAAATACAAAAGGCTAAATATAACCTGAACAAAGCCAGGATAACCAGGAATATGATTGAAGATCAGCTTCTTATTCAGGAGAAGCAGCTCAGGTACAATCTTGTGAATGCAAACCTTCAGTATCAGAGTCAGAAGGAGAATGTGGATGTTCTGGAACGGGTTTACAAAAGTACGGAGAATAAATACATGCAGGGCATGGCCTCCAGTCTGGAACTAACCCAGGCAAACACTCAGTACCTGCAAGCTGAGAACAACTATGTGTCCGCTCTGATGAATCTTCTTCTCACAAAACTGGCATTGGATAAACTTCTTAATAATCTGTAAAAATCAGTGAAATACATAAATTACAAAATAATGAAATACATAAAAACAATCCCGGTACTTTTTTTAAGCTGCATGCTGGTGGCAGCATGTTCATCCAGGAAAAAAAGTGATAATTCAGGAGCTTTGGCAGCAACTGCTTCCCCAGATAGAACCGCGGTTCCCGTGAAAATCCTGAGCCTGGCTAAAAGTACGATCTCAAGGACCATCGATTATACGGCAACAATACTTCCTTACGAAGAGGTGAATGTCGTTCCGTCGACTCCGGGCAGAATCGAGAAGATCAATGTCGAAGTGGGGGACCGAGTTTCCAAAGGCGATGAACTGTTTCTCATGGACCGGACCCAGCTTTACCAGCAGAAGATCCAGCTGGGAAGCCTGGCAAAGGATCTTACCCGGCTTGACACACTTCTGAGAACCGGAAGCATTAAACAGCAGCAATATGATCAGCTTAAAACACAATATGAGGTTACCCGCTCAGCTGTCGAATTCATGGAGGCAAACACGCATCTGAAGGCACCATTCAGTGGGGTTGTGACCGGCAAGTATTTTGAAGACGGTGAAATGTATTCGGGAACACCCACCACGCAATCGGGCCGGTCCGCAGTTGTTACACTGATGCAGGTTAATCCGCTGAAGATAGATGTGAATATTTCTGAGCAATACTATCCCCTCATAAAAAAAGGCATGAAAGCCAGTGTAGTTGCTGATGTATATGAGAACGAAGTTTTCACAGGTTCGGTTTTCAGAAAGGCGCCTACAATAAATGCAGCAACCAGATCATTTGTAACAGAGATTGAATTACCCAACAGGAATGATCTTCTCAAGCCCGGTATGTTCGTAAGGGTATCCATGGACCTTGGAGAGGTAGAGGCTTTTGTTGTCCCTTCCAATGCCGTATTAATGCAGGAAGGCACCAATATCAGATATATTTTTCTTGAAGAAAACGGCAGGGCAAAACGCGTCGAGGTGACCCTCGGGAAAAGATTTGACGATAAACTGGAGGTTCTATCGGAATTCCTGAAGGAAGGAACCGGCCTTGTCACCGAAGGTCAGGCAAAGCTTATCGACGGTGACAGAATTGAAGTGATAAAATAGTTATGCACCTTACATCTGAGATAAAATGAGTATTTACAGTTCTTCGGTCAAGAGACCTGTTACCACGATCCTGATTTTTGTGGGATTGATGGTAATGGGACTCTATTCACTGGTTAAGCTGCCGGTCGATCTGTATCCGGAAATGGAACTTCCGTATGTGGTTGTCTATACGACATATCCCGGTGCAAGTGCCTCTGATATTGAGTCGAATGTAACACGCCCCCTTGAAAATTCACTTAATTCCGTCAGTAAGCTCAAGGAGATTACATCACGGTCAAGCGATGCCGTATCTGCTATTTTCATGGAATTCGAGTACGGAACTGATCTGGATGAAGCTTCAAATGATATACGCAGTGCCATAAGCTTTACTGAGAGACTATTGCCAGACGGCAGTGAAAAACCGACCATCGTCAAGTTCAATACAACGATGATGCCCATAATGTTCTACGCCATTACAGCAAGGGAAAGTTATGCGGGACTCGAGAAAATCCTCGACGAAAAGGTGGTAAATCCTTTGAACAGGATTGAAGGTGTCGGCGCAGTTTCCTTTTCAGGAGTCCCGGGCAGGAAAATATATATTGATGTAGATCCCCGGAAAATGGAGGCCTATAATCTTACCATCGAACAGATTGGGAATATACTGCGGGCTGAAAATATGAATCTTCCCGTCGGTTATATCGAGATGGGCAATACTGATTATCCTCTGAGGATCCAGGGCGAATTCCCGGAAAGTGATGTGGTTAAGAATATTGTCGTCAGCAGCTATGGCGGCAGCAATATTTATCTGAAAGATATTGCTGAAGTCCGCGATACGATACGGGAGTCAAAACTTGACACGAAAATCAATGGTGTTAAGGGAATGGGACTGCTGGTCCAGAAACAATCCGGAGGCAACACGGTCCAGGTTACGAGGAAAATTGAAAAATCACTTGTCCGCCTTGAAAAATCCCTTCCTCCCGACGTGAAAATCACCAAGCTTTTTGACAGCGCTTCCTTCATCAGGGATTCCATTAGCAATCTTACGGAAACACTGATGTATGCTGCGATATTTGTTATTCTGGTGGTCCTGTTCTTTCTCGGAAGGTGGAGAGCCACTTTCATAATTATCCTGACAATACCCATTTCCCTTGTTGTGGCCTTCATCTATCTGTTTGTTTCCGACGCATCTATAAATATAATATCGCTTACCTCACTTTCCATAGCAATTGGCATGGTGGTCGATGATGCCATTGTCGTACTCGAAAATATCACTAAGCATATTGAAAGAGGGAGTCGTCCCCGGGAAGCCGCAATTTATGCCACCAATGAAGTTTGGCTGGCGGTTATTGTCACTACCGCAACTGTGGTGGCAGTGTTTTTTCCGCTGACTTTCGTTTCAGGACTCACCGGGGTGCTTTTCAAACAGCTTGGCATGAGCGTGACAATAACGATTGTAACATCGGTTTTTGCAGCAATTACCCTGACACCAACCCTCAGTGCCCTTCTTTTAAAATGGTATCCGATAAAGGAGGATGCGCCTTTCTGGACCTACGACGGAAGCATTAGGAAAAGCCTTGACCGCTTTGACCGGTTTTATGAAAAAACATTGAAATGGGCACTACGGCACAAAACATTTGTGGTTATAGTATCGCTGCTGGTTTTTATCGGTTCAATGAGCCTGTTTTTCTTTATAAAGACAGAATTCTTCCCTCAGGCCGATGAATCGCGGATTACTGCAAAAGTAGAATTGCAGACCGGGACAAGAGTTGATCAGACAATTCGCACTGCTGACAGGCTCGATTCACTCATCAGGGCAAAATACCCGGAGGTCAGACTGATATCAACTTCTGCCGGGGCAGACGACCAGGGAGGATTTGCAGCTATGTTTTCCAACCAGGGGACACATACAATTACATACAGTATCCGGCTTGTTCCCGTAAAGGAAAGAAAGAGATCATCCATGGAAATTGCAGATGAGTTAAGAACTGACTTTGCAAAATATCCTGAAATCATTCATTATACCGTCAGCACGTCAGACAATATGGGAAGCTTTGGCGGAAGTACCGTTGATGTGGAGGTTTACGGATATGATATAGCGCAGACGAATATTGTTGCTGAAGACCTTGCAGCACGGATTAAAAATATCAGGGGGGCAAAGGACGTCACTGTCAGTCGCGACAAATCCAAACCCGAACTTCAGATAGTTTTTGATCAGAACAAAATGATGGCTAACGGCCTGAATACGGCAATGGCATCTGCTGCCATCAGAAACAGGATCGATGGACTGGTTGCAACAAGACTCAGACAGTACGGAGAGGAATACGACGTTGTGGTAAGATTTAAGAGAAGCAGTACCAGCACTTTGACCGATATTGAAAATATTGGGATAACCAATGCAACCGGCCAGCTGATCAGACTTGCTGAAATAGCACGGATTAAGGAATACTGGGCGCCTCCCAGTATAGAACATAAAAGGAAAGAACGAATTGTGACAGTATCATTTACCCCTTTCAAGCGTTCACTCAGCGAATTGAAGGTGGAGGTTGAAAAAGCGATAAATTCCATCAATATGCCGGCCGGAGTAATGGTTCAGATTTCAGGCTCCATCGAGGAACAGAGAGAATCATTCATGGACATCGGTTTCCTGCTGGTGATCAGTCTTATACTCGTGTACCTCATAATGGCTTCACAGTTCGAATCACTCAAAATGCCGTTTATAATCATGTTCTCCATCCCGTTTGCCTTCTCCGGAGTAGCAATAGCATTGTTTGTAACGAATACCGCACTCAGCGTTATTTCAGCAATCGGAGCCGTGATGCTTATCGGAATAGTCGTGAAAAATGCCATTGTACTTGTCGACTTCATCAATCTTATGAGGGAAAGGGGTAATGAACTCTATGAGGCCATTGCAATATCAGGCCGCTCAAGGCTCAGACCGGTGTTTATGACATCCCTGACAACAATTTTCGGGATGTTTCCCCTTGCTGTAAGCAGTGGTACCGGTTCAGAACTCTGGAGCCCGATGGGAATATCCGTTATAGGAGGACTTGTATTTTCAACAATCGTTACCCTGGTGCTGGTCCCGGTTGTGTATGCAATATTTGCAAAGCATGGGGAACGGAACAAGAATCTGGCCATATACATGGAAATGAATTTCATGAATGATAACGGTAATGAAGCCGGCGACACATTTACTGATAAATGACCGTTATGTGACAATTTAAATCTAAATTATTTCCCTTATGAAAGCGGTAATGATAATATACAACCAGGCACATTCCGAGAAAATTGAATTTCTTCTTGACAAGGTTGGCGTAAAAGGGTATACCCTTTGGGAAAATGTTAAAGGAAGAGGCTCAGATACCGGAGTTCCGCATTTCGGGACCCATACATGGCCTGAAATAAATAAAAGCGTTCTGGCTATCGTTGACGACCCGATGGTGGATGAGATACTTGATAAGGTAAAAAAAATTGATGCCATAAACTATGATGTCGGTATCAGAGCCTTTGTGTGGGATATCCTTAAAACTGCCTGAATGCAGATCTGACCGGATCAAAAAGAACAGCATGGAATACATCGAAGCATGTTTATCCCAAAATCCGCCCGACTCGGGAAAAGGATGAAGCCCAGATAAGTACAACATAAGGCTAAAAAGATGAAAATATATCACAAACTACCAGGGCAAACGAATACGATTTCGGATTTGTTTATCCGGCCCCTATAGGATTTTAATTAAAAGAGTGTTTTTATTATACAAAAACCAATTATATTTGCTATATACATATCATTTGTTACAGTTTGGCGGACCTTGCTATATAATTGTTAAAATAATTGTGATTTTCAGATCTTTCATGATCTGATACAGGTTCTGATATATAGGCTATTGACTTATTTCCGGTAATAATGAAATATGATGTAGTGATTGTGGGAGGAGGTGTGAGTGGAACAGCATTGCTGTACACACTTGCACGATATACAGATATCAGGAATATTGCCATTATTGAAAAATGCTGTGACTTCGGCCTGATTAATTCTTCATCACGAATGAACAGCCAGACATTGCATTTCGGGGATATTGAAACCAACTATTCCCTCGAAAAAGCCAAAAGGGTAAAAAGGTCGGCCGACATGGTGATGAACTTTCTTGAAACTGAAAAAGCCGTAAATGGTGACGAGAGACTTTTTGTCAAGGTTCCTAAGATGATTTTAGCTGTCGGGAAAGAAGAAACGGGGAAGTTACGGGCAAGATATGAGGAGATCAGGGAGCTTTTTCCACGGCTCAGAATGATCGGGAAGGAGGATATTGCCAGACTTGAACCCCGGATTGTGGTTGGACGCGATCCTGACCAGGATCTGCTGGCTCTTTTCACAAGGGATGGTTATACCGTGGATTTCGGGAAGCTTAGTCATGCTTTTGTTGATAAGGCAAGGCAGGAAAATCCTGATATATCGATTAATCTTTCAACGAGAGTATTAAAAGTTGTCAGGAATGGTAATGAGTATGATATCCTGACCGATAAAGGCAGCTTTAAATCGGAAACGGTTGTTGTTGCAGCAGGTGCTCACAGCCTCCTGCTTGCCAAATCCCTGGGCTATGGGAAAAACTATACAATCCTTTCAATGGCCGGAAGCTTTTATTTCGGACCCGCTGTCCTGGGCGGAAAAGTTTATACAATGCAGGAGCCTAAACTCCCTTTTGCAGCTATCCATGGGGATCCGGAAGTTCACGACAGAAACACCACACGATTCGGACCCACCGCAAAGCCGATTCTATTACTGGAACGGTACAATGCTTCAACCTTTACCGGGTATTTGAAAACCTGCGGATTGAATATCAGATCCCTTATCAGTCTCGTGAAAATTGCTTCCGACAAAATCGTCTTCAGGTTTCTGCTCAAGAATTTAATTTATGATATCCCGGCGATAGGGAAAAAAGCTTTCCTGAAAGAGATCCGGAAAATCGTTCCGGGAATCAGTGGCGATGAAGTAAAATTTGCACGGAAAATCGGAGGAACCCGGCCACAGGTAGTGAATATCAATACAGGGAAGCTGGAGATGGGAGAGGCAAAAATCCGGGGCGAAAAAATTATTTTTAACGTAACACCCTCCCCGGGAGCATCCACATGCCTTGGAAATGCTTTTGAAGATACACTGTTACTGATGGGTTTTCTGGATAATAAATATAAATTTGAAAGGGAATTATTCGAAAAGGAATTGATCAACAGGAACGAAGATGTAACTGACCAGATACAAAGAGAGAATTTGATCAATTCCCCGGTTGTATAAAAGAGTGGTTTTAAACCGTTTAAAACCGGAGAATGAAAGCGGGATTTTAAAAATATGGATAACAGTTACTATAAAGATTTAAAATTATTCTACCGGAACCTGCCGGATAAAATATCGACGATCAGGAATAACCTGCAGCAGCCTCTGACTCTTAGTGAAAAAATTCTTTACAGTCACTTGTTTGAAAGTAAAAGCTTAGTTATTCAAAAACGTGGGGTTGATTATGTTGAATTTGCTCCGGACCGTGTTGCCATGCAGGATGCAACCGCACAGATGGCCCTGCTGCAGTTTATGATGGCCGGGAGGAACAAGTCCGCGGTTCCTGCGTCGGTTCATTGTGACCATCTGATTGTAGCCCGTTCGGGTGATGTTGAAGACCTGAAGAATGCCCGGATAACAAACAGGGAAGTATATGACTTCCTGAGCTCTGCATGTTTGAAATACGAAATAGATTTTTGGGAACCGGGAGCAGGAATAATTCACCAGACCATACTTGAAAACTATGCTTTCCCCGGGGGAATGATGATAGGTACCGATTCACATACTGTAAATGCAGGAGGCATGGGTATGATTGCAATCGGAGTGGGAGGTGCCGATGCTGTGGATGTGATGTCGGGGATGGGATGGGAGCTGAAGTTTCCAAGGATTATCGGGGTCAGGCTCAGTGGCAGACTAAACGGGTGGACCTCGGCCAAGGATGTGATTCTTAAACTGGCTGGAATACTGACGGTTAAAGGGGGAACCGGTTGCATTATTGAATATTTCGGCGAAGGCTCCGGATCGCTCTCCTGTACCGGGAAAGCCACTATTTGCAATATGGGTGCCGAGGTTGGTGCCACCTGTTCGATCTTTGGCTTTGATGAGAAAATTGCTTCATACCTTGCTGCAACAGGAAGGAAGGAAATGGCTGATATGGCTTATGCCTTGAAGGAAAACCTTATTGCTGATCCTGAAGTCTGTTCAGATCCTGAAAAATATTATGATCAGGTTATCGACATTGATCTTTCGGAATTGGAACCCTACATCAACGGACCTTTCACTCCTGACCTGGCAACTCCCGTTTCAAAAATGAAAGAAGCCGCAAGGAATGCCGGCTGGCCGGTGAAGGTGGATGTGGGCTTAATCGGATCATGTACAAATTCCTCATATGAAGATATATCCCGGGCAGCTTCAATTGCCAGGGACGCCCTTGACAAAAAGCTGTCGCTCAAATCCGAATTTACCATCACCCCGGGTTCGGAACAGATCAGGGCAATAACCGAAAGAGACGGATACTTCGACATTCTCCGGAAAATAGGAGGCAGAATCTTTGCAAACGCGTGTGGGCCGTGCATTGGACAGTGGGATAGGGAAGGAGCAGGAAAGAGCGGGGTGAACACTATTGTTCATTCCTTCAACAGGAATTTTGCCAGGCGAAATGACGGAAATCCCAATACCCATGCTTTCGTTGCCTCTCCGGAAATAGTCACCGCCCTGGCTATTGCCGGTGAGCTGACCTTTAATCCCCTGACCGATTACCTGGTAAACGATGAGGGTGTTAAGGTCAGGCTTAAAGAACCCGAAGGATTTGAAATACCAATTTCCGGATTTGGTGAATCCGGCAGAAATCTGCATGTGCAACCTGCAGAACGGGAATCAGTCGAAATAAAAATTGATCCACAGTCCGATCGCCTTCAGTATCTGCAGCCTTTTGAAAAATGGGATGGCAGCGACGTCATGGAGCTTGCGCTCCTGATCAGGGTAAAGGGCAAATGTACAACCGACCATATCTCAATGGCAGGATTCTGGCTCAAATACAGGGGACATCTTGAGAATATCTCCGAGAACTATATGATTGGTGCCTTAAATTCCTACAATGATAAGACGAACAGCGTTCTGAACCAGTTGACAGGCAAGTATGAAACAGTGCCGAAGGCAGCCAGGCACTACCGGGATATGAATATGGGAACAATTGTCGTCGGCGAGGAAAATTTCGGTGAAGGATCCTCCAGGGAACATGCAGCCATGGAGCCACGGTTCCTGGGCGTCAAAGCAATACTGGTAAAATCCTTTGCACGTATTCATGAAACGAATCTTAAGAAACAGGGGCTTCTCGCCCTGACTTTTAATAATAAGGATGATTATGATAAAATTCAGGAATGGGATAAAATCAATATTCTCGGCTTAAAGAAAATGAGCCCGGGTAGACCGATTGAACTGATACTCAGACATCGAGACGGGTCCACCGAAAAGATCCTTGCAAATCATTCCTATAATGAAGCACAGATCGAATGGTTCCGGGCCGGCAGTGCTCTCAATCTTATAAGAATCAGGAATCAGGATAATTCAATTTAAATGCTGGTCCTGAAAAAATGCGAATATGACTGGTGAAATTAGAAAAGAAAAAAACAATTTGATCGTCCCGGATTTTCCTGTTATTCCGTTTATCGAAGGAGACGGAACCGGTCCGGATATCTGGAAAGCCTCAGTAAGGGTTTTCAACGCTGCAGTTGAAAAAGTATACGGCTCTGAAAAAAGGATAGTCTGGAAAGAAGTCCTAGCTGGAGAAAAGGCCTTCAGGGAAACGGGCAACTGGTTGCCGGAAGAAACACTCAGTACCTTCAGACATTATCTTGTCGGGATCAAGGGCCCCCTGACAACACCCGTGGGCGAAGGGATGCGATCCCTCAATGTGGCCCTCAGGCAGGAACTTGATCTTTATACATGTTACAGGCCTGTCAGGTATTTCGACGGAGTACCCAGTCCTGTCAGGCATCCGGAAAAAGTCAATATGTATATTTTCAGGGAGAATACTGAGGATATTTATGCCGGGATTGAATATTTGAACGGTACCCCCGAAGCAGAAAAAATAAGGAAATTCCTTTCAGATGAAATGGGAGTAAGGAAAATAAGGTTTCCGGAATCATCATCTATTGGAATAAAACCGGTTTCGGTAGAGGGAACCGAACGGCTGGTCAGGCAGGCAATAAAGTTTGCAGTCGACAGGAATCTTCCCTCGGTAACCCTTGTACACAAGGGCAATATCATGAAGTTTACGGAGGGTGCTTTCATGAAATGGGGTTATGCCCTTGCTGAAAGGGAATTCAGCAACGAGGTGTTTACGTGGAACCGGTACAGGGAAATAGCTGACAGGGAAGGTGCTGCTCCTGCTGATGCTGCGCTGGCGGAAGCGGTAAGTAACAGGAAAGTAATAATAAAGGATGTGATTGCCGATGCTTTTCTTCAGCAGATACTTACGCGTCCCGAAGATTATTCCGTAATCGCTACACTTAATCTGAACGGCGATTATATTTCCGATGCGCTTGCTGCAATTGTCGGGGGGATCGGGATCGCTCCGGGAGCAAATATAAATTTCGAATCGGGACATGCCATTTTTGAAGCCACTCATGGTACAGCTCCTAAATATGCTGATCAGGATAAGGTTAATCCAGGGTCGGTAATCCTCTCGGGAGCTCTGATGTTTGAGTTCATCGGATGGAAAGATGTGGCTGACAGGATTTATGCCGGACTGGAAAAAACAATCAGAAGCGGGTTGGTTACATATGATTTCCACAGGCTCATGAATAATGCAAATCTTCTGAAGACATCTGAGTTTGCAAGTGCGATAATAAATAATTTATGATACATTCAAATCACTTAAATCAATATCCATGACCAATGATAAATTCTTCCCCAGGCTGGAAGATTCTGTTAGGGAATCATGTCAGATTGAGAATTCGTTGTTTGAAAAATTCGATGTAAAACGGGGGCTTCGTAACACTGATGGAACAGGCGTCCTGGTCGGGCTGACCAATATATGTGATGTTGTTGGCTATAAAAAAGAAGACGGAAAAGTTATAGCCATTCCCGGAAAACTGCTTTACAGGGGGATCGAAATAGAGGATATTACTGCAGGCTTTCAGAAGGAAGGAAGACACGGCTTCGATGAAACTGTATACCTCCTGCTCACAGGAAACCTTCCTACATCTGAAGAACTGAAGGATTTCTCGGCACATCTGGCCTCGCTCAGATCATTGCCTGATGATTTTGTGAAAGACATGATCCTGTCAATGAAGGGCAGAGATGTTCTCAACGTTCTCGCCAGATCAGTGCTTGGGCTTTATACCCTCGACCAGAGACCGGATGATATTTCCCTGCCGAATATGATCCGCCAGTCATTGAATCTGATTGCCAAGTTCCCGACAATAGTGGCTTATTCATACCAGGCGCTGAGACATCTTTACAAGGGCAAAACTCTTTCGATACGCCATCCCCAACCTAAACTTACTGTGGCTGAAAACTTTCTGTATCTGATAAAAGGGGAAAAGAAAGGATATTCAAAGCTTGAATCTGATCTTCTCGATCTTTTGCTTGTTCTTCATGCCGAACATGGAGGAGGAAATAACTCGACGTTTACGATGCGGGTTACGAGTTCATCGGAAACAGATATCTATTCTTCAGTTACCGCAGCGATCGGCTCCCTCAAGGGTCCATTGCACGGGGGAGCCAATGTGAGGGTTCTCGAAATGATGGAGAACATTAAATCACATGTAAAAGACTGGAAAAATGAAGCCGAAGTGGAGGCTTACCTTCTGAAGATACTCAATAAGAAAGCTAATGATCATTCCGGGAAGATATACGGAATAGGTCATGCCGTTTATACAATCTCAGATCCCAGGGCCGGATTGCTTAAGGCAAAAGCCAGGGAACTGGCAATTGAGAAGGGACGCCTCGATGAATTTGAGCTGTACGAAATGGTAGAGCGCATCACTCCTGAGGTCTTCCGGGTTTTCAAGGGTGAAAAGACTGCAAAGGTTGTCTGCATCAACGTTGACTTCTATTCGGGATTTGTTTATTCATGCCTTGAGATCTCAAAGGAACTTTATACACCTCTTTTTGCAATTGCCAGGGTTGCAGGATGGTGTGCACACAGGATCGAAGAGCTGACTTTCTCGGCCAAGAGACTGATACGGCCTGCTTTCAAGTACGTTTACGGACAGCATGAATATATACCAATGTCTGACCGCAGGAAATTTTAAGAACAAAAAACAATACTACATGAACACACTACCTGATGATCGTTTTCAGCTGGCATTTGATAAGATCCTGGAGGGAAACCTGCAGGATGCAGCCGGGATCCTGGAAGAAGAGCATGTTAAAAATCCGGGTAATATAGCTGTTTTACTTGAGCTGGGAAATATTTATTATATACTCTGTGAAATGTCAAAGTCTATAGAGTATTATAAGAAAATCCTTGAAATTAAGCCCCTTAGTCCTTATGTAATGTACAGGGTGGGTGTGGCGCTGTACCAGTCAACACATTTTTCCGAGGCTGCGGAGGTTTTCAACAGGATCATTGAATCGGAAAAACATCTGCCAATGACTTACATGTGGCTCGGACTTTGCTATTATCATCTTGGCCAGGAAGAAAAAAGCATTGCCTCTTACAGGAAATTGATTGAATACGGGCCTGAAACCGTTATGGCAAATTACTATATGGGTGTTGCAATGAAATCATCGGGCAAATACCACGATGCAATAATTCATTTTGAAAAACTCCTTCACCAGACTGATCAGCATGTTTCTGCACTATATCACCTGGGCCGGACATATATGAAGGATTATCAGTTTGAAAAGGCCAAGGTATATTTCAAAATGGCTATTGATCTTGATCCCGAAAACAAGAATGCGTCAGAAATGTATGATTATCTGATAAACGGATGAGGAATTCCTATTCATCCTCCTCTTCTTCATGATAGGCTTTTATAACCGCATCCTGAACATCTCCAGGCACTTGTGCATACTCCGAGAATTTCATGGTGTACATTGCCCGTCCGCCTGTAATTGAACTCAGGGCGGTTGAGTATTTATTCATTTCTGCAAGCGGGACCCTTGCCCTGACAACTTCAAAGCGTTTTTCGCTCGACATGCCTAGAACCATGCCGCGCCTTCCCTGCAGATCGCTTATAACATCACCCATCCTGTCAGCCGGAACCATTATCTCAACATCGTAAATAGGTTCAAGTATTTTCGGACCTGCATTCTTGAATGCCATGCTGAAGGCATTTCTTCCGGCAAGCCTGAAAGAAATTTCATTGGAATCAACAGGGTGCATTTTACCGTCATAAACATATACCCTGATATCCCTCGCATAGGAACCTGTCAGTGGCCCTACTTCCATTTTTTCCATAATACCTTTCAGGATTGCAGGCATGAAACGCGCATCGATGGATCCCCCGACAATGCAGTTAACATATATGAGCCTGCCTCCCCAGTCGAGATCAATTTCTTCCTTGGCCCTGACCGACAGCTTGATCTCCTTGTTCCCGAATTTCATCATGGTCAGTTCGGGAGACCCTTCCGTATATGGTTCAATAATAAGGTGAACCTCTCCGAATTGTCCTGCACCCCCTGACTGCTTTTTATGCCGGTATTCTGCCTGGGCTGCCTTGGTTATGGTTTCACGGTATGGTATCCTCGGAGGATTGAAATTTGTCGGTATCTTGTAAATATTGTCAAGATGCCATTTCATTATATTAAGATGGTATTCGCCCTGACCGTGGACCAGTATCTGCTTTAGCTCCTTGGAGTATTCCACAATTATGGTGGGATCTTCCAGGTGTATCTTGCCAAGGGCTTCGCCAAGTTTCTCATCGTCACTTTCACTCTGCGCCTTAATGGCTGTGCGGTATTTGGGCTCCGGGTAACTGATCCCCGCATACTTCCAGTCATTGCCCGGAGCATTCAAAGTATGGTCGGCCTTCGTGTTTTTCAGTTTCACAAAAGCCCCTATGTCCCCCGTGTTAAGTTCCTGGACACGCACCCGGTTTTTGCCGGCACAAACGTACAGTTGAGATAAACGCTCCTTTACACCATTGTTGCTGTTTACAACTTCCATGTTTTCAGTAATTTTTCCTGAAAACACCCTGAAATAGTTTATTTCGCCGATATGCTCCTCAATGGATGACTTGAAAACATATACTGAAGCCGGCCCTGCAGGATCAGCTTTTACCAAATCTCCCCTGCTGTTTACGGGAGGCGGCATGTCCGTGATGGAAGGTGCCTCACTGACGATGAATTCCATCAGGCTGTCGACACCAATGTTGTTTTTTGCCGATAAACAGAAAACAGGGAATATTCCCCTTGTAACAATTCCTTTTGCAATACCTCTCCGGATTTCCTCTTCCGTCAGGCTGTCATTTGCAAAGAACTGCTCCATCAACGATTCATCGCTTTCAGCAGCCTTTTCGACAAGGGCATTATGCAGTTCAAGTGCCTTCTCCATCTGATCCTCGGGGATATCAAGTATTTTTGATATGCCACCCTCGACCGGATACTGAAGCATTTTCATCCTGAGGACATCAATAATGGAATTGAAACCGGCACCTTCATTGACAGGATACTGAACAACATTTGTATTGCTCCCGAACCTGTCTTTCATCATTTCTATCGACCTCTCAAAGTTGGCTTTTTCATGATCAAGTCCATTTACCACCAGAATCAGTGGTTTGTGAGCTTTCTCAGCATGCCTGAAAGCTATTTCCGAACCTACCTCAACCCCGTTCTGTACGTTTATTGTAAGCACTGCACAATCAGTGGCGAAGAGAGATGAAACAACATTGCCGCTAAAATCATCCAGCCCGGGTGTATCTATAATATTGATCTTTTTGTTCCTGAATTCACTGTAAAGGACAGTCGAATAAATTGAATTGCCGTTTTCATGTTCCACAGGACGATAGTCGGATACGGTATTCCTGGCATCAACGGTCCCTCTTCTTTCGATAACCCCTCCATTAAAAAGCATTGCTTCACACAATGTTGTTTTTCCTGATCCTGAATTCCCGAGAATAGCTATGCTTTTTATCTGGCCGGTCTGGTATGTTTTCATGGTTTTTTCTGATATTTTATTTTTTACTGATTGTTTTCAAAGCCTGTTTCGGAGGGGACAAAAATAACAAATTTTTAAAAACTGTTTAAGACAGAGTGTAAATTCAGGATTTTTTATTTTCTTTGCACCAGTTTTTTGAAATGCAGGAGTACCGGGATTTCTTTCAAGGTAAGTTTATAAAAAGATTTTTCTCAGGGAAATGTCGGGAAGGAACCTGTTGATAACTTACATTTTTCAGTAAGATATTCTGTTCAAAGACGCAATAAAGGCTGATTATTAACAGTCATTGACACCTGTTTCGGGTTTAGCTTGTGTTTGAAAAAATTATGACAATAGTTTGTGGAATAATAAATAAAAACAATACCTTTGCACACCAATTTTTTAAGTAGAATTTAATGCTAAAATCACAGGATTTATGCCGACAATACAACAGTTAGTAAGGAAAGGCAGAAAAAAGCTGATAGATAAAAGTAAGGCACCTGCTTTGGATTCTTGTCCCCAGAGAAGAGGCGTTTGTGTACGTGTTTACACCACCACTCCGAAAAAACCAAACTCGGCAATGAGAAAAGTAGCCAGGGTCAAGCTTACCAATCAGAAGGAAGTCAATGCATATATTCCCGGTGAGGGTCACAATCTGCAGGAACACTCTATTGTCCTGATAAGGGGAGGAAGGGTTAAGGACCTTCCGGGAGTGCGCTATCATCTCGTACGGGGAGCCCTCGATACATCAGGGGTTGATGGTCGTACTCAGCGAAGATCGAAATACGGTGCAAAACGACCGAAAAAATAACACTTAAAGGATTAAGATAATGAGAAAAACAAAGCCGAAAAAGAGGATCCTTCTGCCGGATCCGAAATATAACGATCCTTATGTGACAAGATTTGTGAATAATCTTATGTACAGCGGTAAGAAAAACCTTGCCTTTAAGATTTTTTATGATTCACTCGAAATAGTTGGAGACAAGTTCAGGAACGAAGGCAAAACACCGCTGGAAATATTCAAGCAGGCACTTGAAAATGTTACCCCGCAGGTGGAGGTTAAGGCCAGGCGTGTCGGAGGGGCTACCTTCCAGGTGCCAATGGAGATCCGCGCCGACAGAAAGATAAGCATCAGCATGAAAAACATGATTTCGTTCGCAAGAAAAAGGACAGGTCATTCAATGGCTGAACGTCTTGCTGCTGAGGTTATGGCTGCTTACAAACTGGAAGGCGGCGCTTATAAAAAGAAAGAAGATACCCACCGGATGGCTGAAGCAAACAAGGCTTTCGCTCATTTCAGGTTTTAACCCCTTTAAATCCATCCACATTTCAGATACTTAATGGATTCAAACCTGAAATATACCAGAAACATCGGGATCATGGCCCACATTGATGCCGGAAAGACCACTACGACGGAGAGGATTCTGTTCTATACAGAACGTACTCATCGCATGGGAGAGGTTCATGATGGCAATGCACAGATGGACTGGATGGTTCAGGAACAGGAAAGAGGGATTACCATTACTTCAGCTGCCACCACAACTTTCTGGAAATATCGCGGGGATAATTATAAAATAAACATAATTGATACACCCGGACATGTCGACTTCACTGTTGAGGTTGAAAGGTCACTCAGGGTACTCGATGGTGCCGTGGCTATTTTTTGTGCCGTTGGCGGTGTGGAACCACAGTCTGAGACCGTATGGCGGCAGGCTAACAAATATAAGGTCCCGAGAATTGCTTTTATAAATAAAATGGACAGGGCCGGAGCTGATTTCTTTGGTGTTGTCCAGCAGATCAGGGAAAAGCTTGGGGCAAACCCAGTGCCTATTCAGCTGCCGATTGGCTCTGAAGACGACTTTAAGGGAGTTGTTGACCTGGTTTCAATGAAAACAGTGGTTTACAATGACAATGATGCCACCGGTTCTCATTTTACTGTTGGTGAAATACCCGACGAATTGATTGATGAAGCCAATGAATGGAGGGGCAGACTGATTGAATCCGTTGCAGATGTTGATGATACCCTTCTTGCACGATACCTCGAGGACCAGTACTCAATAACCAGTGATGAAATATTGGATGCACTCAGAAAATCGTCTGTCCACGGCCTGGCGGTACCTGTATTATGCGGTGCCTCTTTCAGGAACAAGGGTGTTCAGCGGCTTCTTGATGCCATTGCGGCATTCCTACCTTCACCGCTTGATATCGGCCCGGTTACCGGTATAGATCCCAGAAACGATAGTGAAGTGAGCCGCGAGCCGGATGTGAACGAACCCCTTGCAGCACTTGCTTTTAAAATTGCTACGGATCCTTTTGTCGGACGACTTGTTTTCCTTAGGGTCTACTCTGGCGTTTTAAAGGCAGGCGACACGGTTCTGAATACGCGCACGGGAAAACGGGAAAGGATTAACCGCCTCTTCCAGATGCATGCCAACAAACAGAACCCCAAGGAAGTAATTTATGCTGGCGATATCTGCGCCGGGGTCGGCTTTAAGGATCTTAAAACTGGCGATACTTTATGTGCCATCAACAAACCGATACTGCTCGAATCAATGGATTTTCCCGACCCTGTGATCGGGATTGCGGTTGAACCCAAAACACAGGCTGATGTTGATAAACTGTCACTGGCACTTAACAAACTGGCAGAAGAGGATCCCACTTTCCAGGTAAGGATTGACCCGGATAGCGGACAGACCATAATAAACGGTATGGGCGAGCTTCACCTTGAGATCCTCATAGACAGGCTTAAAAGGGAATTCAAGATCGAATGCAACCAGGGTGTACCCCAGGTTGCCTATAAGGAGGCGATCACAACGAGTACCGAATTCCGTGAAATTTTCAGGAAACAAACGGGCGGCAAGGGTAAGTTTGCAGACATAGCGGTTTTAATGATGCCCGGGGAAAATGGTGTAAGAGGACTCCAGTTTGTTAATGAAGTCAGGGGAGGCAATATTCCCAAAGAATTCATTCCATCAGTTGAAAAGGGATTCCGGGAGGCAATGGCTAACGGCCCGCTGGCAGGATTCCCTCTCGAGAGCCTGAAGATAGTACTGAAGGATGGTTCATACCACCCGGTTGATTCAGATTCACTCTCCTTTGAAATTGCAGCGAAACAGGCGTTCAGGAAATATGCCGGCAAATGCAATCCGGTAATTCTTGAACCCATCATGTCGACCGAGGTTGTTACCCCCGAGGAATATGTGGGCGATGTAATAGGCGATTTCAACAGGAGAAGGGGTAAGGTTGAAGGTATGGAATCAAAAGCCGGTTCGAGGGTTATCAGGGCAAAGGTACCACTGGCCGAAAAGTTTGGTTATGTTACCGTACTGAGAACACTTACTTCCGGCAGGGCAACTTCCACAATGGAGTTTTCCCATTACGAAGAAGTGCCTGCAGAAATTGCAAACAGAATAGTTGAAATTACCAAAGGAAAAATTCTTTAAAAATGAGTCAGAAAATCCGTATTAAACTAAAATCTTACGATCACAATCTGGTGGATAAGTCAGCAGAGAAAATTGTTAAGACAGTTAAATCCACGGGGGCAGTCGTAAGCGGACCCATCCCGCTTCCTACACACAAGAGAATATACACTGTCCTTCGCTCACCGTTTGTAAACAAGAAGGCGCGGGAACAGTTCCAGCTTTCATCATACAAAAGGCTGCTTGACATTTACAGTTCAACCCCGAAAACGATTGATGCTCTCATGAAGCTTGAACTTCCCAGCGGGGTGGAAGTAGAAATAAAAGTGTGAAACCGGTAAAGTAATCATAAAATGCAGGGATTAATTGGAAAAAAAGTGGGGATGACATCCGTTTTCGATGAGGACGGAAAGAATATTCCATGTACGGTACTGCAGGCTGGTCCGTGTGTAGTGACTCAGGTCAAAACCAGGGAGAAGGACGGTTATTCTGCCGTGCAGCTTGGTTTTGACGAGAAGAAGGAGAAACATACTACAAAAGCTGAATTGGGTCATTTCAGGAAGGCTGGCACAACTCCAAGGAAGAAGCTCGTCGAATTCACGGGTTTTGATGAAGGGCAGGTTAAGGAGGGTGAGGTGCTTACTGCCGAATTTTTTACCCATACTGACTGGGTCGATGTCAGGGGCTGGTCAAAGGGAAAAGGTTTCCAGGGTGTGGTCAAACGCCATGGTTTCGGAGGTGTAGGTGATCAGACCCATGGACAGCATAACAGGGGCAGGGCTCCCGGTTCCCTGGGTGCTTCATCTTTTCCGTCAAGGGTTCTGCCTGGAATGAAGATGGCCGGACGGACCGGCGGCAACAAAGTGATTTCTTATAGCATGCGGGTAGTTAAATTAATGACTGATAAGAATTTAATTATAGTCAGAGGATCAGTCCCCGGCCCCAAAGGTGGTTACGTAATAATTACAAAATAATGGAATTAGCGATTCTTAATATTGATGGTAAGGAAACCGGACGAACAGTGAATCTCAATGATTCTGTTTTCGGCATTAGACCAAATGACCATGCCATATATCTGGATACAAAACAGTTCCTTGCAAATCAGCGGCAGGGAACACATAAATCCAAGCAGCGTGGTGAGATTGCCGGCAGTACAAGAAAGATCAAAAGACAAAAAGGTACAGGTACTGCCCGAGCAGGAAGCGTGAAAAATCCGCTTTTCCGGGGAGGAGGCCGTATTTTTGGTCCGGAGCCCAGGTTCTACGGATTCAAACTGAATAAGAAAGTAAAACAACTGGCAAGAAAATCAGCACTTTCCTATAAGGCAGCAACAAATAATATCATAGTTGTGGAAGACTTCTCCTTCGAAACACCAAAAACAAAGGAAATTCTGAAAGTTGGAGACAGCCTGAATATCATGAGGAAAAAATCCCTGATTGTTTTACCGGAACAAAATAAAAACATATATTTGTCATCCCGAAATGTACAAGATATTGAAGTTGTAACTGCTGAAGAATTAAATACTTACATAATAATGAGAGCTTCAACTCTGGTACTGTTGGAGAGTGCGGTTGACGTTTTGCAGGCTGCTTTTGAAAATCAGAAAACTTTGAGTGATGAATATTTTGCTTAAACCGATAGTGTCGGAAAAGATGACAAACCAGGGCGACAAATACAATCGCTATGGTTTTTACGTTGCAAAAAACGCTAATAAATTGCAGATAAAGAAAGCTATTGAAGAGTTGTACGGAGTAACCGTCGACTCAGTAAATACGATGCGATACGGCGGAAAGCGCAAAAGCAGGAACACCCGTTCGGGCTACCTGGTTGGAAAAACTGCCGCCACCAAGAAAGCTGTTGTAACACTTGCTGAAGGTAACAAGATCGACTTCTACAGCAACATTTAAAAACTATCATGGCAGTAAGAAAAATTAAACCTGTAACACCAGGTCAGAGAAACAAGATCATCAGCGCTTTTGACAAAATAACCAGCGCTGTGCCGGAGAAATCCCTCCTCCGCCCGGTTAGAAAAACCGGAGGAAGGAATGCCAGCGGCAGGCAGACCATGCGGTACATTGGTGGAGGCCATAAAAGGATGTACAGGATAATCGATTTTCTCAGGCAAAAGGATGACATGCACGCAACTGTCAGATCAATAGAATATGATCCAAACCGCTCATCCCGTATTGCGCTGGTCGTTTATGAGGACGGGGAAAAGAGATACATCGTCGCGCCTGCCGGCCTTGAGGTAGGACAGAAAATTATCTCAGGTAAAAACGCTTCCCCTGAAATTGGTAATACAATGTTCCTGAATGATATTCCGCTTGGTACGGTGATTCATAATATTGAACTCAAACCCGGGAAAGGGGGCGCACTTGCCAGGAGTGCGGGAACCTATGCACAGCTTTCAGCCAGGGAAGGGAAATATGTCACAATCAAGCTCCCTTCAGGGGAAACGAGAATTGTACTGACAAGCTGCCGGGCAACAATCGGAGCTGTTTCCAATCCTGACCACAGTCTCGAAAAATCGGGAAAGGCCGGACGGACACGCTGGCAGGGACGACGCCCGAGGGTCAGGGGTGTTGTTATGAATCCGGTTGATCATCCAATGGGTGGTGGGGAAGGCCGCGCTTCAGGAGGCCATCCAAGATCGCGCAAGGGTGTTCCTGCCAAAGGGTATAAAACACGCGACAAAAAGAAATACTCTGACAAATATATTATTGAAAGAAGGAAAAAATAGTTGATACATTATGAGCAGATCTATAAAAAAAGGCCCTTTCATTGACTACAAGCTGGAGACAAGAATCCTTGCAATGAATGAAGGACAAAAGAAATCTGTACTTAAGACCTGGTCGAGGAGATCTGTCATATCTCCCGACTTTGTCGGTCATACAATAGCTGTTCACAACGGAAATAAATTCATTCCCGTTTACATTACCGAAAACATGGTGGGACATAAGCTCGGTGAATTTGCTCCTACCCGCATGTTCAGGGGGCATTCGGGCAACAAATAAAATGTGATGTAAACCTGAAAAATATCTGGAAATGGGTGCAAGGAAAAGAATTACGGCAGAGAAACGAAAAGAAGCTTCAAGGAACAAATACCAGGCTGTCCTCAGAAACTGTCCTACATCGCCAAGAAAGATGAGACTGGTCACAGGGCTTATCAGGGGAAAGGAAGTCAACAAGGCACTTGACATTCTCAAATTCAGTAAACAGGAGGCCTCACGCAAACTTGAAAAACTGCTGCTTTCTGCTATTTCAAACTGGCAGGTTAAAAATGAAGGAGTCAGGATTGAGGAAAGCAATCTGTATGTCAGCCAGATCAGTGTTGACGGTGGCCGCACCATGAAACGGCTGCAGACTGCGCCCCAGGGAAGGGCATACAGGATCAGGAAGAGATCCAATCATGTCACCCTGGTCCTCGACAGCATGAATAAGGATAACGAAAATACATCAAATTAAATCAGATGGGACAAAAAGCTAATCCGATAGGTAACCGATTGGGCATAATCAAAGGTTGGGACTCTAACTGGTATGGAGGGAGTGATTTCTCCAGCAAGCTGGTTGAAGATACCAAGATCAGGGAATATCTTAATGCGCGGCTTGCAAAAGCCAGTCTGTCAAGAATTGTAATCGAAAGAACCCTGAAACTGATCACGGTAACTGTCAATACTGCCAGGCCGGGTATTATCATCGGGAAAGGAGGACAGGAGGTTGATAAGCTTAAGGAAGAGCTGAAGAAAATTACAAAGAAAGAGGTTCAGATCAATATTTTCGAGGTAAAACGCCCTGAGCTTGATGCCAATATTGTGGCTAACAATATTGCCCGTCAGCTTGAAGGCAAGATTTCATACCGTCGTGCAATAAAAATGTCAATAGCATCCACAATGAGAATGGGAGCGGAAGGTATAAAGGTGCTGATATCAGGTCGACTGGGAGGAGCAGAAATGGCAAGGAGCGAGACCTACAAGGAAGGTCGTATACCGCTTCATACCTTAAGGGCTGATATTGATTATGCTCTTGCTGAAGCCCATACGAAGGTTGGTTTGCTGGGAATCAAAGTCTGGATATGCAACGGCGAAGTGTACGGGAAGCGCGATCTCAGCCCGAATATTGGTGCTCGCAATGCCAAAGCCAAGGGACTGAAAAGGAAAATAAAGAAATAACGGATAAATAGGACAGTTTACCACTAAAAAATATATTTAGCTATGTTACAACCGAAAAGGACCAGGTACCGGAGAGCCCAGAAAGGCAGGATGAAAGGGAATGCACAGCGGGGAAATCAGTTGTCGTTCGGGTCATTTGGTATAAAGGCCCTCGAAGAATGCTGGATCACGGGAAGGCAGATTGAAGCGGCCCGCCAGGCAGTAACCCGCCATATGAAACGTGAAGGACAGCTATGGATAAGGGTGTTCCCTGACAAGCCCATAACCAAGAAACCTGCCGAGGTCCGTATGGGTAAGGGAAAAGGTGCACCGGAAGGGTTTGTTGTGCCTGTTACCCCTGGCAGAATATTAATGGAAGCCGAAGGTGTTCCCTATGAGGTGGCTAAAGAGGCACTGAGACTTGGCGCCCAGAAACTCCCCATTACCACCAAGTTTGTTGTAAGGCGTGATTACGTACAGGAATAATACTTACCGGAAATGAAAACTTCAGAAATAAAGGAACTCAGCACCCCCGACCTGATTGAACGAATTGACACTGAAAGAACCATGCTCGTTCGTATGAAGCTGAACCATGCAATTACCCCTCTTGACAATCCACAGAAAATCAAGCAGACAAGAATAACTATTGCACGGTTGCTCACAGAATTGCGAAGCAGGGAGTTAAATAAAGAAACAAAATAGCCGGATCAGTAATGGAAAGGAATATCAGAAAAGAACGTATTGGTGTTGTCGTCAGCAACAAGATGAACAAATCGATTGTGGTTGCCATCAAAAGAAAGGTAAAGCATCCCATTTACGGCAAGTTTGTCAACAGGACCAAGAAACTGATGGCTCACGATGAAGAGAACTCATGTAATATTGGTGATACTGTCCGGATATCAGAGGTCAGGCCTCTGAGTAAAAATAAATCCTGGAGGTTAGTTGAAATAATCGAAAGAGCCAAGTAATTATGATACAGCAGGAAAGCAGGTTAACAGTGGCCGATAACTCAGGTGCAAAGGAAGTATTGTGCATCAGGGTGCTTGGAGGAAGCAAGAAGAGATATGCAAGCGTCGGCGATAAAATTGTAGTAAGCATTAAGAGCGCACTTCCATCCGGTGACGCCAAGAAAGGTACTGTAAGCAAGGCAGTGGTGGTGAGGACCACCAAGGAAATCCGTCGTTCCGATGGTTCGTATATCAGGTTTGATGATAATGCGGTCGTCCTTCTCAACAACATGAATGAGGTTCGCGGAACCCGTATTTTCGGCCCTGTTGCCAGGGAATTGCGTGACAAGTATATGAAAATTGTATCACTTGCACCGGAGGTGTTATAAAATCTGACAGTAATGAACAAGAAACTGCATATCAAGAAAGGCGATACGGTTATGGTGATAACCGGTGAATCCAAGGGACAGAAAGGACGCGTGCTCAGGGTTGACAAAAGCAAGGAGAAAGCTATAGTTGAAGGACTTAACCTGGTTTCCAAGCATACAAAGCCTAATGCAAAATCGCCCCAGGGCGGCATTATCCGGAAAGAGGCCCCGATTCATATTTCAAACCTTATGCTTATTGACCCTACTTCAGGCAAACCAACAAGGATAGGAAGAAGGCTCAACAGCAACAATAAACTAGTGAGATATTCAAAAAAATCAGGAGAGGAGATAAAGTAATGTATACACCTGCATTGAAAACCAGATACAAAGAAGAGATCATTCCTGCACTGATGAAGGAATTCGGTTATAAAACCGTTATGCAGGTTCCCAGACTCGAAAAAATTGTACTTAATCAGGGAGTCGGTAAGGCAATAGCCGATAAGAAGCTGCTTGAATTCAGTGTCAAGGAGTTAACAGACATTGCCGGGCAGAAGGCCGTTCAGACTTATTCAACAAAGGATATTTCCAACTTCAAACTGAGACGCAACATGCCTATCGGTGTTATGCTCACCCTCCGCAAAAACAGGATGTACGAATTCCTGGAAAGGCTTATTTCCGTGGCACTTCCAAGAATCCGCGATTTCAAGGGAATCAGCTCAAAGCTTGACGGACGCGGCAACTACACGCTTGGAATAACCGAACAGATTATTTTCCCGGAAATAGATCTTGACAAAATCGCAAAAATTATGGGCCTTCAGGTCACATTCGTTACTTCTGCAAAAACTGATGAGGAAGCATTGGCTCTTCTCAAACAATTTGGATTACCATTTAAAAACATTAAAAACTGATTATATGGCTAAGGAATCAATGAAGGCCCGTGAAGTTAAACGTGCACGACTGACTGAAAAATACGCTGCAAAAAGGGCCAGACTCAAAGCCGAAGGTGATTATGTCGGATTAAGCCGTTTGCCGCGTAATTCAAATCCCAACAGGCTGCGTAACCGGTGCAAGATCACCGGAAGAACAAGGGGGTACATGCGGCAGTTTGGTGTCAGCAGGATAACTTTCAGGGAAATGGCATCTTTCGGTCTTATTCCTGGCGTGAAAAAAGCCAGCTGGTAAACATTAAAGCAAATATTAACCATATATTAAATATAAGATGACTGATCCAATTGCAGATTTGCTGACCCGAATAAGAAATGCCATCCATGCAGGTCATAGGGTTGTTGAAGCACCGGCATCAAATCTTAAGAAGGAAATTGCCAGAATATTGTTCGAGAAGGGTTATATTCTGAGCTATAAAGTTGTAGAGGGAGATACTCCCCAGGGTATCCTTAAGATTGCATTGAAATACAATCCGAGGAGCAGAAAGCCTGCCATCAAGAAGATCCAGCGGGCAAGCCGCCCCGGGCTCCGGTATTATGCTGGTGTTGATGAAATTCCCAGGGTTCTGAACGGACTCGGAATAGCTATCATTTCAACTTCCAGGGGACTGATGACTGACAAGGAGGCCAAAAAGGAAAATATTGGCGGGGAAGTACTATGTTATGTATATTAATCAGGAGGATAAATAAATGTCACGAATAGGAAAATTACCTGTAAACCTGCCCCATGGTGTCACGGTAAATATCAGCGACACCAATGTGGTTAGTGTGAAAGGACCTTTGGGTGAACTTACCCAAAAAATCGACGGCGACATGAAGGTGGAAGTTGTGGATAACACTATTGTTATAACCCGTCCTACAGATTCGAAAAATCACAAGTCGCTGCATGGACTCTACAGGGCTCTCATTGCCAATATGGTGACCGGAGTATCGCAGGGGTTCAAAAAAGAGCTCGAACTGGTGGGTGTCGGATATAGGGCTGAAGCGAAAGGACAATTACTTGAGATGAGCCTGGGATTTTCACATGATGTAATTATGCAGCTGCCTGAGGAAGTAAAGGTTGAAACCAAAACTGAGAGGAGAAGCAACCCGATAATCACCCTGACCTGTGCTGATAAACAGCTTATTGGTCATGTGGCAGCAAAAATCAGGTCCCTTCGTCCGCCTGAACCATACAAGGGCAAGGGGATTAAATTTGTCGGAGAACAGCTTAGAAGAAAGGCTGGAAAATCTGCGAGCGTCTGAGTAGGGAAGTAAACCGGAAAAAATTTAAAATTATGGCCTTAACCAAGTTGGAAAGAAGATCCAGGATAAGAATGAGGATCAGGAAAAAGATAAGCGGAACGGCAGAGAAGCCCCGGCTTGCGGTTTTTCGCAGTAATAAGCAGATATATGTTCAGGTGGTTGATGATCAGAAAGGGGTAACCCTTCTTTCAGCAAGTTCGAATGAGAAAGGCTTTGCCGGAAAAACCGGTATGAAAAAAACAGAACAGGCAAAGCTGGTTGGAAAGATGCTTGCCGAAAGATGCCTTGAAAAAGGGATATCCACCGTAGTCTTCGACAGAAGCGGTTACAAATATCATGGCAGAATAAAATCATTGGCTGATACAGCCCGCGAAGGCGGCTTAAAATTCTAATCAATTATGGGAAACGGAATAAGAAAAGTTAAAACCAGCGATCTCGAACTAAAAGACAGGCTCGTAAATATCCAGAGGGTTACAAAAGTTACCAAGGGGGGCCGTACATTCAGTTTTTCAGCTATCGTAGTCGTGGGAAATGAAGATGGGATTGTCGGTCACGGACTAGGGAAGGCCAGTGAAGTTACTACTGCCATTGCAAAAGGGATCGAGGATGCAAAGAAGAACCTTATAAAGGTACCTGTCATACATGGTACCGTTCCCCATGAGCAGGTGGCAAAATTCGGCGGGGCAAAAGTCTTTATCAAGCCTGCAACCGAAGGTACGGGAGTGAAGGCAGGAGGCGCAATGCGTGCAGTCCTTGAAAGCGTGGGAGTGAGAAACGTGCTGGCCAAATCAAAGGGTTCATCAAATCCTCATAACCTTGTGAAAGCCACTTTTGCGGCTCTTCTGGAGATGCGGGATGCATTCGCAATCGCTGAGCAGAGGGGAATTTCAATGGAAAGAGTGTTTAACGGATAGAAAAGCATTGAGAAATGGCAAGAATTCGCATTACCCAGATAAGAAGCAAGATCGGACGACCTGAAAGGCAGAAAAGAACCCTTGAAGCACTCGGAATCCGCAAGTTGAACCAGAGTGTTGAACACGAAGCAACCGCTCAGATCCTGGGAATGGTTGAAAGGATACGTCACCTGGTTAAGGTTGAGAACATTTAAGATATTAATGATATTATAAGCAAAATTATGGATCTGACTAACTTAAAACCTGCTAAAGGATCGGTAAAGAAGAGCAAGCGCCTTGGCCGCGGTCAGGGATCGGGGAAGGGAGGAACTTCCACCAGGGGGCATAAGGGAGCCAAGCAGAGATCAGGCTATAAAAAGAAACTGGGCTTTGAGGGAGGTCAGATGCCTCTCCAGAGGCGTATCCCCAAATATGGCTTTAAAAATGTGAACCGAAGGGAGTACAAAGCCATTAATATAAATATCCTTCAGATTCTTGCAGAAAGAGCTAATATTGACAAGATTGACACTGAAGTGCTTCTAAACGCCGGACTTATTTCGAAAAATGACCTTGTCAAGATACTCGGAAAGGGAACACTTGAAAGGAAACTTGAAGTCCATGCCCATGCTTTCAGTAAAAAGGCACTGGAAGCAATTGAGGCCCAGAATGGTACTGCAGTAAAAATTTAAGCTGATGAAATTTTTCCAGACTATAAAGAACATTTTCAAGATTGAGGATCTTCGCGCAAGACTGATCTATACCCTGGCAATTATAACACTTTACCGTCTGGGTAAGTATATATCCCTGCCCGGGATTGACCCTTCACAGCTGGCCGGCCTGAAAAGTCAGACCTCATCCGGCATCATGGGTCTGCTTGATATGTTCTCCGGAGGAGCATTTTCCCAGGCCTCGGTTTTTGCACTTGGAATAATGCCTTATATATCGGCTTCAATCGTTGTACAGCTGCTGGGTATAGTTTTTCCATACTTCCAGAAGCTGCAGAAAGAAGGTGAAAGCGGACGAAGAAAGCTGAATCAGTATACAAGGTACCTTACCGTGGGAATCCTGTTGCTCCAGGCGCCTACATACCTGGTAAACCTTTCCGCACAGCTTCCCGCAACCGCTTTCGTGATCCAGGGCTGGTTTTTCAGATTCTCATCTGTGGTGATCCTTACGGCGGGTACAATGTTCGTGATGTGGCTGGGCGAAAGGATCACAGATAAAGGGATAGGTAACGGCATTTCCCTGATAATAATGATAGGGATCGTGGCAAGGATGCCGGCCAATTTTATTTTTGAAGCGGGAACCCGGCTTAATGGCGCAGGCGGTCCTATAGCACTTATTGTTGAAATAGTGATACTGTTCGTGGTAATACTTGGTACCATAATGCTTGTTCAGGGAACCCGCCGTGTACCAGTTCAGTATGCAAGGAGAATAGTCGGTAACAAGCAATACGGAGGCGTCCGGCAGTATATACCCCTTAAAGTAAATGCAGCAGGTGTCATGCCGATTATATTTGCCCAGGCCATCATGATGCTTCCCATAATAATTGCAGGATATTCAAATGCAAGTTCGGGATTTGTGGTGGCGTTCTCCAACATGTATGGTTTCTGGTACAACCTGGTCACCGGAATATTGATTATCCTGTTCACCTATTTCTACACTGCCGTTACAATCAATCCTGTCCAGATGGCAGAAGACATGAAGAAAAACGGCGGTTTTATACCGGGAATAAAGCCAGGAAGGAAAACCGTTGAATTCTTTGACACCATTATGTCGAGAATAACCCTGCCGGGATCCGTTTTTCTGGCTCTCATCGCAATTTTGCCTGCGATTGTCGTTAAGGCGGGGATAACTCCCCAGTTTGCCCAGTTTTACGGAGGTACGTCCCTGCTGATCCTGGTTGGTGTTGTGCTCGATACCCTCCAGCAGATTGAAAGTCATCTGCTGATGCGTCATTATGACGGCCTTATGAAATCGGGCCGTGTTAAGGGGCGATCAGGTGCGGTCACTTCAATTTAACAAGATTAACGTTCTTTGATGTTGTATATAAAGACTGATGAAGAGGTCGGACTGTTAAGGAAGAGCAACATGCTGGTATCAAAAACACTGGCTGAAGTCGCTTCATTTATCAGGCCGGGGATTACCACTCTTTATCTCGACGGGATCGCCGAATCCTATATACGCGATAATGGCGGCATCCCGGCGTTCAAGGGATATGGCGGCTTCCCTGCAACCCTCTGTACATCCGTTAATGAAGAAATCGTTCATGGCATTCCTTCGGGATATGTCCTCAGGGAAGGGGATATTATATCGGTCGACTGCGGAGTAATTCTCGGGGGATGGTATGGCGACAGCGCATATACTTTTCCGGTGGGGGAGATAAGTGATGACGTGAAACGATTGCTCCGTATAACAAAAGAGTCGCTTGAGGAAGGAGCCAGGGAGGCTGTTGCAGGAAACAGGGTGGGGGATATATCACATGCTGTCCAGAAAAGGGCTGAAAGCGGAGGTTATTCAGTAGTACGGGAGCTTGTCGGGCATGGCCTTGGCAGAAAACTCCATGAACCCCCTGAAGTGCCCAATTACGGGAAACGCGGCACGGGAATAAAGCTGGAGAAAGGGATGGTGATCTGTATTGAGCCCATGATCAACATGGGGAAAAAAGATACTATTCAGCTCAGGGATGGTTGGACAGTAAGGACCCTGGACGGCAAACCTTCAGCACATTTTGAGTATGCAGTTGCGGTGGATAAGGGAAAAGCTGATATCCTGACTACTTTTGAATTCATTGAGGAAGTTTTAAATAAAATGTAATCGTATGTCGAAACAAGCATCAATCGAACAGGACGGTACTATAATTGAAGCCCTTTCCAACGCTATGTTCAGGGTGGAGCTCGAAAACGGACACGTTATAACCGCACATATTTCCGGCAAGATGAGGATGCATTACATCAAGATACTGCCGGGTGATAAGGTGAAGGTGGAAATGTCGCCGTATGATCTGACAAAAGGAAGAATAACATTCAGGTATAAATAAGTAATATTAAGATAATGAAAGTAAGGGCATCTGTTAAAAAGCGCAGCGCCGACTGCAAAATCGTGAGGCGCAAGGGACGCTTGTATGTAATCAGCAAGAAAAATCCCAAGTTCAAACAGAGACAGGGATAATTTGTGTAATTTTGCAATTTATTTAAGAATAATAATAATATATGGCACGAATAGTTGGTGTTGACTTACCCAGGAACAAAAGGGGTGAAATTGGCCTGACCCATATCTATGGAGTCGGGAGGAGCACTGCACAGAAAGTACTTGATGAGGCTGGTATTGACCGTAATGTAAAGGTTCAGGACTGGACCGATGAACAGATTAATACAATCCGCCGCATTTTAAACGACAACTATAAGCTCGAGGGGGAATTGAGATCCGAAACCCAGCTTAATATCAAAAGACTGATGGATATTGGCTGCTACCGGGGGGTCCGCCACCGTCTTGGCCTGCCTGTAAGAGGGCAGAGTACCAAGAATAATGCCAGAACCCGCAAGGGAAGAAAGAAAACCGTTGCAAATAAGAAAAAAGCTACTAAATAATTAATTGGAACATGGCAAAAAAAACCGGAGCGCAGAAGAAAAGAATTGTTAAGGTGGAACCTAACGGTCAGGCTCATATTCATTCGTCGTTCAATAATATCATTGTTACACTCACAAACAATTCCGGTCAGGTTATTTCATGGGCCTCGGCAGGAAGGATGGGCTTCAAGGGATCGAAAAAGAACACTCCATATGCAGCCCAGATGGCATCGGAAGAATGTTCAAAGGTGGCATACGATCTGGGACTGAGAAAGGTAAAGGTCTTTGTCAAGGGCCCGGGCGCTGGTCGTGAGTCGGCTATCAGGTCAATCAACAATGCAGGAATAGAGGTCACTGAAATAGTCGACGTGACACCAATGCCGCATAACGGATGCCGTGCACCAGGCAGAAGACGGGTGTGATTTCAAACTTCAAACTTTTTCCAGGAATTTAAAATAAGCGAACATGGCAAGATATATTGGCCCGAAATCGAGAATTGCAAGAAAATTCGGGGAACCTGTTTACGGACCCGATAAATACCTCGACAGAAAAAATTTCCCGCCGGGGCAGCACGGGATCAACAAGAAAAGAAAGAAAACATCGGAATATGGTGTTCAGCTGAGAGAAAAGCAAAAGGTCAAGTACACTTACGGAATACTTGAACGTCAGTTCCGGAATACCTTTGAAAAAGCTTCGGCCAGCAAGGGTGTAACGGGTGAGGAGCTTCTGAAACTCCTTGAATCACGACTTGATAATGTGGTATACCGTTTTGGAATTGCACTTACAAGGGCTTCTGCAAGGCAGCTTGTTTCACACCGTCATATCACTGTAAATGGCAACGTGGTCAACATACCATCATATCAGCTTAGCCCCGGTGATATTGTTGGTGTCCGCGAGAAATCAAAATCCCTCGAAAGGATAACAGAATCCCTCGCCACAAGAAAATACTCAAGGCTCCCATGGCTGGAATGGGACGATGCACAAATGGCAGGCAAGTTCATGACTGTGCCGGAACGCTCTGATATTCCTGAAGATATTAAGGAACAGCTAATCGTTGAATTGTATTCCAAGTAATAATATAAGCTAAATTCTATGGCCATTCTATCATTCCAAAAGCCTGACAAGGTAATAATGCTTGAAGCCAATAACCGATTGGGGAAATTTGAGTTTCGACCCCTCGAGCCCGGCTATGGCATTACCGTTGGAAATGCCCTGAGGAGAATCCTTCTGTCTTCCCTGGAGGGATATGCAATTACCACGGTGAAAATCGACGGGATCGATCACGAATTCTCCACAATCACAGGAGTTATTGAGGATGTAACCGAGATCATCCTTAACCTCAAGCAGATCCGTTTTAAAAGAATTGTCGAAGACGTTGATCACGAAAAGGTGACGGTCAAATTCAGCGGCCAGGATGTGTTCAGGGCCGGCAACCTGAACAGCGTGCTGAGCAGCTTTGAAGTTCTCAATCCCGATCTGGTAATCTTCAGAATGGAACCAGATGTAAAAATCCAGATGGAACTGACCGTTAACAAGGGAAGAGGATATGTACCGGCTGAGGAAAACCAGCCAGCCGACAGTGAATTCGGGCTGATTGCACTCGACTCGATATTCACACCTATAAAAAATGTAAAATATACAGTCGAGAATTACCGGGTAGAGCAAAAAACCGACTACGAGAAACTCCTTCTTGAAATAGAAACCGACGGTTCCGTCCACCCAAAGGAAGCCCTTAAGGAAGCCGCAAAAATACTGATTTATCACTTTATGCTGTTTTCCGATGAAAAGATTACCCTCGATTCGGACGATAAGCTTGCAAATGAGGAATTTGATGAAGAAATACTGCACATGCGTCAGCTGCTTAAGACTAAGCTGATTGACCTCGACCTGTCAGTCAGGGCGCTGAACTGCCTTAGGGCAGCTGAGGTTGAAACCCTTGGCGACCTGGTTAAATTCAACAAGAATGACCTTCTCAAATTCAGGAATTTCGGAAAGAAATCCCTTACCGAGCTGGATGAACGCCTTGAGTCGATGAACCTGTCGTTTGGAATGGATGTGGCAAAGTACAAGCTTGATAAAGACTAATTTAAAACCGGATAAGGAATAAACAAATGCGACATAATAAAGTAATTAATCATCTCGGAAGAACAAGCTCACACAGAAAGGCAATGATGGCCAATATGGCAACGTCGCTGATTATGCACAAGAGAATTACCACAACGCTTGCCAAGGCAAAAGCCCTCAGGTCCTATGTTGAGCCTCTGATCACAAAGTCAAAAGATGATTCCACACATTCCAGGCGGGTTGTATTCAGTTACCTGCAGGATAAAACTGCTGTCTCCGAACTTTTCAGGGAGATTTCCCCTAAAATTGCAGACAGGCCGGGCGGATATACAAGAATACTGAAAACAGGAAGCAGGTTGGGCGATAGTGCTGAAATGTGCATTATTGAGCTCGTTGATTACAATGAGGGTATGCTTGGGATAGAAACAACCAAAGCCAAACCCGGAAGACGCAGAAGGTCCGCAAAGAAGACCCGTACCGAAACGGATGCTTCAAAAACAGCAAAGCCTGCTTCTGCAAAGGCAAAACAGGTTCCGGAAACTCCTGCAGTTGATGACAAATCACCTGAACCTGATGCCACCGACGTTGCTGAATCTGAAGACAAGGAATAATTAGCAATGCAATGTTTCCCTCATGTTAAAATACATTACCGGGTACGGGAACACATCAATGAAGGACACTAATGAGACAAGCATTCTTACCTGCGGCTCTGCCATATGGCTGACCTGAGATGCTGAACCCGGACCTGTAATTGCCCGATTTTTAAAACACCCGTAAAGGCATTGAACCAAGTTCGAATACTTACCATTGTCAAATAAAAAAATAAATTCCTATGGGACAGATAGTTAATGTACATGCCCGTGAAATTCTCGATTCCCGCGGCAATCCTACAATTGAAGTTGATGTTTTAACGGCCAGCGGTTTCCAGGGACGGGCTGCAGTGCCTTCAGGTGCCTCTACGGGCGAAAATGAGGCGCTTGAACTCCGCGACGGGGATGAATCCCGTTATCTCGGAAAGGGAGTCTTGAAGGCTGTCCATAACGTAAACAACGTAATCGCTGAAGAAGTCATGGGTATGGATGTCACCGAGCAGGCTGCCATTGACAGGAAAATGCTGGAGCTCGATGGTACTAAAACCAAGAGCAACCTGGGTGCGAATGCCATCCTGGGTGTATCCCTTGCTGTCGCCAAAGCCGCCGCCGCTTACCACGGGCTTCCCCTTTACCGCTACATAGGAGGTTCAAATGCAATAACCCTTCCTGTGCCAATGATGAATATAATAAACGGAGGATCCCATTCCGACGCACCCATTGCTTTCCAGGAGTTTATGATCAGGCCGGTTGGAGCAACCAGTTTCCATGAGGGCCTCAGAATGGGTGCCGAAGTCTTCCATTCTCTCAAGAAAGTGCTGAAAAAACGCGGATTAAGCACGGCTGTCGGTGATGAGGGAGGCTTCGCCCCGAATCTCGACGGGCCGGAGGATGCCCTCGAAACTATTGTTAATGCAATAACAGCAGCCGGATATAAACCCGGTTCCGATATCACCATAGCCCTTGATGCCGCAGCGTCCGAGTTTTATAAAGACGGGATCTATGATTATTCAAGGTTCCAGGGGCAGAATGCACCCCGGAAATCATCTGCCGAACAGGTTGATTACTTTGAGAAGCTGACAGGTATGTTTCCAATTGATTCTATTGAGGATGGAATGGCTGAAAGTGATTGGGACGGTTGGAAACTGATGACTCAAAGGCTCGGACATAAAATCCAGATTGTGGGCGATGATGTTTTTGTCACCAATGTTGAATATCTGAAAAAAGGTATTGAACTCGGCTGTGCCAACTCCATACTTGTTAAACTGAACCAGATCGGTTCACTCACGGAAACACTCAATGCCATCGACATGGCCCACAGGGCAGGTTACACTGCTGTGATCTCACACCGTTCCGGCGAAACTGAAGATTCAACCATTGCTGACGTGGCTGTTGCAGTGAATGCAGGGCAGATTAAAACAGGCTCCTGCAGCAGGACTGACAGGATCTGCAAATACAACCAGCTGCTCAGGATTGAGGAGTCACTTGGTAACCTTGCTGTTTACGGATATAAAAAATAATTCATTCAGAAATTGAATAATTACTATACCAGGCATTTTACGGGGAAACACAGATATCCGCTTTGTGTAAACCCGCCAGACTATTGCAAGCCCATGTGTGAATACATACATGGGCTTCATTTTTCGGACTTTTCCGACGTTATTAACAATTGTTGATAACGTGTGTTTATATCCCGTGTAAAATAATGAAAAGCTGCCTGGTCGTTGTATCATTTTCTTATATTACATTTGGTCTATCAGATGAGAGATAAAAGGTTGCTCAAATGATGCGGAACCGGAAAAGGTTTCTTAAGTGGAACAAGTTCCGGTTCTCTCGGACCTTCGGGACCGCGCACCAGGAGAGCCGAAGTCTGGACGAATGAACCCCGGTTCAGGATGTTCAGCAGATCGGAGAAAATCGGAAACGTTCTTTCAACGATTGGGTCACAGGGCTTCAGGAAAAAGAGACTTCGGTCACGATTTCCCGAAACTGGTGCGATTCCTTCGGGAATTGATCCCAGGGCCTGAATGACACTTCGTCCCGGAAGTCCCGCTCCGGCGGGAAAAAAGGACAGCCGGAAGGTTCTGCCGTAAAAGGCAGATCCGGAAAGCCCAGGGCAGTAAAGCCTGACCCAGCGTCAGGAAATACCGCCGACCAAAATAACAGTAATCTGACGTCATACACGGCTTCGGCTGTAAATGATGGATGGGAACTAATCCAAGGAATAGTTCCCATCACTGTTTTATATACCCCCATATTCAATATCTTTATGCCTTTAAATATTCATAATGGCATACTCCGGACTATCATCATATATCAGAAAGCTTGAGGAAGAAGGCGAACTCCACAGAATAAAATCATTCGTTAATCCTGTCCTTGAAATAACCGATATTGCCGACAGAGTCTTCAAGGCAGGCGGAAAGGCGCTTTTGTTCGAAAATACGGGAACCAGGTTTCCACTGCTTATTAATGCCTTCGGTTCCGGCAAACTCATTTCACTTGCATTAAGTCAGACGGACATTTCATCTGCCGCCGCTGAAATTGAAAAAATCCCCGGTCTGTTAACCCGGAAGCATGCTTCACTCCTGAATAAGATCTCAGCCCTGCCCAAACTCCTGGAACTGTCAAAATTCCTGCCTGCGACAAGCCGGAAAAAGGGGAAATGCCAGCAGATCGTCATCAATGACCCGGATCTTTCAATATTCCCGGTACTGAAATGCTGGCCTCACGACGGGGGGCGCTTTTTTACCCTCCCCATGGTCCATACTTCTGATCCTGAGACCGGCGCAACTAATGTTGGAATGTACAGAATACAGATCCTCAATGCCAGTACGGCGGCAATGCACTGGCACAGGCATAAAACCGGTGCCAAACATTTTGAAGCCTGGAAAAAGAAAAAATGCAGAATGCCTGTGACTGTAACACTGGGAGGCGATCCGGTTTATGCTTATTCTGCCACTGCTCCCCTTCCTGAAAATATCAATGAGTACATTCTTGCCGGATTCCTCAGAAAGAAAAAGGTCAGGCTGGTTAAATGCCTTACCAACGACCTGTACATTCCTGAAGATGCAGATATTGTCATTGAAGGATACGTTGATCCGGATGAAGGGCTGGTCGTGGAAGGCCCGTTCGGTGACCATACGGGGTTTTATTCCCTTGAAGATTACTACCCGAGGTTCCATGTAAAATGCATAACTTACTCTGAAAATGCCGTATATCCGGCAACAATAGTGGGAATACCTCCCCAGGAAGATGCCTTCCTTGCAGAAGCAACTGAAAAAATATTCCTTGCCCCGGTTAAACTCGCCCTGCAGCCCGAAATAGAGGATTTCCACATGCCAGATGCAGGAACTGCCCATAATCTCCTGATTGTCAAAATTAGCAAAAGTTACCCGGGCCAGGGATTGAAAGTGGTCAGTTCACTGATGGGAACAGGACAGATGATGTTTGCAAAATACGTGTTTGTGGTAAGCGGAACCGTCAACATCCGCGATTACAGTGAACTGGCAGGGCATATAATGGCAAATACCGATTTTGCAACTGACATTTTTTTTACGAAGGGCCCCCTCGATGTCCTTGACCATGCATCCGACAGCTTCTCTTTCGGGGGGAAAGCCGGGATAGATTCAACGGAAAAATTTCCCGAGGAAAGGTCAGGTCATGCCAGTGAAGCCGGTTCACTGCCTGATGATGCCGCTTCCGATCCACTGACATCACTGCCGGATACAGGCCTGATCAGGAGCATTAATGCTGATTTGTACAATGCAGGACTGGGTATTCTGATCCTCACTGTAAATCCGTCTGAAGAGCCTGATTGCATTCACGAGGTTGCCAGGCTTTTTGGTAACCACAAGCATTCATCATCTTTCAGGCTGATTCTGGCAGTTGATCATACCGTGGATGTGACTGATCTTTTTATGGTTGCATGGCAGGTCCTGGCCAATTCCGATCCGATCAGGGATCACATATGGATTTCCGGGTCTGTTTTGTTGATCGACGGAACAATAAAGCATTACAGGCAGAATGGGTTTCCCAGACCCTGGCCCAACATTGTCTGTTCCGACATGGAAACTATAAAGGCCGTGGATGAAAAATGGCAGGATCTGGGATTTGATGGCTTTATTCCATCTCCGTCACTTAAATATATCCCCCTGGTCAGAAAAGGAAGGGCCCGCATTGAAGATTGAATCGGCTGACCGTAAGACAGTTTTATTTGTGAATGACAAATATCTGTGCGATTTGCTTGATACCCTGTCGGAGAAATGGTTATTTTTGTGATATGGTATAGTTTTTGATCCGGAATTATTAAGAACTCATTAGAATGAAGCAAAATTTCGGAATTCTGTTTCTGGCAGCTTTTATCTGTTTCCTGGCTGGCGGTTCCGTGGCAAATGGCCAGCCCCCGGAAGGCATGGTAAAATTTACTCCTGATTTCAGGTTCGTCGATGGTGTATTTCTGAATTTCGATCAGGTAAAAGCCAATGATCCCATACCAAAGGCAAAGCTTCTTACTTCCACCGATTATAACGACAAGGATTTCTTCAAGAATCTCTTTTCCGGCGACAAAATATATTATTACGACGGTATGGGCATCAGGCAGGAGGTTGATAAAAAGACGGTCTGGGGATACTCGAGGAATGGAATCCTCTACATCCAGGTTGACGGTAACTTCAGCAGGATCACCTTTGTGGGAAACATATGTCATTTCGTTGCTGACGTGACAACATATGATGACAGGTATTACGGCAACTATCCCTACGGGTATTATGACCCGTATTATTCGCGCTACTATTCTCCCTATTCTTATTATTATCCTTATTATTCTCCCTATTCATACCGCAATTATTATTCTCCTTACGGCGGTTATTATTCACCATACAGGAACACTGCACGCAATGAACTGAGGCAGTATCTTATTGATTTCGATACAGGCAAGATCCTTGAATATGATGTTGCCAATGCTGAAATGCTCCTTATGAAGGATGAGCAGTTGTATGAGGAATATGTCCGTCTTCCCCGCAAGAAGAAGAAGGATCTGATTTTTGTATATATAAGGAAATACAATGAGAAAAATCCATTGTATCTCCCGGAAAAGTAACAGCTGGTCATGAATAGAATTCCCGTGATTGTTTTTTTCCTGGCCTTGCCTCTTTTGCTGACCGGCCAGGCCCCTTTCCCCAACAGTGCCGAAATAAAGCAATTTATTTCTTCAACCACCTGCGTGGTTCTGGAAGACGGGACTTCGCCCTATAACGTTTTCATCAGGCGCGCAGTGGAGGAATACTGGACGATAACCCCGTATGAATTCATCAGTTCATCCGTTTTTGAAACCAGGAGGACCGATCCTGCTTATTCCTTCATAATCCTTACTGAAACCAGCTTTGACAGGGACAAGTCGAAAACAGCATATAATTTCCTGAACCTTTTGCAGGGGAAGGATGTCGGTGAAATGAAGCTGATGCCTGAGATATGTGCCATTCCCCTGTCGTTTGCTGATGAGGAGGATCTGGAATACGGATACAAGCTTGGTGCATTGCTTTTATTTGCCCAGAAGCATGCCCGGATGATTTCCGAAGCCACGTCACTTACAGGGCGGCGGTCTCTGAGGTATTACAATAAAAATATACCCCTGATTTCGCAAAAAACCATTCTGGTGAAACAGGAGGATCTTTCTGCTTCAATCAATTCTGCCGAAAAGATAAAAGCCTTATACAAAAACAGGATCGAGATAGTACCTGAAGAAGCAATTATGAGTGCAATCCATGAAAAGTCACCCAATACACTTATTTTGCATCTTGTGGGTCCCCCGGAAAATGACAATGCCGGTTACTGTTTTAAGATGCTTATCGGAACGGATGATTCGGAGATGTATTATTATCACCAGCAGCTTATTGACAAGGCTAACCCCAGGGGCCTTTTGCCGGCCGATCTTAAACGGATGGGAAAAACGTGAAAATGCAGCATTGCCGGAAAGATGTCGTCTTTAAGATAAAAAGCAATTGTCATGAAAGAGATCAGGGAGTTATCGGAATCAGAAAGGAACTGGGCCATGTTCTGTCACCTTTCAGCTTATGCCGGATTCTTTTTTCCTTTCGGAGGGATAATCGGTCCGCTGATTTGCTGGTTATCACGGAGGGATGAGTCACAATGGATCAACCAGAATGGAAAAAGATCACTTAATTTCCAGTTGTCGGTTCTTCTGTATACAGTTCTGGCCCTGCCGCTCTGTATCATTATTGTAGGCATTCCCATCATCATGGCTCTATGGCTCCTGAAAATCATCTGCATTGCCATTGCCAGCGTAAAGGCTTCAAAAGGAGAAGATTTCAGGTATCCTCTTGCCATACCATTTATTCAGTGATCTTACTTTCGGATGTTTTCTCAGGCATCGGAAAGTAAGCACATTTACATTCGTGTCACCTGGATGTTCAGGACCCTGCATTGTGCCTGCAAGGCTCTATGCTTCAGAGTTGCTTCCTGACGGGAGATTGGCTGAACAGGAAAGCGCTGGCGGAACATACCGCCGGCCGGAAAGGATCATCCGGGCTGAAGTCTGTTTATCTTGCATCCCCTCTTTTCCCTTTCCCCTTATATTTATACTTTTGTCTTTTTACCTTTAGCATTTAAATGAAGCCTTCAATACCAAAAGGGACCCGCGATTTTTCTCCTGAAGAGATTCTGAAAAGAGACCTGATCTTTGATACTGTAAGGGAGATATTCAGGCTTTACGGCTATCAGCCTGTGGAAACACCGGCGATTGAAAACCTTTCAACCCTGCTTGGGAAATATGGCGAGGAGGGCGACAGGCTCATATTCAGGATACTTAATTCAGGTGATTTTCTGTCGGGGATCGACAGGAACGATATACTCGAAGGCGGATCTGCAAAATTGTCTTCACTGATCTGTGAAAAGGGATTAAGATACGATCTTACAGTACCTTTCGCCCGATATGTGGTTCAGCACCGGGATGAAATTGTTTTCCCTTTCAGGCGCTATCAGATCCAGCCGGTATGGAGGGCCGACCGTCCCCAGAAGGGGAGATACCGCGAATTCTTCCAGTGCGATGCGGATGTAATAGGAAGCGATTCGCTGCTTAATGAGTATGAGCTGATCAGGATTATAGACGACGTGTTCACCCGGTTGAATGTTAATATAATCATCAGGATCAACAACAGGAAAGTGCTTTCCGGAATAGCCGAATATATTGGTGAATCTGCAAAAATAACCGACATTACGATTGCCATTGACAAGCTTGACAAAATAGGCCCGGAGGAGGTTAACAAGGAACTTGCAGGCAGGGGGATCCCGGCAGATGCAATCCGCAGGCTTCGCCCCATACTTGAGCTGTCGGGCAATACCCAGGCGAAACTGGCCAGCCTCCGGGAAATTCTTCGCGGATCTGAAACAGGGCTCAGGGGCATTGAGGAACTTGCCACCCTGTTCTCCTATATTTCCGGTTCGCCTGTGATAAATGGCACCGAACTTGATCTGACTCTTGCCCGCGGACTGAACTACTACACCGGTACAATAATGGAAGTAAGGGCAAAAGATGTGAGTATAGGCAGTATCTGCGGCGGTGGCAGATATGACAATCTAACCGGGGTTTTCGGACTTCAGGGCGTATCAGGCGTCGGAATCTCATTTGGCGCCGACAGGATCTATGATGTAATGACTCAGCTCTCACTTTTCGGAAAAACCGCATCATCAGTAACACAGGTACTTATTCTCAATTTCGGGGAAAAGGAATCAGGATTTGCCATAAAACTCAGGGACTTACTGAAAGGTGTTAACTGCAGAACGGAATTCTATCCTGATCCTGTGAAGATAAAGAAGCAGATGTCGTACGCCGATGCAAGAAAGATCCCTTACATTGTAATTGCAGGTGATGAAGAGATAAAAACCGGGCAGGTCATCTGCCGAAAGATGGAAACGGGAGAACAGAAATTCCTTTCTCCCGACGGACTTGTCTCTTACATCCGCAGCGAGCTCGGATGCTAGGTCCGGGCCTGTGCTGCTTTGATGTGGTAATTGAAAAGACTCCTTAAAAGACTCGTTATAAGACTTCTTTTTCTTAACCTGATAATATTATGACTCGCAGAAAGAGCAGTGAAAACAATATAAGGGCCCTGAGAAGATTATCGGGCGGATCCAGCTACGGGATCACAATACCCAGGGAATTTTTAACAGTGCTGAAATGGAGGCTCAGGCAGAAACTTGAACTGAAGCTTTACAGGGACAGGATCGTCATCCGCGACTGGAAGCCTTAGCCGCCGGCAGACTGCCGTTGAGCTTCATGCCCAAAAAATAAAGACTATCCCCCGGATTAGGGATAGAACGGGAAAATCATTAATTTGCACATGAATCAATTATGACATCTGATGGCACTTCAATGCGGAATCATTGGAATAACCAATGTGGGTAAGACCACGATCTTCAATTGTATTTCCAGTACGAAAGGTGAAACCAATGCCTTTGCCTTCAGCGCCACAAAATCAAATATGGGGCTGATACAGGTGCCGGATCCACGCCTCTATGAGCTCAGAAAGCATCAGGTGACTGAAAGGATTGTCCACACCACCATTGAAATAGTTGACATACCCGGCCTTGCACGCGGATCAAACAAGGGTGAGGGCGTGGGCAACAGGTTCCTGGCCGATATAAGGAACACCGATGCACTGATACATGTACTGCGTTGTTTTGACAATGACTCCCTTCCGCATATCGATGGATCGGTTGATCCGGTGCGTGACATGGAGACCATTGATTTCGAGCTCCAGGTAAAGGACATGGAATCGGTGGAGAAAAAGCTGCAGCGCCTTGAAAAACTCGTACGGGCAGGTGATAAGGAAGCCCGGCACGGATGCGAGGTTCTTGAGAAAATGAAGGATCACATTGGCAATTTCAATAATGCCCGGACCCTGGAATTGTCACCGGGCGACCGGAAACATGTAGATGATCTTTTTCTCCTTACCATGAAGCCCGTAATGTTTGTATGCAATGTTGACGAAAAGTCGGCAGTTGCCGGAAACAAATATGTCGATCAGGTAAGAGATGCCCTGAAGGGCCGGGATATAGAAGTAATTGTTATTGCCGGAGAAATAGAAGCAGAGATTGCCGAATTTGAAAACCCTGATGACCGTCTGGCCTTTCTTCAGGATGCAGGCCTTGATGAGCCGGGGGTTGACCGGATGGTAAGGGCTGCCTACAGGATGCTGGATCTGCAAACTTTTTTTACCGTCGGGCCCAAGGAAATAAGGGCCTGGACAATTAAGAGGGGAATGACGGCTCCGCAGGCTTCCGGTGTGATTCACAGCGATCTTGAAAGGGGCTTCATAAGGGCAGAGGTGATGAAATATCACGATTTTGTAACCCTGGGCTCGGAGCATGCATGCAGGGAAGCAGGCAGGTTTTTTGTGGAAGGAAAAAACTATGTGGTTGAAGACGGTGACATCCTTCATATAAGATTCAATGTATAAATCTTTTCTATGAGATGCCGGCTTTTTATACTGATACTTGTCGTTCAGTATATTGCCCTTTCTTCCTTATCCTTTGGCGGCACAGGCGATGATAAGTTAAGAAAAATTGTAAGGGAGTACGGGCAGGCTGAGGTTGTGATACAACGTCCCGATCCCGGAACTGTTGATTACCTGACAAGAAATGTTTCAATCCGTTCGGTGGATGACAAGAGTATGCGGATCATCCTTTCCCCGGCAACAGTGGAATGGTTCATATCTTCAGGATTCAGTTACTTACTGGTGGTACCCTCTCCTGTAAAGGGTATCGCAAGTGCTTCAAGCATGAGGAAAGCAATGGAATGGGATTCTTATCCCACCTACCGGCAGTATGATTCAATAATGAGATTTTTTGCAAGGGAATATCCTTCGATCTGTATGCTTGACACAATTGGGACCACACTTGAAGGAAGACTTGTCATGGCCCTCAAGATCAGCGATAACTGCAGGATGACTGAAGATGAGCCAAAGGTTTTTCTTTCCTCCTCGATGCATGGTGATGAAACCGGCGGATTCATCCTGATGCTCAGGCTTGCTGACTATCTTCTGGGAAACTATGATTCGGATGCCAGAACAAAATACCTCGTGGATAACATTGAACTATGGATCAATCCGCTGGCCAATCCCGACGGAACTTATGTGAACGGAGAAGAAATCTATATGCCTGTCAGGGGCAATGCAGCGGGTGTTGACCTTAACCGGAATTTTCCTGACCCGGAGCTTAAGGGAACGGTCCGGCAGAAAGAAACCCTTGACATGATGAAGTTTATGTCGGAACACAGGTTCGTGCTGTCTGCAAATTTCCACTCAGGGGCTGAACTTGTTAATTACCCGTGGGACAAGTGGCCGAGGGATCATGCTGACAAGCAATGGTTTTATAATCTGTGCAGGGCTTATGCAGACACTGTACATTTTTATTCCCCGGCTGATTATATGACTTATCTCGATAACGGTGTCACCAATGGCTACAGGTGGTATCCGGTTTATGGTAGCAGGCAGGATTATGTAACCCTGGAACTGGGAGGACGGGAAGTCACAATTGAGATAGATGATAATTTCATTACACCTGTTTATGAACTGCAGCAGCTTTGGGACAACAACAGGCAGTCACTGCTCAATTTCATTGAAAGTGCATTGTATGGGATCCATGGGCTGGCTGTCGATGCCGAAAACGGCGATCCCGTGCCGGTCAGGGTAATTGCGGAGAGACATGAAAAAGACAGGTCGGAGGTTTATGCTGACAGTATCACGGGCCGGTTTATAAGACTAATCAGCCCCGGAACGTGGAATCTTGTCCTGAGTGCTGATGGATACAGGGATACCACGGTTTCAGATGTAAGGGTGATAGAATATGAAAAAACAGATCTCCTGGTCAGAATGAAAAGAATAATTGACAGCATTGATACTCAGGAAATCCGTCAGCCTTTGATGTACCCGAATCCCGGAGGAGAATTTGTAAAGGCAGTACTTCCTGCGGGCATAGCAGGAAGCATCAATGTACAAATATTCAGTGCCGGCGGTGCCTTATTATCAGATTACAATGACTATTACACCGAAGGAACTCCTTTAATCCTGAATATCAACAAACTGCGAAGAGGAATCTACATCGTCAGGTTTACTCTGAAAAGTAATGGCACTTCATACTCCGCCCGATTCATTTTGAACTGACAGCTATTGTTAAAAAAAATCAGCCTGTTGTTTCTCATCCGAAAAGAGCTACTTTTGCATTTATTCAAAAATTTCATAACCGAACCGCACCTTTAAACGATGATTTGGAACAAATTTTTGTCCGTCGGCATTCTCCTCAGTCTGTTTTCAATTATTAACATATATTCCCAGCAGGCATACCTGCCTCCCGACAAACCCCGCCTGGTAGTTGGGATTGTCGTTGAGCAATTGCGGTTTGACCAGCTTGAGAAATTCAGGGACAGGTTGTCGGAGAATGGCATAAGAAGGCTGATTAATGAGGGAACATTTTTCAGGAATGCATCCTTCGAGTATCTGCTGACGCAGGGAGCTCCCGGGTTTTCGACTATTTCTACCGGGGCCGAACCGGCATACCATGGAATAACATCCGACAACTGGTACCAGGTACTTAAGGATGAACTTGTGTATTGCACAAAAGATATTTCCGTTGATCCGGTTGGGGGCAGTTATGAGTCGGGATTGCATTCGCCGGTTAACCTTCAGGCCTCAACATTCACGGATGAACTCAAGCTGGCAACAAATATGCAGTCAAAGGTTTATGCCGTGGGAATGAAGGAATATGCTGCAATTCTCTCGGCAGGTCATGCTGCCGATGGCGCTTTCTGGTTTGATAATACTTCAGGAACCTGGATGACCTCCACTTATTACATGAAAAGCCTTCCGGCCTGGGTTAATGATTTCAATTCCCTGAAACATCCGGATACCTATCTGAGTGAAACATGGAACCTGTCAAGGCCCGTTCAGGACTACGCCATCTGTCTTCCTGATACGAACAACTTTGAAGCCGGATTTGAGGGGAAAAACTATTTTCCATACGATCTGAAGAAACTGAGTCAGAAAAAATCGGGGAGATCCTCTAGAGACTATTCCCTTCTTCGCGAAACGCCGTTCGGAAATACGCTTACAACGGATTTTGCCCTTAGGCTCATTGATTCCGAGGAACTTGGCCAGGATGAGATCACTGATTTCCTCGCGATTTGCTATTCCTCAACCGATTATATCGGCCACAGGTTCGGACCATCGTCGGTTGAGGCCGGTGATGCGATTTACCGTCTTGACAAGGAGGTGGAGTCTGTTATCAGGTTTCTCAATGACAGGCTCGGGAAAAAGAACTATCTTGTATATTTTACTGCTACTCACGGAGTTTCTGAGATCCCGGCTGTAATGGAACACAATCGAATTCCGGCAGGGTATTTCAGGCAGAACCAGGCACTTCAGCTGTTAAGAAGCTATCTTAATGCCGTTTACGGGGAAGGGAACTGGGTGCGGGGCTATTCGGAAAAGCAGGTGTATCTGAACAGGATACTTATTGAGGATGCAAGGATACCGCTTGAGGAAATTCAGAAGAAGGTTGCAAGGTTTATGAATCAGATGACAGGTGTTGCTTCGGCCTATCCTTATTCGGCATTTGAATCAAACGATTACGGAGGGGGGCATCTGAAGAAGATTATAAATAATTTCAGCCCCCAGCGTTCGGGCGATGTAATAATTACCCTTAATCCCGGATGGGTGGAAAAAGACGGGGAGCAGATAACCAATCACAATTCACCCTACGAGTACGATTCACATGTTCCGCTCATCTGGTATGGATGGACGGTTAACAGGGATGTTGTAATGCGCAGGGTAAACATGACGGGCATAGCTTCCACACTTTCATCGCTTTGCAGGATACCGTTTCCAAACTCGTGTACAGGTGAGCCTATGACTGAGCTTTTCAGGTAAGGCGCCGGTTAATAAGATTGTCCCTTATTTTGCAGGCATCAGCCAGCAAGTGGGGATTCTTTTCACATCCGTTTCCCAGTACAATAAGATCTGCTCCGGCATCGAATGCATCCATGATTTCCTGCGGAAGCTTCAGTCCGCCACCGACAGCGACGGGGATCGAAATATTGCTTCTGACAGCCCTGATGATTTCCGGCGGAACAGGATTTGAAGCCCCGCTTCCTCCTTCAAGATAGATCATCTTTAGCCCGAGCATTTCCCCTGCAAGGGCAGTGGCTACCGCAATCTCAGGTTTATCGGCAGGTATGGGGCAGGTGTTGCTGATATATTCAACCGATGATCTTTGTCCCGAACCTATCAGGATATAACCCACTGAAATAAGTTTTTTCCTGATATCCCGCAGGTAGGGGGCAGCAATTACATGATTCCCGATAAGAAGGTCGGGATTTCGTCCGGAAATCAGTGAAAGCAGCAATACTGCATCGGCCTTCCGGCTCAGCTGAAGAAGATTTCCGGGAAAAAGAATAACGGGAATATTGCATTTTTCCCTGATGGCATCGATCAGATTGTCGACACTGTTGAATGTCAGGCTTCCTCCGGTGAAAATATAGTCAGCCCTGTGTTCTGAGGCTATCCCAAGAATCTCTTCAAGCACAGGTCCTTCTGATTTATCCGGGTCAAGAAGCAGGGCAACCCTTTTAGTGTTTGGGAAATCAAACTTTATCATAACTCTTCTTTGTCCAGACTATTGAGTAATTATCATAACGGGTAAAGAAGAGGTCGAAAGATTCATCTATTTTCTTGTTTTTAACCTTACCTTTAATTTCCCCTGATTCCCTGACCTCAAATGGTTGGATTGTAATGTCCTTCCTGATGCTGATACCTTCCTTGTCGCAAATCTTGTATAAAGCTTCCTTGGCGCACCAGTGCAGATAAAGATGGTATTTCCGGTTTTCCGGATCTTTGGTGATTTTTTCACGCCTGTTGATGAACTTGAAGGCAATGTGGCCAATGTTGGTACTCATGTACTCCAGGTCGATCCCGACCCTTTCATTGGTACTCAGCAGGATTGCAGTCAGATTGTGCGAATGGGAAATGCTGATGAACCTTGAGCCGTCTTTAAGAAATGGCTTATTGTTGTTGTTGTAGACAATCCTGGCTTCCTTACCAAGAAGCTCGGCAAGAAGGGCTCTGACACTCAGGAATTCAAGCTTCCTTGATGTACTGGCAAAACCCTTGTATTTCTTTTTATCCTCGGCATCCATTTCTACCATCCCCTGAAGCATGTCAAGATCCTCTTCAATCTTCCAGACTCCAAGAATGGTATAATCATTGAGATAATGTTTTGAAATGCATCCCATTATATCATCCAATATTTAGTCCTGCTTCCATTTTAACGTCCCGATGAGATGAATGATGTCTTCCCTGAAGAAATCAATCACAGGAGACAATGAATCAGCGTTTGGTTCTGATTCAAAATACAATGATCCTCTGAGATAATGCCTGACACTGTCCGTTACATAAAACTGAACAGCGGTTGCAGTATTTCCCTTCAGATCGTACAGGATTCCGTGGATCCTATCCTGATTGTTATTAATTATCTGTTCATTAATTGCTTCAGCTTTTATCACATGGTTTTTTACATTCATTGTATGTGTCTGTTCAATAAGAGAAGCAAGATCATTGTGGATATTTTTATAGGTAAAATATATAGTTGCCTTGTAGGACGGAAATTCTATATTAAAGAAGCCCGGACCGGGATTGTTCTCGTTACCTGCCGAGATCCTGCCGTATGAGGGATATTCAAATTCCAGGGGGATTCCCGGGCCTGCTTCTCCTTCTTTGAGTGCCACGTATTTTTTTTCCGGCAAATCTATCCTGAAATATCCCTTTGGTTTCGGAACAATAGTCTTCCTGCAGCTGCAGAAACAACAGGAGATCAGTATAAGGCTGAAAACCAGTAGTCTATTTGATATCATCATGATCAGCCGGTTCATTATTGTCAACAAGTTCCACCTTTATTTCCTTTATCCTTCGTTTATCGGCAGCTTCTATCCTGAAACGGAAATTTTTATAGGAGATAACCCGGTCTTTCTGAGGAATTTCGCCCGTAAGCTCGAGTAACAGTCCGGCAAGGGTATCAGCTTCACCCCTTACATCATCGAAAATATCATAATCCACTTCAAGGATCTTGCAAAAATCGTTGAGCAGAACCTTTCCTTCGAAAATATAGGTTCTGGGATCAATGATCCTGTATAGATTTTCATCCTCATCACTTTCGTCCGTTATTTCTCCGACTATTTCCTCCAGCACATCCTCGAGTGTGATAATTCCCGATGTACCTCCGTACTCGTCGATAACAACTGCAATATGGTTTTTCTTGACCTGGAATTCTTTCAGAAGTTCATTGATCTTCTTGGTTTCGGGTACAAAGTGGGGAGGTCGTATCAGGGACTGCCATCTGAAGTTGTCGGGGCTGTTGATATACGGAAGTATGTCTTTGGCGTAGAGAATACCCTTTACACTGTCAAAAGTACCCGCATAGACAGGTATCCTGGAAAAGCCCGATTCTATAATAATTGATTTCACCATGTTGAAGCCAAGCTTAATATCAATGGCGGTAACATCAATCCTGGGGCACATGATTTCGGAGACGTTTATGTTTCCGAATTTTACAATTCCCTTGAGGATCTTTTCGTCATCATCCAGGTCAACAGAAGCAAGTTCAAGAGCATCAGACAGATCATCCATGCTGATGTCTGAAAGGCTCTTTATCTTTCTTTTCTTTACGAATGATGTGGACAGGATCAGGAAAGCTGTTACGGGTTTGAACAGTTTTGTGAGGAAGCTCAGTATCCCTGCCATGGAAAGTGCTATTGAGATGTGGTTTCTGGTTGCATATACTTTTGGCAGGATCTCTCCGAAGAACAGCAGGATAAAAGTAATTACAACTGCCTGAATTATAAAACCAAGAACCGGATGGGATGAAAAATCGAACAATCTGGCACTGAGGAAGGCAGAGAGTAGCACAATTGTAATGTTGATGGTATTGTTGGATACCAGTATTGTACTAAGAAGGTTTTCGGGTGAATCATAAAGTTTCAGGGCGGATCTGGCTTTTTTTGACTTGGTGTCCTTCAGTCTTTGAATATCATCGGGACCAAACGAAAAAAAGGCCACTTCAGAAGCTGACATCATTCCGGATCCAATGAGCAGGATTCCCAGGACGACGAAGCCAATGATCAGCCTGATGTCAAAACTGCTGACAGCTGCATCTGATACCTGTGAAAGGAAGAGTAGTATAAACGCCGGTTCCAATTGCTTCTTTTTTTGAAACATGTCAGAACGGAAGATCATCCTCAGGCAGAGGCTGATAAGCAGCGGGAGGCTCATTGCTCTCCTGGCCCGATACTTCCCTGACCTGGTCAGCCTGGCTGAACGGCTGGCCAGATACCGGTTTCTTGTCGAGCACCATCAGTGTGTCGGCAAGTATTTCCGTTATGTATTTGTTATTTCCATCCTTGTCAACATAAGACCTGGTCTTTATCTTGCCAACGATATATACCTGCGATCCCTTTTTGACTGTTTTTTCTGCAACTTCGGCAAGTGCCCTCCACAAAACAATATTGTGCCATTCCGTTGAGGTTATTGTCTCACCCTGCTGATTTATGTATGATTCACTTGTGGCAAGAGGAAAAGTCGCCTTTGCCACACCTTTGTCGAAGTATCGCACCACAGGATCCTTTCCGGCATTCCCTACAAGAATCACCTTATTTAATGACATGTTGCCCTGTTTTAAATTTTAAAATGCAGTTGTAAAGTTATAAAAAATAAAACATGCTGCAATCGCCGACAGGTATTAAGACAAAACATTCAGGTTCAGTATTATGTAAGACAAATTGTCAGGGCGACAAGACGATGGTGGCTATTTCTGGGGAAATTTATTACCGGTTGACGGAGATTTTCTATATCATTGTGATTTAAGCAATAATAAAAGACACAGGAAAAAATTTATTCTGTAAGTGTTTCAAATTAAACAAATAATATTTTTATATTTGCAGGGTTGAAAAAAATGACTCAAAATAATTTGTTGAATTTTAAACTTCACGAAAATGACTAAAGCAGACATTGTTAATGAAATTGCCAAAAACACTGGTATTGAGAAGGTTACAGTCCAAAAGACTGTGGAGGCCTTTATGGACACTATTAAGCAATCCATGGTAGCTGGAAATAACGTTTACCTGAGAGGATTCGGTAGCTTTATTATCAAGAAGAGAGCAAAAAAGACCGCAAGGAATATTTCAAAGAATACAACCATCATAATTCCAGCCCACAATATCCCTGCTTTCAAACCGGCAAAATCATTTATCAATAAAGTCAAATCTCACGTAAAGAAGTAATTCTCCATGCCAAGCGGAAAAAAAAGGAAAAGACATAAAATGGCTACCCATAAGAGGAAAAAACGCCTTAGAAAGAACAGGCACAAGAAGAAATAACAGATTGCAAGGTAGTCAGGATCTAAATTTTAAACCTAAAGGTCTTTCGATCTTTAGGTTTATTTTCGTATTGTGAATTGGGGGTAATGTTGTATTGGCACAGATCAATGTAGTGACGTGGGAAACAAGGATTTAATTATCGATGTTGGAGAATCGGAAGTATCTTTGGCTTTACTTGAAGACAAGCAGCTGATTGAATTAAATAAGGAAAAGAGGAACATTAAATTCTCGGTTGGCGATATTTATCTGGGCAGGGTAAAGAAAATAATGCCTGGTCTGAATGCGGCATTTATCAACGTGGGTTATGAACGGGATGCATTTCTTCATTATCTCGATCTGGGGGCCCAGTTCAGATCACAGCATAAATATTTTCTTACAGCTGTTCAGCGTCACGGACGTATCAGTCCGGTTCACAAATTCAAGCTGGAGGAAGACATAGACAAAGATGGCCGTATCACTGATGTACTTTCCCCCGGGCAGACTGTTATTGTGCAGATAACCAAAGAACCTATTTCCACCAAAGGACCCAGGCTGGCCTCTGAAATATCAATAGCCGGAAGGAACCTGGTATTGATCCCCTTTTCCGACAAGGTATCCATATCATCAAAAATTGAAAGCACTGAGGAGAAAAACCGTCTCAAGACACTGGTTCATAGTATCAAGCCTAAAAATTACGGAGTTATAGTCAGGACTGTCGCCGAAGGCAGGAAGGTAGATGTTCTTGACGCTGAACTGAAGGAACTGGTAAAAAAGTGGGAATCTGCATTCACTGCACTCAGGAAAGTTACAAAATCTCCCAGGCTGTTCATTGGTGAAATGAACAGGACCTCAACCATCCTCAGGGATATGCTGAATGTGACATTCAACAGCATTCATATCAACGATCATTCGCTTGCTGATGATATCAGGAATTACATCAGGGAAATTGCACCCGAGAAGGAGAAGATAGTCAAATTATACAAGGGTACCATACCGATATTCGATCATTTTGGCGTTAACAAGCAGATAAAGGCACTGTTTGGAAAAACGGTATCATTTAAACACGGAGCATATCTGATCATTGAGCATACCGAGGCATTTCATGTTATTGACGTTAACAGCGGCAACAGGTCCCGGTCAGGTAATGACCAGGAATCGAATGCCCTGGAAGTGAACATGGAGGCTGCACGGGAGATAGCCCGGCAGCTCAGGTTAAGGGATATGGGCGGTATTATTGTCGTCGATTTTATTGATATGCAGTCATCAGAGAACAAGCAGCTTCTCTTTGACAGGATGAAGGAAGTCATGGCTAACGACCGGACCAAGCATAATATCCTTCCTCTTTCCAAATTCGGGCTAATGCAGATAACACGCCAGAGGGTCCGCCCCGAAATGAATATTGTAACCGACGAAAAGTGCCCGTCGTGCCAGGGAACCGGAAAAAGCCGGCCTTCAATTCTGTTTGTTGATGAGATTGAAAGGGCTCTTTCCTTTATCGTTGAACGCATCAAGACCCGGAAAATCATTCTGAATGTGCATCCATTCGTTGCAGCCTACCTGCGTTGCGGATTTTTCCCCATTTACAGGAAATGGAACCTGAAATACAAAATACTGATAAAGATCCAGGCAGCTACCTCATACCACGCACTGGAATATCATTTTTACGACAGGGAAGGCAATGAAATAGACCTTGCCTGACAATAAACCTGTATTTGAACTTTTAACGGGGTTTATCGTTGATCTTGCAGAATTTATGTTTTAGCAAAATAATAATGCCCGATATGAACAGAAAACTGCAATTCCTTTTATTCCTGCTTGTGATTTTAAGTCGCGGGTTGTCAGCTCAGATTTATGATCCTGTATCATGGGAGTTCAGTTATGAAAAAAAAGGAAATAACAGGTACGATTTGATTTTCGCGGCCACCATTGAGGAAGGCTCCCATATTTATTCCATGGATGTTCCCGAAAACGGCCCCATACCAACTTCGTTCATTTTTGACACCATGCCCGGCTATAAGCTTGAGGATAGTGTTTTCGAGGTCACAAAACCTGAAGATCTTTTTGATGAGGCTTTTGGTTTCAGGATAAAGTCCTTCAGTAACAGGGCTGAGTTCAGGCAGACTGTCTATTCTGAAGAGCCTGCATTCACGGTCAGTGGCACAGTAAATTACATGTCGTGCAATAAATCCGCCTGCTCGCCGCCTAAAGATGTTGAATTCAGTATCCGGATCGGCTCACCTGTATCTTTTCCCGGAAGTAGTGCTGCTGCCGGGACTTCTGGCACCGGCAGGCCTGCCGGACCGGGAAGCGGATTGCTGAAATTTTTCCTGATATCAGTCCTGGCCGGCTTTGCCGGAATATTGACCCCATGCGTTTTTCCAATGATACCAATTACTGTTGCATTTTTTTCCCGGGGTTCTGAAAACAGGGTACAGTCGGTGATCAAGGCAATAATTTTTGGATTGTCCATTCTGCTTATTTATTCGCTGCTGGGGATTATCGTATCACTGACAAGCGCAGGAGCAGGTTTCGCCAATACGCTCAGCACCCATTGGATACCCAACCTGATATTTTTTGTACTTTTTATTCTGTTCGCAATTTCCTTCTTCGGTGCTTTTGAGATTGTCCTGCCGAACAGATGGGTAACTGGGGCAGACTCAAAGGTTGACAGGAGAGGATTACTGGCTTCATTTTTCATGGGACTTACAACCGTTATCGTTTCGTTCTCCTGTACCGGACCAATAATCGGAGTCCTCCTGGTTGAAGCTGCTACCGGTGACTGGCTTCGTCCCACTATTGGGATGAGTGGATTTGGACTTGCGTTTGCGCTTCCCTTCACCGTTTTTGCATTGTTCCCGTCAATGATGAGCAGGTTGCCTAAATCGGGCGGCTGGCTTAACTCGGTAAAAGTATTTCTCGCCTTTATTATGCTCGCTTTCAGCCTGAAATTCCTGATGACCATTGACAGCGTTTACAATCTCAGGATACTTACCAGGGATGTGTATCTTGCTATCTGGATCGTGATCTTCTCACTCCTCGGGTTTTATCTTCTTGGCAAAATTAAATTTCCCCACGATGCCGATACCCCGCACCTGGGAATCTTCAGACTCTTCCTTGTAATAGCCGTATTTTCTTTTGTGATATACCTTATACCCGGGCTTTTCGGAGCGCCGCTTAAAGGCCTTTCATCCCTCCTTCCTTCTCCGCAGACGTCGGAATTCAGACATCTTGGAACTGTGGGCAATATTGCGGAACCTGCAGGCAGGCAGGTACCAGTTTTTTCCAATGGCCCTTGTTCCGATGTAAAGCATGGGGACATATTTGATATGCCTTTAGGCCTGAACGGATATTTCGACTTCGAGCAGGGATTGACTTGTGCAAGCCAGCAAGGCAAGCCTGTATTGCTTGATTTCAAGGGGCATGCCTGCGCAAACTGCAAGAACATGGAAGCTAAGGTATGGTCAGATCCTGAAGTTCTTCAGCGGCTGAGAGACAATTTTGTCATCGTGGCATTATACGTTGATGACAGAACCCAGCTTCCTGAAAATGAATGGATCACTTCCGGGATAGACGGAAAGGTAAAGAAAACGATAGGCAAGATCAATGAGGACCTTGAGATCAGAAAGTTTAAAACAAATGCACTCCCCCTGTATGTAATAACTGATCATGAAGGGAACCCGCTTAACGACCCGATGCCCACCAATCTCAACATAAATGAGTACAAAGCCTGGCTCGATGAAGGATTCAGATTGTTTAAGGCAAAACAAAACTGAACTGAACATCCGGCTTTAAGAAATTGTTCCTCTTGTTGCCTGAAAGGAATGCTTTCCGGTCAATTTTTGGACCAGCTTAACATCCCCAGGTGGCAGGTGGTTTGATTTTCTTCCGTATCCGGGAGATCAAGAAGGTCCAAAGCAGGATAAAAAAGCTTATAAAAGCGGCTGATCTTAAAATCACATCACCGTATTTTACATAAGATGTAATTCTTTGTTGCGGAAAGACAATCCCCTTTAATACTGAACTTTCCCACCATCCGGTTTGTTCTGTTATCTGACCCAGGGTGTTGATAAGGCATGAGACACCGGTATTGGCACATCTCACCACCGGTCGCCGTGTTTCAATTGCCCTCAATGATGCGTATGAAAGATGCTGTCTGTATCCTTTTGTATCCTTCCACCAACCGTCGTTGGTAATTATAAATAAAGCTTCCGCACCAAGTTTAACATAACCAGTGACAAATTCGCCAAAAACCGATTCATAGCAGATCACTGGTGCGGTCAGCGGATATTTGCCAGAGCCGGAAAAGACAGCCCTGTTCTTCTGGGTACCATAACTCCAGTTTGCATTTCCAAGCACAGGCATAAAGCGGTTTGCAAATCTGAATAAACCTTTAACGGGTATGTTTTCAAATCCGGGAACAAGTTTTGATTTATGATAAATCTCGATCTTCCTTTGAGAACTGATATTCAGGGCGGAATTGAAATGTGTTCCGCAGGATTCGTCTTGTTGCTTCTGTTCCGCTTTACAGCCTTGACTTTTTCCCGGGGTATCAGGAACGCAGGTAACCATTCCGGCAATAATTTCCGCCAGGGGATATTTGTCATTCAGTTTTTTCAGCATGCTGACATAATTGTTCTCACTGATCATTTCTTCATTCACTGGATCATCCACAACAGTTTCTGGCATTATGATCCAGGCAGTGGAATCTGAGGCGGCCTTCTCTGCCAGTTTGATGGATCGCTCCAGTTGAACATCAAAGGGTATGGTATATTTTTCATGATAGGGATCAAAATTTGGCTGGACAACCACCACTTCGTAACCATCGGATTTGTCTGATTTCAGATTTGCAAAGATCAGAAGGGAAGCTGAGAACGGGACTATGATTATCAGCAGCCATGCCAGCAGGAGAATCCATGCACTCCGGTTTTTTTGCTTAATGCTCCTGAACAGGAACCAGAGGAAAAGGTTTGAAATTATGACCCACAGCGTACCTCCAGAGGTTCCCGTATATTCATACCATTGGATAAAAGTTATGTCTTTTGCCAGTCCGTTGCCAAGATTGAGCCAGGGTGAAAGGATGGCTGTGTGGAGACACAGGAAATCGAGAAGGAGCCAGAATGCGATAAGTGAAAGATACCCTGCAAAGGAACCCGCTATTGTCTTCACTTTATGGGCACCCCACCATACGACGGATATCATTATGGCAGCACATATTGTTACGACAGCAGTTACAGCAATTCCGATTTCCCTGATCCACCCGATTGCAATAAGCGTGAATATTAAAAAGCCGGGTAAAAGATAGATGAATACAGCATCCCCCGGAAATCTGCTGCGGTTCTCGTAGATATGGTCCTCGATTATAAGGAAGGGGACAAGGGCAGTCAGAAGTATCAATCCCGAACACCAGCTGGTCCATGCGAGTCCTGAGAGTATTCCTCCTGTAACTGATAGTGCGGAAAGGCCGTATTTATTCATTTAATGTTTACTGCTGTTCGGGGTTTATTGTATAAAAGTAGTCACTCCTTTTGCCATAGCCAAGGTTAAAAACGGAATGGTTTAGTAAGGTCAAAAAAAAAGTTATAAATTTGAATGTTATTTGAACCGGGAGCAGGTAAGCTGGTCAGGCAGTTGCTTAAGGAATACTGCAGAAAGTTTAATAATAAACTCCGGAAAATGCTTTTACTGTCCAAAAAAGTAATTTTCCATTCTTTTCATGGTTGCCCCTGGCTTAAAAGTCGGGGGCTTTTGTATGTTAAATAGTGTTAATTGAAGGAATGAATTTATTTTGCGGAAGTTCAATTTGTTTATCTTTCAAAACTAAAAGGGGCAATATGTGTATGAGAAAACTGGCAGGTCTGTTGTTTATTATACTTGTTTGTTCTTCCTGCGGCACCACGGAGGAAAGGCTGTCGTCAAAGGCAGTTAGGATCCACAGGAAGATTCTGTCGATAGATACCCATTGTGATACCCCGATGGAGATGATGCGTACGGGTTATGACCTGGGATTGCGCAATGAAAAGGGTTGTGTCGATTTTCCAAGGATGAGGGAAGGGTCGCTTGATGGAGAATTTTTTGCCGTTTTCATCCCTCAGGGTCACAGAAATGATTCAATGAGCAATGTTGTACATCTGAATGCGCTGGAGATTTTTAAACGGATTCATGAGAATGTGGAGAAGAATTCAGACATGGCAGGGTTGGCAGTTACGGCTGATGATGCTTTCAGATTAAAGAAAAAAGGCAGGTTATCGGCTTTCATAGGGCTGGAAAATGGTTATCCCATAGGCAATGACATATCCCGTATTAGTCAGTATTATGATCTTGGAGCCAGGTATATAACCCTTTGTCACACCAGGAACAATGATATTTGTGATTCATCGACTGATCCGGCCGGACCCGAGCACAACGGCCTTTCTGATTTGGGAAAGCAGGTGGTAAGGGAAATGAACCGCCAGGGAATGATGGTTGATGTTTCCCATATCTCTGACAAAGCATTTTACGACGTTCTTCAGATATCCACGGCTCCGGTGATAGCTTCACACTCGTGCTGCAGGGCACTTTGCGAGAGCCCGAGGAACCTGACCGATGACATGCTTCTGGCCCTCAAGGCTAACGGTGGCGTGGTCCAGATATGCCTGCTTTCAGGATATGTGAAGACTCCTGCGCCGAATCCTGAATTTGAAGAAAAGCTGAAAGAACTTAGAAATACCTTCGGAGAATACGAAAAGCTTTCTGATGAGAAGAAGGAGCTTATGTTCAATGAATACGTAAAGATAAAGGAGAAGTATGAGAAGCTTGCCACCGTCAGGGATGTCGTTGATCATATTGATCATGTGGTTCAGGTGGCAGGTATAGATTTTGTGGGTATTGGAACCGATTTCGACGGAGGAGGAAGTGTTGAAGGCTGCAAATCAGCTGCAGAAATGCGGAATATTACAATTGAGTTGCTGCGCAGGGGATATTCTAAAGCTGATATTTCCAAGATATGGGGAGGCAATATCATGAGGGTACTTAGGGCAGCAAGCCTGGGGAGGAAGATCTAGACCTTTGAAAATCTGAGCATTTTGATCATCCAGTCAGGCAATGGTTTGTATGTCCTTCTTTTTTTCAGATCAATATACCATCCGAATTTTTTCAGTACAGGGAGTTTGTGAGTTTCCACAAACTCAATAAGCGTACCATCGGGGTCCTCGATATAGGCAAAGTGGCCTGCCGCAGCTCCCATGCCAAAGCTGTCGCCATTTTGGTTGCTCCTGCTGTCAACCGTGAACGGATGACCAGCTTTGTTGCAGGTTTCCATGAGGGAATCAATTCCGGATATATCGTAACAAAGGTGTATGAATCCCGGATCGCCCCACAGCCGGCCGCTCAAGGTTTTTTCACCGGATTCTTCAGGGTCGCATACGAGTTCAATGACACTTTGCCCGAATACCTTGATGAAAGGACCATTGAAAGGTTTCGAGCATTTCAGGAGAACCCTGCGGATTTTTTTATCACCCCCGGGCAGGCATGCAAGATCGGGAAAAATTCCCGTTGAGTCGTAAACCACTTCATCGTATCCAAGGATTCCAGAGTAAACCACTCTGGCTTTATCTATGTCGGATACCCCGATAATCGCTCCGCACGAGCCCCCCGTAGGTTTTTTCTCATCAATGAACCAGTGGTTGAATTCCATAACCTGGAAAAGGTTATTGTAGGGATCCTTCATGAAAAAGGATTCCGAGCCTGCCGGATCACGGACAGGTTTTCCCAGGATATTGACATTTTTCCTACCGAAATATTCAAAGGTTTTTTTCAGATTCCTGGTTTTAATTTTGCAGATAAGGATACCCAGGTCGCCCAGTTTGATCATGGTTGATTTTTCCGCAGGTTTTCGTCCCTTGTACTGCCATACCTCAAATCCACTGCCGCTCTGAAGATTGTAGGCAAGCACCGCACGTCGTTTTACCGGAGTTCCTCCGGTGTAGCGCGACATAAGATTTGCTTCCGAGTCATCGTCAAAAATCTTGCAATCCATTCCAAACATGTCAATATACCATTTCCATGATTCCTCAATATTCATGACACCAATTCCGATCTGCTGTATTCCGCCAATGACATATTCCATTATTCTTCAGGTTTTAGTTAGTATTACATTGTATCGATTTTATCGGCAATTCTGAAAAAGAGCCATGGTGCCGTCCTTCTTACATGCAAGAGAAGAAGCTCTTTCCCTCCAACCAGGATCTCCCTCTTGTTTCTGATAATGCCCTTGATGATTATCGCTGCAGCCTTTTCGGCCGGTATTCCGCCTTCCTGTCCCGGATCCATAACACCATGTTCCCTGCCATCACTGTTTAGTGCATGCAATGAGATGTTTGTTCTGACCCTTCCAGGTATTATTACAGATGCACGTATGTTATTGGCTTTGTTTTCAAGGTAAAGGGTTTCAATGAAACCATGAATTGCCTGTTTTGATGCTGAATAGGCTGATCTCAAAGGGAACCCGAATCTTCCTGATATGCTGCTGGTAGCGATGATGTGACCGCTTTTTTGTCTGATCATGAAAGGAAGGACAGCCTTGGTAAGTGCTATAGTTCCGAAATAGTTGATTTCAAATATTTTCCTGTCGAGCCACAATGGTGTTTCCTCAATCCGGCATCTCTGGCTCACTCCGCCGATGTTGAGGAGATAGTCAATTTTTCCTGTCCGGTTGATCTGTTTTTCTGTTATTTCCCGTATATCTTCAGTAGCTGACAGGTCAAAAGGAACGCAGCAGATCTTTTCAGATTTCATGCCGCAGTTTTCTTTTACTCTTTCCAATCCGGCCGGATCGTTGGAGGAAATTATTAGTTCTGATCCCAGCGATGCAAAATTGTATACAAGTGCCTCTCCAATGCCGGAGGATGCACCGGTGATCCAGACCACTTTCCCTTCAAACAATTTATTATCTCTCATCTCACAGCTCGGCAACCAATGTTATTAAATCGTCGAATTTATTCTTTAGCAGCAAATAATCCTTGTGATTATGTTTTTTTAACTTTCGCACCCGGAATCCTCCCAGGATCCGGCGGAAAATGAGATTGTAATTCCAGGCAAATAATCCGGTCAGGGGGATACCCAGGAATATAATCAGGGCCAGCCACCATGGTGAAAACAGAAGCAGGCATATGACAAGGTATATGGGAAAGAGGATAAGTGCCAGTACAAATGATATTCCGAATCTAATGCTGCTGTGGAACTGGAGATCTTTTATTTTGCGGATCTGGGTATCAGGTATGGTAAGAAATGTAAGAGTGAAAATGTTGCCGAAAAGCCATAAAGGAAATGTTGCAGCCAGGCCGGCTGCTCCGGCGATCAGCCAGCCAAGTGGATTTTTTCTCTTTTCAAGTAATCTGTAAGTCAGATTCAATGCATCGGTTTTGTTTTTAATCTCCAGGCTCAGGGAACAAATCCGGTTGTATTTCATCAGATCGCTGACTTTAAGATTGTTGAGTTTGTCAATTAGCTGCCTGTCTCTGAATAATTTAGGATTCTGAATGTCATCACTGTATTTTCCATTTATTATTGCCCTGAGTTCGTCTATTGCCTCGTAATCTTCCACGGATTCAATGTGCACTATCAGTCTTTTCATCTCGGCTGACAGCCTGTTTCTCAATTCGGTCAATGCTCTTTCGGGATTTTCCCTGTAGAGCTGATGGAATTCAGATACTTCAATTGGTTTTCCGTACACTACGGTTAGTACCTGGCGAAACCGGGTATAACTGGTAAAATCAAGCCCAACGGGTATGATTTTGATCTTAAGATTAAAACCAGTTGCCTCATCGGCCTGGAAAGCAATCCGGCAGATACCTTTCTTTAACTGGCGGAGCCTCCGGAAACCCGCATGGTCTCCCTCGGGAAGAATTACCAGTCCGTTTTTATTTTTGATAACATCTATCGTTTTATGAAAGATTTCATCATTTGACTTAAGAGAACTGAATCCGTCCCTTATCCTGTAAACGGGAAGGATTTTCATGAAATAGAGGATTGATGCAATGATCCTTCTTTTGAATATGTCGGCTCTTGCGAGGAAGACAGGCTGACCCTTGTGTGTGAAAAGTACCGCCAGGGCATCCATAAGGGCATTCTGATGATTGGGTGCGTATATCAGGTGGTCATCAGGATTTATATTCTCCCTTCCGATAACGATTACTTTCCTGTAATAGATCTTGTTATGCCAGAAACCAATGAGTTTTTTCAGAACTAAATATCTCCCGGAAAATTTCTCAATATTATTCCTACCCATTTGATCAGGTTTTTAAGATGCTGCTCCAGTCCTTTACGTGCATGCTGATGAGATATTCAGATAGCTGCAAGTTAAAAAAAATGAAGCCCGGATTGAGGTGCCGCAATTTATTTTAGACTGGTTTTCAACAATAATAAGTCTTTATACCACCTTTAACTGTTATTCAGATTCATTCTCAACCTGTCGAGATTTCTTCTTTCCTTTTTTGTTGGCCTGCCTGCGCCTTTGAGTCTGAAGCCATTAATATCCGATTTTTTTATCTCAAGCTTCATTTTTTCATCTTCCGTTGTAAGATCTTCAATATGAGCGGATACAAGATTTGCAGAAACCCGTTTCTCCACGGGTTCTATCACCCGGTATGAATAAGTTACCGGAAGTTTTTTAACGATAATGATATCATTCTTCATAACAGGTTTTGACGGTTTGACCTGTATACCCCTGATGATTATCCTTCCTTTTCTGCATTCTTCGGCGGCTATGCTGCGAGTCTTGTAGATACGGACCGCCCAGAGGAATCTGTCAATTCTTACAGGTTTTCCTTCCGTCATTGTGTCTTGCTAATTAAGATAGTGGCTTTAATCATGAGTTTTCCTGCCGGGGAGTATCTTCCTTTTCCTGCGCAGGCCTGCCCAGTTTGTTAAAAGCAGTCATTGTAAGCTCAGTTCCGGATAAAACGAATGATTTTATCATTTCAATGATTACCGGGATTCTTTTCTGCAGAAATAACTTTTCCTCACTGCTCCACTTGCCAAGGACGAAATTTATCTGGCTGCCTTTTTTGAAACCGTTTCCGATTCCGATCCTGATCCTTGCGTATTCTGTTGTTCCAAGAATGGCATTTATATGCAGAAGTCCGTTATGACCGCCTGCGCCACCCTTGGGCCTCATTCTGAAACTGCCGTGCGGCAATGCAATATCATCCACAATTACGAGAAGATTTTCGCCTGGGATCTTTTCCCTTTTCATCCAGTAATCTACGGCATATCCACTCAGATTCATGTAGGTTGAAGGTTTCAGGAGTATAAGCTCCCGTCCTTTAAGGCGAACATTGCACACCGATCCGTATCGTTTGTCGGTAAAAACAACATTGGATGCATCTGCAAATGCATCCAATATCGTGAAACCTATGTTATGCCGGGTATCCTCGTATTCTTCACCGGTATTGCCCAGGCCAACTATAAGATATTTCATGTTTCATTGTGCCTGAATTATTTATCCGAAGAGTTCACTGGCTGCTTACTCGGCAGCAGCAGGTTCACTCGGTTCGGCAGCGGCAGCAGCAGGTTCACCCTCGCCTTCTGATTTCTGGATTACCCTCGATGTGGCAACAGTAAGCACAGTTGTTATCTTAGGTTCGGTCAGTTCTATCTTTTCATAGGAGAGGTCGCCTATTTTTATGGATTGATGAATTTTGAGATTGGTTATGTCAATAGGCAGGAAATCAGGGATATTGCTTGCCAGGCCCCTGACCTTGAGGCTTCTTTTCTTTATTCTGAGTTTACCGCCGGCTTTGACGCCGATTGAATCTCCAACGACTTTAATGGGAAGACTGATTACTATGGGTTTTTTTTCATCTATTTCTAAAAAATCAATATGGATAATCCGGTCGGTAACCGGGTGGAACTGGATATCCTGCATAATCAGCTCATGTTTGCTGCCATCCAGGTCGAGGTTTACAATATAGGCATTGGGCGTATAGACAAGATTTTTAAAACTGTTCTCATGGGCATGGAAATGTATGTTTTGATCCCTTCCATATATAACGCAAGGTACATTTCCTTCCTTCCTGGTCTGTTTTGAGTTTTTCTTGCCCAGTCCTGTCCTGACCGTTCCCCTGATTTCAATTGTTTTCATTCGGTAATTGTTATTGTGCTACTCAGAGTTGTATGTTGTACATCTCCCCATTACACGTTTGACATCAAAAAAATGGAGTGCAAATATAATAGAAAGGATTCAGAATACAAAACTAGTGGAGATCGATTGATTCAGGTTAACAGCCTGGATTGTCCTTGCAAAGATCTCTGCTATTGACAGCACCTTTATTTTGTCCGATTGACGTGGAAGCGGCACTGAATCAGTCACCACGAGTTCAGAAATGGGCGAGTCGTTAATTCTTTCCACAGCATTTCCGCTGAGAACGGGATGCGTGGCGAAGGCCCTGATCGACCTGGCCTTTTTTTCCTCCATTTTCTGGGCGGCCAGAACCAGTGTCCTTGCAGTATCAACCATATCATCTATTATTACCACATTTTTCCCTTCAACTTCCCCGATGATTGACATTTCCTCGACCACGTTGGGTTTTTTACGCAGTTTATAGCACAAAACCATTTCAGAATGAAGATGCCTGGAGTAGGCATTTGCCCGTTTTGAACCGCCCATATCGGGAGCAGATACTGTAAGATTGTCGAGGTGAAGATTTTCTATATACGGTGCAAAGATTGCCGATCCGAAAAGGTGGTCAACAGGTACGTTAAAAAACCCCTGAATCTGGTCAGCATGCAGATCCATCGTGATAACCCGGTCGACACCTGCTGTGCCCAAAAGGTCGGCAGCCAGCTTTGATCCAATGGAAACCCTTGGCCTGTCTTTTCTGTCCTGCCTGGCAAAACCAAAATAGGGAATCACGGCAATTACTTTATAGGCTGAGGCTCTCTTGGCAGCATCAATCATGAGAAGCAGTTCGAACAAATTATCTGCCGGAGGGTTTGTGGATTGCACTATGAAAACCATATTACCCCTGACCGATTCGTCGAAACAGGGTTGAAATTCTCCATCACTGAATTCCGTCACGGAACTTTGACCCAGGCTGATTCCCAGATGATCTGCAATTTTCTGTGCAAGGTGCCTTGAGGATCTGCAGGAGAAGACTTTCATAGGGGCTTTACCGTACATTGCTCTGGAATTAAAATGTTATGAATTGGGAGATTAAAAGGATACAAATATAGAAATTCCGGAAAGAATCATCCTGAATTTGAAAACTTGTTGATAGTTTCTTCGATAAAATCCAGGATCTCTTTCCTGCCTTCTTTTTTCACAGCAGACGAAATAAATGTTGGAGGCAGGGCTTCCCAGTCTTCCAGCATGACAGTATCATAAAGCTTCAATGTTTTCCTCACCGATGCAGTTGATGTTTTGTCGGTTTTTGTAAAAATTCGCGCAAAAGGCAGCTCGTTTGTTCCCAGGAATTCCATAAAATCCAGATCCTGCCGCTGGGGTTCATGCCTGCTGTCGATAAGTACGAAAAGACACGCCAGATTCTCTCTTTTCAGTATGTACTCTTCAACGGACTTCATCCATTCATTCCTGAGGCTCCTGGATACTTTTGCATACCCGTAGCCGGGCAGGTCCACCAGGTACCAGCTTCCGTTGATCAGGAAATGGTTTATTGTTCTTGTTTTCCCCGGATCGGAAGAAGTCCGGGCCAGTCGCGACCATCCGGTGAGCATATTTATAATGGATGATTTCCCAACATTTGATCTGCCAATAAATGCAAATTCTGGTTTGTCCGCGGGGGGGCAATGCCTGACAGATGTACTGCTGCTTACGAATGCGGCCGAACGGATAATCATACCTTGTTTACCTAGTTCAGATCCCCGTATGGTAATTCTATCCTTTTGTAAACAAACAGCTTGTTGCCGAAATCGGTTATAATTTCAGCTATAATTCCGATATAGTTCCTTTGGGGTTTATTACTTTTTTTAAGGTCGAGAACTGCCTTCCCGTTTGTTGTCTTTATCGGTTCAACTCTTGCTGTGTCAAAAACCCCGTTATAGAATTCGCCCCTGTAGAATTTGGTCTTTATCGCCTGGTTTGTCAGTTCCAGGTTGATTCTTAATCTGCCGGCTGCAGCGTAGTTATCTGTCAGCCTGTAGGAAATATCCGGATAGTTGCCAATACGCTTTCCGTCCCTGGTGAATTCTTCCAGTTCGGGTGTGCGGAGTCCTTTGATGAAGTGCAGCTTAGCCTTGACCCTTCCGTTGCGGTAATATTGTATCTGGGTTCCGTGTATTGTATCATGAAGAAACGGGGTTGACCTGAAAACCGGACCTTCCAGATAATACCATTTTGCAGAATCTTCCTTCAATCCGTTTTCATACCAGAAAGTCTGGTAAAGCTGTCCGCCCTGGTAAAATGATTTCATTTCTCCATGACGTATCCCGTTCTTGAAGGTAACTTCCTTGATAAGACGGTTGATGCTGTAATATTTTTTTATCCCGGTAAAGCCTGTATCCGGTATCTGCATGGTATCGGCCTCAGCAACGGATTCTTTTTTTGCTGAACCTTTGCCGGAACACCCGGCAAAAACCAGGGCTATAAAAATAACGAAAACCTGTTTGTAAAATATATTCATTGCAGCTGATGTTAATGTTCAATTTGTCTGATTAATCCGGATGTATATTTCAAGCAAAGTGGCTTCGGGTCCGGGATCGAGGATGACATTCTTTATCATGGCAGGAAGCAGGACCGTTTCACCTTTGGTTACAATTTCGGTACTGTTGTTGTACCGGATGTTAAATCTTCCCTCGGTGCAAAGGTAAACAACAAATGAATCGATGGGAGTGTAGTCTTTACTGACAGACTGATTAAAGTGAAGGATATTGGTATTGAAGAACTCGTTGCTTACAAGAACAGATGTTCTGTTTTCTGCAATTGGTTTTTTCAGTTTGATTTTTCCGGCCGCCCCGTAATCGATGGCCTCGAGAGCAAGTTCGGTATGAAGTTCCCGGGGTTCACCCTTTTCGTTCGTTCTTCCCCAGTCGTAAATCCTGTATGTTATATCCGATGCCTGTTGTATTTCGGCCAGGACTACTCCGGCTCCAATGGCGTGGATTCTTCCGGCAGGAGTAAAAAAAGTATCACCCGGTTCCGCAATCTCGAAATTCATCAGATCCGGGATAGTATTGTTCCCGAGAGCCTCAAGGTATCTTTCGCGGTTCAAAGGTTCCCTGAAACCTGTATAAATACCCCCGTTATTCGAACTCTCGAGAATATACCACATCTCTGTTTTTCCGAATGAATTATGAAGCCGCTTTGCCTGTTCGTCGCCCGGATGGACCTGTACCGACAGATCCTGTTCGGCTTCAATGAGTTTGATGAGCAGAGGAAACTCAATACCAAATTTCTCAAAAACAGCATCCCCAACAATATCTCCCATATAAACCTCGATTATTTCCTCAATATTGTTGCCTGCCAGGAAACCATTGCTGACGACCGACAGATCACCCCTCAGCGATGAAAGCTCCCAGCTTTCCCCAATGTTATTCAATCCAACCGGGTTTTTGCCATAATGATTTGCAAGTAACTGCCCGCCCCATATTTTTTCCTTCAGGATTGGCTCAAACTTAAGAGGGTAAAGTTCCGACATGATCTGATTTTTAAATAGCTGATTGTAAAAATGATTTAAAGTGTAAATAGTTTATAAATTCCGGAATCCTTCGATCAGGATCAATCCAGATATGATTCGCTGGCCCCGATCTTTTAAAAATTATTATTTTTAAAGGATAATCTGATGCAAATTTATGAATTAATGCTGATAGTTGGTATTGCCGGGGGAACAGGATCGGGAAAAACCACTGTGGTAAAGAAAGTGATGGAGAGATTTCCATCCGGAGAGGTAATTGTTTTACCCCAGGACTCATATTACAGGGATAATCGCCATATCCCTCCGGAGGAACGTCAGAAGATCAATTTTGATCATCCCGATTCTGTTGAGTTCAGCCTGCTGATGGAACATATTGAACGGCTCAGAAAGGGACAGAGCATTGAAATGCCTGTATACTCCTATCTTACATGCCTGAGATCGAAGGAGACTTTAACCGTTGATCCGGCACGCGTTGCTTTGGTTGAGGGTATCCTTATCCTGGCTGATCCGGGATTGCGGGATGTGCTTGATATCAAGGTTTTTGTGGATGCAGACCCCGATGATCGCCTCGGACGGGTTATAAAACGGGATATAGAGGACAGGGGAAGATCCGTTCTGCAGGTGCTTGAAAGATATCACGACACGGTTAAACCATCCCATCTCCAGTTCATTGAGCCTTCAAAAAGATATGCAGACATAATAATTCCCGGAGGCGGGGAAAATCAGATCGGCATTGAGGTTCTGATCTCCATAATTGAGAAACATCTTTACTAATCAATATTATGCTGCGATGCTTGTGAATATTAAGCCCGAGGATATTCTGTTCCTTGACATTGAAACAGTTCCTTCAGCTTCCTCATATTATGATCTTGACCCGGCCTTCAGGATACATTGGGAAAAAAAATCAAAACAGTTCAGGAACGATGACCAGTTGCCGGGCCAGGTTTATAACAGGGCAGGCATATTTGCAGAATTTGGAAAAATAATCTGCATTTCGGCCGGATTTATCAGTGCAAAGGATCCTTTCTCTTTCAGGATCAAATCGTTTTATGGGGATAATGAGAAGGATATCCTTACAGGATTTTCGGAACTGGTAAATAAATTCTCACGAAACAGGGAAATGAATCTTTGTGCGCATAACGGCAGGGAATTTGACTATCCGTATATAGCACGGCGGATGATAATAAACAGGCTTGCCATTCCAGGTATTCTCGACAATGCTGGTAAGAAACCCTGGGAAGTCAGGTTGCTTGATACTCTCGATCTCTGGAAATTCGGCGACTACAAGAGTTATACATCACTCGATCTTCTTACACTGGTACTTGGCATCAACTCCCCCAAGGATGACATTGACGGCAGCATGGTTGCCGGGATCTACCATGATGAGCACGATCTTAAACGCATAGTTGTTTATTGTGAAAAGGATGTTGCAGCGGTTGCCCAGGTGCTTCTAAGATTCATGAATCTCCCTTCGATTGATCCCGGACGAATTGAATCGGTCACATTTTAGGAATCAGTCCTGATCGGTTTCAAGGAATTTCAACAGCGCTGATACAACTGCTTCAGGGTTATCTGAATGGATCCAGTGTCCGGCTTCAGGAATGGTTATTATCTCTGCTCCGGGGAATATTTTCAGAATGGGACCGATATCGTCATCGGTTATATAATCTGATTTTCCGGCCTTAAGGAAGAAGACAGGAAAGCCGCTGATACTCCGGTCCTCATTTTTTCCCGGTTCCACGGATGCCATTATATTTTCAATGCTGGCAGCCAGGGTTCCAAGGTTTATTTTCCAGGTGAATCCGCCATCGGTTTTTCTTCGCAGGTTTTTAAGTATGAATCCGGTAAGTTTTTCAGATTGCAATGATGAGAATAAAGCCTCAGCTTCTTTTCGTGAACTTGCTGAGGATATATCCGCCGAGATCATTGCCTGCATGATTTCCCTATGTTTTTCCAGATCCTTTTTGAATCGTTCGGTTGAGTTTACAGGGGAGATGTCTGCGATAAGCAGTCCGAGGAGTCTTTCAGGCCATCTCATTGCAAATTTCATGGCAGCCTTTCCTCCCATGCTGTGGCCGGCAAGGAAGAAATGACCGAGGTTCAGTTCATCAGCCAGTTCTTTGATGTCGAGGCTCATTGCATCATAATCATGAATTGAGGAATGAGGGGATGCCCCGTGATTTCTGAGATCGGGAATGATTACCGTGAATCTGTCATCAATCTTCCCGGCTATTGATACCCAGTTATCCGATGATCCATACAGGCCGTGTAAAATCATCAGGGCAGGACCTGAGCCATATTTCCTGTAAAAAAGCATCATGTGGGTTTTCAGCCTGCAAGCTGCCTCCTGTACATTTGGATGGTGTTCTCCAGGCCCAGATAGAGTGCGTCGGAAATAAGTGCATGTCCGATTGATACTTCATCTATCCAGGGGATATTCTGATGCAGGTATCGGAGATTATCGAGATTCAGGTCGTGGCCCGCGTTGAGCCCGAGGCCTGAATCGCGGGCTATTTTTGCTGCATTGATGAACGGGGCTATGGCTGAGGGTGCGTCCTTGTCAAAACCGGCTGCGTAGGGTTCGGTGTAGAGTTCGACCCTGTCGGCTCCGGTCATGGCGGCGGTTTCAATGTTGACTGGATCCGTATCCACAAATATTGATGTTCTGATACCTTCTTTCCTGAATACGGAGACTACATCGGCAAGGAAAAGCCTGAACCGCGGGACATTCCATCCGGCATTTGAAGTAATGGCATCGTGAGCGTCGGGAACAAGTGTAACCTGGTCGGGTTTGACTGACAATACGAGCTCGATAAACTTATCAGAAGGATATCCTTCGATATTGAATTCGGTTTTTATCACGGGCCGGATCTCAAGCACATCCCTGTACCTGATATGTCTTTCATCCGGCCTGGGATGAACCGTTATGCCGTCTGCACCAAACAGCTCGCAGTTTATGGCAGCAGTTTTTACATTGGGGATATTTCCTCCCCTTGCATTCCTCAGTGTTGCTATCTTGTTGATATTAACGCTCAGCTTTGTCATAATAATTGCTTTATATTACCGTATTGTTATTTGATGTAAAAATACGATAACTGGTTTTTTTTTTGTTATTTTATCTGAAATTTAAACATTTTGCCAGTCATAATGATTGCCCGTGATCTCATATCAGAAGTTGTACCGGCGCTTAAAACCTCCGATTCAGGGCAGACGGCACTGAACTGGATGGAAATTTTCAGGATATCGCACCTGCCAATAGTAAACAACCAGGATTTTCTCGGCCTGATATCCGACTCCGACATTTACGACATGAATCAGCCGGAAGAGCCCATAGGTAATCATTCGCTGACCCTGCTCAAGCCTTATGTTACGGACGACCAGCATCTTTTTGAGGTAATTGGCCTTGCCTCACGGCTCAAGTTAACTGTAGTGCCGGTGCTCGATAGTCATAATCACTACAAGGGAGTAATCACCGCAACCGATCTTGTACGTTATCTTGCCTCTATATCATCGATTGATCAGTCTGGCGGCATTCTTGTGCTTGAGATCACGGAAAGGGACTATTCGCTCTCACAGATTGCCCAGATTGTTGAGAGCAACAATATCAAGGTGCTTAGTTTGTATATTACTTCGCCGCCCGATTCAACCAGACTTGAGGTGACACTGAAAGTAAACTCCACTGATCTGGCATCGCTCATACGTACTTTCGAGAGATACAATTATGACGTTAAGACCTGGATCACCTCCGATGATTCAATGGACAGATTTTACTCGGAGCGGTTCGACCTGTTAATGAAATATTTGAATATCTGACAATCATGCTGAGATCGGTTGCAATATACAGCAAGGAAAGTAACCAGAAAACCACTGAAGGGGTAAGCAGGCTTATAAGGGAGTTTTCACAGAGGGGAATAAAAATATTTCAGCACCAGAAGCATACGATTGATTCAGACAGCATTGAAGCAGGCAGGCCTGTGAGGTTCAAAGATCTTGAAAGCCTTCCGTATCTTCCCGACATGATACTAAGCGTCGGAGGTGACGGCACCTTCCTGGAAACAATGCTGAAAGTCAGGAAGCATGGCATCCCGATTGCCGGAGTAAATACAGGCAGGATGGGATTTCTTGCAAATATTCCCGATGACGAAATTGGCCATTCAATCGATCTCCTGTGCCAGGGGGAATATGAGATCATCGAAAGATCACTTCTCGAAATCAGGTCACCGGCTGATCTGTTCAACAATGAATCTTCAACGGCATTGAATGAAATAACTGTCCAGAAAGCTGATCCAAGCATGATCATCATAAATGTTTTCGTGGACAATATTTATCTTAACACCTACTGGGCCGATGGCCTGATAATTTCAACGGCCACAGGTTCAACCGCCTATAATCTGAGTGTTGGGGGACCCATCCTGTCGCCGGAGGATGAGAGCATTATAATATCTCCCATCTCCCCTCATAATCTGACAATCAGGCCGATTGTCATTTCCGGTGAAAGTGAACTGAGAATGACAATAGAAGGCAGAGCGGATGCATACCTGGCCACATGCGATTTCAGATCAAAACGGCTTTCATTTGACCAGGCAATTAATATAGCAAGATCCCCTGAAAAGTTAAAAACCGTGATGCTCAGGAAAAGGGACTTTTACAGTACATTAAGGAACAGGCTGATGTGGGGAGCAGATAAGAGAAACTGACATGAAACATTTTTCAGAGATCAGACCAGTAAATGAACCGCGGCCTTCACAGCTAATTTTAGTCCTGAATATTTCTGCCCTTTGCAATAGATTACTATATTTGTACTTACAATCAGAAAAAGTGTCGTTATGAAACGAACTGCCCTCGTTGTTCTATTATTCTCCCTGATTGCAGGCATGTGTGATGCGCAGCTTTGGAAATTAAAGAGGTGGGAAGCTGAGTTTGGTATTGGTCCTTCTTTTTTCTTTCCGGATGTCGGAGGGTTTTCAATAGGAAAGAATCTGGCAGGGCTTAAAGATATGGGTTACAGACAAACCAGGTTTGACATAAACGGCAGTTTGCGATACAGGTTGTCGAGAACCGCAAATTTACGCCTTAGCATGACCTATGCTATGTTGCATGCTTCTGATAAGAGAGGTTCAAATGAGAACAGGAATTACGAATCAACCACAAACCTTTTTGAACCGGCTCTCGTGGGAGAATATTACTTTATTAAAAACAAATATGAGAGCAGTTATCTGTTCATTAAAGGGAAAGGGATACAAGCCCTGCTGAGATCACTTGACTTCTATGTTTTCGGAGGCGCCGGTGGTGCTTGGTACAGCGTAAAGGTCAATGAAGCCCTTAGTGCGAGGAATATGCCAACCAGCGGCCTTGCCCCGGTTATTCCGGCAGGCCTGGGCGCGACGCTTATTTATACTCCCAACCTGAACTTTGGCCTTGAACTGGGCGGCAGATATGTTTTCTCAGATTACATTGACGGATATCACTCGCAATTTTCCAAGGCGAATGACGTTTACTACCTGATGAATGTGAATATTACCTATAAGTTGAAGTCTGGTGCCCGCGGATTGCCTACTTTGAGATGATTATGCACCCCATTGTGTCAGCTTTTTTAAACAGGATATTTCTGCTTTTTCTGTTTTTATTGTTTCCCCTTTCATTGTCTGGTCAACGAAATGCTGATTTCGGGCTATTCGGGGGAACCTCATCCTATATTGGCGATATCAATGAGACCCGGCTTTTTTATGCCCCCCTGCCGGCGGGAGGTCTTTTTTACCGATATAATTTCAACCCGAGGCAGGCCCTGAGGACAAATATTTTCATCGGGGGAATACGCGGAAAGGACAGTGATTTCAGCAACAATTTCCAGCGGGGGAGGGATGCCTCATTCTCGGGCATGGTTGGTGAATGGGCCCTGCAGTATGAATTTAATTTTTTCCCTTATTCCACGCAGGGTAAGAGGTGGAATTACACTCCATACCTGGCCGCAGGCGCAGGAATTTCTTTTATCAATACATCTGCTAAAAATCCGAATAGCAGTGTGATTACTTATGTTCCCGTCATCCCGTTTTCAATCGGTTTTAAGATCAACGTATATAAAAACCTGGGTTTGGAGGCCGAATATGGTTTTCGTAAAAGTTTTTATGATAACTTTGACGGCCAAAAAGATTTAACTGACCCATCACATCATGCATTGCTGCATAATAATGACTGGTACACATTTGCCGGCATATCGGTTACCTGGAAGATATACAATAAGTTAGCCGGTTGTCCTGCTTACAGTGATGTTGATGAGCCAAGAAGAAAACGCTAGGTATGTCGTTGAAAGAACAAATTAATCCTGAAAAACTTCCTTCCCATATTGCTATAATTATGGATGGTAACGGTCGATGGGCAAAGCAAAAGGGAATGGACAGGATATTCGGACACAGGCAGGGGGTGAGTGCTGTAAGGGGAGTGATAGAAGCTGCGGCAGAACTCGGAATAAAATACCTGACTCTTTACGCTTTTTCAACGGAAAACTGGGGGAGACCTGATGATGAAGTCACCGCACTTATGGGAATTATGGTGCAATCGCTGAATGATGAAACAGGCACGCTGATAAAGAATAATATAAAGCTGACTGCGATTGGTGATGTTGACCGGCTTGCGGGCGATGTAAGAAACAGGTTCCTGGAAACTATCAGGCTGACTTCTGCATCTACTGGATTGACCCTGGTTGTAGCAATGAGCTATAGTTCGAGATGGGAAATTACAGAAGCGGCCAGAAAACTTTCAGCCGATATTTGCAGCGGCAGGATAAGTGCCGGTTCAGTTGGCCCGGATGAATTTGGGAAATATTTAGCCACATCCGAAATTCCGGATCCGGAGCTCCTGATAAGAACCAGCGGCGAGTTAAGGATCAGTAATTTCCTGCTCTGGCAGATTGCTTATACGGAATTGTATTTTACAGATATACTTTGGCCTGATTTTAGCAAGGAGGATTTTTACAGGGCGATAATTGATTTCCAGAAAAGAGAAAGAAGATTTGGCAAGACAAGTGAACAGGTAACGGAAAATTGACGCTATGATGATGTTTATAAGGAGGAGGGTACTTTTCCTGTCTATATTATTGATCCTGGTTTTTCAGGTTGGTTTTTCACAGGAAAAATCAGAATTTGCCGATTATTCAACGGTTGAAGAATACATCATCGGGGGCGTATCAGTTTCGGGGGTCAGGTTTCTTGATGCCAATGCACTCATAGGACTATCGGGATTAAGAATAGGTCAGGAGGTAAGTGTGCCGGGTGATGAACTCACAAGTGCAGTCAGAAAATTATGGGACCAGGGACTTTTTTCCGATGTAAGGATCACAATACTCAGGCAGGTAGCTGATACGGTTTATCTCGATATATCCCTTCAGGAAAGACCGAGGATCTCATCCATAAGATATAATGGACTGAAAAACTCGGAGGCCCAGGATATTACAGGAAAGATAAACCTTCCGGTTGGTTCACAGCTTACCTCTTACCTAATAAATAAGTCGGAAAAGATCATAAAGGATCATTTTATTGAAAAGGGATTTCTGAATGTTTCAGTTGAGTTCATTCAGAAGGATGACCATTCCCAGCCAAACCACATAATGCTTACCATTGACGTTGACAAAAAGGAGAAAGTAAAAATAGCGGAGATCAGTTTCGAAGGCAATGACAAATTCCCTGACAAGCTGCTGAGGCGGAAGATGAAAAACACCAAGAAGAAGAACCTGAATTTTTTCAAGGCCTCGAAATATATTGATGAAAAATATCTCGAAGACAAGGAGAGTCTTTACAAATTCTATAATGATCATGGGTACAAGGACTTCAGAATCCTGAAGGATTCCCTTTATCCTGTGTCGGATGTCAGGGTTGCACTTATGATCAGGGTTAATGAAGGGCGTCAGTATTTTCTCAGGAATGTTGACTGGGTGGGTAACAGTGTTTATAAAAAGGAAGATCTTGCAAGAAGATTCAATATTGAAAAGGGATCGGTCTACAACCAGTCACATATCGAGGACAGGCTCAATGGGCTTAGCGGTGCACAGGATGCCGTCAGTAATTTATATCAGGATTATGGTTACCTGTTTTCGAGGCTCACCCCTGTGGAAGCAAAAATCGAAAATGATTCGGTTGACCTGGAGATAAGGATATTCGAAGGCGACCAGGCTTACCTGAATAACATAATCATATCCGGCAATACAAGAACCAATGAACATGTTGCCCGAAGGGAGCTTTACACCCTTCCCGGTGATCTGTTCAGCAAGGACAAGATCATAAGGTCGATCCGGCAGCTCGGCGTTCTGGGGCATTTCGATGCTGAAAAGATCAGTCCGACACCTTTGCCAGATCCCGCCAACGGTACGGTCGATCTGCTTTACAAGCTTGAAGAGAAGGCTAACGATCAGTTTGAAATTTCAGGGGGATGGGGTGCCCGAATGCTGATAGGAACAGTCGGGGTGAGGTTCAATAACTTCGCGATGAGGAATTTTTTCAAGCTGAAGGAGTGGAGGCCCTATCCTTCAGGCGACGGACAGTCGCTTAACATAAGGGCCCAGTCGAACGGCCGTTACTACCAGTCGTACAATCTGTCGTTCATGGAGCCATGGCTCGGCGGTAAAAAACCAAATTCCTTTTCAGCCTCTGTTTACAGATCGATTATGACCAACGGCCTGAAGAAAAGCAACGAGAGATACGGATCGATGATAATTGACGGGGCTTCAATTGGTCTGGGCAAAAGGCTTGCCTGGCCCGACGATTATTTCTCCCTTTACGGTGAATTGAGCTATCAGAGGTACAAACTCCATGAATATACCTTTTACAGGTTTCTGTTCGCTGACGGAACATCAAACCTGTTCAGCTTTACCACCAGGCTCACAAGGTTTTCAACAAGTCCCAACCTGATCTATCCCAGGAGCGGCTCAACCTTCACCCTTTCACTTCAGCTTACTCCCCCGTATTCACTGATCAGCGGTACAAACATGGTCGGAGTCAGTGACAGGGTTAAATACAACTGGATTGAATTCCATAAATGGCTCTTTAAAGCCGACTATTTCTATCCAATTTCTGCAGACGACAAACTGGTGCTAAATGCCAAATTTGCATTTGGCTACCTCGGGCATTACAACAACGCCATCGGACCGAGTCCGTTTGAGAATTTCTACCTCGGGGGAAGCGGAATGAGCGGCTACAGCCTTTATGGCCGTGAGATTATAGCACTGAGGGGATACACCGACGGATCTTTGACCCCCACCGACAGGAAATCAGGTTCACCGGCGGGAAATGTCTATTCAAAGCTGACTTTTGAACTTCGATATCCTGTTTCCCTCAATCAGCAGGCCACAATATATGTGCTTACTTTCCTTGAGGCAGGAAGGGCCTGGTACAAGATTAACGAATACAATCCATTCAAAATGAATCGTTCTGCCGGTATTGGTCTCAGGGCCAACCTCCCGATGTTCGGCCTCCTGGGTATTGACTGGGGTTATGGATTTGACAAGGTACCTGATCCTGTAACCTATCCTAACGCGAATAAGGGCCAGTTCCATTTTGTATTGGGCCAGCAGTTTTAATGTAAAAAAATCATTGATATGAAATCCACATGATACAAAATCACAAACAAGCATGAAAATAAAATTCATGTGGGTTCCATTTGAATCACTTAATCTTCAGTAGTATATTAATTTATTTTCACATGAAAAGATCAGTTTTAATAATAAGCTTGGTTTTCCTGACTGCTGCATTTGCCGCAGCCCAGAAATATGCCTTTGTCGATTCTGAATATATCAGGAAGAACATACCTGCCTTTAACCGGGCACAGGAACAGCTTGAGAGTCTCTCAAAGCAATGGGAGAAAGAGGTTGCCGACGGTTATGCAGTTGTTGAACAGATGTATAAATCTTACCAGAATGATGTTGTGCTTCTTTCGCAGGAGATGAAGACCAAAAGGGAAGAAGCCATCATAGCAAGGGAAAATGAGGTAAAAGCTCTTCAGAACAAATATTTCGGGATGGAAGGAGAATTGTTTAAGAAGCGTGAAGAACTCGTTAAGCCGATTCAGGATGACATTCTGAAGGCTATTAAGACAATTGCCGCAGAAGGCAGTTATGCGGCAATTTTTGACACGGCATCAGGGGGAAATATTCTTTTTGCCAATCCGAAGTTTGATATCAGCGACCAGGTTCTTGAAAAGTTAGGTTATAAGAATTAATTAATTATTTTTAGGCGGAAAATTTAAAGCGATTACAATCATGAGAAGAATTTTGATTATCAGTGTTGTAATTATGATTTCAGGGCTGATCGGAAATCAGATTATGGCGCAGAATATTAAGTTTGGACACATAAACAGGAATGAACTCATCCAGCTGATGCCGGAATTTGACAGTGCAAGATCCCAGCTCGAGAAACTCAATACGGAGCTTACAAACCAGCTTGAATTACTGCAGGTTGAATATAACAATAAGGCGGAAGCCTATATTAAGGAAAGCAAGAATCTCTCGGATCTGGTACGTCAGACAAAAGAGCAGGAATTGCAGGATTTCCAGAACAGGATGCAGGTCTTTCAGCAGAATGCATCAAACCAGTTGCAGGAAAAACAGGTCGCATTGTTCACACCCATAACGGAAAAGGCCGACAAAGCCATCAAGGCTGTCGGCAAAGAGAGTAGTTTTTTCTATATCTTCGACCTGTCCGGCGGACATGTGGCATATTTTGACGAAACAAAAAGCGTCGATGTTTTGCCGCTTGTAAAGTCCAAACTTGGACTGAAATAGAATATTAGCAAATAAACTCCGGAGGCTGTATCAGAAATAAGGTATTTTTCGGTACAGCCTCATGTTTTAAAATATTTTCAGGTGAAAGAACATCCTATCGGGATTTTTGATTCGGGAGTCGGAGGGCTGACAGTAGCCAATGCAATCAAGCAGGCGTTACCGGGGGAAAGCCTTGTCTATTTCGGAGACACTGCCCACCTTCCATACGGTGATAAATCAGCGGAGGCTATCCGTTACTACTCCGGCAGGATAACGGAGTTCCTGCTCAGTCATAATTCCAAGGTGGTTCTCGTTGCATGCAATTCAGCTTCAGCATCTGCATTTGATTCGCTGAAGATCCGGTTTCAGGACAGAACGATCCTTATAGATGTTATTGATCCTGTTGTAGATTATCTTGGCAGGCGCAATTTCAGGAAAGTCGGGATAATCGGAACCAAGCGGACAATTACCTCCGGCACCTATGAACAGAAGCTGAGGGATAAGGCGCCTGCGACAGAGGTGGTTTCAATGGCTACACCTCTGCTGGTGCCCATGATTGAGGAAGGATTTATTTTTGATGATATAAGTAACGCCATTATACGGACTTATCTTTCAAATAATTCATTATCAGAAATCGAAGCATTGGTGCTGGGTTGTACACACTATCCGATAATAAAAAACCAGATCAGCAGGTTTTTCAATTTTAACGTTGAAGTTGTCGACTCGGGAAGAAATGTGTCGCAAATCCTTCGTGAGATACTGGAGAAAAATAATCTTGTGAATGATTCCGGCAAAGTTCATGATCAGTTTTTTATTTCCGATTATACCCCGTATTTTGAAAAAATTGCCAGAATGTTTTTTGATGGAGAAATTAATCTTCAAAAAGCTGACATCTGGAGCTGAATTCCATCTCTGTTGCCTCCCTTCCTGACATTATGGTTTCCCGGATCCCGGAAATGCCGGATTTTGGCAAATCCGGTGAGAAACTCTGTGAAATAGTATGATCAATATCATTTGATGTCAGCAATAATTATTTGATATTTTGGTCTTTGAAGATTTATTTTGCATAGAGGAAACAGTTGGTATATAAACAGGATTTAATTCTTAATATACAACGACGATGGGGAAAAAACCACAGATAATAGAGAGGGAAGAGGTTGTTATCCGGTTTTCGGGTGATTCAGGCGACGGAATGCAGCTTACCGGAACGCTTTTTTCCGATACCGCCGCACTGTTTGGCAATGACCTTTCAACTTTTCCCGATTACCCGGCGGAGATAAGAGCACCTCAGGGTACCGTGGGCGGAGTATCGGGGTTCCAGGTTCATGTAGGACATAAGGAGGTGAATACGCCCGGGGATCTGGCCGATGTTCTTGTAGCAATGAATCCTGCTGCAATCAAAGCCAATGCAGGGTGGATCAAGCCGGGAGGTACAATAATTTATGATGAAAATAATTTCACAGAGAAAAACATTGAAAAGGCCGGATATGAAAAAGATCCGATAAAAGAGGAAAAGCTCGATAACTGCATTATTATTCCCGCTCCTGTAACATCAATGGTAAGGGAAGCCCTGAAAGATCTTAATCTTGAACCCAAAGCCGTGCTAAGGACAAAAAATATGTTTGCCCTGGGCATGGTTTACTGGCTTTTCAACCGTAAGTTCAAATATACCGATGAATATTTCGAGAAGAAATTCAAAAACAAACCTGACATAGTTAAAGCCAACAAGATTGCCTTGCGGGCGGGTTATTATTACGCCGAAACCATTGAGGCATTGAGTCCTAAATACAAGATACTTCCGGCAAAGCTTCCCAAAGGCGTTTATCGTAATATCAGCGGTAACACTGCCATTGCTTGGGGATTCCTGGCGGCTGCAGAAAAGGCCGGCCTGAAGCTTTTTATAGGTTCCTATCCCATTACTCCTGCAACAGGAATACTTGAGGAACTGGCTCTCAGGAAAGATCTGGGCGTTATCAGCTTCCAGGCAGAAGATGAAATTGCCGGTATCTGTTCAGCACTTGGTGCCAGTTTTACCGGACGGCTGGCGGTCACTTCCACTTCCGGACCCGGACTTTCGCTTAAATCGGAGGCCATAGGTCTTGCGGTAATGGCAGAACTCCCCATCGTGATAGTTGATGTACAAAGAGGAGGGCCATCAACCGGACTTCCTACAAAAACAGAACAGGCAGATCTTCTGCAGGCGCTTTACGGTCGTAACGGGGAGAGCCCCGTGGTTGTACTGGCTGCAAGCACACCTGCCGACTGCTTTCATTTCGCGTTTGAAGCCGCCAGGATCGCCCTCGAACATATGACTCCCGTAATTCTTCTCACTGACGGCTACCTGGCCAACGGCACCGAGCCATGGCGAATACCGGAAATGGATGAATTGCCGGTGATCAATCCTCCATTCGCAACTCCGGGTGACACTCCCTTTCTGCCATATAAACGCGACGAGCAGAAACTGGTGCGTTCATGGGCACTCCCCGGAACCCCGGGCCTGGAGCACAGAATTGGAGGACTGGAAAAGACAATAAAGGGAACGGTCTCCTATACCCCCGACAACCATGAACTGATGGTTAAAACAAGAGCAGAAAAAATTATGAGGGTTTCCGGCAGTATCCCCGACCTTAAGGTGCAGGGCGATGAGTCGGGCGATCTGCTTGTTGTGGGATGGGGCGGGAAGTATGGCTACATTATTACAGCAGTGCGGGAACTACAGATGGAAGGCTATAAGGTTAGCATGGTTAATTTCAACTATATCAATCCCCTGCCCGGAAATGTCAGGGATCTGTTCAGCAGATTTAAGAAAATCCTCGTGTGCGAGCTGAATCTTGGACAATTTGCCGGCTATCTGCGGATGAAACACCAGGAATTCGAATATCAGCAGATAAATAAAGTTCAGGGTCAGCCCTTTACAATAAATGAGATCAAGCAGAAATGTTATGAAATACTGAAGGAGGAATAATATGGCAGAAGAAAATAAATTAAAATATTCTCCGAAGGATTTTAAGAGCGACCAGGAGGTCAGATGGTGTCCGGGATGCGGGAATCATGCAGTGCTTTCTGCTGTTCAGAGAGCCCTTGCAGAACTTGATATCCCGAAGGAAAATTATGTTTTTGTTTCAGGTATCGGATGCTCTTCACGTTTCCCTTATTATATGGATACCTATGGGTTCCATGGCATTCACGGACGTGCTTCAACAATAGCCACGGGAGTGAAAACTGCAAACCCCGGGCTTTCGGTATGGCAGATCACAGGCGATGGCGACGCCCTGGCGATCGGGGGAAATCATTTCATCCATGCTGTCAGGAGGAATGTTGATATAAATATAATACTCTTCAACAATGAGATATATGGGCTTACAAAAGGACAGTATTCACCAACCTCAGAAAAGGGCTTGGTTACCAGAACATCACCTTACGGAACCGTTGAGGAACCTTTTTCAGTGGGAGAGCTGGTAATTGGCGCAAAAGGAAAATACTTTGCCCGTACAATCGATGCCAATGTAACATTGTCAACGCAGATATACAAGGATGCTGCCAGGTACAAAGGCACTTCAGTGATTGAAGTATTACAGAATTGTGTAATATTTAACGACGGGGTGCATGAAAATATTTCCGGCAGGGAAGTCAGGGATGACAGAACGCTGACCCTCAGGCATGGAGAACCGATGATATTCGGAAAAAACAACGACAAAGGTCTTGTTCTTGACGGTTTGAAACTCAAAGTGGTAAACCTGGGAGACGGATACCGCGAAAAGGATCTGCTCATTCATGATGCATATGAAACCAATCCGGGAATACATTATATGATTGCCAGCATGAGATATCCGGAATATCCGGTAGCGCTGGGGGTGATTCGTGCAGCAGCTGGCCAGACCTATGAAATGGCTGTTGAGGAACAGATTCGCTCCGTTGGAAAAAACTCGGAAATCAAATGTGTGGCTGATCTTCTGAAAAGCGGTTCAACCTGGAAAGTCGGCTGAAAACAATTAGGCCCGGAGCTCACCTGCCATAATGATCTTGTTAAACTTACCGGAATTCTTTCTGAAACCGGTAAGATGGCGTGATACTGCAATTGCCGGAATACGGAATCAACAAAACATTGATCAACATTAATTCATTACATGACATATATCAATATAATCATTGATATACATCATATATGTTACATTGATCGTTGTTTCAGCAATTTTTTCCGGTTTTTTCTCTTAAGATTCCTTCCATACACCCTGCTCTCATGGGCATTACCTGTATATGCCGGAATGGAGATGATACGGGTGGCGATGAAATTGAAGAATCACTTACCGTGAAGCCTTTATTTTACTAATTTTAAATTCTGATCAACTGGCATATAGTGTATCCAATGGATTCCAAGCGTCACATAACACCTGAATACAGCAAGTTGCTTCACGATCAACAGGAGAGGGTCAAAGAGCTGGGTTCCATAAACCAGACTACACGTATCCTCAAGGAAAACCGGCCCGTAGAAGAGACGCTGCGGCAGATTGCATTGCTTTTGCCTTCAGCCTGGCAGTATTCCGGATATACAACTGCAAGAATAACCTTTATGCATCTGCAGTATGAATCGGTCGATTTCCGGGAGACCAGGTGGAGAATGGCGCAGGAGTTTGAAACCATCGATGGTGAAAAAGGCTTGATTGAAATCTTTTATACCATGGAGTTCAGGGAAGAATACGAAGGACCTTTCCTGAAAGAGGAACGGGATCTGATCATCAATATTTCAAGTCTGATTGCGGGATACCTGAACAGCCGTAAAGCCAGCGATTACATTGGGGTCACCGGTCCGACGGACGGGAAAGAAGATGATTTGGTACATGTACCAAGTAAAAAGCTGCTGCAGAGATTTCTCGACATGCATAATGCAGAACGGGATGTTTTCCATGATCTTCAGCTTTTCAAGGTTAAAGAAATTCTGCTGCTTGCAAACCTTTATGACGCATATTCTATTGAAGGGGAAGGTCGTTTTGCAGACCATATACTGGGTGAGTACCATCAATTGAGCCTTACCTCCATTCCCAGGATCACCGGTGTTTCGGGCGAGGAGGAAGCTTTCGACAGGCTGAGGACCAGGCATTATGATATGATCATTATAATGATTGGTGTGGACAGGGAGAGCCCTATGGAGCTCTGCAGAAAGATCAGGGACAAATATCCGTATATTCCTACTTTCCTGCTCCTGAACAATCCGGCCGACATGGAGTATATTGAAAGGCAGAAGGAATCAGGAATTCCTTTCGACAACTATTTTGTATGGACAGGTGACTCAAAGGTGTTTTTTGCAATGGTTTCCTTGCTCGAGGACAGGGTAAACGTTGAAAATGACACCCGGAAGGGTCTTACCGGGGTTATTCTGCTTGTCGAAGACTCCGCTGATTATTATTCCAGTTATCTGCCCATGCTCTACAACCTGGTGATGGATCAGACCCGGAGTCTTATCGAGGATGTGTCGGCTGATGAGCTGTATAAAGTGTTTAAACTCCGGACGCGTCCGAAAATACTGCTTGCCCCGGACTGGGAAAGCGCAATAAACATCTTTTCCAGGTACAGGAATAATTTGCTTTGTGTGATTTCCGACATACGGTTTCCGCGAAATGGAGTCATGGACGACAAAGCCGGCTTTGAACTCATACGGTATATCAAGGAAGAGCTTCCGAGCCTGCCTGCTGTACTGCAGTCGTCAGATCCGGAGAATGTGAGGTATGCTTTTACCCTGAAATCCAATTTCATTAACAAGAATTCTCCGGGTCTTCTTGAAGATCTGAAATCGTTTATCAATCATTATCTGGGCTTTGGACACTTTGTTTACAGGGATAATCAGGGGCGGCAGATAGCTGTTGCAAAGACGATGAAGGAATTTGAATCTTTTCTTGAAACGGTTCCGGAGGATTCACTCGCCTACCATGCTCACAGGAATCATTTCTCCCTTTGGCTTATGGCAAGGGGTGAGGTAAAGATTGCAAAACTGATTTATCCCATGAAGGTGTCAGATTTCGGAAGTCTTCGTGAGATGAGGGAGTTTCTTATCGGCATTATCAGAAAGCGGAGGCAGGAGATGAACAAGGGGCGGGTTATCAGTTTTGAAGCCGCTGCAATGATCGATGAAACGAATGTGATAAGCCTGTCTACGGGTTCGCTGGGAGGAAAGGGCAGAGGTCTGGCTTTCATAAACTCACTGATTTACAGTTTCGGGCTTGGAAAACTCATTCCGGGGATCAACATCAGGACACCAATAACGGCTATTGCACGTACCGATGAATTTGACCTTTTCATGGAGAGAAATCATCTGTGGAATTTTGTTAAGGGAGAGAAGGATTTTATGGCTATTCAGAGAACTTTTCTTGCAGGCAGTCTGAGTTACACCCTTGAAAAGAAGCTGCGTGCCATACTGGGATATTTTACCAGGCCCCTGGCGGTCAGATCATCGAGCCTGTTTGAAGATTCAATGAGTCAGCCCTTTTCAGGGATCTTCGGTACTTATCTTCTTCCCAATAACAATCCTGATCCTGATATAAGGCTTCGCCAGCTTTCAGATGCAATAAAGCTTGTATATGCATCCATTTATTCGGAAGAGGCGAGGGCATACTTTGATGCCGTCAGGTATAAGATGGAAGTGGAGAGGATGGCAGTTGTGATACAGGAAGTTGTAGGCAATCAATATGAGGATGTTTTTTATCCGCACATAAGCGGATCGGCCCAGTCTTTCAATTTTTATCCCATTGCCCATATGAAGCCCGGGGACGGTCTTGCCGTTGCGGCAGTTGGACTGGGTCAGTATGTTATGGACGGCGAGCTGTCTTACAGGTTCTCTCCGGCTTATCCGTCACTCGAAATAATCTCTCAGAAGGATCTTTATAAGAATTCACAGGTCTGGTTTTATGCCGTTGATCTTGCCAAGCAGGATCTGAATCTGCTTGAAGGGGAAAAGGCGGGATTGCGGAGGCTTGAAATTTCCAGTGCTGAAAGGCATGGAACCATCAGCCATTCCGCATCGGTGTTGAATCCTGACAATGATATGATAACTCCCGGGCTTGATTCATCAGGACCGAGGGTGATCAATTTTGCTGATATCCTGAAATATGATTACATTCCGCTGGCATCCACCCTCAGGACTGTTCTGGATGTGGTGGCCGAGGCGTGCGGGACACCGGTTGAGATTGAATTTGCAGTCGATCTTAACAAAGACGGATCAGGAAATGCTTCATTCTATCTGCTTCAGCTGAAGCCGCTGCTCGGGACCGGTGCCGGATACAATATAGCGGCTGACAGCATTGATGAAAATAAAGTTGTTCTCCTGACAAGGCAAAGCATGGGGAACGGGATGATCAGCGATATCACTGATATTATTTATATTGAACCGGAGAGATTCGATAATAAAAAGACAGTACAGATGGCCGGTGAGATTGCAGTGCTTAATGAAATGATGGTAAGGGAAGACCGGAAATATGTTCTGATCGGCCCCGGCAGATGGGGTTCACGGGACAGGTTTCTTGGGATCCCCGTTGTGTGGGCGCAGATATCAAATGCCAGGGTCATAGTCGAGCTTTCACTTCCTGATTTTCATACCGATGCTTCACTGGGCTCTCATTTTTTTCATAATGTAATATCAATGAATGTTGGATATTTTTCGCTGCATCATGAATCAGACGGCCATATCATTGACTGGAACAGGCTCAGAAGCCAGGTGGTGATCTGGAAGGGAGAGTTTTTCAGCCATGTAAGATTCAGGGAGCCCCTGCTGATAAGGATGGACGGCAAGAAAGGTATGGCAGTGATTTCCGTTAATCAGTAAACCAACAGGAATATGGACAAAATAGAGGGAATTCAAGATCTTCAGAGATTTGAATTTACGCATACTTCATTTGATCTTCTCATGCAGAGACGGATACACAGGGTCCTGATAATCTGCAGCAACTATGACAATTATATGCTTGAAGAGGATGGCAGGATTGACGAGAGGGTTTTCAACGAATATCTGTCGCTGAATCTTAAATATCCGCCTTCATTTGTACAGACAGACAATCCCGAGGATGCTTTCAGGATCCTTGAAACGAACAAGATCGACCTGGTTATATCGATGTTGTCGCTGAGGGGCATGGATGTTTTTGCCATGGCCAGGGAAGTGAAGAAGAGATATGCCAATATTCCGATAGTCGTTCTGACTTATTTTTCGAGGGAAGTATCCCTGCGACTTGAAGGAGAAGATCTGAGTGCCATTGACTATGTATTTTGCTGGCTGGGCGATTCTTCGCTGATCCTGGCAATCATCAAGCTTCTGGAAGACAAAATGAATGCGGAATTCGACATTGAAAATATAGGTGTCCAGGCTATAATTCTCGTGGAAAATTCAATCCGCTATATTTCCTTTTTTCTGCCCAATCTTTACAGGATGGTGCTTCAGCAGTCGCGCGATTTCCAGAAGGAGGCTCTTAATGAGCATCAGAGAATGCTTAAAATGAGGGGGAGGCCAAAAATCCTGTTTGCCAGTAATTTTAATGATGCCCTGGCATTGTATAAAAAATACCAGCACAATGTACTGGGTATTATTTCTGATATAAGCTACAAGCGCGACGGTATGATTGATGAAAATGCCGGGGTCGAATTGTGTAAAATAGTGAAAGCGGATAACGACCAGGTGCCTTTTCTGCTCCAGTCGTCGAGTATGGTACATAAAACGATTGCAGAGGAACTCGGCGCCGGTTACATAAACAAGAGCTCCAAGTCACTTTCGATGGAGCTCAGGAATTTTTTCATCCAGAATCTGGCTTTCGGACCGTTTGTATTCAGGAACCCGGAGACCATGGAGCCTATTGCAATCGCTTCCGATCTGCACAGCCTTCAGCAGAAATTGCTTACGATACCCGACAAAAGCCTGATTTTTCACGCAACCCGGAACCATTTTTCCAAATGGCTCAATGCCAGGGCCCTGTTTCCCATTGCACAGATGTTCAAATATATCAATACCGGTGATTTTGAAACAACTGATGAGATGAGAAAGTTTCTTTATGTCGCCATCTCAAGCTTCAGGGTGGGAAGGGGTAGAGGGATAATAGCTAAATTTGACAAGACCAGTTACGATGAATACCAGTTTTTTTCCAGGATCGGTGATGCTTCAATCGGGGGCAAAGCAAGGGGACTAGCATTTATAAACAGGATTATCAGGAACAACAAGCTTTACAACAAGTTCCCAGACGTACACATAACCATTCCCAGGACTGTGGTCCTCAGTACTGACATCTTTGATGAATTCATGGATCACAATAATCTTTATCCTGTTGCCCTATCAGATCTGCCGGATGAAGAAATCCTGAACAGGTTCGTGAGCGCCGAGTTACCGGGCCGGGTTTATCACGATTTCCTGGCGTTTCTGGAAGTCTCAAAGAACGTTCCGATGGCGGTAAGATCGTCGAGCAGGCTTGAAGATTCACGATATCAGCCTTTTGCAGGAATATATTCAACCTATATGGTCCCGCGGCACCCCAATGACCAGGTAATGGTACAGATGATTTCAAATGCAATTAAGGAAGTTTATGCGTCGGTGTATTTTAAGGGAAGCAAAGCCTATATGGCTGCAACTGCAAATGTTATTGATGAAGAGAAAATGGGGATAATTCTCCAGGAAGTGTGCGGAAACAAGCACGGGGATTTATTTTATCCCACGCTTTCAGGAGTTGCACAGTCAATCAATTACTATCCGATTGGATCGGAAAAGGCGGAGGACGGAATTGCAAAAATTGCGTTCGGGCTTGGCAGGCTCATTGTTGAAGGGGGGCTTGCCCTGAGGTTCTCACCAAAACATCCCGGCAAAATACTTCAGCTTTCATCAGTTGACACAGCTTTAAGGGATACCCAAAAAGAGTTCAGGGCGCTCGATCTCAGGATAGAGAGCTTTGTGCCTTCAACTGACGATGGAATGAATATCCTCACAATCAGCATAAATGATGCAAATAATGCAGGAGCAATGAAATATGCGGCCTCAACCTGGGATCGTAACAACAACATGCTCAGGGATGGATACAACGCTTCCGGCCGGCAGATAATTACTTTTGCCAATGTATTGCAGCACAAGATCTTTCCTCTTGCTGAAATATTGAGTACACTACTTGAGATCGGGCAGAATGAGATGAACAGCCCGATAGAGATTGAATTTGCCGCAAATCTTGAAACACCGTCCGGAACGCCTAAAATCCTGAATTTCCTTCAAATCCGGCCCATCGTCAATTCAGATGAGCCTTTAAAAATAAATATTGAAAGTATTCAGCCTGAAAAAACGATTCTGCTTTCCGAAGCGGCGCTTGGCAACGGCTTGTTCAAGGGGATCCGCGACATTGTCTACGTAAGGCCAGAATCGTTCAATCCATCGAAGAACAGGGATCTTGCAGGCGAAATTGAACGATTCAATAATATATTTATAAATAAGGGTGAAGGCTATGTGCTGATTGGTCCCGGACGCTGGGGTTCGTCAGATCCCTGGCTGGGTATACCGGTAAGGTGGCCGCAGATCTCCGCAGCCAGAGTAATAGTTGAATCAGGCTTGAAAAACTACAGGATCGACCCAAGCCAGGGGACCCACTTTTTTCAGAACCTCACTTCCTTCAGGGTCGGATATTTTTCGGTAAATCCTTACATCGGGGAAGGTTACTATGATGTGGCATTCCTGAACAGTTTGCAGGCGGAATATGAGGATGAATTTATCAGGCATGTGAGATTTGACAGACCATTGGAAATAATGATTGACGGTCGGAGTCACAACGGATTGATAATGAAGCCTTCATGAACAGATTGGTATCCGGCGCAGGTATGTGACAAGATCAGATCCCTGCCGGAAAGGAAATTTCGGGATTAAATGTATCCGGATCAATTGTTTTCCTGTGCAATTTCCAAAGGCTACAGAATGATGCTGTCGGTCACCGTATCCCTGCTGATCTTTTTTATTAGCCCCTGAAGAACGTTTCCAGGTCCGACTTCGGTAAATGAAGTTGCCCCGCCGGCTATCATATTATTGATACATTGAGTCCATTTTACAGGTGAGGTGAGCTGTAATACGAGGTTTGTCTTTATTTCCTCCGGATCAGTTGAAGGATTTGCCGTTACGTTCTGATAAACCGGGCAGACAGGTTGTGTGAATCTTGTTTTCCTTATGGTTTCTTCAAGTTCCAGGCGGGCTGGCTCCATGAACGGGGAATGAAATGCGCCTCCAACTGCCAGTTTCAATACCCTTTTTGCTCCTCTTTCCCTGAGCAGTTCGATTGCCTTGTCAATGCCTTCATTTGAACCTGAGATCACTATCTGTCCCGGGCTGTTATAATTGGCGGGAACTACTTCTTCACCAGCCTGGCTGCAAACCTCCTCGACAACTGCATCATCGAGTCCGATAACAGCTGCCATTGTCGACGGTGTCAATTCACAGGCTTTCTGCATTGCTGCTGCCCTGCCTGAAACCAGCAAAAGGCCGTCTTCGAACGAGAGTGTCTTGTTTGCAACAAGTGCAGAAAACTCCCCCAGTGAATGACCTGCAACCATTCCGGGTCTGAAGGAATCGCCGCTAATCAAAGCCAGGATGACGGAATGGAGGAAAATGGCAGGCTGGGTCACCTTTGTCTGTTTAAGGTCCTCATCCGTACCATTGAACATGATATCAGTTATTTTGAATCCAAGGATTGAATTGGCTTTTTCAAAAAGAGCACGTGCGTGAGATGATTCTTCGTATAGATTTTTAGCCATTCCCGGATACTGGGCCCCCTGGCCCGGAAAAACATATGCTTTCATACAGTAATATTATTGCAGCAGAACCAGGTGATTAAGATAATTAATGAACAATTCAGACAGGTGTCAGGGAAACCGTAAAATGTTAATGATAACATGAACCTATGAGATGGACGAATTCCTCCCTGGTGTTAAGGTTATCAAGGAAAATTCCTGTAAATGCCGATGTGGTCGTCACTGAATTCTGTTTTTGAACACCCCTGATTTGCATGCACATATGTTGTGCTTCAATCACTACTGCCACTCCCATTGGGTTGAGGCAGTCCTGGAGGCAATCCCTGATCTGGGTGGTGAGCCGCTCCTGTACCTGCAGCCTCCGGCTGAAGGCTTCAACCACTCTTGCTATCTTGCTGAGGCCTGTTATGTATCCATTGGGAATATAGGCAACATGGGCTTTCCCGAAAAATGGCAGCATGTGGTGCTCACACATTGAGTACAGATCAATATCCTTTACAATGACCATCTGGCGGTAGTCTTCCCTGAACTTGGCAGAATTGATTATTTCGCAGGGATTCTGATTGTATCCCATCATCAGGAAATTCAGTGCCTTTGCAACCCGTACCGGAGTTCCCCTGAGTCCTTCGCGGTCAGGATCCTCGCCAATAAGTCCTAAAACCCTGTAATAAATTTCGGATAATTCCTGTATATTTTCTGCATTCCATGTTTCAATCTTGTTGTAGCCATTGGTATTAAGGCCGTTTCCGTTATTCACTGATTCAATCTTATTCACCATAGTATTCAATTGAGTTGTTTTCGGTCTCACAGATTTTTATGCAATGTAGTATTGCTCCTTCCTTTTCAATTTCCGGTTTAAGCTCATTCCATATAGCGATGGCCAGGTTTTCAGTGGTGGCAATCTTGCCCTTCATGAATCCGACTTCAATATTGAGGTTTTTATGATCTACCTTCTCAACTATCTTTTCACGGATTATTCTTTTCAGGGTGTTGATATTGATGAAAAAGCCAAGTTTCTCTGAAGGTTCCCCTTTAACGGTTACATATAGGACGTAGTTATGCCCGTGCCAGTTGGAATTTGAGCACTTTCCGAAAACTTTCATGTTCTCCTCATCCGACCATTCTTCCCTGAACATCCTGTGTGCGGCACAGAATCGTTCCCTGCGTGTTATATATATCATCCGGGCTTGAAAATTAACATGCAATAATAACCAAATAAGTTGAACTTTTAAATTTGAATGCGATATATTTAGTGTTTAAATGAGTTCAATGCGATGTACATCAATATTTTATTTGTAACAGCAACCATGGCTGAAGCTGAAGTACTCAGGAAGATTGCGGTGAAAAATGAATCGGGGGAACGATTTTTATTGGGAAACTGCATTTTTGATCTTCTTGTCACAGGAGTAGGATGTGCTGCAACAGTATGGGCGATCAGCCGTTGGCTATTCCACAACCGCAGGCCTGACCTTGTGATTAATTCGGGTATTGCAGGAAGTTTCCGGGACGACATATACCTGGGGCAGGTGGTGCTGCCGGTTTCCGATTGTTTTGCTGATTTCGGCGTTGAGACCGGTACAGGATTCCTTACCCTGGCCGAAGCAGGGCTGGAAGATCCTGACGGGCCGCCGTTTTCGGGGGGCAGGCTTATTGCCGGCAACAGTTTTATTGATATGTCCGCACGGCGGTTAAGGACAGTTAATGCCATTAGTGTCAGCACGGCAACCGGCTCTACTGAGACGAGACAGAGACTTGTGGAAAAATATGATCCGGATATTGAAACAATGGAGGGAGCAGCCTTTTTTTATGCATGCCGGAGTGCGGATGTGCCGTTCATGGCATTCCGGTCAGTTTCCAACATGGTTGAACCAAGAGACAAAAGCCGTTGGAACATCCGGCTTGCGCTAGACAACCTGGCCACTGAACTTCAGCAATTTATTCTCAAAATAGAAAAAGATGAAACTGAAAATCGGATTTTCTCCATGCCCCAATGATACGTTCATGTTTGATGCTATGGTCCATCATAAGATTGATACTGAGGGACTTGAATTTGATTATATTCTGGCGGATATTGAGGAATTGAACAACAGGGCCTTCAAAGCAGTAACCGATGTTTCCAAAGTAAGCTCGCATGCCTTTGCGTATCTTGCTGATAACTATCGGATACTGGATTCGGGAAGCGCCCTTGGATTCGGGAACGGCCCTCTGCTTATAGCCAGGGATCATCTTAAACTGGATGAGATTGATGATCTCCTGATCGCAATCCCGGGCAGGTTTACAACTGCGAATCTCCTTCTGAGTATCGCGAGGCCCGGTGCAGTCAACAGGAAGGAATATCTTTTTTCCGATATTGCAGAGGCCCTGTTAAGGAAGGAGGCCGATGCCGGGGTGATCATTCATGAATCAAGATTTACTTACCAGAAAAGCGGACTGGTAAAGATCGCAGATCTGGGAGAATATTGGGAGAACCTTACCGGACTTCCCATACCTCTTGGTAATATAGTGATAAACAGAAGAATAAACATAAAACAGGCTTTGACTGTGAACAGGGTAATCAGGCGAAGCATCGAATTCGCATTGGAAAACCCCTCGTCCTCACATGATTTTGTATCGGAGAATGCAAAGGAAATGGATGGAGATGTTGTGCGGAACCATATAAAGCTGTATGTGAATGAATATTCAGTTTATCTCGGACAGACCGGGAGGAGAGCCCTGACGGAACTTTACAGGATTGCCGCTGATAAGGGACTTGTACGTGAGATGCCGGCTGATCTTTTTCTTGACTGACATAAATCCGTGGAAATTTTAAAATTGTGTAACTTTATATTGAATTTGCTTCACCGTATAATATCATAAATAATTAAAAACCTTTTAGTCATGTCATTTGAATTACCCCGACTTCCCTATGCGTACGACGCTTTTGCACCTTTGTTAACTGCTGAGACCTTTGAATACCATCATGGAAAGCATCATCAGGCTTATGTAAACAATCTTAACGGACTTATACCAGGAACCGAGTTTGAGAATGCCGATCTTGTGACAATGATTAAAAAAGCCGAGGGCGGGATTTTTAATAATGCCGCCCAGGTATGGAATCACACATTTTATTTCGAGTCGTTTTCAAAAAGCGGTGCCAGGCAGCCTTCGGGTACTTTTTCCGATGCACTGAAAGAAGGATTCGGATCACTTGAATCATTCAAAGAACAATTTACCCGGGCAGCTGCGACCCTTTTTGGGTCAGGGTGGGCCTGGCTTGTAGAAAGTGAGGACGGTTCGCTTCGGATCCTTCAGGAGTCAAATGCAGGCAATCCTCTCAGGCAGGGTCTCAAGCCCCTTTTAACCTGTGATGTATGGGAGCATGCATATTACATTGATTACAGGAACAGGCGTCCCGACTATTTAAAGGCATTCTGGGAAATAGTCGACTGGGATATCATATCGTCGAGATACCAATAGACAACGGATTGACGGCGGTCCTTAACTGCTTGTATCCGGATTCATTTAATCACTTCCGGCCGGGGTTAATGATGCAGCGGATCTGACTTCGGTATCATGCAGGTTTTCCGGGTAGAATTGTAAAACCAGTTATTTATGGATATCAGGGAATTAGTTCTTAGAACACGATCCTTCAGACGGTTCGATGAATCACATCATATTGATATTAAGTTACTTGAGAGCCTTGCAGATCTTGCAAGGCTCTCGGCTTCGGCGGCAAACAGGCAGCCGTTGAAATATTTGCTATGCAACAACAGGGAATGCTCCAATAAAATATTCCTCTGTCTTGCATGGGCAGGGTATCTTAAGGATTGGGGCGGTCCTCTTCCCGGGGAAAGACCTTCGGCTTACATAATAATACTGGGCGACAAGACAATTACCGAATCATTCAATGCCGATCCGGGGATTGCAGCGCAAAGTATGATGCTTGGAGCTACGGAGGCCGGTCTTGGCGGCTGCATGCTGACTTCAGTAAAAAGGGAGGTGTTGAGAAAGGAAATCAATATACCTGACCATTATGAGATACTGATTGTGCTTGCTCTCGGAAAGCCTGTCGAAAAAGTGGTTATTGAGGAAGTTAAGGATGGTAATATAAAATACTGGCGTGACAGCGATCAGACACATCATGTTCCGAAAAGGAAACTTGAAGATGTGGTAATTATAGTTTAATTTTGGTTATGCCATGAACAGGATAGTGATTATATTACTGTCGTTCATCTTCCTGAGTCCTGTTGAAGCCCAGTACGCAAACAATGAGCAGCAGAGGGTTCGTCTGCAGATGATTGTGCGGGATGCTGAATCCTTCTCGCCTCTGGAGAATTCCCAGGTTTTCATCAACAGGGTATTTTATGGTATCACTGATTCCACGGGCACTTTTTCGGTACTTCTGGGGGTGAATGATACCGTTGAGTGCAGACTGCTCGGTTACAGGCCGGCCTTGTTTGTATTAAGCGATTCCCTTTCGGGGCGAGATTTCATGGCCGGTATCTATCTCAACACCGATACCGTGAGGATTGGCGAGGTAATAATTGTCCCAAGGCTTGTGAATCTGAAATCAGATATCTTCAGGGCACCGGAGCCTGTTAGCCGCGAGATGGAGAACGCAAGGGCTAATCTTGCCCTGTCAGCATATCAGGCAAAAGCAAGTCAGGGAAAACTTGGCGATCCCCTGACCAATTATGAGGTTATCAAAATGCAACAGCGTACCCAGGCCTATGAGAAAGGTCAGATACCTTCATCGGCTGTTGTTGCTGTGAGCCCCTTCATGATTGTTCCAGCATTATATCTTTTAATGAACGGGCTACCACCGGGACCCATGCCAATGAAACCCGATATCACCGAAGAGGAATTACTCCAGATACACAAAAAGTACCTTGAATTGCAGGGGACGAGGAAATGATATGGCTATTTCCTGCCATGATCCGTACCTAATGCAGGATATGCCTTATTAACCTTTATAGAAGATCGCTTTGATAATGTGACTTGCCATTTTCGGATTTTCCTTGAGCCTTCTGGTTGAGTAGCCGAACCATTCCTTTCCGAATGGGACATAAACCCGCATGGTATGGCCATCGCTTGCAATACTGTCGCGCAGGCGCGGTGTAACTCCGTATAGCATCTGGAACTCATACATTTTGCGGGGAACATCGTACTTTCTGACAAGATCGATGGCACCTTCGATCAGAGGTTTATCATGGGTGGCAATACCGACATGAATATTGTTTTTAAGCATATACTCAAGATCCTCAAGGAAATGCTGATTTATCTCTTCATACTTTTTATAAGCGATCGATTCATGTTCAACATAGATACCTTTGCAAAGCCTGAAACTCAGGGGGTATTCACCTGAGTTCAGATCCGACAGTTCCCTAATGTCATTGAGCGTTCTTTTCAGATATGCCTGAACGACGAGTCCCACCTTGCCGGGGAATTCGGTCACCATTTTGCGGAATAGTTCAATTTCCAGGTCTGTGCATGACGAATCTTCCATGTCGATCCTGATAAAATTGTTGTAAGAAGCTGCTTTAGCAATTATTTCACGAACATGTTTCTGGCACTCGTTTTTATCCAGAAGCAGTCCGAAGCTTGTGGGTTTAATTGAAAAATTCGCATCAATACCGGCACGCGATGCAACCTCAATCAGGTTAAGATACTCCCTTTTGTTGGCTTCGGCTTCGTCCAGGGTTGTAATAAATTCCCCTAGAACATCAATGGTGGCTTTAATCTGCTTGCTGTTTAGTTCATTGGCCACCCTCATCGCATCCTCTATCGTTTCACCTGAAATATAAGATCTTGAAAAGAGCCAGATAAACTTTTTAGGAAAGAATGGCAGCAGGGAAGCTATAAGTTTGTTCAGCATTTTGATGGTCCGGTTAATAAGTGATGAAAGGTTTCATATTGATGCCCCAGGGAGGTAATCCTGAAAACAAAATAGCAAATAAATAAATATGGAATATAGATATAAATGACGTTTGTCACAAGAAAGGACTGATTTTACTCCCGGATCTTTTATCCCTGAATGATAATTATTTTTTGTTATTATCCTGATTATTATGCCGGCGGCAGTCAATAAATAATAAATTTAATAACCCCGGAAATAAAAATCTTGTCTGACAGTGTACCTTTTTCAGGAAAATTGCGTTTATCAACTGATGATACAAAGTGTTAATTAGTTTAGGTTACACAAAACAAACGGTACGGGTTTGCTTAAAAAGTTTAAATATACGTTCTTATTGCCGCTGATCATATTTGCCGATGGATATTGCCAGGATCCGACCTTTTCCCAGTTCTATGCAAATCCTCTTTATCTTGCACCGTCATTTGCCGGAGCCACGGAGGAGTACAGGATTGCCCTGAATTACAGGAACCAGTGGCCTGCAATTCCCGGGGTGTTTCATACCTACAGTATTTCATTCGACAAGGCGCTTGTGAATTACAATTCGGGTATTGGAATTCAGGCAACATACGACGTTGCAGGATCGGGCGATCTTAGCACAACAAATATTGGCCTGCTGTATTCATATGATTTCAACATAAATGAAGACTGGCATATCAGGCCGGGCGTGAATTTTAAATTCAGGTATCTGGGCCTGAATATCTACAAACTTGTATTTGCGAGCCAGATGACAGGCAGCGGGAATGTTCCCTCAGTCTATCCGCCTCCTTTTGATAAGGTTGCAGACATTGATTTTGCAGCATCCGCACTTGTATATAACGACAGAATCTGGGGAGGATTTACCCTTGATCACCTGCTTACCCCGAAACAATCATTTTATGGTGATGATGCTCTTCTGCCAATCAAGCTGAATGTATTCGGGGGTATCCAGATCATGAGAAAGACTAGATTGAAGCAGACTTTTCATGAGGTTCTGTCGGCTGCTGTGAATTTCCAGAAGCAGGACAAATTCTACCAGACCGACCTGGGATTGTATTACTACAGGGATCCGCTGATTTTCGGACTGTGGTACCGGGGAATCCCGTTTGTTACCACACAGGCCGGGGACGCCATTATAGGGCTTGTGGGCCTGAAAACAAAACAACTTCATATAGGATACAGCTACGATTTTACAATTTCCAACCTGATCACTTCAACATCAGGATCGCATGAGATTTCCCTCGTGTATGAATTCAATTCCTTTACCCTTGGCCAGAGGAAGAAGATAAGGGCAATTCCGTGTCCCGAATTTTAGAAATCCTTTTTAAAAAGCAGGGGAAACAACTGGTATCTTTTTACTTTCTGATTGCTAGAAAACATTCAAAAGCAGAGCGTTAAAAATAACTTTGCGGAGTGTGCCGATAGATTTATTTTTTTATATTTGCGCCTGAATTAAATAATTAACAACCAACCTGAGATGAAGAAATTATATGTAATTCTGTTCAGTATCCTTTTTTTGGCGGTCGCGGCCCTGTTTGTTCTTCATTTTACCGGCGGGAGTAAATCCGGGAATAATGCGGGCGGAGGCGAGGCTGCAACTTCCCCTCAAGGAATTGCATTTGTCAATATTGACACCATTGTTTTCAACTTCAAGATGTTTGAAGACAGGAGATCCGATCTCATTGAAAAGCAAAAAAAGGCAGAAGCAGAGCTTAATACCAGGGGGAACCAGTATGAAAGAGGGATTAAGGATTTTCAGAATAAGGTAAGCAAAGGACTGATAACCAGGGCTGCAGCGGCAGAAATGGAGCAGGCTCTGATACAGCAGCAGCAGGAACTGGTCAACCTTCGCGACAGGCTTCAGGCCGACCTTGTGGAAGAAGACCAGGTTATGAACAGGCAGATACTTGAGTATATTACCACGTTTCTTGAAGAAAACAAGTCGGAATACAATTACGATTATATTTTCGGCAAAAGTTTCGGAAGTGTTGTTCTTTACGGTAACAGCGGCCATGACATAACCAGGAAAGTTCTGGATGCCCTGAATGCTAAATACAAGGCAGAAAAGAAATAGGATCAAATGGGCTTTGCCTCGACCTATCTGAAAGAGAGGACACTTTATCCAAAGCTTATCGGAGAGGCACCCCACCGCGATACAGGGATCATTGTCGTTGTTCCCTCCTGTAACGAACCATCAATCACAAACCTGCTGGATTCCCTGGCATCATGCGCCGAGCCGGCATGTGCAACCGAGGTGATAATAGTTGTTAATTCGCCGGCCGGTGCCGGCCCCGATGTCCGTAACGCAAACATAGCAACACTGAATGAGACAGCGGAATGGAAAATCAGAAATCCGCGATCATTTCTGAAACTGTATACGATAGATGCCGACACATCACAATTTTGCAAGTGGGGGGTTGGGATGGCCCGGAAGGCTGGAATGGATGAAGCTTTGAGACGTTTTGACGAGTTGGAAAGGCCTGATGGAATTATACTTAACATCGATGCCGATTGTACGGTTGAGAATAACTATTTTACAGAGGTTTATGGCGGAATTCCAGCCGGCGGCAATAGATCGGCCTGTTCCATTTATTTTGAGCATCCGCTGGAGGGAAAGGAATTTCCACAGGCGGTATACAGGGCAATTGCCCAATATGAACTTCACCTGAGATATTATTACCAGGGCTTATGTTTTGCCGGGTTTCCGAATGTACATCATACGGTCGGTTCCGCCATTGCCGTCAAGGCAATGGCCTATTTAAAATCAGGAGGAATGAACCGCAGGATGGCAGGTGAGGATTTTTATTTTATCCAGAAGCTTGTGTCTGCCGGCGGTTATTTCAACCTGAATTCCACAACGGTTTACCCGTCGCCGCGCCCCTCAGCAAGAGTGCCGTTCGGTACCGGACCAACAATCTTCAGACTCGCGGAAAGCAATTCCGGGGAACTCATGACTTACAATACCGATGCATTCAGGGAACTGAGGGCGTTTTTCTGTATGACCGACTCATTTTACAATACAAGCAATAATGAAAACCACTATTTGTACAACGAACTTCCGGAAAGTGTGAGATTATTCATTGAGATTGAAGAATGGAATAGGGCAATATGTGAGATTAAGGGAAACACTGCAAGCCTGAAGTCGTTCAGAAAGAGGTTCTACGACTGGTTCAATATGTTCAGGATTGTTAAGTATATGAACTTTGCCCATGAAGATATTATGAAAAAGAAACCTGTTGTGGAATCGGCTCTTGAGCTTTTAAATGAATCAGGACATGATTTTTATTCAGGCGATCCCGTGGCCCTTCTGAATTTTTACAGATCGCTTGAAAAAGGATATCTTTAGTTATGCTTCCTTTTTATCTGCCTGTCTTCACGGGGAGAAAGGACAATATACAGATCCTCATCAGGCTTTTTCATTTTATACTGCTCCCTGGCGAATTTTTCGAGGTTCCGGTTGTCGGTCCTGAGTTCCTGAAGCTTACTTCTGTCCTCTTCAATCCGTCGGGTATAGTATTCCTTTTCTGCCCTGAGCCTGCGCAGGTTTTTCAATTCCCTGTATCTGGCGATGAGATTGTTTGAATCAAGAAGCAACAGCCAGATGACAAAAATTACGAGCGTAAGGATATATTTATTCCTTAAAACCGGGGGTATCTTCTCTATAAACCTGAACCTTACCATTGTTTATGCAAATCTATAACTTTTTTTTATCCCGCGCTCAAAAGATAGTTCATCTGAACATTATCTCCGTTTTTAGTATGTGATTAATCATATTTATCCCTAGCAAAAAGTTGTCAGTTGATTTTAACAACTCTCAACCTGAAGGTATACTTTTTCATCCGGCGCATCAATAAATGATCCGGTTGAGAGTGTTGACCGTCTGCGTCCCGATTACCCGGTCAAATCTGTCACGGGGATTCCGGTAATAAATTATTACCGTGTAATCGTTTTCAGTTTCGTAATGATTCCCCTCGAATTTTGAGGTCACACCGCTTTCATCACCGTCCTGCTGAAAAAAATACTCATAGTTGTACCAGCCCTGTTTCAGAAGCAATATACATTCATAGGCCCTGGTTTCAATGTTGTAGCTCATCAGATTATCGGGCCCGTAGGACCAGTTTGACAGTGCACCCGAAACATACATTTTTCCGCCTTCAACCTTTGAAGCTGACGGAAGGGTAAAATAAACATATACATAGTCTGCTTCAGTGTCGGGATTATTTTCCTCCTGTATGGCTACATAGTACTTTCCGTTGAAATCCTGGCTGTAAAAATATGGTTTGAATTCTCTGTTTTCTGACGGAGTTAGTAAAACATGGTAGTTTGATGTTATAAAGTCAATTTTCTTGACATACTCCGACTGGTATCTAATGCTCCTTATATCGAAATATCTGAATTCGTTTCCTCCCGCGAAAATATTCTTATCCGAAAGTGCACTGTATTTCAGCTTGTTGTTTCCATAAAATTCAGGTTTGATGTTTCTCTTTGCGTTGTTCCATCTCCCGTTCTGGAGAATGGAGGCAAAAACATCCTGATAAGGATCATTAATTTTAATACCGGAATAATCCACGGTAAAATCAATTTGCTGGTTTTCGTTATAATATGCTGTCATCCCTGGCCTGTGAGCTTCAACAGTTATACCGACAAGATTTTCCGATACGATGAAACGCTGCGTGAGAACCGGGTTCTCAGGTTCTCCACTGGGAAATATCATTATTATATAATTTCCTGACAGTTTTAAATTTACACGTTCATTCGGAAAGGCGAGCCTGTAATTTGTGTAATGTATCGTTGTGTTGAACGATGGGTGGTAATCCTCAACGGGGTTTTCCGGAAAGCCGTCGATAAAATCGGTTGTGAAAATTCCGGACCTGTTCCAGTCCTTGTCACAATGTATAAAGGTATAATAAAAGGTCTCGCTGATATCGCCAAGCAGGTCAAACTGGAGTACCAGCCTTTCATTCCCGCCGATGGATATTACGGGATATGAAAGATTCCATTCTTCCCTGTATAATCTTACCGTTTTTACCGAATTGCTGAAGATGGTACCTGCGAGTATTTTTTCTTCATTCTGAGCTGAAACCAGTGTGCATAGACCGGGCAGGATAAAAATGAAAAAAAGCAGGCTGAATTTTCTCATTGTTTTTGTGCAAGTTTTATTACAAAATTAGTGCAATAATTTTATGATTTTTCACACTTTCTTTTATCCATCCCTCATGTTTGTTAACTTTGCTGTCTGTTATTTTATTAACAGAAGACTTCCTGACAGGATTTCTTTTTTATAATTTGATCTTAATTGCTGAAAAAGAAGTTATTGATTAACACTAATTTACGATATCTGGATCTGATATGCCACGTACGATTAAGCTGAAAAAAGGATTTGACATCCGGTTAAAGGGTGTTGCCGGGAAGAAAATGGCCGGCAGTGCGGAGCCTGATCTGTTTGGCGTAAAGCCAATTGATTTTCCCGGTCTTACGCCCAAACTGAATGTTAAGGAAGGCAGCGAGGTACTTGCCGGTGCCATCCTGTTTCATGATAAGCACAGGCCCGAGATAATTTACACCTCACCAGTCAATGGCAGGGTGGTTTCTATTGAGAGGGGGGAGAGGAGAAAGATCCTGGAAGTGGTTATCGAGAAACGGGGAAATGAAGCAATCGATTTTGGAAAAACCCGTCATGAGGAGATCACGGAAGAAAGGGTTAAAGAATCACTTCTGGCATCGGGACTGTGGCCCATTATACGACAGAGGCCGTATCATATAGTGGCCAATCCGCATGACATTCCCAAATCGGTTTTTGTAACCGGATTTGATTCATCACCGCTGAGCCCTGATTATGATTTTATTCTCGAGAATTCAAATATTTCTCATTACAGGACTGGATTGTATGCTCTTTCAAAGCTCGCCAATGGCAGGATCAATCTCGTACTTAAGGAAAAATCTGGTGCAGGCAGTTACTTTTCTGATATCCCGGGCATTGAAATTCATTACTTTTCAGGACCGCATCCTTCCGGAAATCCTGGTATTCATATTCACCACATCGATCCTGTCAACAAGGGTGAAGTGGTGTGGTTTGCCAATCTGCAGGATGTTTCAATACTGGGAAGGCTGCTGGAGGAAGGGATATACAAGCCGGAAAAGATAGTGGCATTAACAGGATCGGAGGTTATTAACCCACAATACTACAGGATCCTGTCCGGGGGGTCGGTGGCTTCATTTGTGGCGGATAATGTCAGGCCCGGCAATAATCGTTACATAAGCGGCAATGTGCTTACCGGGACCAGGATCAGGTCTGACGGATATCTTGGATATTATGATTCTCAGGTTACAGTTATTCCGGAAGGGAATTATCATGAGTTCTTCGGTTGGGCAACACCCGGTATCGGAAAATTCAGCTTTTCCCGGACTTTCCTGTCGAGTCTTTTCCCGAGGAAGGAATACCGGCTCGACACCAATCTGCATGGCGGAGAAAGGGCTTTTGTCGTAACCGGACAGTACGAAAAGGTTCTTCCCATGGATATCTATCCCATGCAGCTGCTCAAAGCCATTCTTGCCGAGGATATTGAGATGATGGAGAATCTTGGGATTTACGAGGTTGCGGAAGAGGATCTTGCCCTTTGCGAATATTTATGCCCCTCTAAGATTGAGATACAGTCGATAGTAAGAAAAGGTATTGACCTTATGATTAAGGAAATGAGCTAATAACCAGCTACCGCGATAGATATGAATTCATTGAGAAAGACACTAGATAAGCTTAAACCTCATTTTTCAAAAGGAGGCAGATTTTCAAAACTTCAGTCGGTATTTGATGGGATGGAGAGCTTCATGTTCGTTCCCGACAAGGTAACATTCAGTGGATCACATATTCGTGATTATACGGACCTGAAGCGGACGATGACCATTGTAATAATAGCCCTGCTGCCTGCATTGCTGTTTGGTTCATATAATACGGGATTGCAGCATTTCAGGTCGGTTGGGATCGAATCGGGAATTTTTCAGTCCTTCGGTTATGGTTTCCTGAGGATCCTGCCGTTTATAATTGTAAGCTACCTTGTCGGCCTGGGCATTGAATTCATTGCCGCACAGATCAGGGGACATGAGATAAACGAGGGATATCTTGTAACAGGCCTGCTTATTCCGCTCATCATGCCAATTGATGTGCCGCTATGGATGCTTGCACTGGCAGTGGCGTTTGCAGTAATCCTGGGCAAGGAAGTGTTTGGAGGAACGGGAATGAATACTTTCAATCCTGCCCTGCTGGCCAGGGCGTTTGTGTTTTTCAGCTATCCTGGCTGGATGACGGGTGACACGGTATGGACAGCGGGGCTCACTGCCGGGAAAAATATTGCTGATGGATTTTCCGGAGCCACACCATTGTCGCTTTGCGTCACAGGTGAAATATCCAGGTTACCTTCTTTCATGGAAATGTTTGTTGGGACGATCCCGGGGTCGTTTGGAGAGACATCAGTCATAGCTATTCTCATTGGTGCCGCGGTGCTGATTGCAACAGGTGTGGGAAGCTGGAAAATTATGGCAGGTGTTTTCGGCGGCGGATTGGCAATGGGACTCCTGCTCAATGCCATTTCAGCAAATGAATACATGCATCTGCCGTTCTACTATCAATTTGTAATGGGCGGATTTGCCTTCGGTGCAGTGTTTATGGCCACAGATCCGGTAACAGCTGCGCAAACCGAGAAAGGCAAGTGGATATATGGTTTTCTGATAGGTGTGCTCTCGATCCTTATCAGGGTGCTTAATCCGGCCTATCCTGAAGGGGTGATGCTGGCCATTCTTCTGATGAACGTATTCGCCCCGCTGATTGATTATTTTGTGATTCAGTCGAGTATTAACAGACGACTAAAAAGGGTCAAAGTTGAAATTAAAACCTCTGTAAAATGAAGCAATTCAGTAACAGGTATATTTTTATTTTTTCATCGGTGATGGTTATTGCGGTGGCAGCTCTCCTGTCGCTGGCTGCAACCCTGCTTCAGCCCGCCCAGACCAGGAACCTCGAGATTGAAAAGAAACGCAATATGCTTGAATCGATAAATGTTGCTGCTACCCGTGAAAATACAGCGGACCTTTACGGAAAATACATAAAGGAAGGCTTTGTTATTAATTCCAGGGGAGAAATGATTGAAGGCGTTGACGCATTTTCAGTAGTACTCAGAAATGAACAGAAAAAGCCGCTTGCAGAGCAGTATTTGCCGGTTTTCAGGGCTGTACCTGATGACGGGGAGCAGGTTGTAATACTGCCGGTCGAAGGAAAAGGTCTTTGGGGGCCCATTTTCGGATATATCTCTTTAAGATCTGATATGAATACCATTTACGGGGTCAATTTCGATCATAAGGGGGAGACTCCGGGCCTTGGTGCAGAAATAAATACCTCTGCTTTTGAAAGCCAGTTCCGAGGAAAGAAACTTTATGACAACACGGATTTTATTTCCGTCCATGTCGTCAAGGGAGGCGCCAGGGAAGGAGATGTGCATGGCGTGGATGCTATATCGGGCGGAACAATAACAAGCAAGGGCCTCGAAATGATGATTCACGATTGTATGCTAAAATACAATGACTTTCTTTTAAAAAACAGGAACTGATATATGGACATTATGGAAAAGGAATCGATATTTTCACCACGGAATCTCAAACTCCTTACCGAACCGCTGGGGAAGAACAATCCGATCACGGTACAGGTACTTGGAATCTGTTCAGCACTGGCTGTGACAGTGAAGCTTAAGCCTGCCCTTGTGATGTCGTTATCGGTCATCATAGTAACCGGTATGTCGAATCTTGTGATAGCTGCTTTCCGGAAGTATATACCTGAAACCATCAGGATCATTGTCCAGCTGGTGGTTATTGCAACACTGGTTATTCTTGTCGACCAGTTTTTAAAGGCATATGTCTTTGATGTGAGCAAGCAGCTCTCGGTTTTTGTGGGGCTGATCATAACAAACTGCATAATTATGGGCAGGCTTGAGGCCTTTGCCATGGCCAATAAGCCCTGGCCCTCATTCCTTGACGGCATAGGGAATGGTGCCGGTTACGGTTTGATACTGGTGGTGGTGGCTTTTTTCCGCGAACTGCTCGGATCAGGCACAGTTTATGGTTATCCCGTACTGGAAAAGCTCGGTTTGTTCAAAACGGGTTACGAAAACAACGGCATGGTCATTCTGCCCCCGATGGCTTTGATTTTTGTCGGCCTGATCATCTGGTTTCAGCGGAGCAGGGACAAAAGCCTGGTTGAAAAAAACTAATTGCTAAGCTATGGAAAACCTGCTGAATATCTTCATAAAGTCGATTTTTGTCGACAATATGATCTTTGCCTTTTTCCTTGGGATGTGCTCTTATCTGGCTGTTTCAAAGAATGTAAAAACCGCGATAGGGCTGGGAATGGCCGTGGTCTTTGTTATGTTCATCACGGTTCCCGTTGATTATCTCATTGAAAAATATGTTCTGAAAAAAGGAGCACTTTCCTGGCTCGGAGAAGGATTTGCAGATGTCGATCTCAGTTTCCTGACATTCATGGTTTTTATTGCAGTCATTGCAGCCATTGTTCAACTGGTTGAAATGGTAGTTGAGAAATTCAGCCCTGCCCTGTACAATTCACTCGGTATTTTCCTTCCGCTGATTGCGGTGAACTGTGCGATTCTTGGCGGTTCACTGTTCATGCAGGAAAGGGAGTATGCCAACGTTGCGGAAGCTGCTTCTTTTGGCCTTGGATCAGGGATAGGATGGCTGCTTGCAATAGTTGGTATTGCTGCCATAAGGGAGAAGATGAAATATAGCAATGTCCCAGATCCTCTTAAAGGGCTGGGTATAGCGTTTATTCTCACCGGGCTGATGGCAATAGCTTTCATGGGATTTATGGGTATTAAACTCTAAGTAAGTATTTGATTATGATTCTTGCAGTTACCACATTAAGTACTCTACTGTTCTCAGTTGTTGTCTTTCTTATTATTATCCTGCTTCTCGTAATGATGCTGCTTTTTGCAAGGGACAGGCTGCTGCCTAAGGGTAATGTAAAATTACAGGTAAATGACCGGGAGCTGGAGGTATCACAGGGAGGAAATCTTCTGTCAACCCTTTCAGGAAACGGGATATATCTGCCCTCAGCATGCGGCGGTGCCGGGACATGTGGTATGTGCCGGTGCCAGGTTGTTTCGGGTGGAGGATCAATACTTCCGACTGAGGTAGTGTTTTTTACGAGAAAAGAGCAGCAAAACAACTGGCGTCTTGGCTGCCAGGTAAAAATAAGGGACAATATGTCGATCCGGCTTCCCGAATCTGTGTTCGGAATCAGAAAATGGGAATGTGAAGTTGTTTCAAATAAGAATGTGGCAACCTTCATCAAGGAACTGGTTGTAAAACTGCCCGATGGCGAGGATCTTGATTTTGAACCGGGAGGTTATATTCAGATTGATGTTCCCAAATACGAAACCAGTTTCAGGGATTTCAATATTGACGAGATCTTCAGAAGCGACTGGGATAAATACAATATGTGGGACCTTCATGTAAAGAACACGAGTGAGACATACAGGGCCTATTCGATGGCGAACTATCCGGCGGAAAAGAATCTGATTAAACTCAATATCAGGATTGCAACACCTCCATGGGACAATTTGGAGAAGAGATTCATGAATGTCCCCCCCGGGATCTGCTCATCATACATCTTTTCGCTGAAAAAGGGTGATAAAATCGTTATATCCGGCCCCTATGGTGAGTTCCATATCAAGGACACGCCCAATGAAATGGTTTATATCGGGGGCGGTGCCGGGATGGCGCCTCTCAGATCGCATATTTTCCATCTTTTTCATACGCTCAGAACGGGCAGGAAAGTTTCATTCTGGTACGGAGCCCGGTCGCTCAGGGAAGTCTTTTATGAAGAGGAGTTTATCGCAATTGAAAAGAAATTCAATAATTTCAGATTTCATCTCGCTCTTTCTGAGCCTCTTCCGGAAGATAACTGGAAGGGTCCGACAGGATTCATTCATCAGGTTCTCCTGGATAATTATCTCAGCAAGCATGAGGAACCGGAGGATATTGAATACTATTTCTGCGGGCCTCCCGTAATGAACGATGCTGTTGTAAAAATGCTCGATTCGCTGGGCGTTCCGCAGGAAAACATATCTTTTGATGATTTTGGGATATAAATACCCGTTCAGGCATCAGTTACTCCCCGGATTCATTCAAATGTAAATATTCATCCGGCAGAAACCGGGTTAAGTTGAATTAAAAGCAAAAGCTGCATTACTCTTATTGAAAATGGTTCTGAAAAAATCCTTCTTTTTCCTGGGCATTGCAATTCTGCTGCAATCGTGCACCAACACTAAGGTATATGATACATTTACCGGTTTTGTCCAGGGTACAACCTACCGCATGATTTTCGAAAACAGCGGAAAAATAAACCCCGTGGAACTTAAATCAGAAGTTGAGAAACTCCTTTTTGACTATGATATGTCCCTGTCGGTTTACCGCGATTCATCGATAGTTTCAAAAATCAACAGGAATGAGGATGTTGTTCCAGATGCCTGGTTTGCCAGTGTTTTTGCCAGATCGGAAGAGATAAACAGGCTTACAGGAGGTGATTTTGATATAACCGTAGGGCCTCTTGTAAATGCAATGGGGTTCGGGCCGGATGCTCATAAACATTTCAATGCGCAGATGCGCGACAGCCTGATGGAACTGGTTGGAATGGAGAAGGTAAAGATGGTAAACGGGAAGATTGAAAAGAGCGATCCTCGTATAAAACTGGATTTCAATGCAATAGCTAAGGGGTATTCCGTTGACGTTGTATCAGGATTTTTTGACGGCAAGGGTATAAAAAGCTACCTTGTCGAAATAGGGGGTGAGATAAGAGTGAAAGGAAGCAAGAACGGCAAATTGTGGAAGATAGGAATAGACAGGCCTGAAGACAGTAATTTTGTTCCGGGGAATCACCTTCAGGCAGTCCTCAGACTGAAGGACCGTTCACTGGCAACATCGGGTAATTACAGGAAATTTTATGTGGAGGACGGAATAAAATATTCACACACCATTGATCCCAAGACAGGTATGCCGGCAAGGAACCAGCTTCTGAGCGCTACAATCCTGGCTTCTGACTGCGCCACTGCCGACGGGATCGCAACAGCATGCATGGTAAAGGGAAAAGATGAAACAATTGAATTTCTGGAAAAGCATCCTGAGTTCGATGCGTTCCTGATCTTTTCCGATGACAGCGGGAATTTCAGCACCTGGATGACCAGTGGTCTCAGGAATTATATTTCAGAACCCGAAAATAAATGATTTCCGGGAGGGCAGTTAAACGTTTTCCGGTTCAGGCTCCATCCGGGGCAGTATTTTACCGCATGACGGGCATTCCTTAAAACCACCCGGGGATGAACAACCGATATCAGGATCTCCTCCGCAGCTAATACCTCTTTTACGCATTTCCCTGTTTTGGCTGATATGTATTTCAGGAAAGACCCCGTTATTTTTCAGCAATATCCTGACCCCGAAGAACAGCGCTGCCAGCGAAAGCAATACAGCACTAAGTATGAGCAGTTTTACAAACATTTTTTGAACTTCCCTTTTCTTTTGTAACTTTATGGAATGACTAAACCTTTTTGTTTGTTAGTGTTCTGCAAAGGTATTTATCTTTTCCGGATACATATTAAACAACCCCGGGTTTAGTTTGTTTTATCACTGACAGAAATAAAAGTAACAGAATCAGAAATGGATAAGAGTAATAATACAACCGGCCAGTTGCCCGACAGGAATACAATCCTGGCTGATTTCAGGCTTGCCACCCTGAGCAGGACGCTTAGCATCATAGGTAGGCGGGAGGTATTGTCGGGTAAGGCAAAATTCGGGATTTTCGGCGATGGAAAGGAGATTGTCCAGATTGCCCTAGCAAAGCAATTCAGAGACGGCGACTGGCGTTCAGGTTATTACAGGGATCAGACCTGGATGATGGCCATGGGGCTCTACAATGCCGTTGACTTTTTTCATCAGCTTTATGGAAACACAGACAGGAAAATCATTCATGGGAGCGGGGGCAGGGTGTTTAATAATCATTTTTCAGTTCCGAATATTAATCCCGATGGTTCGTGGAAGAACCTGATGCAGCAGAAAAACTCCTCTTCGGATATATCGCCTACTGCAGGCCAGATGCCTCGGTTGCTGGGGTTGGCATATGCTTCGAAACTCTTCAGGCAGAACAGTGAACTGCATGGTTATACGACACTTTCAATGCAGGGAAACGAGGTTGCATTCGGATCAATCGGAGACGCAAGCACATCCGAAGGGCATTTCTGGGAGTCAATCAATGCGGCAGCGGTATTACAGGTACCGATGGCGCTTTCAGTGTACGACGACGGGTATGGAATATCGGTTCCCAAAAAGTACCAGACAGCAAAGGGAAGTATTTCAGATATTCTCAGGGGTTTTGAGGATGAACCCGGAAAACCGGGGATACTCATTTTTAAAGGCAAGGGATGGGATTATCGGGGACTGATTGACCTTTACGAAAAGGGAATTGCAATTTGCCGCCGCGATCACAAACCGGTTGTATTTCATATTGAGGAAGTGACCCAGCCTCTTGGTCATTCGACCTCCGGGTCGCATGAGAGATACAAGAGTGCGGAAAGATTAAAGTGGGAAGTGGATTTTGATCCAATTGCAAAAATGCGTGAGTGGATTGTCAGTGAGGGTATTGCAACGGATTCGGAGCTGGATGCACTTGCCGCTGATGCAGAAGGGGAAGCCAGGGAGGCAAGGAAAAAAGCGTGGAACATGTTTCAGCAACCAATCAGGGTTGAAAGGGATGCACTTGTAAAAATTATTGAGGATCGCACCTGCCGGTGCAATGATGAGATAAAGGAGGCTTCCGTCGACGAAATTAAGAATGAGCTTACCCAGATTATAACTCCCATCAGGAAGGATAATTTTGTTGCTGCACGAAAAATACTCCGGAATATCTGCGGCACATGCCTGAAAGCTGAAAACCTGCAGGAAGAGCTTAACGGCTGGCTCAGGCGCAATTATCAGGATGCTTCAGACAGCTACAATACTTTCCTGTATAATCAGACATCCAGATCCGTACTGAAGGTTAAGCCTGTTCCACCAGTTTATTCGGAGAATTCACCGGAGGTACCGGGGAGGATCATATTAAGGGAAAATTATGACAGGCTTTTCAGTAAATATCCTCTGCTGGTAACCTTTGGTGAGGATACCGGCCATATCGGAGGGGTGAACCAGTCGCTTGAGGGCCTCCAGAAAAAGTATGGAGAGCTGAGAATAACAGATACCGGAATAAGGGAGGCAACCATTCTCGGCCAGGGTATTGGTCTTGCCCTCAGGGGTATGCGTCCCATAGCAGAGATTCAGTACCTCGATTATCTGATGTATGCACTCCAGCTTTTAAGCGACGATCTTGCAACCACTCATTACAGAACAGTTGGGAAGATGGTTGCTCCGCTGATTATCAGTACAAGAGGACACCGGCTCGAGGGTATGTGGCATTCCGGTTCGCCGATGAGCATGCTTATTAATTCAGTCAGGGGTGTATACGTTTGTTCACCCCGGGATATGACCAGGGCGGCGGGTTTCTACAATACCCTGCTTGAGGGCGATGATCCTGCGATTGTCATCGAACCTCTTAACGGATACAGGATCAAGGAAAAAATGCCCGACAATATAGGTGAGCTGAAACTGCCCCTGGGAATTCCTGAAGTAATTACTGAAGGTGATGACATAACCATTGTAACCTATGGTTCTACGGTAAGGATTGCAGCAGAAGCTACAGAACAGTTATCAAAACATGGAATCAGTGCAGAACTAATTGATGTTCAGACGCTTGTGCCGTTTGATACCGAACGGAGGATAATTGAATCCATCAGGAAGACCAACCGTATTCTTTTCCTTGATGAGGATGTGCCCGGTGGTACAACAGCATATATGCTTCAGGAAGTTCTTGAAAAACAGGGAGGTTGGAATTATCTTGACAGCCCGCCAAAAACACTGACTGGTAAAGAACACAGGCCTGCTTACACAACTGATGGGGATTATTTCTCAAAGCCAAATGCAGAGGATATTTTTGATATGGTTTATGCAATGATGAAAGAATCAGTTCCGGCAAGATACTGACGACAGCAATCAGTCATTCGCTGGGAGGATTACGCGTATATGATTGATCCGTTAGCGGTTGACTTCTTATAATCCTTCTGCCTTTGATCCAATAATAGTGAGTAATTCTTTCGCAGCCTCCAGGGGACCCGATGTTTCATGGCCCAGGATCCCGAGTCGTGTTCTCATCTGGCCGACGAAGATATTTTTGCTGAAGAAGGATTCGAAAAACCTTTTTGCTATTTTTTCATGAAGCTCCCTGTATTCGGGAGGACCGAAGATATTTGCAAAGTAGGAATGCACCAGTCCCGTCGAGGTTGTAGTGCCCTTGCTCATCACGGCGCCTTCACGGAAAACATCGAGCGCCCAATCAACGTTGTCAAATTTTTCAATTACGGGATGATCGGCGTCGATTTCCTCATAATTGTTGGCGTACAGGATGTAATCAATTTTATGACCCTTGATTATGGTTGCAAAATTGGTGGCAGGAATAACGATTCTTGCATTGACCTGGCTTGGATTCATAATAATTGATCTGTCGAGATGACCGTAGGCATAGCCGGGTTGCAGGTCGTCGAGCCTCAGAAAAGCTCCGATTTCCGTTCCGAAACCTACCGGATTTCCGTCGTTATCGAGTTCAATCGAACCCATATCGTCAGCGATGATCCTGAGTTCCCTGATTTCCTTTTCGCCAAGAACCCTGAAAGCTTCAAGTGTTTCTGACTTTCCGGCCCCGGTATCCCCGATCATCAGGATAGTTGCTTCCTTTCTGCCTTTGAGCAGGATTTTCACCATAGCTCCATGGAAAGGAAGATTTCCCGACTGCATTATTATTGAATTATGAAGCGTGAGGACCATTTTTTTCAGATAGCCGAAATATCCGAATTCCAGCCGGCCCGGGATTGCTCCCACGAAAAGATTGTTGGCTTTGTCGTGATGGAATACCGTGGAATATTTTGAAATGCTGTCGAATGTTTCCGGGGGAGCCCCGTATATGAACACTGCATCGGGCTTTTTTGCAAGATCTTCATCTTCTGCAACCTGGAAAAGGTTACACATTGAAAGCCCAAGCTCAAGAAAGGTTATATGGAAATAAATCATTATAACCAGTTTGCCGACTTTTGCGGGGTAACATAACCAGTCTTCGGGATCGAGTTTTATCAGGTCTATAGGGTTTTGCTGGATCAGCCTGAAATCACCGGTACGTTTATTCATCGGCTGGTGAATAACGAGAGGAGGATAGATCAGGATCTGTCTTGTAACAGGAATGCTGTTAAGAAACTGATACTTAGGATCCGGCCATGTTATTTCAAAAGGCAGTGAAATTACCGCCATCTCTGCACCTGCAGGCACCTGCCTGTAAACGGTCGGATGGTTTCCCGTGATGTTTTCCTGCACATGCCTGTAAACTGTGCGTATCAGGTGGGTCAAATGTTCAATGGTTTCATTAAAGGTACGATAAGGTCTTTTATCAAGCCTGTCTCCTTCCGAATCATTTATGATGAACCTGTCGAAATGCCGCCAGTAATCGTAAAGATATTCTACAAAACCGCTCAGCAGATGGGTATCTCGGAGGAAAACGGACGATTTGTCAAAGATATGAGGTACGACGCTTCCTTCATATTTAAACAATAGTGTAAGGGTTTTAACCAGCGAAGTGACTGATTCTTCATCAACCTTACCGTTTTCAAAAATATCGAGCAAAGGAGATCCTATATCTTCCAGGTGTTTTATGGAATGATCCAGTATTTTCCTGAATTTTTCGCTTGCAAGGAGTTCATCCGCTGTTTCACACATCCTCTCCCGAATATTCAGGACGACTTTGTTTCCTACAATCCTTAATGTACTCTTTTGCATAATGGTTTTAAACAAAACGCACAAAAGTATTACAATATTTCATTGTTATCATATGAGGCTGTAAATTTTTTGTATTTCATACACCTTTTATGATTTCGATCAATAAAATTCGTAAATTGTAGCACTAAAGTGTGATGTATGAAACCGGAACTCGATCTCTTTGCGATTCACCCGGAAGATAAGATACCGGAGAAAGGAAAAGTGCTGATTTCAGAGCCTTTTCTGGCGGATACTTTTTTTAATCGCAGCATTGTTTATCTGACCGATCACAATCAAAAAGGATCGGTAGGTTTTATCCTCAACAAGAAACTGGATATAAAGATTTGTGATGCAGTAAGCGGTTTTGAAGGTTGGGATGAAAATCTTAATATGGGCGGTCCGGTTGCGCCCGACACACTTCATTATCTTCACAGTCTTGGCAATCTCATACCGAAAAGCGTACCTGTTGATGGTACCATATATTGGGGAGGTGATATAGAAACCATTAAAGGATTGATCAGGACAAATGCGATCAAGCCTTATCAGATCAAGTTTTTCCTTGGCTATTCAGGCTGGTCTGCAGGGCAGCTCGACCGGGAACTGAAAGAGAATTCGTGGGTGATTGCCAGGGTAAAATCGGAAATAGTTATGTCTGCATGGGGCAGCGACAGCTGGAAAAGGCTGCTCAGGTCGTTTAATAACAAGTACAGGATATGGGCCGATTTTCCAGAGTCCCCTGAAATGAACTAGATATGTAATATTTTATATATCAATTCTTTAAGTAAATCTCCGGAATCAGCCCCGGTATCACCCCAGCCTTTTGATTTCATGTCGAAGGTACGGAGTAGTTCAATCACCCGTACCGTTTCAGATATGTTGTACCTGGCTGCAGCAGTTTCATAATCCTTTACGAAAAACGGATTGATTTTAAGCATTGCAGCAACATTGTTTCTCGACTTGTCGGCTATATAATGATAGGTAAGTATCCTGACAAACAGGCTGAACAGGGATGCTATGGTAAGGGTTACGGGATTATCTTTCTGGTTTTCTGAGAAATAATTGATTATCCGGTTGGCCCTGAGGATATTTTTTTCACCTACGGCCTTTTGCAGTTCAAAATTGTTGTACTCCCTGCTTATTCCTATATTTTTTTCAATCAGTTCAGTTGTTATAACCTGTTTTCCGGCAGGAAGAGTGATGAGGAGTTTATCGAGCTCGTTGGCAATCTTATGCAGGTCGGTTCCAAGAAACTCAGTGAGCATCGCGGACGCAAAGGGTTCGATTCTTATGCCCCTGGTCATAAGATATCTTTCAATCCATGGCGGAACCTGGTTATCATACAAACGTTTCGATTCAAAATAAATCCCATGGGTTTCCAATGCCTTGTAGAATTTTGTTCTTTTATCAATTGTCTTGTATTTGTAATTGAGCACCAGAATGGTGGAAAGCAGAGGTTTTTCAAGATAAAAGATTAGGTTTTCAATTTTCTTGACTGACTGGGCTTCCTTAACTATTACGACCTGGTGGCTTGCCATCATTGGGAACCGCCTTGCTGTATCAATTATTGACTCTATGGTTGTATCTTCCCCGTAAAGAATCAGCTGGTTGAAAGCTTTTTCCTGTTCTGACAGAACCTTGTCTCCGATAAAATCGGTGATAAGGTCAATATAATAGGGTTCATCACCGGCGAGAAAGTAGACGGGCCTGAAGATCCTTTTTGTCAGATCGGAGATTATGTCTTCATATGTTAGGGGCATGGTCAGAATCTTAGATGTTTTACCGAGATCCCGTTATTTTTTATTTCCCTTAAAGCGTCAATTCCAATTTTAAGATGCATCTCAACAAATTTGTCTGTCACATTTTTGTCGATTGCTGAGGTCTTTATGCCCGTGGAAATCATTGGCTGGTCGGAAACAAGCAATAAGGCACCAGTGGGAATTTCATTTGCAAACCCGACAGTGAATATTGTGGCTGTTTCCATGTCGATTGCCATTGCCCGGGTTTTGACCAGGTATTTTTTAAAACGGTCGTCATATTCCCATACCCTGCGGTTTGTTGTATAAACAGTACCTGTCCAGTATTCCTTGTTGTGCCTGGTAATTGATGCTGATATTGCGCTCTGCAGCTGGAATGCGGGCAGGGCAGGGACTTCCAGGGGCAGGTAGTCGTTTGAGGTACCTTCGCTTCTGATGGCAGCGATCGGAAGTATAAGGTCGCCAAGAGTGTTTTTCTTTTTTAGGCCCCCGCATTTTCCCAGGAACAGGACCGCCTCGGGTTCCACCGCACTGACAAGGTCCATAACGGTAGCTGCGTTGGGACTTCCCATCCCGAAGCAGATGATGGTAATGCCATCAGCCGTGGAGCTTGGCCAGTTCTTGTCCCGGCCTTCCACTTCCGAATTGTTGATCTGGGCAAAAAGCTCAACATAGTATACGAAATTGGTCAGAAGAAAATATTTGCCGAAAGTATCCAGGCTTTTACCTGTATATCGCGGCAGCCAGTTATTGATAATATCGGCTTTGGTCTTCATTTTTTTTAGATTATGAAGTTTATCTGAATATATTTGGAAGTTTAAAAATACGAAAAGTAAGTTGATACAGCTGAATCTTCCCTCATATTCATTCAGGATTACCGGCAGTGAGGGTTCTGAGATGATATTTGATCCGATCCGCAGGAAATATGTCAGGCTTACGCCTGAGGAGTGGGTCAGGCAGAATTTTGTCCAGTATCTGATTCATGAAGGAAAATACCCGCCGGGGCTGATGGAGACTGAAGTGATGTTCAGGTTGCATAACAAGCTTGTGAAAAGAATTGACATCAGGGTGCGGGATCGCAGGGGAAATCCTGTGCTGCTGGTTGAGTGCAAGTCCTACAAGGTTGCTATAAATGATGCTAAGGTCAGGGATCAGATTGGCGAGTATAACATGCATTTCAAGGTGCCATATGTAGTGATCACAAATGGCCTGGATCATTATGCATTCAGATATGATCAGGAAAGGAATCTTTATGATTTCATGATGGTTATCCCGTTGTATGAAGATCTTCTGACCTGATTCAGGCTAATTTCTCAAGTATCTGCCAGCACTGATACAAACCCCTGGGAACATGGAAACATCCTTTCCATTTTCCCCCTTTCAGAGGAAGGAGCACTTCTCCCCTGCGGTTCAGGTAACCGAACCATTCCCCATGTTCCCTGTCTTTGAAATGATCCCAGGTATAATCATGAAGTATATCAAACCATTCCAGGTTGTTCGCGGTACCCGTAAGCAGGTATCCTTTCAGCAGAGTGATCAGTGTTTCGATGTGAACCCACCATAGTTTCTGGTCCCATTCAAGCTGTTGTGGGGGATAACCAAGCCTGTCCATGAAATAGAGTATACCGCCAAATTCCCTGTCCCATCCGTATTCAATGGTTCTGAGGGCTATTTCGTTAGCCTTTGTAATCAGTTCCGGTCTGTTCATCCGTTTTCCTAAATCCATGATGAACCACATTGCCTCCAGTGCATGCCCCGGGTTGAAGAGTCTTCCGTCGAAGGTGTCGGACAGAGCTCCGTCCTCAGTTACATTTTCGACAATCAGACCCAGCTCAGGCCGGTAAAAAATATCCATAACTTCGTGTATGCATGTCTCTATGGTTTTTTCCAGGAATTCCCTGTCAATCAGCTGCTCTATTTCCAGTGAAAGGTTGCAAAGGATCATTGGCAGTGCAAAATTCTTAAGGTTGCGTGTCCCCGGATAAGCTTTATTCCAGCGGTCTTTGGGATTGGCTGCCCGTGACAGGATTAAATCAAAGGTTTTCCTGGCAATGTCGGCATACTCCTGTTTCCCCGTGGCGAGGCTCAGCTGCCCGAACGCCATGGCGGCAAAGGTATAAGAGAAAATATTGTAAGGTTCAACCAGAGGTCTGCCGTCTCTTGCAAGGGAAAAATACCAGTTGAAATTGCCGTCATGGCCGTGTTTTTTCAGGAATTCACCTCCGTGAATCGCGCACTCAAGCCATTCCTGTTTTCTTTCAAGCTTGTTGAAAAGCATTGAGAACATCCAGACCTGCCTTCCCTGAAGCCAGATAAACTTATCAGTATCAAATACTTTTCCGTCCCGGAGAAGACAGGTGAAATAACCTCCCATCTCCCTGTCGATTGAATTGTTCAGCCAGAAAGGGAGCACATTGTCAAGCAGTTCATCCCTGTACAGGGATGCCAGTGATTTAAAGTCCATGATATTATTTTTGGGTTTTATGTCCACATTTTTTCAATCTCCTCGAGTGATTTGCCAGTTGTTTCAGGCACCTTTTTCCAGATGATCCATATGTAGGGGAAGCACATAAGGGCGAACAACAGGAATGTTCCTGAGGGTTTCAGGTTTTCGAGCAGCCATGGTGTCAGCTGTCCGATAAGATACGTACCTATCCATAGTGAGAAACCGGCAATTGACATGGCCAGTCCCCTGACCCTCATGGGATACATTTCTGACAGAAGCACGAAAATAACAGCGCATATTGAGATGGCACATGAGAAAATATAAAACAGGAAAAAGACCAGCAGGATTACCGGGGTTAGTCCCCATTCCTTTCCAAAGGCAAAGTAAATGGCAATGCATATGAGAGAAATTATCATACCTGAAACACCCCAGTAAACCAGCTGTTTTCTTCCTACCTTGTCGATGATTATAAGGGCCAGGACAGTGGTCAGCATGTTGACAAGGCCTACGAGAACCTGGTAGAATAATGAATCTCCGCTTGATAATCCGCTGTCGGTGAAAATAGAAGGGCCGTAATAAAGAACGGCATTGACGCCCATGAATTGTCCCAGCATGGCTATGGCAACTCCTATCAATACTGCCTTCAGGATCCCGGGTTCTGCAAGGAATTTCCATTCTGATTTTTTCTCAGTCTGAACAACCTGCTGTGTCTGCGCAATTTGGTTATTAACCTCATCGTCCGTTGCATATATCCGTTTCAGGATTCTTGAGGCTTTTTCCGGCGAGTGCTTCAGGATCAGCCATCGCGGACTTTCGGGTATAAAAAAGATCATAAAGAAGAACATGACAGCCGGTACGGTCTCCATGCCCAGCATGGCTCTCCATACTTCACTGACAAAAATCTTATTCAGGACAGGATTAGCCCAATTACCGCCGGCTGCCAGTTTCAGTAACTGGAAGTTGGCAAGATAAGCACCAAGAAAACCGATTGTTATTGCCAGCTGATAAAATGATACAAGCCTGCCCCGGTGCTTTGCAACAGATATCTCCGATATATAGATTGGTGATACAATTGATGCTACGCCAATCCCTATTCCGCCGACAAGCCTGTATGCAACCAGCCCGTTGATGGTGTTTGAAAGTGCACATCCTATCCCTGTAACCATGAAAAGTATTGCGGAGATGATCATTGTCTTTTTTCTTCCGAGGAAGTCGCTCATGACTCCCGCCACTGCAACTCCCATGATCGATCCGACCAGGGCGCTTCCAACATACCATCCTTCCTGCAGCGGACTTAGATTGAACTGGCTGGATACCTGGGTTATTGTACCTGAAATCACTGCGGTATCATAACCAAAAAGAAAGCCGCCAAGAGCAGCTACAAGGGCAAGAAAAACTATATAACCCATAATTATGGCTTGGTTGAGAAGTTCGTTATAAAAAGATCTGCCAAAATTCCTGAATCAAGCTGAATCAGGAAAATCCGTAAATGTTAATTTTAGCATCCGTAAATGGAGTGGATAAAATTAAATCCGGTGATAAAAATAATACAATATTTTAATTATTCATGAATAGGGTATCGTGTGCGGTAATCAGGAACGAAGAGAATGAAATCCTCATACTTCAGGGGGAGAAGGATGCCGGCGACCCTTTGAGATGGGAATTCCCTTATGGCAGCCCCGCAGAAGACGAGACGGATGAGGAATGCATTATAAGGGTAACAAGGGAACAGCTTGGTATTGATATTGTCATCTGCAGTCTGATGGAAATAGTTGAGTATGACTGTGGTTACGGGCAGATCAGCCTGACCCCGTTCATATGCGATACACTTGATGAATTGCCATTCCTGACCGTTCATACCGCATTCAGATGGATAACCCCGGATGAATTACGGAACATTGAATTCACAGGGTTTAATGTTCAGGTAGCCCACGATTATTTTTCGGATCATATAGGGCAAGGAAATCGCTGCGAAGAAACTTTGGCCGGTGAGTTCAGCAACCTGGACAGTGATGATGCCATCAGACTGATGGTGGGCTCTTTTAAGGGGGCCAGGGAAGCTGAACTGCTTGCAGGATCGGCAATCGCCAACGGAGAGGTCTTGAAAAAACTGCTCGACTATTCGTTTTCTGATGACAGAAAACTGGCATTCAGGGCATCCTGGACATTGTCAAAGCTTCATGATAAGATACCGGAGATTGTCACACCCTATCTGGGCAGATTGATAGGAGCGCTTGATACTATTGATAATGAGAGTGTCCAAAGATCTTTTCTGAGGATTGTGTCCCTGAGCGATCTTAATCTTGTTCCGGCCAGGGATCAGGGAATGCTGGCCGATCATTGCTTCAGGATGCTGAAATCAGGATTTTCAGCAATTGCCGTAAAGGCTTATTCCATTGAAATAATTTATAAACTCGCACTTATTTACCCCGAGCTTTCCGGTGAGTTAGCCGCAACGGTGAGGCTGCTTGAGGATGAGGCTCCGACAGGGGTCCTGGCGAAAGGGAGAAACCTGCTCAGAAAACTGGCTGCAAAACAGGGAGAAGCAGATCCCTCAGGTATGAATATTTATGACTGAATCTTTGTAATTTTGCAGCTCAATCTGATCAGATGAAAGTAATTGATACCTCGGGCCTGCAATGTCCCGCTCCTCTTATTGCAACCAGGAGGGCAATGAAGGAAACAGAAGAGGGAGAATCTTTCGGTATAATCACTGACAGTAAATCTTCCTTTGAAAATATTTCCCGGTTCCTTAAAGACCACGGGCAGGAATTTTCCTGTGAAGAATCTTCCGGCAAATGGATCCTGACGATAAACAAGGGGCCGACCGGCAATATATCAGTGAGTCCTGCCGGGTATTGTGAAACCCCGGTTCCTCATTTCTCCAAAGGCGATTTCATCGTTGCATTCGGATCAGATAAAATGGGAGAAGGAAACGATGAACTCGGACGTCATCTGATGATCAATTTCGTCCTGGCTTTGAAAGATCTTGACAAGCTGCCGGTCAGGATGGTTTTTTACAACAGCGGGGTCCTGCTTGGGTCAGAAGATTCGAAGGCCGCAGATCATCTGAATGAAATGGAAAAGATGGGCATTGAGCTGTTGTTTTGTGAAACATGCGTAAGTTACTATTCGCTGAGTAAAAAAATGAAGGTCGGCACATTGAGCAATATGTTTGAGATAGCACAGATCATGGCCTCAGCTTCGAATATTGTAAAGCCCTGAAATGATTTAGCCTGTATCATGAAAATCGATCTTCTTGAAATGGCTGACGGCGGAGGGTGTTCATCGAAGATACCGGCGCTGCAGCTTGAGGAATTTCTGAAACATCTGCCCTTGCCTGAGGATCCGGATATCCTCGTAAATATCAGTAATCATGATGATGCCGGGGTATACCGGATAAATGATGAACTGGCCCTGGTGTTTACAAATGATTTTTTCCCGCCGGTATGCAGTGATCCGTATGAATTTGGTCAGATAGCAGCCGTCAATGCGTTGAGCGATGTATATGCGATGGGAGGGAGGCCGGTTGTTGCCCTTAACATAATGATGTTCCCGTCATCCCGGCTTTCACCTGACGTATATGCCGGGATACTCAGGGGCGGATATGAGACTGCAGCCGGAGCGGGAGTGAGCATAATAGGGGGACATACCATTGATGATCCGGTTCCGAAATATGGTCTTGCAGTGATTGGCTTTGTTCATCCTTCGGGGATTATAACGAATGCAGGCGCCATGCCGGGCGATTCCATAATTCTTACGAAACCCCTGGGAACCGGTATTATCCTGGCGGCAAACAGGCTTGGCCTTGCATCGCAGGCAGATATCAGCGAGGCACTGGCATCGATGAAACAGTTGAACAAACCGGGTGCAGATATAATGAAAAAGTACGGTGTGAAGGGAGCCACCGATATAACCGGATTCGGTCTGGCCGGTCACACCCTGAAGATGGCCAGGGCGAGTGAAGTATCGATAACCCTGAACATGAAGCAGGTCCGTCTGATTGGAAACACATTGGCCCTGGTGGAAGACGGATGTATTCCCGGTGCAGCTTTCAGAAATCTTGATTATATTGAAAAAGATACCCGCTTCTCTGCCGGGCTTGCGTATAACCTTAAAATGGCAGCCTGTGATGCCCAGACCTCGGGAGGCCTGCTGATAAGCGCTGCACCGGAAATTGCTGGCCAGGTTGTGGATGAGCTTTCCGAAACCGGATTCCACAAGGCTGCAATAATTGGGAAAGTTACTGAAAGAAGCGAAAAACTTCTTTACCTCAATGAATAGAATCAATAAAGGCAACCAAATTGCAGAATGCAGTTATTTCCTGTATCCGAACGACTTGTTTATCACCTCCAGCAGATAGTGTTTCCGGTCGCTGAAGTACTCCCAGAACATGATCCCGGCCAGCTTATGCTTCAGTATATACTCGCACTTTATCCTGGTTGATTCCTCATCATCGTAGGTGATGAATGCCTTTTGGTCGGCATTGAACAGGTAAGGGGCCTTTGATTCAGCATCCCAGTAGCGGGTGAAGCCTTTTTTATTGACAACGCTGTCCTTCAGGTAGGAATAACCGCCCCCCAGCCATCTCCTGACCGGGACGGGTATCTGGTACAAGCCATTGTTGTCGGTGCTCTTTACAACCCTGCCTTTCCCGTAGAAAGCTGTGCCAAGGACAATCTTTGACGGTTTGACGCCCACAGCCATCATGTTCCTTATACACACATCACCCGAGTAAATGTAGGGCATGTTCGGGGGTGAATACAGGTTTGAATGATGGGATGACATGTTGTCGTAGGTGCCGTCGAAGTCGTAAGCCATCAGGTTTATGTAGTCGAGGTAGTTCTGTGCAATTTCCATCTGTGTATGCTGCAGGAATTCCCTTGAACCCCCGATTGCGGTTGTGACCAGGTACTTTTTGCCCGTCTGTTTTGAGCTGGCATCAAGGATCTCACGGAGGTCCCTGAAAAGCCGGGTATAGTTTTCCCTGTCCTCGGGGCGATAGACATTTTTGTCGCCGATCATTCCGGGATATTCCCAGTCAATGTCGACTCCGTCGAGATCGTATTTCAGGACAATATCGACCGAGCTCTGGGCGAAATTCCGGCAGGATGTATCGGATAACACGGCATCGGAAAAATTCTTGCTCCAGGTCCATCCTCCGACCGATATGAGGATTTTCAGGTCGGGATTGATCTTCTTGAGTTCATTCAGCTTTCTGAAATTGATTGTGTCGGTTGCACCGTTTGTCAGCCATGCCCTGTTGTCCTTGACATCGACGAAGGCATAGTTAATATGGGTGAGCTGGGTAGGATCAATCTGTGAGGTTTCGACAATATTTCCATTGAATCCCCCCACGTAACCAATGATCACGGGCTTTTTCCTTTTCTGTGCCATTGAGTTCATGCTGCCTGCTGTAAAAATGATCAGGCATGCAAGGAGTGCCGGAATTAAGTTTCTGTTAAGCATTATTACAGGTTTTAATGATTTTGAGATATTGGCAGGATAATTTCCGGGATAGCCGGGATAACCGGCATTCACCACGTATTTAAAGCACGATCTGCCAAAGGTCCCGGATTCAGACCCCTGGCAGAGTCGCGGCTTTGTTTGTTGTTTCGCTTCAGCTTTTTACCAGCGTGATCAGTCTCTATATGATTTAAAAACTAAAGTCAACACCTACGGCTAAGATCATGGTGTCTTTGAAGTAGGTCTCCCTGGCCTGAATATTCGTGGCTGTTGCGGAGAAAAGATGATCAATGGTTTTTTCACCGGTGTCATAGAAAGTATATCCAAAGCCCAGGTTCACCCTGAAATTCCTGAGAATATTCACTGCGCCGCCCAGACCGACGGTTGATGAAGTGAGGCTGTATGTCAGATCGCTCTGGTAGTCTGAGTTTACGCCGGTTTTCGCATAGAGGTAACCGCCGCTTACCAGTAAAAGATCAGATATCCTGTATTCAAGTCCGGCAGCAAGCTCAAAGAAATTCTTGTCAATTATTCTGTCGTTATTAACATGGACGCCATTCAGTTTCCTGCCGTAATCAGCGCTCTTGTCAAAATAATAATGTCCGCCGGCTGAAACATTCAGTTTTTTTGTTACTCCATAATCAATTCCGACAGACAGCATTGCAGGCATATCATTCCTGTTCTTTTCACCGTCGGGAAACATTGTGACAGGGTTTCCTTCCGGGGTGAAGCCGGTTCTGAAATCCTTTGCTGTTTTATTTTGAAGTTCAAGCTTGGTGGCCAGTTCGTATTTGATACCGATATTGAAATTCTCGGCCGGTGACAGATTAACACTGAGGAAAGGTGTTATGCCTGAGCCCACCTGTTCCACATCTGCTTCCTGGTTGCCAAGCAGGGATGCAGTAGCAGTATATTTTGCTGCGGCTCCCTTGAAAACGGCATCAGCCTGGGAAATACTGATTGTTGTTGGTGATCCGAAAGCTGCAAGAGCCCCTTCGAGCTGAAGCCGCTGCGCATGAGTTATGATCGTTGCCTGTTCGGCCTGTTCAAGGGTATAACTGCCGGCACCTGCGGAAACAAGTGCAGAAGTGCTGGTTGCAGCGGCAGTTGCATTGCCTGCAATTCCGGTCATGATGGCATCTGCCCTCGTCCATCCTGAGGGCATATTGATCTCGATGTTTCTTAAGTAGCCATTGTAGGTATTTTTTGCTGAAACATACCTTAGTCCGGCAGCTACCGAGATAAAATCATTGATCTTATATGAAATTCCTCCCTGGAATCCAAAATAAACAGAAGTGCCTTCAAAATATGGATCGAGCCTGTAACCTGTCGCCCCCTGGGTAGCCAGGGAAGGAACGAGATCGGAGGGGGTCATTTCAAATGATGGCAATCCTTTCTCGAATACTGCGCCGCCACCGCCACCGATGGGGTTGAATCCGATTGAGAATGCAAGCTTGTCGAGTTTATAGGCAGCATATATACTTGGGAACAGCGGAGCTTTCACCTTGCCTTTGTACAGGCTCTGATTCAGTCCGAATGATCCTCCCGGCCCTTTATAAAAATTTTCAACTTCCTTGTTCTGGAAGATGGTCTGGTTGGAAAGTGATAAATGCAGTCCATTATCCAGTTTCATCAAACCGGCAGGATTAAAGTAAACGGCATCGATGCCGGTTGATGCATCCCTCGCAGGAAGCCTGACCCAGGAGGCACTCTGGTTGGTGTTGGTCACCAGTCCGCCGGCAAAGAGACAGACGGTGAAGAACGAAGCAGAAATAAGAGTAAAAATTTTTTTCATCGGATCATTTTTAAGTTTGTAACTAGGAAACACAGTCACTTTTGACCGTTACTGTTATTTTCCTGATTTTTAATATGATTTGTTTTCAGGTTCAAAGAACAAAAGCAGGGCAAATGTAGAAAAATATTTGAATTATGCAAATAAGTCCAAAATACCAAATTGATATTAAGATATTTGTGACCCCGATTTGATGTTGTTCGAAAAATAACACTGCCGGTACTACGGCACTATACCGGAATCAATCACTGTGAACTAAAATGAACTCTTCCATCAGGCCATAATCATGAAGCTGGTATTCATTACCGGGAGGGTAGATTTTTACATTTCTCCAGTGCCAGGGCGAGGCCAGGCCGGGAGCCGGATTGTTGAAATGCGGTCCCAGCAGGTTTTTAAGGCTTCCTGTTACTGTAACATCAATGGTATTGGTTCCTGGTACGAGAAGGTCTGATATGTCTGACCTGTAGGGAGGAAAGGCTATTAGGGGTGCTTCCCGGCCGTTAACTTTTACCTCGGCAATGGTTCCGTTCCATTTTCCCATTGAAACAAAATATTTTCCGGAGATTTTTTCAATATCATATTCTTTTCTGTAGGTTATTCCCCACGAATAGAACGGAAGTCCCTTATCTTTCCAGCTGCCGGTTGTTAAATTATTAACAGGAGCCTCAAGGTACCATCCCTTTGCTCCGGGCTTTACGGAGAAGTCACCCGTCAGGTAGACAGGTTCAATCTCGGCATGTACTCTCATTGGTGATGCAGTAAGGGTAATTGTATTCTCTCCCTGATTAATCATTGGTCCTATTTTAAAAACACCAAAGGATCTGTCGAGCCACCATCTGCCCGGTTCAGGAACTATTTCCTTACCATTCACTGTAGTTTTCCATAGGTAGGGTCTTTCAATGATTGCCATTATTGATGAACAATCGAAAGTTCCCTTAACTTCAAACCGGTATGTGGCGATAAAGCCTGATGTAATCCCGAAGGTGTCCCGGTCAACAATGTTAGTTTTAAACTGAACCGATGTGTTCCAGGGATTGCCGTTGGCGAAGCCGTGGATCCTGAATATTTTATCGGCTGCATCATAGGTGTTGAGATCTGTTGCAGATTCGCCACCTGCAATAATATCACAGAATTCAATCGGGAAAGCATTGTCTTCTTCCCTGATGACTTTCATTTGTGAATCAGAAGGAACAACTTCCGGATTCCCGGGTGCCGGAGGTGCGGAAAAACCATCAGGCTTCATGGCCGGAACAAAAAGGAGAAGGCTGCCTGCAGGATAAAGGTTAAATGGGAGCCTGATATGGTCGCCATCGTCTGTGCAGGGATATCCTGTTATTTCACCTGAAAGGGTATTGAATTCGATGGCACCTTTTCCCCTTATTTTCAGTAAACCGGAGGTTGATTCGGTGAGACTTGAGTTTGTAAGAAAAACAAGTTGTCCGTCGGATAATATTCTTCTATGGTGATAGAGATTACCTCCCTTAACATTCAGGAAAGAAATCTCCGGATCTGAAAAATAGGTTTTGATCGTTTCCTGATCGGGTTTTTTAACAGCTGAAATATTAGCAGTCCCGGAGAAGAACCCTGCCAGATCATTGTTTGATGATCCGGCTACCAGGGTCGGTATGGAAAAGGCTACGAGTTTTCCTCCTTCCGAGACGAATCTCTTCAGGATCCTGAAAGTTGTAAGATCCAGATTTTCCATCATGGGCGGGATCACAACAACCGGATAGGCCCGATGACCGATTACCAACTTTGCCTTTTTTACCGATCCGAGGTTTTTAATCATATTTTCCGATCCGAGATCATATTCAACCTGCTCCTTCTCCAGTCTTGTAATAAAGGACTGGAATGATTGTCCGATTTCTCCCATTTTTGGATTTTTATTGGTATATGAGTCATAGAGCCAGGCAGATGTAGTGGGTTCGAGAATAAGGATCTTGTTTACTTGTTCGCCGGAGGACAATGCAACTGATAATCTTGCAAAATGGTCATTGATGTATCTGTAATTGTTCCACCATGGTTCATGATAGGTGAAAGTGGGCGGATAGTCATATTTCCGGGCCCCAGCCAGGGTTATATGGGAAAGGTGCTGATTCATGAAATTGACGCCGAGCACATACTCCCAGTCTCCAAGTCTTTTCATATCGGTGAAGGTGAGGTCCCACCCTGCGCCGCCGTATGTTTCGCTCAGTTTCCTTTGCCTGCCGGTCTGATTCGCGGCGCTTGCGAGCTCTTTGACCGATCTTACATTGCCGAACTGCCCCCTGGGTGTTGAATCGTTCCACTGGTTGAACAGCATATCGATCGCAGGCACCTGGTGCCACGCATACATTGCCATATTATCCCCGCCGTTGTTCATGTTCGGCCACTCATGCTCCCAGTAATGCCCTGTGAACTTGAGGTTGTTCTTTTCGCAATACCGGAAGTACGGTTTTGCCCAGCGGTCAATAAAAAGGTTCAGAAGAGTCTGGGTATAATTATGCCGTACCTTTTTCCAGTCTCCCGTCTCCTCAAAAAGCGAGGGCAGATGAGTACGGAGATCATAATTCCACTGTTTTTCGAAAACATCAAACAGATCCGGTGTCCATCTTATACCACCCGGAGACTCAATCTGTGGTTCATCGGTAAAGATGCCGGGAACGATCCGTCCGAATTCCCTGCCGAGATGTTTTTTATACCCGGTCATTGTTATTTTAATGAATTCCTCAGTTACTCCGGGACAGAGGAGGTCGACGTAGGAGAAGCCTCCGTACCAGTCGCTTTTCCTGTTGTAAGTTTTACTGAAAAGCAGATAGCTGCCGGTTTTACCCTTTTCGTCACCAAGGCGTGATGTAATATCTTCAAACTGACCCGACTCCTCTTTCAGGCACAGGAAGAACCTGTCGGCCGTATCCGGAAGACTGGTGAATCTGGTCATGGCCAGTCCCTGTCCCTGGTTATATGATTCCGGAACCCTGTCAGGAACATGTCCGCCAGCAAAACCGCTGGGATAAGAGTTTTCATCATATAACCAGACTTTCATTCCCAGCTCCCCGGCTTTATCAACCGTATGGCGGCAGAGTTCAAACCATTCATCAGAAAGGTATTCGGTTATCAGGCCGGGCCGCGGATGAATGAAAACCTGTTTGCTGCCCTGCCTGTTGAATTCATTCAGGTAACTGTCGATCTCTTCTTTGGTGATCTTATAGTTCCACACAAAAAAAGGAGCTGTTGTATATTCTGCGGCTGGCTGCCTGAATTCCTTTGAAAGAGTAGCAAAATCATTGATTGTTATTTCATTAACACTTCTCTTTCTGCAAGAATCAAGACAGGTAAAGGTAACAGGGAGAAGAATGATAATCAGGCTGGCGGATCTTAATTTCATCACTGACAGGGTTTGATTTGATAATGTTTGTATTTTGTTAAAGGTTAGTCATTCAGATGTTTAGCAAGATATTGCAGAGTGTGGCAATTATTGTTATTACCGATAGTTTGCATTTGATTTCCCTGGCACCTGGTTCCTTTCAACCGGTATACGTCAATCTCAGCATATTTTCACCACTTCGATATCCAGCAGCTCTCCCAGCTTACTGATCTTTGAGGCAATATGTCCGACACCTGCCGCACAGTGATGAGCCGGTCCGTATTTGTTCCAGTCATTAACAAAATTTTTCAGGCCTGTCGGGAATCTGTACCTGCTGTTGGTATTGCCGATTTCCAGAATCGGCCCCGGTACCGATTCGCCCTCAGCGACAAGGAACATCAGCCTGCCGTCGGGTTTTTGTACAAGTGACAGCAGGGTGATCTCCCCGTGTTTCACTGACATCTCTACCGACAGGCCCTTCCCGACCTTCCCGTGGTACACTTCAAGCGGTTTTACCTTTATCTTCCCTTCGGCGATGGCCAGATGTCCGGGACCGTCGTGCCCCATGAGTATGACGTCATCATTGAAATCGAGGGCGTAAAATTCGGTAAACGATCCTCCTGCTCCAAAGCTGTCCATTATTTTCATTGCATGGATATTCTTTATCTCATATTCACCTGCAACCGGAACGCCCCTGGCCGTAAGCAGGGAATTGGCAAGAATAATGGTGCTTATTGATTCTTCATTTTCCCTGATGCCTGAGCCGCTGTAAAAATATGCCAGGGAACCCAGGTCATGAGCCTGAACCATTTTTCCCAGGGCCACGGAAGTGCGTGCTGCATTTTTCAGGTCTTCTTCCGGGCATCCCCTGTCGATCTCGAACTCCTTATGGAACATACTTACCCGTTCGCTGATTTCAGCATCAGTTACTTCCTTGCGCAGTGCGGAGAGTTCATCCACCTCAAGCATCTCGATATGACCTCCCAGGACTGAAAGGTGCAGGGTGAGGTCAGTGTACACATCCAGCATTCCTCCATAGTAGTGGCCCATGCATCCGAGCCTGTTATGCGCCATTATGTTTGCAACCGAGGCTGCCTCTATCCATTCTCCTGCTTCCTTCCATACATCTTCATCGCCCTGAAGTACACCCGTTATCTGGTGAAACTTAATTCCCGACCTGAGGAATACGTTTGCTATTTCCGGAACAGGGCAGGCAGAAACATTAGCCAGCCATTCGCCTGTCATTTTTGTCCGGTCGCCCAATTTGTTGAAAGCACTGTAATCAATTGCCTTTTCGGGTGACAGATTCAGTATTATCACCGGCACTTTTGCTCTTCTAACCACGGGAAGTACGGTTGATGAAAGGGCATAGGTGGTGACGTACAGAAAGATAATGTCAACATCAGCTTTCCGGAAGTCATGACCGGCGCGCAGGGCATCAGCAGGATTATCAATAAGCCCCAGGTTGATTATTTCACTGTCATATTTCCTAAGCCTTGAGGCGACCAGGGCCAGGTATCCCTCGAGTCTTTCTTTCAGCCCGATGAACTGGGGCCAGTATGTATCCAGACCAATGCCAAAAAGACCGATCTTCAGCCTGTAAATATCTTTCATGTTTCTTTGTTTAATATTATGATCAGGCTTCGCCTGTATCAGTTCAGTTCATTAATAACAGCCCCGGATCCCGGAAATTCCATGAAATAAAAAATATGCCCGTTGTTTGATTTCAGCCGTTCCGGAAATATTCATCAGTAATTCCCCGTCAGTCTCACACTGAAATTCCTGTGCGGCTGAATATCTCCCGGACGTCCCATATACTCCGTGTTTGTGAAATTTTTAACAACAAAAGAGAGGCTGAGGCGGGGAGTGATTTTATATCCCAGGCTCCCATCAAGCGTAAAATATCCTTTGTTGTTCCGTGTCCAGTAATCATAAAAACCGGGCAATATTTCTTCCCTTGTACCAGGATCGAGGAAAACATCGTCGATGTTGAGGATTTTCGACTTTGCATAAAGGCTCAGTCCGAAATCAAATTTTTCCCATGAACTTGCGATATTCAGGCTTGCCGAATGTTTCCTCCTGTACTTCAGATAGACGCCGGTGGTTTTATGGGTGATCCTGTTGTACCCGACGGGGGATAGCCAGGTGTAACCTGCGGTTACAGTGGTATTGACATTCCCGGCGGGGATATTAAGGAGGAATTCGGTTTCAAATCCCAGTATCCGTGATTGTTCCACATTGGTTGCCATGAAGCCGAAATCAGGGATGCCTGTGACCGGATCCTGGTAATATGAAAAAATATACTCAATGAGCCTGTTGTTTCTGGTGAGGAAAGCTGCAAAATCAGCCTGCCCGCTGATATTTCCAATACTTAATCCCTGTTTTATTCCTATTTCCGAGTTCCACCCTGTTTCAGGCTGAACGCCGGGGTTCGGGAAGATTTTAACCGAACCGAGTGTTGTTGATGCAAATTTCTCTGCTATTGAAGGGAAGCGGTAACCCTGTCCAAATGATAACCTGAGGAAAGTATAACTTGCTGCCTGAAGATTCAGACCTGTACGGAAAACAGGGACCAGTTTGTCTGCAATGCCGTCGAGAAAATAATTTTCAAGTCTGAGTCCTGCTGCTGCCTTAAGCCGGTTAACCGGCCTGTATTCAGCCTGGGCATATCCTGCAAGGTTCAGGCTTGTATGGTCGCCGAAAAATTCAGAATTGATCTTTCCGTACGATTCGCAGATGCCAAATGTCAGACCTGTTTTTTCCCCGGGTTTCAGTGACCCCTGGTACTCGGAGTAGAAGGAAACTGCGTCACTGTTGTTTTTTTCGCTGTCGGGGAACCTGTTCCTTGTAGACTGCAGCCTGACTTTCAACTCGTGACGGGTCCGGCCCGATCCGGAATAGGAGACAAACGGGTCGACGGACAGGAAATCCCCGTGAAGCGTGATTGCGGTTGACTCACTTTGCTTAAGGGCTCCCGTGTACCCGTCTTCCCACAGGACGAAATCCTGCGCTTTCGTGAATCCCGAGTTCAGGTTCACTCCGTAACTCAGTCCTTTCAGTTTTGAACTGTTGTGTTTCAGCCTTATGCCGATGCGGGCAAGCTTTTCGTCGTTAAGACGCCTGTAACCGTTATCGTAAAGAACAGATGCACTTAATCCGATACTGGTGTTTCCGAGCTTCCTCAAATGGGAGAGGGAAGCTGACGAAGAGAATCTGGGCGAGTTCCACCATTTCCAGTTTCTGTTTCTCGGGCTGCCATAAATCCCTGTTTCGGTGTAGAATCTTGTTTCAGGGATGTTTGTTGCGTCGGCCTGGCGGAAGTTGATTATTCCGTTCAATGCTGATGAACCATAGAGAACAGATGAGGCGCCCTTTATAATTTCAACCTGGCTGATGTTTTCGAGCGGCAGGAACTGCCATTTTATGTTGCCGGCATCGGCAGAAAGGAAAGGCAGCCCGTCGATAAGTGCCATAACCCTGCTTCCTGCTCCATAGCTGAATCCGCTGCCGCCCCTGACGGAAGCCTGACCGTCCATGACTTCAATGCCCGGGGTCTTGTTCAGCATCTCCTGTGCGTCGGTAATATGATTTGAAGTGAGAAGAGCAGGCCTGATTACATCCATTGAAACAGTAAGCTCAGATATCTTTTGCTCATATTTTCCCGCGCTGACAACTATCTGATCAATTTCTCTGATCTTCATTTCGAGACTGACGTCGAGGGTAACGGTGTCTCTCCTTGAAAAGGAGATTTCCCTGGTCAGGGCTCCGTAGCCGACGAGCTGAAACACTATGGTAAGTTTTTCAGCCTGAGTGGAAAAAATATAATAACCTTTATCATTACTTGTCGTTCCCTGGTTTTTGCCATACAGGACATAGACACCCGGCAAAGCTTCACCAGTACTTTTATCGGTTACTTTTCCCCTGACAACACCATCTGATACAGCCGCTTGTATCGCTGATGCAGTCAAAAGGAAAATTGCCGTAATGATGCACCGGGTCATTTTGCCTTGAATGTCATTCTGATCCTGTAAGGATTCTGAATATCCATAGGGTTCGGCATCACGGTTGTCAGTTTCAGGGAGACTTTTGTGAGCTCTTTTATATCTGCTGTTACCGGAAAGGCAATAGCGTTGGTTTTTATTACAAGCTGGGTTTCATCGCTGCTGAAACTCCACTCTCCCGTGTAATTTCCGAAACTTCCCGTTCCGTCCTTGTTGAACCTGGCTTCACCACTAAAATCGGCAAGCAGCTGACCGGGTCCACCAGCATCCTGTCCGTTTGCAACCAGGCTGTCGGTTACCCATATGGCGCCGGTCAGAAAAGTGAATCTTTCCGATTCCGTCTTTTTGCAGGAGAAATTCACGAGAAGTCCCGTTATTACCAGTAGAAAAAACAAATTTCTCATCGCAGTGTGATTTTACTTTTTAAAAAGATCAGTCAATCATATTAACGGGATAATGCCGATTGCATTCCCTCAGTATTTTCTTATAAGGTCGAGCAGTTTACTGTCGAGCTTATGGCCGTACCAGTCGGTATAGTTTATATCCGATCTGTCAGAATCCATTATTCCGAAGGTACCCCTGAAGTTCCACAGTGCGAAGCCGATACCGTGTGACGTGAGAATATCGATCACGTCGGTGAACCAGGCCAGAAAAACCTCATGGGGTGTTTTGCTGTAGCATCCGCACTCACCGCAGTGAACACCCACCCCTTTTTCCAGGAGTTCTATCCACGGTGCATAGAAGTCTTCAAGCGACTTGCGTCCGAACTGTTTTCCGTCAATGATCCCGGGCCAGACGGGTCTGGGTGCCATTGCAGGATCTTTCCACACCCACGAGGCCTGGTAGTGGGAAATATAATGGGGATAATATCCCCGGCAGCTTTGGGCAATATTAAGATCAATAAGTTCAGGAGTTACATAGCTCCCTCCGCCGTTGCCGTCGGCAACAATGAGACGGTCGGGGTCAACGGCCCTGATTGCATCAGCTGCCCCTTTGGCAACCTTTCTGTAAAGCTCGCCCGGAAGGGGAGAGCTTTTTGAGAACTGGTCATTCATATCCTCCCTGTATAATGGCTCATTCAGCAGATCGAAGCTTAACTTTCCGGAGGGGATTCCCTTATATCTCTTTGCCCACATGCTCCAGTGGAAATTAAAGGCATCCTGTGCCTCGGCATCCTTCCAGAGGTTAAATGGTTCATGAAATCCCGCGTTTATACAGAAACCCGGTCCGCGATGCAGGTTGAGGCTTACATGCATATTATACTTGTGGGCTGTGGAAATTAGTTTGTCAATTTCTTCCAGCACCTTTTCATCGAACTTGTAAACCTCGTCTTTTGTTATGTCCCTCGATCTGTCAAACAAGACATATCTGGGATAAGCCATTGGTATTCTGACAAAATCAAAACCCCAGTCTGCCATCCATTTTATATCGTCTTCGGTTGTCTTCGACGGATCGGGGCCTTTCGGCGGATAAGGTGAGAAAATATCCAGCAGGTTAAAGCCTTTCCATTTCGGCAGCTTATTTCTGACTGCCCCGGTTCCGGACGGGAATGCATTTGCGGCACCGATGGAAAGACCGGCGGCTGTCAGTGCAGTGGTTCTGACGAACATGCGGCGATTGATTTTTTTCGTGCTCATAATATGACGGATTATTTATTTGTCAGTGAATACTTCTCCCAAATTAACAATTATTTAATAAATTCATAGTCAAATAATGAATCGATTTATCATGAATTCCAGGGAAAGGCTTGTCACAGCCATATCGCACAGGGAGCCGGACCGGATACCTGTTGATCTGGGAGCCACTCCAAGTTCAGGTATTTCAGCTGTGGCGTATCATAACCTGATCCGGCATCTTGGCCTTGGCCTTGAAAACCATGTTTATGATGTTGTTCAGGAAGTCACCCAGCCTGAAATGGAGCTGCTTGATCTCTTCAGGGTGGATGTGCTTGACATAGGCAGGTTTTTCAACAGTCATGAAAGTTACTGGCACAGGCTAGAGCTGATCAATGGCATCCCTGGCCTCTATCCGAAATGGTTTAATCCTCAGCGTCAGGAAGACGGAAGCTGGCTCGCATCCGGACCCACAGGTGAATTCATTGCAAAAATGCCTGCCGGGGCCACTTTCTTTGATCAGACCATCTTCCCATATGCTGACGGATATCCTGACAATTTCTATGATCTGGAACATGCCATGTCGCGGGTAAGCTGGGGAGGCTTCGGTTTTCCGCCCTTTGACCGGATTACCGAAGAGGATTTCTGGAGCAATCTGAGAACCACATTGAAAAAGGTAAGAGCATCAACCGACAGGGCTTTGGTGTTGGGAGCCGGATGCAATCTTTTCGAGTGGGGAACCTTTTTGCGGAGGATAGATAATTTTCTTATGGATCTGTACCTTGACCCGGACAATGTCAATAAGCTGCTGGATGCCCTGATGGAGAGGCATATGGACTTCCTTTCAAAGGTGTGCCAATCGGTAGGGGATATCGTTGACATAATAAAATTCGGAGATGATCTGGGTACCAATACCGGTCCGTTCATGCCGCCGGAAATTTATGACCGGTTTTTCAAACCCCGGCACAGAATGTTATGTGAGTATGTAAAGGCGAACAGTACTGCATACACAATGCTTCACTGCTGCGGCGGGATCTATGAACTTATACCGGGTCTGATCGATGCAGGATTCGAGATCCTGAATCCCGTGCAGATAAACGCCTTTGGAATGGACCCTGCCCGTCTCAAGAAAGAATTCGGGAGCAGCCTGACATTCTGGGGGGGCGGAGCAAATACCCAGTCGGTGCTCAATAAAGCCTCTGCCGTTGAGGTTAGAAAACATGTAAGGGAGAATATCAGAATCCTGTCGAAAGGAGGAGGATTTGTTTTCAATACGGTTCACAATATAATGCCTGATGTTCCTCCAGGGAATATTGTGGCAATGTTCGAAGCTGTCAGGGAGTTTGACCGGTAAGCAGCCGGGCTTGCTGCAATAATTGTCCGGGGAGGATATTCCTCTTGATTTCATCGGGGACTGAACGAAGCAGGCAGGCCGTTTTGGGTCATTATACTTTCAGGAAGATCTTCTTTTTATAAAGGAAATAGAGGAACAGCCATCCAATGGTTGTCAGTCCGATCCCCCCGATCAACCCATGCCATGTTTCAGGCAGGATCGCAGTGAATCCGCCGAAGAAGAAATCCGCGGCATGTCGGAAGTTAATGATCCTGTTTGCAAGGTAGATCGTGATGGGATTCAGCCCGATAACTACAAAGAAGAAAGCCCATTTCCGAAATTTCCATACATCAATCACCAGGTAGAAAATTGCGAAAAGCAGCAGGCTCAATCCTCCTGCAAAGCACACGAATGAACTGCTCCAGATGTTTTTGTTTATCGGGAACACTGTGTCCCAGATTTTTCCCAGTACGATTAAAAAAACTGATGCAATAACCATGATCGTTACTTTGCGGATCAGTTTATCGGCCTGGTATCCGGATCTCATGAAGTCGCCGGTCAGCATGCCCAGAAGAGCTGTCCCGATGGCAGGGACTGTACTCAGTAGTCCTTCCGGGTCGTGATTGTCCAGTAACAGTTTTCCTGGCATCAGCAGGCGGTCGATATAACTGGCAAGGTTTCCCGTTTGAGAGAAAGGATCTGAAGACCCGAGATCATGAGCGGGGAAAAGCAGGAGCAACAGCCAGTATCCGGCAAGGATGACCCAGAACCAGACAATCCTGAGAGTAAGTTTTGTGTTCATATAGATGATTGCGGCAAACATCCATGCAAGCCCGATCCGGCCAAGGACACTCCCATAGCGGAGCCCGGCCAGATTGAACCTGACGGCATTATTGTAAAGGATACCAAGAAAAACAAGAATCAGTCCCCGGAAAATCACATGCCGGTAAATTGATTTCCGGCTCTGGTTCAATGCAGTCCTCTTTGCCAGTGAAAATGGGAATGAAATTCCGGCTATATACAGGAAAAGCGGAAAGATCAAATCATAAAACCTGAAACCTTGCCATTGCACATGCTTAAGCTGGTCCGCCCACCAGTTTAGCGGAGCCCAGTTTGTAAGGGTGGCAAGACCGGTGAATATGCCTGCACCGCCCATGATCCAGAACATATCAAACCCGCGTAGTGCATCGAGGGAATAAAGCCTTTCCGAGTGGATATTGTGTCCTTTTTCCATTTCTGTGTTATTAAGTTCAATTATGTTGAAATGATGATGCAATAATCAGAAAACAAAGGAAATAATATTTTAAATGAATATTGATACTGCCTTTAAAAGAAAATAGGAAAAGAATACTAACTTTGAGATCAGGCGCATTTGTATTTAATTCCAGCCTCAGGCTGACATAAATACTGCGGATTGATTTGAATGCATGATTGGAGAATAATTTCCAGGGGAGCCGTGCCTGCACTTATTTATTTTATTGTTAATCCTCAAAAAAAATCTTAATGCCTGGACCCGGAGCTTTTTGGTTTGGAAAGGAAGAAACTGATGCCGTGATTGAAGTAATCAGGAGCGGTTATCTATTTCGTTATGGAAGCGAAAATGACCCGTCTTTCCTTCATAAGACAGCGACTTTGGAAAGAGAATTTGCAAGATACAGCAATGCCGGTTATGCCCTTGCCACATCGTCGGGAACGGCTTCCCTGCTGGTTTCACTCCTGGCCGCCGGTTTAGAGCCGGGAGATGAAATAATTGTTCCTGCCTATACATTTGTTGCAAGCTATTCATCAGCAATTTTTGCAGGGCTGGTTCCGGTCCTTGCTGAAATAGATGAAAGCCTGACCCTTGATCCTGTCGATATTGAGTCGCGGATAACCCCGCGTACAAGGGCGATAATGCCCGTACACATGCTGGGTAATCCGTGCAATATGGATGCCGTAATGAAAATTGCGGAAAAGCACGGATTACTTGTTATTGAAGATGCATGCCAGTCGGCGGGCGCCTCCTACAAGGGTAAAAAGGCCGGAACGATCGGCAATATCGGGGCTTTTTCACTGAATATATTCAAAACGATCAACAGCGGGGACGGAGGTATTGTTATAACCAGCGACAAAGATCTGTATGAAAGGGCATTTGCAATTCATGATCAGGGACATAAACCGATGAGATTCGGAGTGGAGGTCGGTTCACGCAATATCCTTGGACTGAACTTCAGGATGAATGAACTGACAGCTGCCGTCAGTCTTGCACAGCTTCAGAAGATAGACAGAATAATATCCACGCTCAGGGAGAAACGAGAGAAATTCAAAAAACTCATTTCCCCGGCAAAAGGATTCAGATTCAGAAGGCTCAATGATCCAGACGGCGACTGTGCAACACTGTGCAGCGTGATATTCGACACAAGGGAACAGGCGGCCAGGGTTGCCGGATCACTGGGATCCAAAACAGTCGATCAGAGCGGCTGGCATGTTTACTCAAATATGGAACATGTGCTGAGCCATCTGAAGAAAATCGGACAGCCACATACCAGGGGTGCCTATCCGCGGACCGATGATATTCTGGGCAGGACTATTAATATAAGCGTGGGAGTTGTTGACGGGGGGCTGGGTTCCGGATGGGGCATAAACATAAATTCAACGGATGACCAGATAGAAGCTGCTGCAGAGCAGTTTATCGCTGCCTGTGAAAACTGAATCCATCACCTTTTCTGGTTTACGCTGGAAATAATCAATGCCGGACTGTTATTGCCCGTATATTCCCGGATTATTATATTTGTTTCCGTCAAATTCCGGTATTGTTATTTAATTAACGCATAAAACAGGGTTACAATAAAAAAATTATTTCTCATGGCAACACGCAGGGTATTTGTTAAAAAAGCCTCACTGGGCGCTGCATCGATTGTTTTCAGTGCAAAGAGCTATTCCAGGATCGTCGGGGCAAACGACCGGGTCAGGGTCGGGATCATTGGTTATTCCGACCGTTTCAAAGGCTCATTGTCTCCTTCTTTTCTCAGCCTGTCAAAGGAAATGAACTTTGAATTTACCGTCATTTCCGATATCTGGAGGCTTCGCAGGGAGGAGGCAGACAGATTTTACAAATCAATGGGTATCAATCTGCGGCTGGCACGAAACAATGATGAGCTGTATGAAAAGAATGACACTGATGCAGTCATAATAAGCACAGCTGATTTTCAGCATGCTCTCCACTGTGCCGAAGCCGTCGGGGCGGGACGCGATGCATATGTTGAGAAGCCTTTTGCCGAAACGATGGCAGACAACCGTACAGCACTGAAGGCTGTCCAGAACTCGGGGAAGATTGTGCAGATAGGCTCACAGAGGCGGAGTGCACCCAATTATATCGCTGCAAACGAGTATATAAAATCGGGGAAATTCGGCAAGATTGTGATGGTTGAAATGACATGGAATGTCAACCAGCCAGGGAGATGGAGAAGGCCAAATGTGGTCCCGACACTGAAGGAGGCTGATACCGACTGGAAAAGATATCTCATGAATCGTCCTTTAACAGCTTTTGATCCAAGGAGATATCTCGAGTTCAGGCTTTTCTGGCCTTATTCATCAGGTATTCCCGGCCAGTGGATGGCACATCAGATTGATACCGTTCACTGGTTCACCGGGCTGGGGCATCCCAGGAGCGTGGCTGCAAACGGTGGTATTTACCTGTGGAAAGACGGCCGCACTAATTTTGACACAATGACGGCTGTTTTTGATTACGGGAATAATGCCGACCCCAATTCAGGCTTCCAGGTAGTATATTCGTCGAGATTCACCAATTCTGCAGGCGGAGTCAAGGAGCTATATTTTTCAAACGGCGGGATGCTGAACCTCGATACAAACAGGATCACATCAGAAGGAGGACTTGAAGAATCTGATGCAAGTGCAATGAATATGAAGCCGAATCTTCTTAAAACATTTGAACTGCCTTCTGTATCAATTGAGACAGCAGCTGATACCGGGGGCGATACCATGACAATTGCACATATGAAAAACTGGATGGAATGTGTCAGAAGCCGTAAAAAGCCGAATGCTGACGTTACGGCAGGATATAATCATTCCATTGCGAACATCATGTGCACTGCAAGCCTTCGCACGGGAGAAAAGGCAACTTTCGACGAGAAAAACCAGGAGGTACTGGCTGGTGGCAAAATTTTTCAGTATTGACAAGGCGGGTAAACAAAAACATGTGTAAATGAAAAGATCAGTTTTATCAGTGGCATTTGCGGTATTGGCAGCCGGAACGTTATTGTATTCATGCAGATCATCTGCTACTCCCGATGAAAAACAAATGTATTATGAACTGAGAATTTACAGGTTAAAGGATCCTGGGAAGAATGATCTCGTTGACAGGTATTTGAAAAATGCTTTTATTCCAGCCATGCGTAAGGCCGGAATACAGGCAGTTGGAGTATTCAGACCCGTGGAAACGGATACAGCTTACGGGAAGATGGTATATGTCTTCATTCCATATAAAAATATGGATCAGTATTCCGGGGCATTGGAAATACTTGAAAAAGATCCCGACCATCAGAAGGCGGGCAGGGAATTTTTAGATGCACCTTATAATGATCCTGCATTTATACGGTACGAAAGCATATTCATGAAAGCTTTTGCTTTTATGCCGGTATACCGTAAATATACCTTCGACACCCCTCCGGAAGAAAGAATATATGAACTGAGGAGCTATGAAAGCTGGACGGAGGTCAAGGCAATGAAGAAGATCCAAATGTTCAACGAAGGAGGCGAGATTGCCATCTTTGACGAGATAGGTTCAAATGCCGTATTTTACGGACAGGTTCTTTTTGGCAGCCTCAAGCCGCGGCTGATGTACCTGACAACCTATTCAAATATGCAATCGAGGGATGAACATTGGAATGCTTTCAGGGCTCATCCCGTGTGGAAGAAGATCTCAGTTATGGAGGAATATGCCAATACGGTCATCAGACCGGACGCCTACCTTCTCCATCCGGCACCTTATTCCGACTTTTGACGAAAGCCGGATTCGGAATGAAAATTAACCGCAAAGCTGCCAGTACCGGCTCATTGCATACAAAATCCTGATATCCGTAATCAGTCTTTGATGAACATGGCCGGTAACACAGCCGGCTTTGCGGTTATTGGTTTTCCGGTCCTGAATAATCACGGATTAAACTGCGTTCAGTCGGGGAGCTCAATTTTTGAAATTGTAGCTTCAACTTCGGCAGTGGTCATTTCATGATCGGGGAGATTTCCTTCGAAGTATTTCTCGTAAGAAGAAATATCGAAATGACCATGGCCGCTAAGATTAAACAGGATCGTTTTTGAGATTCCCTCAAGATCTGCCTTTCTGGCTTCATCGAGTGCACCTGCAATGGCATAATTTGATTCGGGAGCCGGAAGGATACCTTCGGTTCTGGCAAAAAGCACTCCGCCCTCAAAACACTCTCTCTGCATTTTTGCCTTGGCTTCGATGAATCCGTCCTTGAGCAGCTGGCTAACCAGTACCCCTGCACCATGGTACCGCAATCCTCCTGCATGTATTTTTTCAGGAACGAAGTTATGTCCAAGGGTGAACATTGGCAACAGGGGGGTCATTCCTGCCGTGTCGCCGAAGTCATACATGAATTTTCCCTTTGTAAGCTTAGGGCATGATGAAGGTTCCACCGTAACGAACCTGGTCTTCCGGTCATTTACAATATTTTCCCGTATAAATGGAAATGCAATTCCCGAGAAATTTGATCCGCCTCCGAAACATCCAATCACTACGTCGGGGTAATCCCCGGCTTTTTCCATCTGCAAAAGTGCTTCCTGTCCGATTATTGTCTGGTGAAGGCAGACGTGATTCAGCACACTGCCAAGTGAATACTTGGTATAGGGATCCTGGACGGCGATCTCCATTGCTTCGGAAATTGCAATGCCCAGGCTTCCCGGTGAATCGGGATCCTTTTCAAGAATCTTTCTGCCCGCTTCCGTCATTGTACTGGGCGAAGGCACCACTTTTGCATTGTAAGAGTTCATGAGAAGCTTTCTGCCGGGTTTCTGGGTATAGCTGACCCTGACCATGAAAACCAGCAGTTCAAGTCCGAAATGATTGCATGCGTAACTCAGTGCACTTCCCCATTGCCCGGCACCTGTTTCGGTGGTGATCCTCTTTATCCCTTCCTTTTTGTTGTAATAGGCCTGTGCAATGGCAGTGTTGGTCTTATGGGAACCGGAGTAGTTGCCTCCCTCGTACTTGTAGTATATCTTGCTCCTGGTTCCTATTGCCTTTTCCAGATTGACCGCCCTGAACATCGGACTTGGCCGGTATACCTTGTACAGATCCAGGACTTCGTCGGGTATATCAATATACCGTTCTGCAGAAACCTCCTGTTTGATCAGTTCCATTGGAAAAACCGCGGCAAGTGCATCGGGTCCAATGGGCTCGCGTGTCACCGGATGAAGAGGCGGCAGCGGTTTATTGGGCATATCTGCCACAATATTATACCATTGCCGGGGGATTTCTTTTTCACTGAGCGAAATTTTTGTACTTTTTTTCATGACTTTATTTATTTTGGTTAATGAGTTTTAAATAAAAAAGGCATGCTGTGAACAGCATGCCTTTGGCGGGAAAATATCTTTGCGAAGATTATATACAGGCCTTATTCACAGCTTGCTGATTGATGCTGCGCCAAGACCAGATATATAACATTCCATGGTTCATGGCTCCAAAATTATTTAATTTTTTTAAATTCCAATAAAAAAGTTCTTTTTTTTAATGATTTTCAGAAAAAATATATCTGACCGGGAAATCTTATAGCTGCCTGCAATTATTATTCAATAACAGAAACACCTGCTTTCATGAGGTCATTGAAGAAATCCGGATACGATTTTGCCACACATTGCGAATCAGCTATTGACACCCTGCCTTCGGCCCCTAGTGCAGCAACAGCGGCTGCCATTGCGATCCGGTGGTCGTTATGCGATGATACTGCGGCTCCCATTGTCCTGCCTCCGGTAATCAGCATCAGGTCATCCTCGAGTCTTATTTCAATGTTCATTTTACCGAATTCGCTTATAAGGGCTGCTGCCCTGTTGCTTTCCTTGTGGATGAGCCGCGATGCACCCTTAATCCTTGAAATGCCGTTGCAGTAGGCTGCCAGGGCGGCAAGAGGGGGAAACAGGTCGGGCGCGTCGGTGGCGTCGAACTCGAAAGCTTTCATATCGGATTTGGTTACTGAAATCCAGTCCTGGCTTATTGTGATCATTGCTCCGGCTTTTTCCATGGCTTCCAGGATTGCCCTGTCGCTCTGGCAACTTCCTGCCTGAAGGCCCCTGACAACCACGTTGCCGTTTATTGCTCCCGCAACGAGCAGGAAAGCTCCGCCGCTCCAGTCGCCCTCTACTTCAATGTTTACCGGGGAATAGGCCTGCCTGCCCCTGATAGTGAACAGTTTATAGTCTTCATGGCTTACCGTTATGCCAAAATCCCTGAGAACTTTCATTGTCATGTCAACATACGGCTTGCTTTTAAGGTTGGTCACGAAGATCTCGGAATCTTCAGCGGTAAGCGGCAGGGCCATTAGGAGCCCTGTAAGAAGCTGGGAACTCACCGATCCGTCAATTTCGCACCGTCCGCCTTTTAACGGCCCCTGAATTGTAAGTGGAAGAAAACCGCCGGTACTTTCAAACCTGGCTCCCAGCTGGATTAATGCATCCCCTATCATTTGCATCGGCCTGTTTCTGAGTGAGCCTTTTCCAAGCATGACGATCTTTTCGGGAAACAATGCCGCAATCGGAGAGAACATCCTGATGGCAAGACCTGACTCTCCGCAATTGAGAGTATTGTCCGTCACCCCGGGCCGGCCTGTGACATACATCAGACTCTCTTCCGGCACTATTTTTGCTCCAAAACCCCTGGCAATACTCATAGCAGCGAGAGAGTCATTGCAATACGAAGGATTCTTTATTATACTGCTTCCTTTTGCAAGCATTGCTGCTGCAATGGCTCTCTGTGTCATGCTCTTGGAAGATGGTGATTTTATCTCCCCTGCGATAAAGGATGGATCAACAGATCGAACCATATCACTGCAAAATTAATGTTTATCAACGGCAAGATTCATGACACCATTATTCATTACTCTCATCTGGTGGTTGATCGATTCCTGGTGAATGGCCTTAAAGACGGTATCTATCAGTTCCCTGCTGAGTCCCTTGGACTCTCCGTTGATCATGACCTTGCTGATGATCTCATCCCAGCGGGTTGACTGCAGGATAGTGATATTGTTTTCCTTTTTGTACTGGCCGATTGTTTCTGCGACTTTCATTCGCTTCTCCAGAATATCGAGGAGGTAGTCGTCGAAAATATCAATCTGCTGCCTTAATTCTCCGAGAATATCGAGCAGTTTCGGATCGGAAGGTACCGGGCTTCTCAGGATCAGCCTGCTGAGAAGTTCCCTGAGATCATTGGGGGTAACCTGCTGTGCTGAATCACTGAGAGCTTTATCGGGATCGATATGAGATTCTATCATTAAACCATCAAAATTCAGGTCGAGGGCTTTCTGTGCGATTTCATACAGGTATCTCCTGGCCCCGGCAATGTGACTTGGGTCACACAGTATTGGCAGATCCGGCATGCGTCTTCGCAGCTCAATCGGCAGCTGCCAGTTGGGCTGATTACGGTAAACTGTTTTTTCGTATGTTGAAAATCCGCGATGAATTGCCCCGAGCCTGCTTATCCCTGCCCTTGCAATACGTTCGATGGCACCGATCCACAGATCAAGATCGGGGTTGATGGGGTTCTTTACCAGTACCATGACATCCACACCGTTGAGTGCATTTGAAATTTCCTGTACGGTGAAAGGATTGACAGAAGTCCTGGCGCCTATCCACAGCATGTCAACGCCATATTTAAGTGCTTCATAAACGTGTTTTTCGTTGGCAACTTCCGTACCGACCATCAGGCCTGTTTCCTGTTTCACATTTCTCAGCCATTTGAGTCCTTCAATACCTATTCCCTCAAATGAATTCGGCCTGGTTCGGGGTTTCCAGATGCCTGCCCTGAAAAGGTTGACTTCTTTGAGCTGGGCCAGTTCCTTTGCAGTTGCCATAACCTGTTCCTCGGTTTCAGCGCTGCAGGGGCCCGATATCAGGAAAGGTCTGCCCTTGTAGCCTCTCCAGTCCCTGATGTGTGTTGTTCCCGTTTCAAGTACCATGTTATTGTTTTTTAGTGTAATATTTTCCTGATCTTGTTTGCCTCTTCCATTAATGCCATCAGGCCCTCTTTATTCCTTTCCCTTATCATTTTCTTGAACAGATTCATTTTTTCGATATAATTATCCATGACTTCCAATATGAATTCGGAGTTTTCCAGGAAAATGGGAGCCCAGGTTTCGGCACTGCTCTTTGCCAGCCTGACGGTGCTTTCAAAACCGCCGCCTGCAAGGGTTGTAATGTGCTCTTCCTCCTTCTCCTTGTCCAGCACGCTCAGGGCCAGGGAGAAAGAAGTGATGTGGGAAATATGCGATACATAGGCCACATGTATGTCATGATCAGCAGAATCCATGTATATCCTCCTCATGTTAAGAGTGTCGAGCATACTTTCGACTATCCTTCTTGCATCAACATCGCTTTTTTCGGCATCGCAGATTATTGCGATCTTGTAATCAAACAGCTTGCCAATGGCCGCAAGCGGTCCGGAAAACTCTGTTCCGGCCATTGGGTGCAGGGCAACGAATCGCCCCCTGCCCGGGTGATGTTCCGATACCCTGGCAATACTTGCCTTGGTCGATCCCATGTCGCTAACCACCTTGCCGGTACCCTGAATTCTGTCGAGGATTGACGGGAGCATCATGCAATTGGCATCGACCGGGCTGCTTAAAATGACCAGGTCGCTCCTGTCAACGGCATTTTCAAGCGAATCGGTTTCATCCACAATGCCGCAGAGCTGGGCTATGTTCCGGTGCTGCATATTTAAATCCACGCCAATTATTTTCTGGGCAAACCCTCGCTTGCGAAGATCGATCATCAATGATCCTCCGATGAGCCCTATTCCTACAACAGCTATTGTCATGAGAGTAAAGTTGAATGCGAATGACCGTGTTTTGCAGATGTCAGCCTGTCCCGGGCTTCTGAAAGCCGGTCCTCGCCGGCACATAGTGAAATACGGATATATCTCCGTCCGTTCTTTCCGAAAATAAATCCCGGAGTAATAAAAACATGCGCTTCTGTCAGTATTTTTTCTGAAAGATCTTCGGCGCTTACAGCGTCGTCCGGTATTCTGCCCCAGAGGAACAACCCTGCCTGGTCAGTGTCGAAAGTGCAACCCAGGATTTCAAGGATTGATTCTGCTATTTTCCGGCGACTGAGATACAGACTGTTCAGGCCTTCATACCATGAATCCGGATTACTGAGCGCAGCAACGGCAGCCATTTGCATTGGCATGAACATCCCTGAGTCCATGTTGCTTTTCACTTTCAGAATAGTGTTTATATACTCCCTGTTCCCTGCTGCCATTCCAATCCTCCATCCGGCCATATTATGGGATTTACTCAGGGAGTTTAGCTCGATTGCCGTGTCCATTGCATTTTCGGCACTCAGGACGCTCATGTATTCGGTGTTCAGGATGAAACTGTATGGATTGTCGTTGCATAACAGGATACCATGGCTGGAAGCAAATGAAACCATCTCCGATAATTTTCCAGCTGAGGCTTTTGCTCCGGTTGGCATGTGAGGATAGTTTATCCACATGATTTTGGTCCTGGACAGATCGCTTTTTTCAAGCAGATCAAGATCAGGAAGCCACCTGTTTTCCTCTGTGAGATCATAGTACCTGACCCTGCCGCCCGCGAGACTCGTTGCCGATGAGTAGGTTGGATATCCGGGATCAGGCACCAGAACTTCATCACCGGGGTTTACAAAGGCCATGGTGATATGCATAATGCCTTCCTTGCTGCCAATGAGCGGCAGGATCTCACCTTCCGGATCAAGCCTTATCCCGAAGTACCTCATGTACCAGTCGGCAAATGCTTTTCTGAGTGCAGGGATACCAGTGTAACTCTGATAACCATGAACATTGGGTTTTGCAGCCTCAGCAGTAAGGCGCTCAATCGTGCCGGCTGACGGAGGCTGATCGGGGCTGCCGATACCAAGATTTATAACATCGGCCCCTCCCTTGCGCATTTCCTCAATCTGCTTCAGTTTGCGGGAGAAGTAATATTCCTCGACCAGTAAGGTCCTGTCTGCAGGTTCAACTTTCATGGATCATTTCTCCTTTATTGTAAATACCCAGTATTTCCAGATTGCTGGTATCCTTGTAAAGAATTTCCTCAATAGTATCAAGCGAGATTCCCGAAGGAAGCTCCAGATCGAGATAGAACATGTATTCCCATCCTCCGTTGAGCCGTGGTACCGACTGTATTTTTGAAAGGTTGATGTTCATTTGTGCGAGCCTGACGAGTACTGTTGCAAGTGACCCGGGCTTATGGCCTGTGGCAAAGCAGACTGACATCTTGTTGCCGTCCTTTTTCCCCATTTGCTCATTACCGATAACCAGGAATCGTGTATAATTCTTTTTATAGGTTTCAATGCCGGGAGCAATTATCTCAAGACCGTACATCTCGGCTGCCTTTGAAGAAGCAATGGCTGCTATCTTTTTAAGCTTGTGTTCCGAGATTAGTTTTGCACTTCCTGCAGTATCACTTGCCTCAACGAGTGTTATATTCGGGTAATTGTTCAGGAAGGTCATGCATTGAGACAATGCTATCGGATGCGACCTGATCTGCTTAATGTCATTAATTGACTGTCCGGGCAAAGCCATCAGATTCTGGACTATCCTGAGATTGTGCTCTCCAAGCATTTTCAGCCCCGATTCCCGGATAAGGTTGTAGTTGTACAAAATGCTTCCGGAGCGGGCATTCTCAATTGCCATCATGGCCAGGTCAGCGTAACCTTCCTGCACGACTTTAAGCGTCTGGTCAAAAGTTGAACAAGGAATCATGTCAATGACGGCATCGTTGCCGAAATACTGTCTTGCCGCTACTTCGTGAAAACATCCGGGTTCTCCCTGCATTGATACTTTCATTTCCTATGGTATTAAAATTAAGAAGGGTCCCTTTTGGGGACCCTTGCTTTCATATTGTCTTTTTATACGTATACAAAAATCCCCTTATCTCTTTTTGAAATAAAAAAAGAAATAAAAGAAGAAATAGTTGTATACGAAATTCATTGTCATTTGCTTTACTGGGTGACAAAATTAACTCATAAAACAATAATTCCAAAAAAAATAAATAAAAATAAAGAATTACTGTAATTTTTTATGTTTTGAGCGGGATATCGATAAGAGTGAGTCTCACATGGAGCATCTTTTCTTTTATTGGTTTGATGGCATTTTCTTTTTCTTCACCATAAGAAAGTGACATCAAAAAGGGAGGTTCCGCGCCGCCAAATCCAGGATTTGCTGTTGCGAATCATGTAAAATGCGCAATAACCAGGCTGAAATAAATTAATAACTGCTGTCAGGATATAGAATCTGAATTTTTAGCGGGTTTGTGTCTTGAAAGAAGTACTTTTTCCACGTCGGAAAACGACAGTTTTTTGGCTTTAAGCAGTATCAGCAGATGGTAAAGCAGATCAGCTGCTTCGTTAATGAACAGGTTATTGTTATCATCTTTTGATTCTATGATCAGTTCAATGGCTTCTTCACCCACTTTCTGGGCCATCCTGTTTATTCCCTGCCTGAAGATCTTGTTTGTGTAGGAATTCCCGGCATTATCGTCAATCCTTTGATTTACGATTTTTTCAAGCTCGTATATGAATCCCTTGGGAACTTCACTGCCAAAACAAGACTTGTTTCCCGTGTGACACACAGGGCCGGCGGGATTGACCCTGACAAGCAATGAATCCTGGTCACAATCTGCTGTTATTTCTCTAACATACAAATAATTGCCGGAAGTTTCCCCTTTTGTCCACAAACGGTTTTTGCTTCTGCTGAAGAATGTAACCCTGCCTTCAGCCACTGTCTTTTTCAATGCTTCCTCATTCATGAACCCTACCATTAAAACCTGGAGGGTGTTGTAGTCCTGAATGACTGCTGGGACCAGTCCGTTTCCTTTACTGAAGTCAATTGATTCCATAGCCTGTTTTTCTGTTGATCTGTATCTTGTTTTTATTTATTTCTGATTATCTGTGAAATGCCCGGTTGCTTATTGGATTTCCGCAATTGCTACCGGGGGCGGAACGGGTGTATTATATTCTTACCTGGATATTTCTGGCGGCAAGATATTTTTTCAATTCAGGGATGGAAACTTCCCCGAAATGAAATATACCTGCCGCCAATGCGGCACTACAGCCGGTTTGACTGAAGACATCCACGAAATGATCCATATTTCCAGCTCCGCCGGAGGCGATAACCGGTATCTTTACAGCTTCAGTTACCATTCTGGTAATTTCGATGGAAAATCCCGATTTTGTACCGTCGGCATCCATCGAGGTCAGAAGGATCTCCCCGGCTCCCAGTTTCATGACCTTCACTGCCCACTCAACTGTTCCCAGGGTTGTCGGAGTCTGGCCGCCATCGACAATAACGTTCCAGTTTCCGTTTATGCGGTCAGTGTCTATTGCAACCACAAGGCACTGGCTCCCGAATTTCCCTGCAATTTCTTCTACCAGGCCCGGGTTCCTGACTGCAGCTGTGTTTATGCTTACTTTATCTGCACCGGCGGCAAGGAGTAACTCAACGTCTTCTGCAGAGTTTATGCCTCCGCCGACAGTAAATGGAATGCTTATTTCTCCTGCAATCCGGCTTACCAGTTCCGTAATGGTCTTCCGTTTTTCCACGGTGGCGGTGATATCGAGGAAAACGAGTTCATCGGCTTGCTGTTTTACATATTCCCTGGCAAGTTCAACAGGATCGCCTGCATCCCGGAACCTCACGAAATTAACCCCCTTGACTGTCCTTCCGTCTTTAATGTCGAGGCATGGAATGATTCTTTTTTTCATTATAATATAATTTTGATTTTAATGGTATGATGCCCGCCTGACCCGTCGGGCAGGGAACCGCACATGATTGACTTTGTCGAGCTCGCAAGCCCGGTTGAAAATTACATTCTTATCGTGTTTGTGATTGTGGTCAATCATGTGGGTTTCATCTGTATATCATTTATGTTTTAAAGTCCGGATGCCTGTCTGAGCCCCGGGCAGGGGACCACACATGACCGGATGAGTTTATATCCATCCGGGTTTATGTTTTTGGTTAACCTTGAGGGTTTCATAGCAGTTTGCTAAGTTCATTTAAATCCATTAAACCTTCATAAAGTGCTTTTCCAATTACAGCTCCTTCACATCCCATGTCCGAAAGCATTTTCACATCTTCAATTGTCGAAATACCACCACTGGCAATAAGGTTTATTCCGGGGATCTCCAGGATTTCCCTGTAAAGGCTTACTGAAGGACCGTTAAGCATACCATCCTTTTCAATGTCGGTGCAGAGGGCATACTTCACGCCACGTGCGGCATAGCCGGTTAAAAATTCAATGACCTCAATATCTGAATCCTCCATCCATGCTCCTGATGATATCAGCCTGTTCCTCGAATCAGCACCCAGGATTATTTTTTCCGGTCCGAAAATTTCAATCCAGTTCATGAAGAGTGCTTCATTGGTTACTGAAATACTTCCAGCGGTAATCTGATTTGCCCCGGATTCAAAAAGAAGCCTGAGGTCGTCGGTAGTTCTGATGCCTCCTCCGAAATCGATCTTCAGGGATGTGGCGGATGCGATCTTCCTGAGAATATTGTGATTGATGATCTTTTTCTCCCTGGCGCCATCCAGATCGACCAGGTGCAGGTAACTGAAGCCGTGATCCTCTGCCTGCCTTGCCACTTCAAGGGGGTCCGAACCGTAAATCCGGCGTGTCGAGTAATCGCCCCTGGTGAGCCTCACACATTTGCCGTCAATAATATCCATTGCAATAATTATCCTCATAGTTCGGGTAGATTATAAAATATCCGTATGCCCGGCTCCGGGTATGATCATTTTCCCGGCAGAAATAATTCCCCCGGGATCGCCGGCGATCCGGTTCCCAGGGCCGGGTTGCTTGGATGCATTGCATCCCTGCCAGAGAATCTTCGCATTACACTTCAGCACGGCTATCATAATGTACCTTTGGTTGACGGCAGCTGGTTGTTTCCTGTTTTTCTCACTGCCATTCCGAGAGCCCTGGCAAACGCCTTGAATACAGCTTCGATCTTATGGTGATCATTTTCACCTTCTGCCCTTATGTGCAGATTGCATGCAGCACTGTCGCAGAATGATCTGAAGAAATGGGGAAACATCTCTGTAGGAACATCACCGGTCTTTTCGCGGCTGAAGCTGACATTCCAGGCAAGCCAGGGCCTTCCCCCGAAATCAATGGCTGCCTCGGCAAGGGAATCGTCCATTGGAATGACGAATCCGTACCTTTCAATGCCTTTTTTCCTGCCAAGGGCCTTTGAAACACATTGCCCGAGGGCTATTGCAACATCTTCAACAGTGTGATGTTCATCCACATGAAGATCGCCTGCGGCCCTTATGGTTAGATCAACCGTACCGTGCCTGGCTACCTGATCAAGCATGTGGTCAAGGAAGCCGAGCCCCGTACTTACTGAACTTTTCCCGGTACCGTCAAGATTGACGTAAACGCTTACTGAGGTTTCATTTGTCTTTCTTTCGATGATCGCAGTTCTCGGAATATCTTTCAGGAACCTGTAGATATCATTCCAATCCCTGGTACACAGGACTGCGTCAGGTTGATTTGGGTCGCCTATAAATATTGCCTTGCATCCCAGGTTCTTTGCAAGCTGGATATCTGTCACCCGGTCGCCGATAACGTATGATGATTCCAGGTCGATTCCCGAGGCGAGATATTTTGTAAGCATCGCGGTTCCGGGCTTCCTGGTCGGGGCATTGTCTTCGGGAAATGTCCTGTCGATAAAAACCTCTGCAAACCTGACACCTTCTCCTTCAAGGATCTGAATGACTTTGTTGTGAGGCGGCCAGAAACTTTCCTCCGGGAATGATGCTGTTCCCAGGCCATCCTGATTGGTAACCATTACCAGTTCGAAGTCTGTTTCGGCTGCTATTTTCGACAATGCCGTGATCACTCCGGGTAAAAACCTCAGATCTTCAAAAGTGTCAACCTGTTCGTCAAGGGGTTCGGTGATTATTGTTCCGTCCCTGTCGATAAACAATACCTTTTTCATGTGAAAATTAATTTATATACTACTGTAGATTAAGTGGTTCACATGGAATCCACATGAATTTTATTTTCATGCTTGTTTGTGATTTTGTATCATGTGGATTTCATAGATATTCATCTTGTCTTACGAACCACCCGGTGCATGTAAGTCCTGTTAGTCTCATTTTTTCCTTTTTTCATTTAAGGCAGTAGCAGGGTCATATGCTGATACGCTTCAGTGCAGCAATCAGCCTGTTGTTCTCAGGTTTTGTACCTATGGTTATCCTCAGACAGCCCGGAACGACCCGGCTTCTGTTACGCACAATTATATTACTGGCTGCAAGTGACTTATAAATATAATCAGGATCTTTTACCCTGACAAGAAGGAAATTTGCATCAGAGGGATATATTTCCTCAACAATTTTCAGGCTGCCCAGTACCGTCTTCAGTCTGTCCCTCTCGCTGATTATTTTCCTTACCTGGTCAAGTGTTTTTTCATAATGAGTCATCTGACCGGCAGCAGCTTTCTGGTTCAGGGAACTTATATTGTAGGGAGGTTTAAGTTTATTGAAATACTGAACTGTTTTCTGATCTGTAAAAGCCATTCCGATCCTTGCAGCAGCCAGTCCTGATGCCTTGCTGAAAGTCTGCATTACGATAAGGTTGGGATACCTGGCTATCATAGTATTGAACGATTGTTTTCCTGAGAAATCATTATAAGCTTCATCGATCAGCACAATACCCCTGCTGTGTTCAATGATATATTTTATATCGCTGGAATTAAGCAGGTTGCCGGTCGGATTATTCGGACTGCAAATGAATATCAGTTTCAGATGCGGGTCATCAAGTAAAGGAACAGTCTTTTCCATGTTTATCTGGAATTTGTCTGTCAGCGGTACTTTAATGACAGGAATATCGTTAATTCCTGCCGAGACCTCATACATACCATAGGTGGGAGGAAATGTGAGCACCTTGTCAATACCCGGCCTGCAGAAGGTTCTGAAAGCCAGATCAATTATTTCGTCACTGCCGTTCCCCAGGAATATATTTTCGGCTGGCATCTGTTTTATCCTGCTGATCTGCAATTTCAGTTCCTGCTGGTACGGATCGGGATACCTGTTTAATTTTCCGTAGGGATTTTCATTGGCATCCAGGAATATGCCATGTCTGCCCCGGAATTCATCCCTTGCGGATGAGTATGGGATCAGGTTCCTGACATTGTCCCTGACAAGTAAGTTGATATCAAGCATTTTTAAGCGAATTAAGACGGATTGTAACAGCATTCCTGTGTCCTTCAAGTAATTCAGCGGCTGCCATTTTCTGAATGACCGGTCCCAGGTTTAATAATCCTTCCCCGGAAAGTTCCTGGAACGTTATTTTTTTCATGAAACTGTCAACCGAGACACCGCTATAGTTTCTTGCGAAGCCATTTGTGGGAAGGGTATGGTTCGTTCCGCTGGCATAATCACCTGCACTTTCACAGCTGTATTTTCCGATGAATACCGAACCGGCATTGGTTACGCATTCTGTTGCAGCAGCGGGATCAGAAACTGAGATGATTAGATGTTCCGGGGCGTACAGGTTACTGAATTCCATACATTTTTCAATAGAATCAAAAGATATAAGCAAGCTGTTTGCAAGTGCTTTTTCTGCAATCGCTTTTCTGGGAAGTGCCGGAAGCTGTTTGTCGATTTCCTTACTGACTTCAGACAAAAGTGCAGTGCTTGTGGTTACAAGGAGAACCTGGCTGTCAGTTCCGTGTTCGGCCTGGGCGATCAGGTCGGAAGCTACAAATGACGGTTCCGCGGAATCATCGGCTATGACAAGAACTTCACTGGGACCTGCAGGCATATCAATCGGGACACCGTCGAGCTGCACCATTTCCTTTGCTTTTGTGACGTACTGGTTTCCCGGGCCGAAGATCCTGTCGGCTTTTGGTATTGTTTCTGTTCCGTAGGCCATGGCTGCAATCGCCTGGGCTCCGCCAACCCTGAAAAATGAAGTTACTCCGGAGATCCGGGCAGTATACAGGATCAACTGGTTTACTTTGCCATTTTTGTCGGGCGGAGTGCACATTATTATTTCCCTGCATCCGGCAATTCTTGCCGGAATGGCCAGCATCAGGACAGTGGAAAACAGCGGAGCCGATCCTCCGGGGACATATATTCCGGCTTTTTCTACAGCTACACTTTTTCTCCAGCATCTGACCCCCCTGAGGGTTTCAACGATAATACCATCATCCGGAAGCTGCGTTCTGTGGAATCTTTCAATATTTGAACCGGCAACGGCTATTGCGGATTTCAGTTCATCGGGAATCTCTTTTTCAGCTTCCGATATCTCTTTTTCAGAGATTCTCAGGTCATCTGTTGCTGCCCCGTCAAACTTCAGGGTGTATTTCAGCAGGGCTCTGTCTCCGTTGTTTTTGACATCAGACAGGATTTTCCCAACCTGCACGGCCAGTTGTGACTGATCTTTGACAGGCCTTCTGCAAAGATCGTTCCAGGCTGAGGAGGGAGGATTTACAATCGTTCTCATCAGAGTATCATTTTTTCGATTGGTATCACAAGTATCCCTTCGGCTCCGGCCTCCCTCAGCTGGCTTATCCTTTCCCAGAACTCATCTTCCTTGACCACTGAGTGGAGGCTGCACCATCCTTTTTCAGCCAGCGGCAGAACCGTCGGGCTCTTCATGCCCGGAAGGATTTTGCAGATTTCCGCAATTGCCGGTTCAGGAGCATTCAGAAGTATGTATTTATTTTCCTTCGCGTTTTTTACAGACCTGATCCTGAACAGCAGCTTGTTCACGATGCCGATCCTTTCGGGATCCAGATTTTTGTTTGCAATCAAAACCGCCTGGCTTTTTAAAATTGTCACCACCTCCTTCAGTCCGTTTGTCATCAGGGTGCTTCCCGAGCTGACAATATCGCAAACCGCATCTGCCAGTCCGATTCCAGGGGCGATTTCAACGCTGCCGCTCAGCTCTTCAATTTCGGCAGTAATATTGTTTTCCTTCAGGTAATCGGTCAGAAGCTTGGGATAACTGGTGGCTATCTTCCTGTTCATAAGATATTCCGGCCCGGTGAAATCATGCTGCGCCGGTATTGCCAGACTGAGGCGGCAATGGGCAAATCCCAGCTGTTCAAGAATTTCCACATCCTTGTCTTTTTCAAGAACCATGTTCTCCCCGAGGATTCCAATATCGGCAACCTGCTGTTCAACGTACTGCGGTATGTCATCATCTCTCAGGAACAAAATCTCGACAGGGAAATTCACGGCTGAAGTTTTCAGTACATTTGCTCCGTTTGAGAATTTAATACCGCATTCTTCCAGGAGCTTTTGTGAGTTTTCACTCAGTCTTCCGGTTTTCTGGATTGCAATTCTAAGTTTCTTCATACTCCATGTTTTACTAATCTGGCCGGGAATGGCAGAAAAAAACCCGCCTGTTTTCTCAGACGGGTTCATGATATTTTTGATGCACTGACATATCATTTCAATCTCGCCTGAGAGCAAGTAAGAAAATGATGATGCAGTTTAATCAGATCCATTTTTTAAAAATAATGATGCAATTATAGAAATTTTTTAATAATTATCATCAATAAACCCCGGAAACCTTTTCTTCAGCCTAGGTTTGTTTCATTTGAAACGGATCTACCTGTGGGGTTGAATCTTTTCAGGTTAGCAGGGATTCAGGCGGCAGTGATCAGATCCTTTCTGCAACAAGGTCACCCACCTCGCTGGTTGAATAACCCATTTTTCCTGCGGCCATGTCTTTCAGTTTATTTGCTGTAACATCCATGATGGCGATTTCAATTGCACGGGCTGCGGTTTCTTCCCCAAGGTGCTCAAGCATCATTCCGCCGCATGCAATGGATGCGAGGGGGTTTATCACATTCTTTCCGGTGTATTTTGGTGCTGATCCGCCAATGGGCTCGAACATTGAGACCCCGTCAGGATTGATGTTGCCTCCTGCTGCTATTCCCATGCCGCCCTGTGTTATGGCTCCCAAATCGGTTATGATGTCGCCGAACATGTTTGTGGTGACAATAACATCGAACCATTCGGGATTCTTGACCATCCACATACAGGTTGCATCAATATGGTAATATTCCCTTTTGATATCAGGGAATTCTGCACTGCCGATCTCATTGAAGGCTCTTTCCCATAGATCAAACACATAAGTGAGTACGTTTGTCTTGCCGCAGAGTGCAAGGGTTTTTTTCCTGTTTCTTTTCCTGGTGTATTCAAATGCATACCTTAGACATCTTTCCACCAGGAAACGGGTATAAACCATATTCTGCATGGCAACCTCATTAGGGGTCCCCTTCATGGTGACCCCGCCGCTACCGGTATACACGTCGCCTGTATTTTCCCTCACCACTACATAATCAATGTGCTCCGGACCCTTGTTTTTTAATGGTGTTTCAACTCCGGGGTAGAGCTTTATCGGGCGAAGATTTACGTACTGGTCAAGTTCGAACCTGAGTTTAAGCAGGATCCCTTTTTCAAGGATCCCCGGCTTCACATCAGGATGACCGATTGCTCCCAGGAAGATGGAATCAAATTTACTGAGTTCTGCAACAGCTGAATCGGGTAAAATCTCACCTGTCTTAAGGTATCTGTCACCTCCGAAATCAAACTCAGTGAAATTTATTCCGAATCCGAATTTCAAAGCGGCAGCCGAAAGGGCCTTTTTTCCCTCCCTCACCACTTCCGGACCCGTTCCGTCACCGGGGATTACTGCAATATTGTAGGTTCTGGCCATAGATTGTTTATTTGTTAATGATTGACTTTTCTGAACAGGTTCCTGTTTATTGCCAGGACTCAGGCTGATAAGTGATTCTTTTCCGTTCCGTTGATTCCTTCAACAATGTTAAGCATTTTCTCGGTTGCTTTTATTGCCGATTCGGTTTGATCGGCATCAAGCCCCCTGGTTCTGAATTCCCTGCCCCTGAAGTTCCAGGATATTAAAGTCTCAACGAGAGCGTCGGTTTTGCCTCCCGGTGGTATTGAAACTTCATAGTCGGTCAATACGGGAAGTTCTTTGCCCAGCTTGTCATAGATCTTCCTGAGCGCCTTCATGAAAGCATTGTATTGTCCGTCTCCCGGGGAGGTTTCCTGGTAAAGCTTGCCATCAATATCGATCAATACGCTTGCTGAGGGCTTTAACCCGTAGGACAGGGACAGGGAGTAATTCTTAATGAATATTTTGAATTCCGACCTGTCGCTTCCAAGTACGTCTGAAATAATAAAAGGGAGATCCTCGGTTGTTACATTTTCTTTTTTGTCACCCAGTTCGATCACCCTTTTTGTAATTTTGGCAATGGATTCGGGACTGAGGTTCAGTCCGAACTCTTCGAGATTCTTTATTATTGTGGCTTTGCCTGATTGTTTTCCGAGGGCGTATTTCCTTTTTCTTCCGAATCGTTCAGGAAGAAGGTTATTGAAATAAAGATTGGCTTTATTGTCTCCGTCTGCATGCACCCCTGAAGTCTGTGTAAATACATTTTCGCCCACAACAGGCTTGTTGACAGGGATCCTGACCCCGCTGAAAGTTTCGACAATCTTGCTTATTTTGATGATTTCCGACTCATTGATATTGGTCTCAATATTCAGCTGATCGTGCAAGACCCCGATAACGCTGGAAAGCGGTGCATTCCCGGCTCTTTCCCCGAGCCCGTTGACTGTGGTATGCACGCCCCTGGCACCAGCTTTAACGGCAGAAAACACATTTGCAACTGCAAGATCGTAATCATTGTGGGAATGGAAATCAAAATGCTGTCCGGGATAACGTTCAACCATTTTTCCAATGAAGCTGTAAGTCAGTTCCGGATTAAGTATTCCCAGGGTATCGGGAAGCATGAATCTTGCAATTGTTTCATTTTTAAGGTTGTCGATCATGTAATATACATAATCCTCCGAATGGATCATGCCGTTTGACCAGTCCTCGAGATAAATGTTCACCTGGATATCGAGCTTTTCAGCCCTTGCTATGATCTCCCTTATGTCATTTACATGCTGTTCAGGGGTTTTCCGCAATTGTTTCTCAAGGTGACGCAGCGATCCTTTGCAGAGAAGGTTTATTACCTTGCCGCCTGCATCGTGTATCCAGTTCAATGAAACATTTCCGTCGACAAAGCCAAGTACCTCTACCTTTCTCTGTATATTGTTCTGCCTGGCCCATTCCGTTATCTTTCTAAGAGCCTCGAACTCGCCAGAGGACACGCGTGCAGAAGCCACTTCAATGCGGTCAACCTTCACATCCTTGAGGAGAATCGAGGCAATCTGAAGCTTTTCAAGCGGTGAATAAGATACACCTTGCGTCTGCTCACCATCCCTCAGGGTGGTATCCATTATTTCTATTTTCATCCGTATGTAATTTTTTAAATTTCGGATGCCCGTCTGACCCTTCGGGCAGGGAACCGCACATGACTGAACGCGACTGTATTCATTTGTGTTATTGTTTATGGTCAATCATGAAGGTTTCATTTTTTATTCTTTTCTTCGAATGCAATGATCTCGTCCTTTATACTCAGGAGGTAATCGATATCATCCAGTCCTCTCAGCAGGCAATCTTTCCTGTAGGGATTTATATCGAAACCGGCTGACCTGTTTTCTGACGGTATGGAAATAACCTGGTTCATGAGATCGATCCTTACTATGGTTTGTGGTTTTTTCCGGACCAGATCGATCAGTTCACTGAGGAATTCTTCGGGAACGACTACAGGGAGGAGTCCGTTATTAAGGGCGTTGTTCTTAAATATATCTGCAAAGAAGCTTGAAACAACCGCCCTGAATCCATAATCATAAATTGCCCAGACAGCATGTTCTCGGCTGGATCCGCTGCCGAAATTCTTGCCGGCAACAAGAATCTTACCGCCGAACTCCGGATTGTTGAGAACGAATTGAGGATTTAGGTTACCTGCCTTGTCAAATCTCCAGTCACGGAACAGATTTTCGCCGAATCCTTCCCTTGAAGTTGCACTCAGGAATCTGGCCGGCACAATCTGATCGGTGTCAATGTTTTGCAGTGGCAATGGGACACAAGTTGATTCCAGTATTTCGAATTTTTCCTTTGACATTTCTTATTTATTACTCAAAACATTCAGTCGATAAATTCCCTTGGATCGGTTATTTTTCCCGTAATTGCGGCAGCAGCAGCTGTAAGAGGGCTTGCGAGCAGGGTCCTCGCACCGGGCCCCTGGCGTCCTTCAAAATTCCGGTTTGATGTTGAAACCGCATATTTCCGCGGGGGTATTTTATCCTCGTTCATGGCGAGGCATGAAGAGCATCCCGGTTCGCGCAGCCTGAAACCTGCGTCTTCAAGTATGGCTTCAAGGCCTTCTTCCCTGGCCTGCCTTTCAACCATCTTGGAACCAGGAACGATGAGTACGGTGACATTTGGGGCCTTCTTTCTGCCCCTGACAATATTGGCGAAAGCCCTGAGATCTTCTATTCTTCCGTTTGTGCAGCTTCCAAGGAATACATAATCAACCGGATGTCCCAACAGTTTCATGCCTGGTTTGAATCCCATATAATCGAGCGATTTCAGGAATGATGCAGAAGCATCACCGTTTATTTTGTCAATTGATGGAATTGATTCCGTTATTGCAACACCCATTCCCGGATTTGTTCCAAAGGTAATCATGGGACTGATGAGATCAGCATTAAATTCCAGTTCGCGGTCAAATACGGCATCCGGATCGCTTTTCAGGTCTTTCCACTGCAGAGTCATCTGGTTCCAGTCAAAGTTTTCAGGAAATGCCCCTGAATTTTTATAATAGCGCAATGTTTCTTCATCGGGGGCAATCAATCCGCCCCGGGCACCCATTTCAATACTCATGTTGCATACGGTCATTCTGGCTTCCATGCTGAGCTTCCTTATGGCCTGTCCGGCATATTCAACAAAATATCCTGTTGCCCCGCTGGTTGAGATCTGCGATATAATGTACATAATCAGATCCTTAGAGGTAACTCCCTTCTGCAATGTACCGTTGATTGTGATGCGCATCCTTTTCGGTTTAAGCTGAAGAATGCATTGGGTTGCAAGAACCATTTCAACCTCGCTTGTACCGATGCCGAAAGCTATTGTACCGAATGCCCCGTGGGTGGATGTATGACTGTCGCCGCAAACAATTGTCATTCCCGGCCTTGTAAATCCAAGCTCCGGCCCGATGACGTGCACGATACCGTTCCGTTGATGATTGAGTCCGTAAAATTCTATACCATGTTCTGTACAGTTTTCGGCAAGCTTTTCCACCTGCTTTCTCGAAAGCAGATCCCTAATCGGCTGATCCTGATTTATTGTCGGTATGTTGTGATCGGCAGTCGCCAGGGTCCTCGCGGGCCGGAATACCGGAATCCCTCTTTTTTTCAGACCATTGAATGCCTGCGGACTGGTAACCTCATGTATGTAATGCCTGTCGATATACAGTACGTCGGGACCTCCCTTTATGGAACGTACGACATGAGAGTCCCATATTTTGTCAAAAAGTGTTTTTGGTTCCATTAAGTACCTGTGAAATATTTAACACATAAAAAGCTGTTCTTCAACGTTTTTATTCTCCTGATAATTAAGTATGCAAAACGTCCTGGCTGAATCATTTTATGACAGGGATTCACCTATTTTATCTTTGAGATTGCATCGATGAATGCTTCAACCGAAGCTGTGACTATATCGGTATTTGCTGAAAATCCATAATAAATTTTGCCCTGGTGGTCAATCTGGATATGGACCTTGCCGATATCGTCACTGCCTTTGGTGATTGCCTGGATCAGAAACTCCTCGAGATGGACGGTTTTGCTTATCAGCTGTTTTACTGCAGTGAATGCAGCATCGATGGGACCGTTGCCGGCAGCAGTTGAGACATGAATCTCACCCTTTATTTTAATCCCCACGGTGGCAACGGGCAGGGCCGATTTACCGCAAATTACCTGCAAAGACTCAAGTTTGAGTGATTTTTCCCCGGAAAATACTTCACCTGAAAGGATCCTCAGGTCCTCGTCATTTATTTCCTTCTTCTTATCTGCAAGCAGCAGGAACCTGTGATAGATATCGTCCAGTTCATCTTTCCCGAAAGCGAAACCAAGCATTTCAAGCCGGTGGCTCAGTGCCGCCCTTCCGCTGCGGGCAGTCAGGATGATTGAAGAATCTTTTATTCCCACTTCATGGGGATCAATTATCTCATAATTTTCCCTGTATTTCAGGACTCCATCCTGGTGGATGCCCGATGAATGGGCAAAGGCATTTCTTCCCACAATGGCTTTGTTGGCCTGAACGGGCATGCTCATGAGGTTCGATACAAGCCTGCTTGTACTGAAAATGAGCCTGGAGTTGATATTGGTTTTCAGATTCAGGCTATGATGACTTTTTATGATCATTGCCACTTCTTCAAGTGAAGTGTTTCCGGCCCGTTCCCCGATTCCGTTCATTGTCACCTCAACCTGCCTGGCCCCGTTAATTACACCCATCATTGTGTTGGCTGTCGCCATTCCAAGATCATTATGGCAATGAGTTGAGATGATTGCCTTGTGGATGTTCGGTACATTTTCTTTCAGGTATCTGATCTTTGCGCCATATTCCTCGGGTAAACAGTATCCTGTTGTGTCAGGTATGTTTACCACGGTTGCTCCGGCTTTGATAACCGCTTCAACGACCCTTGCAAGATATTCATTTTCACTTCTTCCGGCGTCTTCGGCATAAAATTCAACGTCGTCCACAAACTTTTTTGCATATTTTACTGCATCAACAGCCCTTTTGATAATTTCTTCGGGAGTGGTTTTGATTTTATACTTGATATGTACAGGTGAAACGCCTATTCCAGTATGGATCCTTTTATTCTTTGCGTACTGAAGAGCATCGGCAGCAACTTCAATATCTTTTTTCACAGCCCTGGTAAGTGCGCAGATCACCGGATTGGAAATAGCCTTTGATATTTCAACGACGCTGTTGAAATCGCCGGGGCTGGAAATGGGGAAGCCTGCCTCGATTACATCAACTCCCAGTGCTTCAAGCGCCTGGGCCACTTCGATTTTTTCGATTGTATTCAGCTGGCATCCCGGGACCTGTTCTCCATCTCTGAGAGTTGTGTCGAAAATAATGACTTTTTCTTCCATTTTGTCTTCTATCATTTTTCTGTTAACTGTTACCTGTTTCCCGGGCGGAGTTTCCTTACTGCTGCACCGGCTTTCCAGAGCTCTGAATTTCCAAGTTCATTGAGCTCTGCATTAAGGAGTTCCTTGTAATTCGGAGCGCCTGTGGACTGCAGTACCCTTACACATTCCTCCCCTGACTTTACCCTTTTGTAAAGTTCCTTGAACACCGGCATTACAGCCTCCTTGAATCTTGGACGCCAGTCAAGCGCACCGCGCTGTGCGGTGGCGCTGCAGTTGGCATACATCCAGTCCATGCCTTTTTCATCTACAAGCCTGATAAGGCTCTGGGTGAGCTCTTCAACTGTCTCATTGAATGCTTCAGAGGGGGAATGGCCATTTTCGCGCAGCACCTGGTATTGTGCATCCATTATGCCGGCCAGGGCTCCCATCAGAACCCCCCGTTCACCAGTCAGATCACTGTAAACTTCCTTTTCAAATGTTGTCGGAAAAAGAAATCCTGACCCGATTGCTATTCCAATAGCCAGTATCCGGTCAGTGGCTTTCCCGGTATAGTCCTGAAATACCGAATAGCTTGAATTGATGCCTGCGCCGGCAAGAAAGTTCCTTCTGACACTTGTTCCGGAGCCCTTCGGGGCACACAGGATCACGTCAATGTTCGAAGGCGGTACCACTCCGGTATGTTCCTTGTAGGTTATTGAAAATCCATGAGAAAAATACAAGGCGTCCCCTTCTTTGAGCTGAGGTTTTATTCTGGGCCAGAGCATGCGCTGTGCTGCATCTGAAACCAGGTACTGAATAATTGTGCCCTTTGATGCAGCTTCTTCAATATCAAACAATGTCTTGCCGGGCACAAAACCATCTGCCACTGCCTTGTCCCAGTCAGCCTTGAATTCAGGAGCCTGCCCTATTATGACATCTATTCCGTTGTCTTTCATGTTCAGTGCCTGGGCGGGACCTTGAACCCCGTATCCGATTACAGCAACTACTTCGTTTTTCAAAATTTCGCGTGTCTTCTCAATTGTAAATTCATCTCTGGTCACAACATCTTCCAGGATGCCGCCAAAATCTATTTTTGCCATGATTTTAAGATTGGTTTTTAAGTCTGTTATTAACTGGTTTCATGATTTTTCTCAGGCAGACGGCCCCGGGCATTGATCCCTGTGAATGGCCTGGTTGCCTGTTGGTTCAATTAAAAGATTCCAGGATCTCCGATGTATATTTATTGGCTTCATCCATTTCTGCCAGGTAAGCGTTGAGTTCCTTGACCTGCTTGGTGATGGCCACTCTTCCTGATCTTACAAACTGAAGCAGGCCGCATGGCTCAAGCTGATGCAGGAGTTCGCTTATCTCGGCTTTGTGCCCTGTTTTTTCAATTACAACGTATTCGGGTGAAATTTCAAGAATCCTGGCATGGTTGGCCCGGACAATATGCTCGATCATATTACCTGACATGAGACCTTTTGTCGCAACCTTGTAAAGTGCCAGCTCCTGATAGATGATTTCATCCGGAGTATGGACGAATACCTTTAAAACATCGATGAGCTTCTGTATCTGTTTTGCCACTTTCTGGACCATTTCAGCAGTGGTCCTGACCACAATGGTAAGCATCTGAACTCCCTTGACGGCGGATTCCGAAGCAGTTATGCTTTCGATGTTTATCTGGCGGCGGGTAAGGATAATTGTAATCCGGCTCATTATTCCAATGTGATCTTCAGTGAACAGGGAAATTGTAAATTCTTGTTTCATGAATATTTGTTTTTCTCAGATGTCGTGTTCGTTTTTATACTTTTTGTTCATATTGCTGCCCGGATATGTTTTACCCGGGCCGTTCCCTTCGGCTCTCAGGTCTTACCTGGTGGTTCACCGCTTATATGTCAGGGTAATGTCAGAGACGGCTGATCCGGGTGCAACCATTGGCAGAACATTTCCTTCCTTATCAATGGTAACCTCGAGCAGGAACGGTCCATCTGACTCAAGCATTTCGGCAATTGAGCTTTCCAGGTCCTCTCTTTTATCAACCCTTTTTGCCGGTATCCCGTATCCGCTGGCTATTGTGATAAAGTCGGGATTTTCCAGTTCCGTTGCTGCATACCTTCTCTCGAAGAACATTTCCTGCCACTGACGGACCATTCCAAGGAAATTATTGTTGAGAATGATCAGTTTTACGGGTATCGCAAAATGCATAATGGTACCAAGCTCCTGGATTGTCATCTGGAAGCCGCCGTCACCGATAAAGGCAACAACCTGTTTCTCTGGTCTTCCTATCTTGGCTCCAATTGCTGCTGGCAGCCCGAATCCCATTGTGCCCATTCCACCGGAAGTGACAAGAGAGTTTGGTTCGGTAAATTTGTAATATCTTGCCACGGACATCTGATGCTGGCCGACATCCGTAACAACAATTGCTTCTCCCTTTGTAATTTCAGATACGATACGCACAACCTCACCCATGCGAAGCTTTCCTTTTTCAGGCCTGGTCTCTTCCCTGATTACCTTGTCGTATTCAATTTTGTCACATATCCTGAATTCACGTATCCATTTTTCGTATGATTTTTCCTGCACCAGCGGAGTGAGATGCTTCAGTGCCACCCTGGCATCACTGTTAATTCCGACATCAACAAGAACATTCTTGTTGATCTCAGCCTCGTCAATCTCAATATGGATAATCCGGGCGTTTTTTGCATACTTTTTAATATTTCCTGTAACACGGTCATCAAACCGCATTCCTATTGCAATAATAAGATCAGCTTCATTTGTCAGCAGGTTTGGTCCGTAATTGCCGTGCATTCCAAGGAATCCCGCAAACAGCCGGTGCCCCGACGGGAAGGCAGAGAGGCCGAGGAGGGTTACGGCAACTGGTATTCCGGTTTTTTCTGCGAACTGCAGAAGTTCCTTTTCAGCTCCCGAAATCAGGATACCATGTCCGGCCAGGATAAGCGGTTTTTCTGCATGGTTTATCATTATTGCAGCAGATTCCACAGATCTGGTATTCAGTGCGATAACAGGATTGTAACTTCTGATGTAGTTGCATTTCTTATATGTAAAGTTCAGAGTGTCAACCTGGGCGTCTTTGGTTATATCAATCAATACGGGGCCCGGTCGCCCGGTTTTTGCAATATAAAAAGCTTTGGCAATGGTTTCAGGAATATCCTGGGCTTTTTTAACCTGTGCATTCCATTTCACGACAGGCATTGAGATGCCAAGAATATCGGTTTCCTGGAATGCATCGGTGCCTATCAGGTTAGATGCAACCTGGGCAGTAATGAAAACAACCGGGATGGAATCGAGGAAGGCATTTGCAATACCGGTTACAAGGTTTGTTGCTCCGGGTCCTGATGTTGAAAAACATACGCCCGGCTTTCCGGTAACCATTGCGTAAGCCTGTGCCGCGTGTGCTGCTCCCTGCTCATGTCTTGAGAGGTAATGCCTTATATTACTGCTGAAGTCGAGCATTTTGTCATATACAGGCATTATGGCACCTCCCGGATAACCGAAGATGGTGTCAACGCCTTCTTCGATCAGGCATTTCAGCAGGGCTTCGGCCCCTGATATCGTTCCATTTCCGTTCTTTGCTTCAATAACCGTAATGGGTTCTTTTTCTGTTTTCATAGATTCCAAAACAATAATATTGTTAATTTTTTCCAATCTTTGCCCTTTGCAATTTGTATGGTTTAATGCACTCTAAATTATTCTGACAGCTCCGAGATCGGCTGAGCTGACCATTGAGGCATACACCCTCAGCGATGCGGAAATGGTTCTGTTCCTGGTTGCCGGCCTGAAAGCCTTTTCCCCTTTTGATTCTTCCGTCCTGCGCCTTGCTGCCAGCTCGTCGTCTGAAAGCAAAACATTCATTTTCCGGTTGTTAACATCAATTTCTATCATATCTCCATCCCTGAGGAGGGCCATTGCGCCGCCTGCTGCTGCTTCGGGTGATACATGTCCGATCGAAAGGCCTGACGTGCCGCCTGAAAAGCGGCCGTCGGTAATCAGGGCACATTTCTTGTCAAGCAGCCTGGATTTCAAATAGGATGTGGGATAAAGCATTTCCTGCATTCCCGGTCCTCCCTTCGGCCCTTCATACCTGATAACCACAGCATCTCCTTCTTTCACTTTGCCGCCCAGAATGCCGTCAACGGCATCTTCCTGCGATTCGAACAGCACGACCGGCCCCCTGAAGTAAAAGCATGACCGGTCAATGCCTGCCGTTTTCAGAATAGATCCCTTTGGTGCAATATTTCCGTAAAGCACAGCAAGTCCACCCTCCTTGTTATAGGCGTTTTCAATATTCCTTATGCATCCTTTTTCTCTGTCGGTGTCAAGGGCTTCATACCTTGCGTCGTTGGAAGCCAGTACCAGGTTCCTTCTCATGGAAGGGGCACTGTGGTACACATCGAGGGCTTCGTCCAGGGGTTTCTCACTCATTATATCCCAGTCGCGCAAGGCATTGCGGAGAGTCGGGTAATCAATGCGCCTGACATCCGGATCAATAAGGCCGTTCCGGTCAAGTTCTCCCATGATGGACAGAATGCCGCCTGCCCGGTTAACATCCTGAACATGATATGAGGAACTGGGCGCAACCTTGCAGATATTGGGTATTTTCCTGGAAAGTTCATCTATGTCTTTCATGCTGAAATCCACACCAGCCTCATTTGCCATGGCCAGAAGGTGCAGTACGGTATTTGTTGATCCGCCCATGGCGATATCGAGAGCCATGGCATTCATAAATGCCTGCCTTGTTGCGATTGATCTCGGGAGCACTGAGGTATCGCCCTCATAATAGTATTTCTTTACTATATCAACCAGCAGGGAGGCGGCTTTTTCAAAAAGCCGGAGGCGGTTCGTATGAGTGGCAATAATTGTACCGTTGCCCGGCAGCCCAAGCCCGATAGCCTCAACGAGGCAATTCATTGAATTGGCTGTGAACATTCCTGAACATGATCCGCATGTGGGGCATGCAGACATTTCAATCTCCCGTATCTCATCATCCGTGACTGAATTATCGGCAGCAGCTACCATTGCGTCAATAAGGTCGAGGAATCTTCCCTTGTTATAGCCTGCTTCCATCGGTCCTCCCGAAACAAACACAGTTGGAATATTCAGCCTCATTGTTGCGAGAAGCATCCCCGGGGTAATCTTGTCGCAGTTACTGATGCAGATCATTGCATCAGCCTGGTGTGCATTGCACATGTATTCCACGCTGTCGGCTATTATCTCCCTTGAGGGCAGGGAGTAAAGCATGCCCTCATGGCCCATGGCAATACCGTCATCAATGGCAATTGTATTGAATTCAGCAGCAAAAAATCCGGATTTCTCAATCTGTTGTTTAAGATGCTGGCCAATGTCGTGAAGATGCACATGCCCGGGAACAAACTGAGTAAAGGAATTGACAATCGCAATCACCGGTTTCCCGAACTGGTCCTCCTTCATGCCGTTGGCACGCCACAGAGCCCGCGCCCCGGCCATGTTTCTTCCGGTGGTTGTCTTTGAGCTTCTCAAATTGATTTTTGTTTTCATGCTTCAGAAATATGTTAAAAAAAAGCTTTCCGGTTGATCCGGAAAGCTTCTGTACATTAATCTCCTATACATATTATTCCCGGATCATTCACTTCCTGTGAGAATAAGTACGAGGACAATAATATATATAATAGCTTTATGCACTTTTTGAGATAATTTGAACGACAAAAGTATATATTATTTTAATAAATCAAATAAAATTTCTCTTTTTTTTGTTTTTTGGGAAAAATAAATAATAACACAATGAGCAGGGAATGAATCCGCGGCTGAAAAAGGTTGCTTCTACCGGTTAATGGCACCAACCAGCCGTTGCCCCGTGACGATCCTAAGTATTCAGAGAAGCTTTAAACCGTTTTCCATCGCACCTGTCATGATATCGTCGGGCCAAATGCTCGACTGAACTTCCCCGATGTGTGATTTCCTGAGGAAAAACATACAAAGCCTCGATTGTCCTATGCCTCCGCCAATGCTGAGGGGAAGCTGATCATTCAGGAGCATGCTGTGAAACATCAGTTTCTCCCTTTCCTGGCAGCCGCATAACCGTAACTGGCGTTTCATCGAGCTTTTGTCGACACGGATTCCCATTGAAGATATTTCGAAAGCCGAATCAAGCGTTTGGTTCCAGAAAATAATATCGCCGTTCAGGCCATAATAACCGTCTTCATTTACTGAGCTCCAGTCGTCGTAGTCAGGAGCCCGTCCGTCGTGCGGCTCACCGTTGCTGAGTTTGCTGCCTATACCTATAATAAATACAGCGCCATGAACACGGGCTATGGCATTTTCGCGCTGCTTTGGATTCAGATAGGGATATTGCTGCAACAGTTCCTCGGAATGGATAAAAGTGATCTTTTCGGGAAGCTGGGGAACCAGCCATTCATATTTCCGGTACAACTTCTCTTCCGTTTCCCTGAATGTTTTATAAATATCTTCAATAGTGGACTTCAGATAATTCAGGGTTCGCTGATCCGGACGAATGTGCTTCTCCCAGTCCCACTGATCAACATACAGGGAATGTATGGGACTTAGTTTCTCATCCGGCCTCAGGGCGCGCATGTCCGTAAGGATCCCCCTGCCGGCCCCGATATTAAAATACTCCAGCCTGATCCTTTTCCATTTTGCAAGTGACTGGATAATAACGGCATTTGTGTTATCCAGCGACTTAACCGGGAATCTTACAGGTTTTTCTATTCCGTTGAGATCATCATTAATTCCCGTACCGTCCGGCACGACCAGCGGTGAGGATACCTTCACCAGATTCAGATTGCGTGCCAGGTTGTTCCCGAAATCAGATTTGACGAAATCAATCATCTCCTCTGTGAGAAGAACATCAGTTCTTGTTGCGGTTTGCGCGGTGGCTGCATGAAATATCATGGTTTTATTTATTATCAGTTGAATTTAAATTTTGAAGCAAAATAAATAAAATAATTACAATAATATACAAAAAACATACAAATGTAGAAAAAATATTATTAAATCCAATAATAAAGATGATTTTTATTATCCGGGTGCCGGTTTCCGGGAAGGTCCTTACGGTCGGCACCCTTTTTTACCATTGCCATTCGTGAAGATGATATTTGTCAGAGGTTTTGATTTTTCTCTGCTGCACATCACAGGGAAAATATTTATATTTGGAATAGGGTATAATAAAAAATACTGATCTGATAATGAAAAGAAGTGAGATTAACAGTATAATTGAATCTTTTGCCGGCTTTCTTGCGGACAACAGGTTTTTTCTTCCGCAATGGGCATCCTGGGGTCCCGCCGACTGGAAGGGGAAATATAATATCTGTTCAGAGATCGTTGACAATAAGCTGGGCTGGGATATTACTGATTTTGGCAGCGGCGACTTTTTCAGGACAGGCCTTTGCCTTTTCACGATAAGGAACGGAAGCTGGGATAAAAAGGATAAACTGTACTGTGAAAAGATAATGATGGCCAGGGAGGAGCAGGAAACACCGATGCATTTTCACCGGAATAAATCGGAAGATATAATTAACAGGGGCGGGGGTAACCTGGTAATGGAACTGTATGAATCAACTTCCGGTAGTAAGCTTTCAGACGCACCGTTGACGGTCAGTATCGACGGAGTACTTACCACGGTAAATGCCGGCAGGGCCCTTATCCTCAGGCCGGGCCAGAGCATATGCCTGAAGCCCGGTGTTTATCACAGGTTTTATGGCCAGAAAGGTAAGGGCAGTGTGCTGATAGGTGAGGTCAGCCTTGTGAATGATGATGCCGGTGATAACCATTTTTATGAGGAAACGGGAAGATTCCCTGAAATAATTGAAGATGTGATGCCTTCACATCTGCTTGTGAATGACTATGAAAAATTCCTCTGACCCTTTTCATTTTTCGCTTCCGGCAATTTCACATGCTGAATCATGATGCCTGAGCCTGTAATCCTCTGGGAAAGGATATTTCAGATGCTACGGATTATCCGGTTTCTGGTCTGTCTTTCTAAACTGTAACATATTATGCCGAAAAAAATCATAGTCTCAGGTGCGGGTTGCTGCCTGGTTGATTTGCTTTATAATGATATTGATTTCACCGGCCAGTCAATTGCCCCTTTCTTGTCTGAAAAGCGAGGAGATGGCGGACTTGTGCCGGGAAACCTGGTTTTTACCGAAGAGTTTGAGAAATTTACCGGCATTCCTGTTGGAAACGCTGTCGGAAAGATTACGGGAGGGAGGAAACATGATAAAATCAGTATCGGGGGTCCTTCAATTGTATCGTTGATAAATGTCACACAAATAGTTGATAAACATCAATGTGAAGTGAGATATTATGGGCTCGGAGGAAATGATGACATGGGCCGCTTTCTGATCTCCTCCCTTGGCAGGACAGGCATTAAGCTTCGTAATTACAGACTGATTGATCGCAGCACGCCTTCAACGATAGTATTGTCTGATCCTCTTTTTGAAGGCGGGCACGGCGAGAGGATATTTATAAATTCAATAGGCTCAGCCTGGGAGTTTGGCCGGGACAATCTGGATGATGATTTTTTCAGCTCACACATTGTTGTATTCGGAGGAACGGCACTCGTTCCCCGTCTTCATGATGATCTTTCCGTTCTTCTGGAAAAGGCTAAGAACAATGGCTGTATCACAGTGGTGAATACTGTTTTCGACTTCAGGAGCGAGAAGGCTGATCCTTCACGGAAATGGCCATTGGGGAAAGATGACAGGAGCTACGGGTACATTGATCTCCTGATAATGGACAGGGAAGAAGCTCTGCGGCTGAGCGGTGAAAACAGCATCGATGATGCAGTGACGTATTTTGAAAGCCTGAAAGTATCATCGATCATTGTAACTAATGGGCCCAGGAATATTACATTACTCTCCGACGGCAGATTATTTGCCCACACGCGGAGAATGGAGCTTCCGGCCTCTGCCCGTGTGATTGACGAGCTTAAACAGTCCGGCGGAGGAGATACAACAGGTTGCGGGGATAATTTTGCAGGAGGGGTTATTGCATCCCTGGTTAACCAGATGATCAGGGGCACGCCACAACCAGATCTTGTTGAAGCCTGCTGCTGGGGAATTGTTTCAGGGGGATTTGCCTGTTTTTATATTGGAGGGACCTACTTTGAAGAATACGAAGGAGAAAAACTTTCCAGAATGAAACCCTACTATGATTCCTACAAAGAGCAGATTTCAGGTTGACAATCGGAAAATAGTAATTTTCGGCGCGGGGAAAATTGGTCGTTCCTTCATAGGGCAGCTATTCGGAACGGCCGGGTACAAGGTAGTTTTTGTCGATACTGACCGGCTGCTGACAGCCCTTATCAATGAAAGGAAATGTTACAGGGTGGTTGCCAAATCGGAAAGGGAAGAAACAATAGTTGTGAGAAATGTCAGCGCAATTGATGCCGCTGATGTCCCGGCCGTAGGGGAAGCAGTTTCCACTGCCGGCATCGTCGCCGTAAGCGTGGGAAAGAATGCCGTTGAAAAAGTTGTTCCCATGATTGCTGATGGTCTGAAGCTGAGGCATGACAGGTTTCCCGGCCAGCCCCTCGACATAATTATCGCTGAAAATATGATTTCTGGAAGGGATTTTATGGAGGAGAACCTGAAGAAGTTTCTGCCTCCGGAATTTCCATTAAATGAAATGACAGGCCTTGTTGAAACAAGCATTGGCAAAATGGTTCCGATCATGAGCCAGTCGGATCTTGAAAAAGATCCTCTCCAGGTTTTTGCCGAGCCCTACAACATCCTTATTCTCGATAAAAAAGGGTTTAGGACTCCCATCCCCCAAATTAAAGGACTCGCCCCAAAGGAAAATATTAAGGCATGGGTCGACAGAAAAGCTTTCATCCATAATCTTGGACATGCCACTGCGGCATATTATGGTTATTACCTGCACCCTGAATCAGCTTACATGTACGAAGTGCTTAATGACGCAAAGGTGTCAGGGTTTACACGCGAAGTCATGATGCAGGCGGCAGAAATCCTTATCGAAGCATACCCCGGAGAATTTACGGCAACAGATCTTGCGGAGCACATTGAAGATTTGCTGTCGAGATTCCGGAACAGGTTTCTCAGAGACACCGTTTTCAGAGTAGGTCATGATCTGGGCAGGAAACTCGGCTCTGGTGACCGGTTCATGGGAGCCGTAATGCTTGCAGTCAGACATGGTAAACCATACCAGAAGATACTGAAGGCAATGTCGTATGGTTTTGTTTTTAAAGCCACGGACGAAAGCGGAAGCAATTTTGAAAGCGATCTCCAGCTTATTGATGCCTTACAGTCAGACTTTGAGAATACATTGGTTAATTTACTCAGATTCAATCCGGAATCTGATTCTGCCATAATCAGGGATCTGAAAAATTATATGAATCAAATAAGCGAATGATTATATGTTACTGATAAGTTGTATCTTTAGAACTCATTATGGAAAGGCAGACCTGATTATTTTATAATTTCAACTTAAAAACCGGAAAAAATGAAAAAACCAAGCCTGTTTTCACTTCTTGTTGTCCTTGCCTTTTTCGGTCTTGTTTCCCTGCCGTTTAATTCCTGCAGGGAAGCTCCTAAAAAGAATATCGGATTACAGTTATATTCTATACGCGATTCAATACGCAGGGATGTTCCCGGGGCCATTGCAAAAGTAGCAGCAATGGGTTACACTTTCGTGGAGCCTGCAGGTTACAGGGACGGACAGTTTTACGGTATGGAACCAGTGGCATTCAGGAATTTATGTGCAACTAACGGCCTGGGCCTGATAAGCTCCCATACCGGTCAGGTACTGCCGGATGAAGCCAGCCGCGAAACAACCATGGCCTGGTGGGATGCCTGCATTGATGCACATGCTGCCGCAGGTGTCAGCTACCTTGTACAGCCCTTTATGGGTGCCAGCGCCTACAGGTCGCTTGACACACTGAAAATGTATTGCGATTATTTCAATCTGATCGGAGAAAAATGCCGGGCAAAGGGGATCCGGTTCGGGTATCATAATCATGATGCGGAGTTTTCAACACAGCTCGATGGCACCACGGTATATGATTTCATGCTTGAAAACACCGATCCGTCCAAGGTTATTTTCCAGCTCGACCTTTACTGGTGCGTGGTAGGAGGTAAAAATCCGGTTGATTATTTCAACAAATATCCCGGACGTTTTGAATTATGGCATATCAAGGATAAGGAAGAGGTGGGAGCAAGCGGAATGATGGATTTTCAGGCAATATGGGCCGCAGCTGAAAAATCGGGGCTCAAGTACGGAATAGTTGAGGTGGAAGAATATAATTTTGACCAGTTTACAAGTTGTGCAAAAAGCCTTGAATTTTTAAATGCAGCCAATTACGTGGTTATGCCCAGGTGAGCATTTTAACCAGGTGCTTTTATTCCGGCAACTGTATACAGACACTGGCTCAGGATGAAATAAAGAGAAAAAAACAAAGCAGCAGCACCGGGCCTGATTGCCGTTTTAATCAGTGGTTTTTAACCAGTAACCTGTTGAATAAATCCGGGCCGGTATATGCCGGAGGGGTATTACCGGGAAATGAGATCAGGGGATCCGATAATTTAAATATGTTTCATAAAAGGATGAAATGATGAATCCCGCATGACTGACGAGGAACACAAGCGTGATTGACAATGTTCGCTTTCACTCATATGTGGTTCCCTGCCTCGGAGGAGCATGCAGGCATCGACCATAAAAAATATACGAATGAAAAATCGAATGACTAGACGAAGTTTCGTAAGGAACAGTGTTATTTCAGGAGCAGGATTGGCAGTCTTGGGTTCAGTGCAGGGATGTTCAGGCAGAAACCCCGGTAAAATGAAATTTGGGCTGGTGACATATCAATGGGGAAGGGACTGGGATCTTCCGACCCTGATAGCAAATTGCGCAGAAGCGGGTTATGAAGGTGTTGAGCTCAGGACACAGCATGCTCACGGGGTCGAAACCAGTCTTAGCTCATCCCGTCGGCTGGATGTCAGGAAAATGTTTGAAGACAGCCCTGTTAAATGCGTTGGCTACGGTTCAAATTTTGAGTATCACAGTCCTGATCCGGATCAGTTGAGGGAAAACATTGAACAGACGAAAGAATATATTAAACTATGCAGAGACATAGGTGCAACGGGAATAAAGGTAAAGCCCAATTATCTTCCACCCGGGATTCCCCGTGAAAAAACGATAGCCCAGATTGCCGGATCTCTTAATGAAGTAGGCCGGTTTGCTCGTGATTTTGATCAGCTTATAAGAGTTGAGGTTCATGGTGAAATTACACAGGAACTGCCGGTGATGAAGGCAATTTTCGACCAGGTTACGGAGGATAACGTAAAAATATGCTGGAACTGCAATGACCAGGATCTTTTACCCCCTGGACTTGAAGGGAACTTCAACATGGTGAAGAAATGGTTTGGTGACACTATCCATGTCAGGGAGCTCGATTCAACGGATTATCCTTACCAGCAGCTTTTTGATCTTTTGTCGGGTATCAGGTACGAGGAGTGGATCCTGCTGGAGGCACGTACTGAACCCGCTGACAGGGTTGGGGCTATGAAGGAGCAGCTGAAGATCTTTAACAGGCTGGCAGGATATTCAGTTTAGTTTACTGGTTGCTTGTATAATTAATAAATAATGATAATGACAAAAAGAAGAGATTTTATCAGGAAAAGCGCAATAGGTTCAGCCGGTATGGTAATAGGCGGCATGGGGTTTGGCACTAAAGCCTATAGTTCGATAATCGGATCAAATGAAAGAATCAATATTGCTGTTATCGGGATCAGGGGACAGGGCGGAGGCCATATCAACAACTGGTGTACCCTTAAGGATAACCGTAATGTAAGGCTGAAAGCCATCTGTGATGTTGATGAACAATATTTTGAAGCGGCTGCAAAAACAATTCTCGAACGAACCGGAGAAAAAGTCGTTACCCCGTGGGACATGAGGAAAATCTTCGACGACAGGGATATTGATGCTGTTTCGTTTGCTACTCCCAATCATTGGCATGCCCTTGGAACAATCTGGGCCTGTCAGGCCGGGAAGCATGTTTATGTGGAGAAGCCGGCCAGCCATAATATTTTTGAAGGACGTAAAATGGTGGAAGCTGCCCGCAAGTACAATGTTAGGGTTCAGACAGGTTTCCAGAACCGTTCTATCAAAAATGTTGTGAATGCTATCAGGTTTCTTCATGAAGGAGGAATAGGTGATGTTTTCATGGCCAAAGGACTTTGCTACAAACCCAGGGATTCGTTCGGCATTGCCCCTGACAGCGCTGCCCCTGCTTCACTGCATTATGACATGTGGTTGGGACCGGCTCCTTACCGGCCGTATAATGAAAAACGGGTTCATTACAATTGGCATTGGTTCTGGGATACCGGAAACGGTGATACCGGAAACCAGGGCCCTCACCAGTTCGATATTGCGAGGTGGGGTCTTAATAAAAATGAGCATCCCGTTTCAGTATTTTCCGTGGGAGGACTGTTCGGTATCGATCCTTCGGAGTGCGCTCAGGAGACTCCGAATACGCAGACATCGCTTTTCAGTTACAGCGATGGGAAAATTCTTGAGTTTGAAACCAGGGGTCGTTATACGAATGACGAAGCCAGCCTTGGAATCAGAATAGGAAATATTTTTTACGGTACGGAAGGTTACCTTGAGCTTGACGGGAGTACGTGGAAAGCATTCAGGAAACGTGAAACGGAACCTTTTGCCGGTTCTGCCAAAGATGAACCCAGGGTAACGGAAACCGGCTATCTGGCGGCACCAGGCGGTACTGAACATTATGCCAATTTTATTGACGCGATCCGTTCCGGCAGGGATCAGGATCTTAATTGTCCCATTGTGGAGGGATTTTTATCATCAACCCTTCCAAGCCTTGCAAACATATCCTACAGGCTTGGCAGAAAACTCACATTTGACGGGCAAAGGGAGAAATTTGTCAATGACAGGGAGGCCGACCTACTGCTGACCCGGGATTACAGGAAACCATATGTCGTCAGCGATGTGATATGATTGCTAAGGAAAATATCAGGATATGAATTTTGTTTAATATGAGATTTAATGGAACGCAGGAATTTTATCAGGTCGGTTGCAGCAGGAAGTGTCGGACTGACCATGACGGGAAATGGTTTTTCAGCAGGACATCTTAAAGGTTCTTCCGGAAAGAGGATCGGTATAATAGGTCTTGACACATCACACAGTGTTGCTTTTACACAAGCTCTTAACGAACCTTCAGCGGGGCCGGAATTCGGAGGCTGGAAGGTTGTGGCCGCCTATCCAAGGGGAAGCAATGATATCAAATCGAGCGTTGAAAGGATCCCGGGATATACGGAAGACGTGAAAAAACTTGGTGTCGAAATTACAGGATCGATCGACGAATTATTAAGACAGGTTGATGCCGTTTTACTGGAAACAAATGACGGCAGGATCCACCTTGAACAGGCTTTGCCGGTTTTCAGGGCTGGAAAAAGGATGTTTATCGATAAGCCGATAGCTGCCTCATTGCCAGACGCAATTGCAATTTTTAATGCCTCAGGGTATTATAGGGTGCCGGTTTTTTCTTCATCCTCCCTGAGATATCTGCCTGGTATAAAAGAAATTAAAAATGGCTCTGCTGGAAAAGTGATAGGTGCCGACACTTACAGTCCGGCTACAATCGAAAAAACCCACCCCGATCTGTTCTGGTATGGAATTCACGGGGTGGAGGCACTGTTTACAGTGATGGGAACAGGATGCAAATCTGTTACAAGGATATTTACTGAAGGAACAGATTTGGTGACCGGATTATGGAACAATGAACGGATTGGGACCTTCAGGGGGATCAGGGCAGGCAGGGGTGATTACGGGGGAACGGCCTTTTGTGAAAAAGCCGTCGTGGATCTTGGAAAATATTCGGGATATAATCCCCTGCTTGAACAAGTTGTGAAATTTTTCGATACCGGGATTCCGCCCGTGAGTCAGGAAGAAACAATTGAGATATTTGCCTTTATGGCTGCAGCTGATGAAAGCAGGAAAAACGGCGGCCGGCCCGTTGAGATCAGCACGATACTTCAGAAAGCAAGGGATGACGCCGGAAAGATCAGAATCCAGGGAAGTTGAGTCGGGTAATTGCATTCCGGTCAGATATGTAATCTGCAATGAAATTGGTTTGATGTACCCGGGCAATGCATGCAGGTATCCAGTGAAAGGTTCAGAAATAGAGAATCGTTTAAATCATCAGTAGTAAATTTTAAAATATTAATCGTGTATGAAAGTATCAGATTTGTTGAGAACCTTTACCGTCCTTTTTCTTGCCGCTTTTTTGGTGATTTCCTGCTCATCAGCCGGAGGAGATAAAAATCAGGCTGTTGATTTTATAAAAAAGGAGGCAGAACGTAAAGTTGATGTTCTTATCGGGGGAAAGCTTGTTACATCTTTTTGCTGGCCGGTCAATGTTTATAAGCCGATTTTCTATCCGGTTTATACAATCAGCGGCACGGAGGTTACCCGCGGTTTCCCTTTGAGGCCGCGTGCCGGAGAGCGTAATGACCATATTCACCAGGTGGGTATATGGTTCAACTACGGTGATGTTAACGGAGTTGACTTCTGGGGTAATGGGTCAGAAGGACATAAAAGTGAAAGCGGTGGAGAAATCAGGCTGCTGAAAATTGATAATGTGGAGGGAGGAAATGGCAAAGGGACGATGAATATTTCGGCAAGCTGGCAGGATCCGTCAGGAAAGGAATTATTATCCGAAAGAACGGAATTTAACTTTTTCGCCCGGGGTAAATACTATATAATCGACCGGATAACCGTTCTGAAAGCAAATGATATCCCTGTCAGCATGAAGGATACCAAGGAAGGCATGTATGCGATACGGGTTGCCCGCCAGCTGGAAATGCCTTCAACGGATGACGATTTGCTGCTGGATCAGTCTGGCAGCCCAGGAGCCGAGAAAGCCGGTGAAAATATTGGAGTAACCGGTAATTACAGGAGTAGCGAAGGGAAGGAGGGAGATGCGGTTTGGGGAACCAGGGCCAGATGGATGAATTTGACAGGACTTATAAACAATGATGAGATTTCAATAGTGATGATTGATCATCCGGATAATGTATCTTATCCCACTTACTGGCATGCACGCGGTTATGGATTGTTTTCAGCCAATCCGCTTGGTGCTGTTGATTTTACTCAGGGAAATGAAAGGGTCGATTTCTCGGTTCCTGCAGGAGGGGAAGTGATTTTCAGGTACAGGATGGTTATTAATTCCGGAATGCACCTGACGGATGATATTATCAATTCAATAGCTGACGAATTTGCTGCAGAATACCGGCAGGAAAAAGGGGATGGCCGATAAGCGATAAAAATGTGATAATCTGCTGTCAGCCGGTTCGCAGTTTCTTCAGTTCGTTGAAATGCGCCATCGACATCTTTTCACGAGCTTCACGCGAGGCTTTGCGGTAAGCTTCAAATTCTTTTTTAAGATCCTCGAATTCCTTCCTGGTATTGTGCGTTACAATACGATTCCTTTTATATGAGAGGAAGCCACTGATAAGTATGATTGACAGTATTGCGATCACCAGCCACATTATCCCCTTGTAGGTCCGTTTGTCCACCTCAATACCAAATAACCGGATACTGTTCCTGAAGGTTGTCATCTCCTGCAGTTCCTTTTCCCTGGCTGACAGGGTAGAATTCAGGGAGTCAATCTCTCTGTTCTTTGACTCAGCAAGCACTTTTAAACGGGTAATCTCTGTTTTCGATACCTGCAGTGAATCAAGTGAATTTCTCTTTATCTGCTGAAAAACATCTTCCCTTATAGCCCGGTAATTGTCATAAATCCTGGTCTTCTCCTGGACATAATTCATCTGATCCCTCAGGGTACTCTTGGGGAGTATGTCTTGTACAGGTGCCTGACATACAACAAATGACCGCAGCCCAAAACCCAAAACAACAACACCCGCAAACCTCAGCATATTGATTTTGATTTTTTCCATTGACGTAACTTTCATTTCAAGAAATCTTCAATATTTCTTAAACGTAATTAACTATTAATTATTTTTAGGTCAGGCAAATGTTTGTTCATCTGAAAATATTTCCTCAACGGATTGCTTTTTAATACTAAAACATGTCCCGGAAAAGAATTAAATCTGATAATATTACAGCCTCTGTCAGGCAAATGTATTTCAGCTGACCGGGAGGCCGCAATGAAGGTTTGGTAATAAAATAGCTGATTATTATGGAATCGGGGAAGAAAAATGGAAGTTGGCAATGTTTGGATGTAAAAGTATTTGCTGCCACGGTAATTGCACTAATGCTGCCTTGTAAACCCGTCGGGGCACAGGAGGATCTGAATGTTGTGAGCAATAATTGGCTGGAATTCAGTGATGCAAGGAATTCCCTTTATCATTACCTGTCAGAAAGGGCCTACGAGCTGCTCGAGGAACGTGCATCCCGCATTGCCGGGATCAGAACATTGGACCAGTGGCAGGAAAGGCAGAATTTTATCCGTACGAAATTGAATGAGCTCATTGGGCCATTTCCTGCCAAAACTGATTTAAATGCAAGGGTGACCAGGGTGATCGGGAAAACAGGCTACAGGATTGAACATATTATATATGAATCACAGCCAGGATTTTATGTAACTTCATCACTTTTTATTCCTGCGGGGGTTTCAAAAGGAAAGAAAGCTCCGGCAATTATTTATTGCAGCGGTCATACAGTCGAGGGTTATCGAAGTCCTGTATATATCCATGTTATTCAGAATCTTGTTAAAAAAGGATTTATTGTCTTTGCTTTTGATCCTGTCGGGCAGGGTGAAAGGCTGGAATATTATGATCCTTCCACCGGGAAATCTATGGTCGGAGGGCCTACAAAGGAGCATTCATACCCCGGGGCACAGGCGTTCTTGACAGGCAGTTCGCAGGCTTTCCATATGATCTGGGATGGAATAAGGGCAGTTGACTACCTTCTCACAAGAAAGGAGGTTGATCCTTCACGGATTGGGATTACTGGCCGTTCAGGAGGAGGGACCCAGTCAGCATATATTTCAGCTGTTGATGATCGTATTTACGCTGCAGCACCAGAAAACTACATTACCAACTATAGCAGGCTTTTTCAGTCGATCGGCCCCCAGGATGCAGAACAGAATATCCCTAGACTGATTATAAGCGGATTGGATCATCCGGATTTTCTGATTATCAGGGCTCCAAAACCGACTTTGCTGATAACAACCACCAGGGATATTTTCAGTATTCAGGGAGCGAGGGAGACGCGTAATGAAGTTTCCGCGATTTTTGAATCATATGGAGCAGGCGAAAGTTTTAACATGGTCGAGGATGACGCGCCGCATGAATCAACTGTAAAGAACAGAGAAGCAATGTACGCTTTTTTTCAGAAGTTTCTCAATAATCCCGGCAGCCCTGCCGATTTTGAAACGGAAGTTCTTACAGAGGAGGAACTGCGGGTCACTGCGGCAGGCCAGGTGTCTGAATCTTTTGCGGGTGAAACGGTTTATTCGCTTAATCTCAAGCGCTTATCCCGATTGACTGCGGAGCTAAATATCAGGAGAAAAGATCCGGGAAGCTTTTATCCGGAGGTTATCAGATCAGCTGAGCGCCTGTCAGGTTACATTAAACCGGAGAAGCCACTTGACCCTGTCTTTACCGGACGTATAAAAAAAGATGACTATTCGATTGAAAAATATTTTATTGAACTTAAGGAGGGGTATATTATTCCTTATCTCATCTTCAAACCTTCAGTACCTGGCAACAGGGTAATGTTATTCCTGGATCCGGAAGGAAAGAACCACGCTTTCGGTAATGACGGGAGCCTTGAAATGATTGTAAAGGAAGGAATTACTATTCTGGCTCCTGATCTGCTGGGTGTTGGAGAAATGGGATCGGGCGATTTCAAGGGGGATGCCGATTTTAACGGCGCCTCTCATAACCTTTGGTATGCATCAATCCTGACAGGGAGAAGCATATTGGGAATACATGCAGGAGATATTGCCAGGCTGGTCAGACTGATTCTGAAGGATAATCCGGAAGCTGAAATCATTGGTTTTGCCAGGGGAGCAATGTCCCCGGCACTTCTGCATGCCGCAGCTTTCAACAATGAAATAAGAAGCATTATTCTCGAAGGGCCTTATTCATCTTTCCGGTCCATCGCAAACTGCCGGTTTTATCTTCCACTATTTATTCTCAGTACAGTATCGGAAGCCCTGAAAGAATATGACCTCCCTGACCTGGCTGCTTCCCTGGCTCCCCGAAGGCTCATACTGATTGACCCGGTTGATGGAAACGGAAAAAGGGAACATCCGGGGGAAGTCAATCGGGATATTGATCTGATAAAGGCAGGATTTCAATATTATAAAGCTGATTCCCAGTTAACTGTTATCTCCTCTGCAGATAATCCCTCAACCCTGCCTGACCTGCTTCGGGCTATGGATTTTTAATTGTTGCATACTTCCCGTTTATGTACGATTTCGTCTAATTGGTCAAATTAAATAGCCGGATAAGTGGATTATTAGTTAAATTAGCATAAAGTTTGGATTTAATTCGGCATAACCTTTGTTTATGATTGGTGTCTGAAGTCAGTGTTATCCATATGTTAAATCAGATATTAAAAATACAACTTACCAGGATCATTATTTGTTAACTATAGGGGATGCTGACCTTTTACCCTTTAATGTTCAACAAAAACCATTTAAGTAAAAGCACAAAATTTTCTGCAGATTGAAACAGGAAAAACATCAAGCCTAATGAAAAGAATATTATTTTTAATCATACTTGTCTCTTTGTCAGCTGAGACCATTAAGTCTCAATGTATTGCACTGAGTTCCGGGCCAGGAACAGATAATCAGACGGTATGCATCAATACCTCCATTGCAGCAATAGTTTATCGAGTTATTCCCGGGGTAACAGGTGTAACCCCAACTAATCTCCCCCCCGGGGTGACAGGTTTATTTAATCCAACTGCGCTGACATATACAATAACAGGTACACCTGCGACAGCAGGTGACTATACTTATAATTTACAAACCTTAGGAGGCTGTATAGGCGTGATAAGCGGATCAATAAGAATATTGCCTGACCAGGTTATAACTTTAACCTCACCGCCAACTCCTACACCTCAGGCCGTATGCGTTAACACACCGATTACCAGTATTATCTATTCTGTTTCCGGAAGTGCAACCGGTGCAACGGTTACCGGCCTGCCTGCAGGAGTCACGGGATCATACAACGCGGGAGTTTTTACCATTAGCGGAACGCCAACCGTTTCCGGGGTGTTTAATTATACGGTAACAACCACAGGTAATTGTAAGCCTGCCACTGCAACAGGCACGATAACGGTTAACCCCCTGCCTGCCGTCACAGCTGCAAACAACGGACCGGTTTGCGTGGGCGACAGGCTTATGCTTACGGGAGGCCCTTCGGGATCGCAATACGGTTATTCCTGGAGCGGTCCGTCAGGCTTTTCTTCCACACAGCAAAGCCCCCTGGTGTCAAATAGTGCAACACTCGCCATGGCAGGAGAATATACTTTAACTGTTACCAATAACACTACCACCTGTAATAGTTCAGCCTCAACCATAGTTGTCGTGAATGCAGCTCCTGTGCCGGTGGCTTCAAGCAACAGTCCCGTCTGTGTCGGGTCCCCTATAAACCTTAGCGGGGGTCCATCAGGTTATACTTATTCTTGGTCAGGTCCTGCAGGTTTTTCTTCCAATCAGCAAAATCCTGTCATACCGTCTGCATCCGCGGCAATGGGCGGTACCTATACTCTTACCGTCTCATCCGGAAGCTGCGCGGCGTCGACAACAACTACTGTAATAGTCAATGCCTTACCAGCTGCTACTGCTACTAGTAACAGTCCTGTTTGCGCAGGAACAACCCTAACTCTTACCGGCGGGCCTTCCGGTTCGCGATACAGCTATTCCTGGACCGGTCCGCAGGGATGGAGTTCAAATGTGATGAGTCCGATAGTTTCAACAAGTGCAACCTCCCAGATGGCAGGAACATATACTCTTATCGTGACCGATAACAATACCGGTTGCCGTGGGACAGCATCCGTTTCGGTAACGGTTAATCCTCAGCCAGTGGCAACTGCATCAAATAACGGACCCGTCTGCATTGGCTCGCCTTTGAATCTTGCAGGAGGACCGGCAGGAATGATCACTTACAGCTGGACTGGACCGGGCGGATATTCATCAAACCTTCAGAACCCTGTAGTTTCAAGTTCTGCAACAGCGGCTATGGCAGGGACATATACCCTGACCGTTACGAACAGCAACGGATGTCTTGGTACAGCGACAACAACCGTGACAGTAAACACCCCGCCGGTGGCTGTTGCGTCAAATAACGGACCTGTTTGCAGCGGTGCACCCCTTATACTTAACGGAGCGCCCGCAGGAATGGCTTCCTATCGGTGGACAGGTCCGGGAGGATTTTCCTCAAATCTGCAGAGTCCCATTGTATCAAATGCAGCGACAGTTTCAATGGCAGGCACATATACACTTACGGTGACCAATGCCGCTAATTGCAGCAGCACAGTCAATACAACAGTTGTTGTTAATCCGGCACCTGAGGTTGTAGCAACGAATAACGGACCACTCTGCGCGGGCTCCGCCCTGACATTAACGGGAGGCCCTGCAGGTATGGCTTCATATTCGTGGACGGGACCGAATAATTTCACGTCGAATACAATGAGCCCCGTTGTATCTCCAGCCGCTACCACTGAGATGGCCGGGACCTATACGCTTACCGCTACAAGTACCAATGGCTGCAGTGGTGTTGCCACAACAAATGTTTTAATTCATGCTATTCCCGTAGCCAATGCAGGAACCGGCGGAACCTCATGCAGCAGAAGTTTTGTTCTTACTGCGGTGCCAAGCGTGGGGACCGGAACCTGGGCCATGGTAACCGGACCCGGGACGGCATCATTTGTTCCAAATGCAAATACCCCCGGAGCAACAGTTAACATTACTGAATACGGGACATATACCTTCCGTTGGACAGAGACAAACGGTCCTTGCAGCAGCAGCGATGTTGTGACGGTTAACTTTTATCAGCAACCGGTTGCAAATGCGGGAGCGGATGGGAATGCATGCGATCTTAATTTCACATTAAGCGCGGTGCCAACTACTGGAACGGGTACATGGACAATGACAAGCGGAACCGGTACAGCAACGTTCACGCCAAACGAAAACAGCCCAAATGCCACAGTGACTGTTTCAACTTACGGGACCAAAGTATTCACATGGACGGAAGTGAATGGCACATGCACGAGCAGCGCAACGGTAACAGTGAATTTCTACCAGCAGCCTGTAGCTCGTGCCGGCACCGGAGGGAATAATTGCGGAAATACATTTTCACTAAATGCTGTACCAAGTGCCGGAACAGGAACCTGGTCAAGGGTTAGCGGACCGGGAAGCGTCACTTTTTCTCCAAATGCCCAGACCCCTAACGCAAAAGCGATTATCTCAGCTTATGGAACATATGTTTTAAGATGGACTGAGACCAATGGTACCTGTTCAAGTTTCGAGAATATAACTGTAACATATATCCGGCAGCCATCGGCAAATGCAGGGAATGGCGGCAGTGTATGTGACTTGTCTTTTGTACTTGGCGCAACTGCCGCGACAGGAGGAGTATGGTCGCTTGTGAACGGACCCGGAACTGCTACATTCTCTCCCAATGCCGGTACGGCAAATGCCAGGGTGACAGTTTCCCAGTATGGGGCATATGATTTTGCCTGGACGATTTCAAGCAGTGTATGTACTTCATCTGATATTGTGAGGGTTACTTTCAATGCCCTTCCTGAAGTTAAAGCAGGTCCGGATCTCGCAGTATGCGAAGGAGGCAGCATACAGCTGAACGCTGTAGGATCGGGAAGCTTTCTCTGGTCACCCGCCAACCTGTTGAATAATCCTCGGATATCCAATCCGGTCGCTACGCCTGCAACCACTACAAGGTTCATTGTCAATCTTACGGATCAGAACGGTTGCAGAAACTCCGATACTGTTAATGTAGAAGTAAGACCACAGCCTGTCGCAGATGCTGGACCTGATCAGGTTCTTGATTATATGTTCGAGACAACAATGCAGGCATCCGTGCCGGGATTGAACGAAACCGGTGAATGGACACTGCTGTCAGGCAGGGGACAGTTATCTGATATTAATGACCCTGAAGCGAAAATAACCAAAATGGATATCGGAAAGAGCATATGGATATGGACCGTTTCAAACGGCGTCTGTCCTGTTGCTTCAGACACGGTTTACATTGAAATAAGAGATCTGCTCATACCAACATTGATAACGCCGAATCAGGATGGGAAAAATGATCTGTTCGTAATAAAGGGAATTGAAACCCTTGGAAGAACATCGCTTACTGTTTTCAACAGGTGGGGAGCCAGGGTCTTTGAAAGCAAAGATTATGACAATACATGGAACGGGGTTGATGACAATGAGAATCAGCTCCCGAATGACACATACTTTTTCGTTTTAAAACCTGAGAAAAGCAGGGCCCTGAGTGGTTATATCGTGATAAGACGCTGAAAACAAGGATATTGAGAAAGTTTTTTAAAATATCAGTTACCGGAGTTATCGTTCTGCTGCTGATGACTGACATTAATGCCCAGCCCCGGTGGGTAACGGGAACACCCTCCGTAACTTCCACGGGGTATTTAAGCATTAACCTCAATTATGGCATTAATGTGGAAGGTACTATATATATAATAGTGTTCAATTCTGATAATACCTCACTCCTTTCCTCATCTTATGTAAGAAATCAGGCTATCTTCAGAACAAATCGTGAAATTATTAAAACTGCAATTCTTCAGGTAAACAGAAATAATGTGAACAGAATTCTTGAGACCGTGCTTGATGTGATTGATCCTGATCATGTTCATACCATTTACATTGTTGCAGTGAACAAAAGGAATGTGCTGCAGCCTGCTCCGGTGAGACTGACCGCAAGGACCCAGCCCTGTCCCGAAACCAATGCCGGGAATGGAGGAGATGCATGCGGACTGACTTTTACACTAGGCGCTGTAAGAGTATTTGATACAGGCATCTGGACAAGAGTTTCGGGTCCCGGCAATTCATTCTTTTCACCCGCTGCAAGTAATCCCGCAGCTACCGTAACGGTTTCCGCATACGGAACATATGTTTTCCGCTGGACGGAGACACGCGGTGCCTGCACATCACACGGCGACATAACTGTTAATTTTTATAGGCCACCTACTGTAGCAGCAGTTTCAAGGGGAAGAACCTGCGGAAGAGTTTATGAACTGTCGATAGCTGAACCTGCTTACGGAACCGGCACGTGGACAATGACAGAGGGTTCAGGAACAGCTTCTTTCTATCCGGATGCAAACAGCAGCAAGGTAACAGTTACCGTTACAGAATATGGTCCGAAGGTCTTTACCTGGACAGTTGTCAATGGGCCCTGCACGGCAGTTTCAAACGTTCCTGTCATCTTCCTTGAGCAACCCGAACCCAATCCCGGTACCGGCGGAAATATTTGCGGGCTGGAAATTAATCTGGGAGCCGTCCCTGGTCATGGATCTGGCTCGTGGTCCAGGGTCAGCGGCCCCGGGCAGGTCACCTTCAATCCGGGTCCGAATGTCCCCAACCCCCGTGCCATTGTCTCAGCTTATGGTACCTATGTGTTCAGGTGGACCGAAACAAACGGTGAATGTACAGGCAGTGCAGAAATCAGTGTTACATTTTATGAACAGGTTTCTGCCAATGCAGGGAACGGAGGCAACGTATGTGGCAGGAATTTTAACCTGAATGCTGTTCCGGGAACAGGTGCTGGTTCATGGTCAAAGGTTACCGGTCCCGGAAATGCAACTTTCTATCCTGATGCCAGTCATCCCAATGCCAGGGTTACGGTGACCCAGTTCGGAGATTATGATTTTGCGTGGACAGAAATCAGTAATATATGCTCCTCAGATGATATTATAAGGGTGATTTTTCATGCTCCCCCGGCAGTCAGCGCAGGCGATGACATTGTCATATGCAGGGGAAGCAGCACTCAGCTGACGGCTAACGGAAGCGGTTCGTTTCAATGGTCTCCCGCCAGGTACCTGGATAATCCCGAAATTTACAACCCGGTTGCAACTCCTGTATCTTCAATGATTTATACGGTAACTCTTACCGATAACTGGGGATGCAGCAACAGTGACCAGGTAAATATAGAGGTGAGGGATGCTCCTGAATCCTATGCTGGAGAAGATCAGATATTGGATTATTTGTTTGAATCATTCCTTGAAGCGGATCCTCTGAAGATGCATGAATCGGGTGAATGGTCAGTTTTGTATGGAAGTGGTGAATTCGCCGAGAAGAACAATTACCAAACCAAGGTTTCAAATCTTTCAATTAATAAAAATGTTTTTTTATGGACCGTGAATAACGGACCTTGCCCGGTATCAACTGACACAGTGGAGTTGATTGTGAACGATCTCAAAATTCCCAATCTTATTACACCAAACATGGACGGGAAAAATGACCTCTTCGTTCTAAAGGGGATTCAAACAATGGGGAAAACCAGTCTTGTCGTTTTTAACAGATGGGGAGTACTGGTATTTTCAGACGAAGATTATTCAAACAACTGGGATGGGAAAGATCTGTATGGGAATCCCTTACCATCAGATACTTACTTTTATATCCTTCAGCCCGAAAGAAATAAAGCTATCAATGGATTTGTTGTAATTAAACGCTAAAATGAAATACATCGTTAAATTGCTATCCGGACTATTAATTCCGCTGAGTTTGTCAGGACAGTTAACACCAGTGACGAATCACTATGTTCTGAATCCCCTTACAATTAATCCTGCTTATGCGGGTAACAGGGGAGTTGTGAATATTGCAGCATTTTATCGCCGGCAGTGGGTTGGGATCAAGGGAGCTCCTGAAACAGCTTCCTTTACCGTTGATGGCCTTTTTGCAAATGAAAAACTCGGATTGGGTCTGATTGCCATCACTGATAAGATAGGGGTAACTAAGGAAACGCAGTTTAATACAAATTATGCCTACAAGATTGAAATGGACAAAGGGGTGCTCTCACTGGGTTTGGGCGCCGGTATTCTGATTACAAACACGGCATGGTCGGATCTTGTTGTCCTTGATCCGGGAGATGAGTATTACCTGGCTGATTCCAAGGTATTCGCTGTACCCAATTTCAGTTTTGGTTCTTATTACTCAAACAATAAGTTTTTTGCTGGTCTTTCAATTCCAAAACTTGTTGGACAGAGATTCGACTTTGAAAAAAACAAATATGTTCTCAGGAATAATTTCAAAGAGTATGTATATCTTTTGAATACCGGGTACCTCTTTGACCTGTCTCCAAGGGTCAAGTTTCTGCCATCAACACTGGTTGCTCTTTCAATCAACAATAAGATCCTCTATGATCTCAACGCCCATTTCAGGGTTATGGACCGGTTATGGCTCGGAGCTTCATACAGGAATAACCGTTCGGTTACCGGAATGTTCCAGTTTCAGCTGACCAATCAATTGAAATTTGCCTATACCTATGACTATGATTTCAATAAGTTGAGAACATTCAGCTCCGGCTCACATGAAGTAATGCTCAGGTTTGAGTTTCGTTACAAGATAGACGCCATAAGTCCATTGAACTTCTAAAATGTTATTATGAAAATAAAACTGTTTTCAGGCATTATTGCTTTATTTCTGATCAATTCCCTTGCAGAGGGACAAACTGAAACCTATTCCGTCAGTCTTTCCAGATTGAGTTCAGATAAATATGACGAATTCTCTCCTGTTTATTATAAAAACGGACTCGTGTTTTGTTCCAACAGAAAACAGAGTCTGTTTTCGGATTATTTCACTCCGGACAACAAAAGACCTTTCAGCATAAACTACGTTGAAACTTCAGCATCTGGCAGCTGGTCGAAACCAAAAGTATTTTCAAAAAATCTGAATTCTAAATTCAATGATGGTCCCGCGTCATTTTCCCGTAACGGTGATACTGTTTATTTTTCACGGAATATAAGGACAACGGGTTCGGTCAGGGAAAATTCAAATCCCAGGAACAAACTTGGTATTTTCAGTGCAGTGTTTGAAGACGGAAAATGGATAAAAATCCGCGACCTTCGATTTAACAATGAATATTATAATATTACTACTCCATGTATTTCACCCGATGGCCAAAGACTTTTCTTTGCATCAGACAATCCGGCAGGATATGGCGGCACTGATATTTACTACTGCCAGTGGAAAGGTGATTATTGGGATGAGCCTGTAAATCTGGGCCCCGATATTAACACCATTGGAAATGAAGGATTTCCTTTTGTGAGCCGTGGAGGCGGATTGTTTTTTTCTTCTGATGGTTATCCTGGTCTGGGCGGAAAGGATATTTTCTATACCAGACAAAAAGATGGAAAATGGATGCCACCTATTCGTCTTGACGAACCAATAAATTCACAATATGATGACTTTGGGTTTATTGCCGATTCAGTTATGAGTGAAGGCTATTTTTCATCAAAGCGAAATAATTCAGTTGACATATATCATTACAAAACGAATATTCACCAGATTTTTTACTGCGATAAGCAAAGGTATAATCATCGCTGCTTTAAATTCACAGATGCAGGTAATATTCAGATCGATGAACGTTATGTACAGCTTGTCTGGAGTTTTGGTGACGGTGAAAAAGCCAGGGGACAGAATGTAGAGCATTGTTACAAAAAGCCTGGCAAATATGTTGTACGCCTTGACGTTCTGGACAAAAACACGGGTAAGTTGTTTTTTGCCAAGTCCGTTTTCGATATTGAAATCAAAGATATTGAACAGCCTGTGATTAATATGTCTAAATCAGCCATGATTAAAGAACAGGTTGTATTCGACGGATTGCAATCGATGTTCCCGGAATCTGATATTCTTAATTATACATGGGATTTTGGGGATGGAAACCGATTTGAAGGCGAAGCTGTCAAACATGCATTTCAACAAAAGGGTGACTATGAGATCCGGCTGGGCCTGATAGTCAGGAACAGAAAAACCGGTGATATACAGGAAGCCTGCGTATCGAAACAATTAAGGGTGTTTGATAATAATCTTCAAAAAGCGGAATTTGACAAAATCCCGGAAAAGCCTGTACCGAGCGTTGATATTTTTAGTTACGACCATGCCTTTACCCAGACCATTCTCAATGAAGAGGAAGGATACAATCAGGATGTTGTCTTTCATGTAGAAGCATTAACATCGAAGATCAGGCTGAATCCCGATAATAAAATATTTGACAATATTCCGAAAAAATATTCAGTCAGAGAAATATTCCTGCCATCAGAAAGGACCTACAGTTATATAATAAGTGAAGAACTTGACCTGATGGCTACACGGCCGGCACTGGACGAGATATCCGGACTCGGCTACAACAACGCAAGGATAAGGACCTTTAAACTGGTGGATCCTGCTGCAAAAGAACTTAACAACCTGAAGAAGGTATTTGGCGTATCGGCTGACAGCTTCTTTAGAAGGAATGAAGCCGTTCTGTCCTCTGAAGGCACACAGATACTGGATCTTATCCTGGGGTTTTTAACCAAATATCCCAATCTGAGACTTGAAATAGCTTGCCATTCGGATAACTCTGGTAATGTTTCATCAAGCCAGCTGATGACACAGAAACGTGCAGAAGCGATGACGAATTATCTCATTCTGAATGGAATCAGCCCACTGAGGCTAACAGCAGCAGGTTATGGGGGCACAAGGCCTGTGGCCCCGAATATCACTGAAGCTGACCGGAAGAAAAACAGGCGGATTGATTTTATAATCATCAAGTAATCAATCGGCTGAATAAAAATGAGATTTCTTACTGGTTTACAACGAGTTTCTGGCTGAATAAGGTAACTTTTCCTTCACCCATCTGAAGTACATATATACCTTTCCTCAGGTTGATGGGCATTGTGAACTCACTGATGCCCGGATCAAGTTTTTCCTCGTGCAATATCTTGCCTGACAGGCTAATGATCCGTATAAAATCAGGAGAAACATTTGTTTCTTCAATTCTTACGTTCACATAATCACTTGCCGGGTTAGGGAATATTTTAACAATCTGGTTTTCATATGATGACGGATTCCTGTATCTGTAACCCAAAATCCTGCATTCAGAAATATAATTCCATGTGTCTTCCGAATTACAATGTCCCACCAATTTGATGTATTTGAACTCTTTTCCGGTTTTTGACGGAGGAAAGTCAAATACCTGCATGTCTCCTGAGAATGCACATGAATTGGACTTAATGAGTATAGGTTCCCAGTTCTCCTTATCATTTGAGCCCAGGATGTCAAAATATGATTCTTTTTTCTGGCCGGTATGGAAAGCAAGTTTTACATGCTGAACATTGAACATGTCCTTAAGTTCAAGGATCAGCCATTGGTTGTCTCCATTTACTGCCCACATGGTAGCCAGATTTCCGTCCAGTATGTTATAGGGATAATTCGAACCCTGATAACTGCTTGCTTCAACATTCAGAACCTCGGCAACCTCAAGTTCGGGTTTATAGGGCAGTATCTCGACAGGGATGGATTTTGATTTACTGGTTTTACCATCGCTGACTGTCACTGTGAATACTACTTTCTGATTTTCGGTTACTACAGGGCTCAGATACTGGATCTTGGATCCCTTGGTAGCTGAGACGGGAATGTTGCCCGGTATCTTCCATGTAAATGTCAGGTTATCTTTATTGGGATCATAGCTGCCACTGGCATCAAGTTCATTTACAAATCCCGAATAGCTGCTGGGATCATAGTTGACTACCACAACAGGTGGTGAGTTGGAGTCTTCAACACGGTTGGTTACCGTTTGTGCATTGATCGATGCTGCCACTCCTCCTGCTGTGGTCTGAATCGGATTAGCTGAAGGTCTTGTATACGACATGGTGACTACATCACCATATTTAACCGGGGATTTCAGGGTAAGAAATACCTTGGAGTCCGAAATGCTGACATTGGTGACATCAACAGCAGCAGAATTAACAGTAACCCTGAAAGCTGAAGGCGGGGGTATGATATTTGCCAGGGCAAGACTATATGTAATGCCAATCCGTGATGGAGAAGCATTTTCAATGACTGAACTTGAATATACCGGGATGGGAGCCTGGAGGTTGTTTTTTACAGACTGTGCTGATAAAGATTCCGCCTGCATACCGGTAGTTGCCTGTAAGGGGTTGGAGGATGGTTTTGCATAGGCAACGGTAATAATATCACCATGAGCTACCTGGCTTGATAGGTTCAGGTTCACCGTTGTCCCGGAAATTGAAAGGCTGCTTACAGTTCTGTTAACGGAGTTTACCGTTACCTTGAAGGCTGATACGGCTGGTACTACGTTGGCAAGAGTAACATTATATCTCATTACAATCCTTGCAGGTGCAGAATTTTCAACCGATGCCCCAGTAAAAACAAGTGCGGGGGCACTCAGCCTGTTTGTAACCCTTTGGGCCGGAAATGAGGCGGCCTGTCCTCCGGATGTGGTTTGAAGAGGATTGGATGATGGTTTTGTATAGGCAACGGTTATAACGTCACCATATGCTACCTGACTTGAGAGATTCAGGTTTACTGAAGCACCGGAAATTGAAATGCTGCTAATCGATCTTACGGCAGAATTCACTGTTACGGTGAAGGCTGACGTGGCAGGTACTATGTTTGCAAGAGTAAGATTAAACTTCATTACAATCCTTGCAGGTGCAGAATTTTCAACCGATGATTCCGTATAGACAGGTGCGGGGGCACTTACCCTGTTTGTAACGGTTTGGACACTGAGGGAAGCAGCCTGCATTCCTAATGGACATTGTAAAGGGTTTGAGACTGGTTTGTTGTATGATACAGTTACAACATCACCATAGGCAACGGGGGAGGCAAGGGTGAGAATAACCTTTGAACCTGAAATCGTAACGGCATTTACAGCCCTTGTTGATGAATGAACAATTACATTGAAGGCAGAAGCGGCCGGTACAATGTTTGCAAGTGGCATATTGTAAGTTAATTCAAGTCTTGTGGGGGTGGTGTTCTCAATTACCGAACTCAGGTAGACAGGTTGTGCAGCCGTTATATTGTTGGTTACCGGCTGGGCGCTGAAGGAAGCAACCTGACCGCCCTGCAGGCTTTGCAAGGCATTGGATGAAGGCCATGAATAGGCAACAGTTACATTATCACCATAACTGACAGGGCTTGAGAGAATGAGAGTAACTGTCATATCTGAAATTGAGATTGAATTGACAGTTCTGACTGCAGAATTAACCCTGACACTAAATGTTGAAGTTGAAGGGATTATATTTGCCAGAGGAATGTTAAATCTCACATTAAGTCTTGTTGGAGTTGCATTCTCAATAACAGAACTGACATACACTGGACTGGGTGGATATACGTTATTTGAAACACTGACTGCACTGAAGGAATTAACTTCACCTCCGGATGGTGTTTTCAAAGGATTTGCCTGTGGTTTGGTATAAGCAACGGTTAACCGGTCGCTGTAGATGACAGGACTTGATAAGGTTAGATACACTTTACTTGCAGAAACAGCCACAGTATTTACTGATCGCTGTGTTGAATTAACAGAAACAGCAAAAGCAGATGCTGGGGGGGGGACGTTGGAAAGCCCCATGTTGAAACTTAATTCTATTATTGATGAGGAAGCGTTCTGAACAACAGCACTGACCAAAACCGGTGATACCGGAGTACCCGCTGAACTTCCATATTCGAATGCTCCGAGATCAGGACCGTTACCTTCAAATGGCAGGGATACATATATGCCTGCATCAATAAGATCAGACCCGGCTGCAAGTCTGAGAAAATCAGTAGAGGGAAGCGAGCCATCAGATTGCCTTGGTCCAGATGCGCCACTCGGATCAAGACTCAGGAAATCAGAACTTGTAACAGTAACACCTGAATTCCAGCTGTTATGATCCTGAATATAATTAGACCCAAATTGACTGATATTTGCATTGATATTCGCCCATGAAATATTATTTCTAAGAATATGCCTGAGGTTTTCGGGTGACCATCCCTGAATTCCCGCCTCCCATCCACCTCCAACCTGGTTCCTGTAACAGGTGTTATTGTACAGAACGCAAATGGCGCCATTCATTTGTTCCAACGTGATACCACCGGCCTGATTGTCCCAGGCAAGACAGTTGGTTACAATCCTCTGAGGGCTGGAGGTTACATTTCCGTTAGTGGTTCCAAGTTTGAAACCATTTCCATCGCCTGTGGGAGTGCTGCCTCCCTTATCAAAACCATTATGCCATGCCCAGCAACTTTCAACATTGAGATAGCCATTATTGTTATAGAAATCATAACCGTCATCACTATTGTTCCATGACCTGCAGCCTCTTATTGTGTTCGTGCGCTTCGGATTTCTGTCTGTGATAAAAGAGATCTCAATTCCGTCGGAATGAATACCTCCTGTATAATAATCATAGTTATTGTATGCATCACAATTCAGGATCAGATTGTTCTCAGACTCATTTACAAGTCTGAAGCCTGACCCCCCGTTATCATATGAAACACACTGCTCAATAACAAGATTATTGCATGAAACAAGATCGAATCCAAAACCTCCTCGGGGTGTGGAATTCTGATCCACTCTCCTGACAGTTAATCCTTTTAAATGCCAGTAGTTGCAATTGTAAAGAGATATCCCGCCTCTATCAGTATTGATAGTAATGTTTCGGCAATCAAGTATTGGAACTTCTCCCGGGTAAGCAAATATTCTTATCGGATTTGAGGCTGTACCGCTTTTACCTATTATTCCAACTCCGGCGTTTACGTTCCAGACTCCGGTACCAGTCGGATAATAAATTCCTCCCCTGATGTAAGCTATGTCCCCGGCAGTTACAACTGAAAATGCTTTCTGCCAGGTAGCAAACGGCTGAGAAATGGTGCCCGGATTATTGTCGCTTCCGTTAGTGGCAACATAATAAGTAGCACCAAAAACCGATAAACCTGCAAAATAGAATACTACGACTAGGAACTTCTTCATCAAATTCACATACTTTGACTAAAGGCAAAAAAAACTTGACAAATATACGAATTTTAACGGTGAATAAATTAAAATGTTGTTTCAATCAGGTTTTTTTTTATCTTAATGTAAAGAAACCTTGAAATTCTTAAAATAATGGTGCCGGTTAATATAAATATGTGGCCGCAAGATAGCTTTTTTTAAGTACTCCACTTGAATAATGTTGATAAATTGCTTATAAGTATACTTACTTAATTGCCCTAATTGTCTGGCCGGCTATTCTGTTTTTGATGATACATTGTATACTAAAAATAAAGCGGCCAGATAAGAATCAGGATTTTAATCCATGTAATATATTTCCCAGTTTTATCTTTATTCTTAAACAACTGTAATGAGCTGTTTTCAACGGATGAACCTTGTTTGAAATAATCCGAAACCGAGGCAGGTCCTGACTCATCACAGATAAAACCTGAACCTGGTTTAAGGCGAAGGAACTTAATTTCTGGAAGATTTCCGTCGGATTGTCTTGGTCTATCAACTTCATCAGCCCAAAGACTTAGAAAGTCTGTATCCTTTAATTTCTTTTGCCTGTCCCAACTGTTACCCTCCCTGTATTGATTTGAAAGCAGGATATCTTTTTCTCCGTTCTTATAGCTAATATTGCAAATCAGGGAGTCTCTTACATTATGCCACTGGAAATTGTAACCGTAAGTTCCGTTGTTGTAGGCAATACAATTGGTCAGCTTCATTAAAACATTCGCAGTATTTTGATCAAACCCTGTTTTGCTGTTCCGGAATGACAGGCAGTTTGTCAGGATCCTTTGTGGAATAATCTCCGGGGTTCCTTTTGTTGTACCCAGTTTAAATCCGCTTCCATCGCCATTGTCATAACCGTTCTTCCAAGCCCAGCAATGATCCATAACTATAATTCCTTCGCATTGATAGAAATCATAACCGTCGTCAGAATTATTCCAAACCCTGCAACCAATAAGCGTATTAATTCTTTCGTTTCCCGGTCGTTCGAAAATATCGGAGATCTCAATTCCGTCTGCATGACCACCGTGGTATGGTTTGTTGCCTGACATTGAATGCGGATCGTAACAGTTGAAAGCATCGCAATTCAGCAACAAATTGTTCTCGGAAGCATACCCGATTCTGATACCGGAGCCTCCATGAGAATGTGAGACTACCTGTTCAAGCAAGCTATTGTTGCAGCTGTTCAGGTATATTCCAAATGCCCCAAATCCTTTTACCTGATCTGCCCTGGTAACTTCCAATCCCTTGAGATGCCAGTAGTCGCAATTGACCAGGACAATTCCGGCCCTGAATGCTGGAACTGAGAAATTGCTGCAATCCAGAATGGGTTTTTCTCCCGGGAAAGCTATTACACTAAATACTTTATCACTGCTGCCTTTTTTATTTTCTATACACACTCCGCAATGAAAATCTGATCCGAAGATGTTGATGATATGTCCTTTGGGAGGTGCATATCTTCCCCCTCTAATATAGATAGTATCACCGGGATTAGCAGATAAAAATCCCATTTGCCAGGTAGCAAAAGGTTTATCAATCGTGCCGGGATTTTTATTATCTCCATTGACTGCTACATATAAAGTCCTCGCCCTGGAATTTTTATAAATTCGTGCACCAACTTGCCAGGGACCATTTTGAATTGCTGTTTCTGGATCTCCTTTGCCCCATACGGCATGTACAGACAGACCTTTCTCCCAGTCGGATCCCAGATTTTTCCCGAAATTCAATCTTGATGCAGGAACAAATTCAACAGTATTATTGAATCCGGGATTTAAAATCCGGGAATGAACGTCATAGCCCAGCTTTTGCCATTCCCTGAATGAGAGAATCTTTTTCCCTACCAAAAATCTGGGTTCCCCTTCTTCACACCAGTATATATTATAATCGCATTCAAAACCCGGGAGACAACTGTCTTCTATTGTTATATTAAATATCTGGTACTTCGTATAAAAAATATTATTGAATATTTTGGTTCCTGTTGATGGCGCAACTGGATTGTCATTTGCATAAATATGTACCAGTGGTCTCCATGTTTCTGAAAAGGTTCTTGCACTGTAAAATGTATTGTTGAAGATCCTGACATTATTCATTCCCTTGATTGCAACTGCGAGCTTCGTCGGGTCATTTATTATGTTATATGCAATGCCGCCAGAATCATCACTCATACCGTCTGATTTCCTGATTAGTCCCATTGGAGTTCTTTCAAGGTAATTATACCTGATGGTTACATTTCTATTATAGCCGGTGAAAACTGCATGTGTAATGCTTGTACCGTCGTTACCCTTCCAAATTAATTTGTTACCGGTGATTAATTCACCATCAAGATTGTTATTATAAACTTCCGGGTTTTCATCTCCGGCTTTTAGCATGTATCCGGAAGAATTGGAAGAAATGATTGTATTATTTCTGAATATCAGATTGATCCTGACCTCCCTTGGTATGTCATAACCATTCCAGGCATCCGGATCGGAATTTATAATTGTCTCACCCTCCTTGATTAAGGTGATTACCTGATGTTTTTCCCTGAGAGATGCCTGGCATGGGAAGCCCATATTTCCGGATGTGATCTGAAAAAGGCCAGGAACACTGGAAATGAATAAAACAAATCCAAAAAGGAATACTGATAGGCGATTCATTTACATTGTGTTGTTTATGAAATTGTTTTCGCGGAGTACATATCTGAAAAATCATTGTCTTGCTCAAAAGTAACTTATTAAATCCAAAACTGCATTTTAAATAATTCTAACGACCCGATTTTTTATCCTGAATATATAATTATTGATTTACATTGCCGTTTCATCCGTGTATTTGTTTTTCATTTTAATACAGATTTTTGAAATGGTATGCTCATTACTTTGTTAAAAGTGTTAATCAAATTATTTTGATCCGATAGTTTTTTACTACATAGTTTTACATATTTGAGCATATTTAACAAATGTTTTTCAGCAACAATCCCTTTCCGTACAGGATCGGTGAAAGTGTTCTGGAGATGAAGCACAGACTTTATTTCGTTGACTCGGTCCATGTGACTGACGATGCGGAAGCATTTTAAATAAAAAAGAAAAGGCAACAGGAATGGCCAGAGATAAGCAGAAAGCGAGAATAATAGATTTGCCCAAAATTGAGGATGACAGGGGCAACCTTTCATTTATAGAGGAGGATGCCCATTTGCCCTTTAAGATTATGAGAGTATACTGGATTTATGATGTTCCGGGGGGCGAGTTCAGGGGTAGTCATGCATTCAAGAATACTGAGGAACTGATCGTGGCCCTGTCTGGTAGTTTTGATATTGTGGTTCACGATGGAAGAGAAGAGAAAAAGTTTTCCTTAACAAGGTCCTATTACGGACTTTATCTTCCTAGGCTGGTCTTCAGGCGTATAGAGAATTTTTCAACGAATTCTCTTGCCCTTGTTTTATCATCAACGCATTATGATCAGTCTGATTACATACGTGATTTTAATGATTTTCTATCCCTGGTCAAATGAAGAGTAGTTCGTCCATATATGATTGCCATATTATTGAACTGAACAAGATACATAACCGGTCGGGCAATATTACGGTAATTGAAGGAGGAATTAGCCTGCCTTTTAACTTAAAGCGTGTTTATTATCTCTATGACGTTCCAGGAGGGGCAGAGAGGGGAGGTCATGCACACAGGGAACTTCACCAGCTGATAGTTGCCACTAGCGGCAGCTTTGATGTAGTTTTATCTGATGGAAGGAACAGAAAAGTGATTGAACTTAACCGACCGTATTATGGTTTATATGTAATTCCGGGAATCTGGCGGGAACTGATAAATTTCTCCTCCGGCGCAATCTGCCTTGTTCTGGCTTCTGAGAAATTTGATAAGAATGATTATATCCGGGATTTTGATGATTTTTTAAGATTTAAGGGAAATGATTAAGATTCATCCTTCAGCTGAGGTTTTATCAAAATCAATCGGTGTAAATACATCGGTGTGGCAGTTTGTGGTAATTCTCCCCGGAGCCATTATAGGTGAGAACTGCAATATTAACTGCCACGTCTTTATTGAGAATGATGTTATTATCGGAAACAATGTTACTGTAAAACCCGGAGTACAGTTATGGGATGGACTCAGAATCGGTAATAATGTGTTTATTGGTCCGAACGTAACTTTTACCAATGATAAGTTTCCCAGATCAAAGCAGTATCCTGAAAAATTTCAGTCTACTATTATTGAAGATGGTGTCTCCATTGGTGCAGGGGCAATTATCCTTGGCGGAACAAGAATTTGCAGAAATTCGATGATCGGTGCCGGTAGTGTTGTGACCAGAGATATACCTGAAAATGAGCTGTGGGTCGGGAATCCTGCAAGATTCATGAGAAAAATAGAAAGATAATGATCAAATTTTATGATTTAAAGAAAGTAAATGACAGCTTTGAACCTGAACTCTCTGCTGCTGTTAGGAGGGTTCTTGACTCTGGCTGGTACCTGTTGGGAGAGGAAGCGGAAAGTTTCGAGAAAGAGTTTTCTGAATTCATCGGGACAAAACACTGCATAGGTGTTGCCAACGGACTCGATGCATTAAGACTCATCCTTCGGGCTTATATGGAAATAGGCATCATGAGGCCCGGTGATGAAGTGATTGTACCGGCCAATACATTCATTGCATCCGTCCTGGCTATCACCGAGAATCATCTTGTTCCGGTTCTGGTCGAACCGGATATTGCAACATACAACATTGATCCTTTCAGGATAGAGGAAAAAATCAGCTCCCGGACAAAAGCCGTCATGATAGTCCATCTTTACGGGCAGAGCTCCATGCATGAGGAGATCCAGGGGCTCGCAGACAAGTATGATCTTAAATTAATTGAAGATAATGCACAGGCTCAGGGATGCATGTATGGCGGCAGGAGAACTGGATCACTAGGACATTCTGCAGGTAATAGCTTTTATCCTGGCAAGAACCTTGGTGCTCTTGGTGACGGGGGTGCAGTTACAACAAATGATGATGAACTAGCCGAGGTTGTAAGGACAATTGCAAACTATGGGTCGAAGGTAAAATACCACAACCAGTACAAAGGACTTAACTCTCGCCTCGATGAAATACAGGCTGCAGTTCTGAGAGTCAAACTTAAACGCCTTGACAAGGATAATCGCAAGAGGAACGAAACAGCTGAATACTATATCAACAATATTACTACGCCCGGAATCACATTACCTGTTCAGCTTTCTGATAAAAAAGCTCCATCAGGATTGAATTCCCATGTCTGGCACCTTTTTGTGGTGCTTCATCCTTTCCGGGATAAACTGCAGAAATTCTTATCGGATAATCAAATCCAGACTCTTATACATTATCCTGTACCGCCTCATAAACAGCAGGCTTACAAAGAAATGAACAATATGAGCTTTCCGGTGACGGAGAAAATTCACAGGGAAATAATTAGTCTGCCCATCAGTCCTGTCATGGAACCTTTTGAAAGGGAAAATGTTGTTGAGGTCATGAATTCATTCCGAATTTGATCTGCCTTTCTCAAAGCGCTTAAACTACGGATGCCATTTGTAATTGTAAAGTCATATGACTGAAGAAAAAACATCATATCGGCAGATAATGAAGGCAACCTCAATATTTGGAGGCGTCCAGGTGTTTAATATAATTATTTCGGTTGTCAAGTCAAAATTTGTTGCAGTTCTTCTTGGTCCTGCCGGTATGGGGATCGCAGGCCTGTTAACATCCACAACCAACTTTATCGGGACAATAACAAATTTAGGGCTGAATACGAGTGCCGTCAGGAATATTGCCGGGGCAAATGCAACAGGAGATGACAAGAAAATAAGCGAGGTTGCTTCGGTACTCAGGCGGCTGGTATGGTTAACGGGTATTATTGGCACACTGGTTACACTGGTGTTGTCGCCCCTGCTGAGTGAGCTGACATTTGGCAACAGGGATTATACCGTTGCCTTTATGTGGATATCAGTTACCTTGTTCCTGACACAGATAAGTAACGGACAGTTGGTTGTTTTGCAGGGAATGAGAAAACTTCAATTCCTGGCCAAGGCAAATCTGGCGGGTACAACGGCCTCCCTGTTTATTTCTGTGCCGTTATACTATGTTTGGGGAATTGACGGAATTGTCCCGGCACTTATCTTCAGTTCTTTCGGCACTTTGTTCTTCTCATGGTTTTTTGCATCAAAGCTTAAGATTACAAGCGTAAGGATCAATAAATCACTGCTTTTGTCAGAGGGGGGCGATATGATAAGAATGGGTTTTATTCTTAGCATCAACAGTTTGATTGCAGTGGGTACCTCATATATCGTAAGGATTTTCATAAGCCGGGTCGGAGGGATTGAACAGGTCGGACTGTATAATGCAGGATTTACGATAATCAACACCTATGTAGGCATGGTATTCACGGCAATGAGTACCGACTATTTTCCCAGACTGTCAGGCATTGCCCATGACAACAACATAGCCAGGAACATAATCAACCAGCAGGCCGAAGTGGCGCTGCTCATTCTTGCTCCTATCCTGACAGTGTTTCTTGTATTCATTAATTTCGTTGTGCTCTTGTTTTATTCATCACGGTTTGTTGCTGTTGACAGTATGATACACTGGGCCGCGTTGGGCATCTTTTTCAAGGCACCAAGCTGGGCAATAGCATTCCTTTTCATTGCCAAGGGACACACGAGGCTGTTCTTCTATAATGAACTGTCAGCCAATATTTATATGCTGGCATTTAACATTATCGGATACAAATTAGGAGGCCTTGAGGGTCTGGGCATTTCATTCTTTGTCGGATATCTGATATATCTTACACAGGTTTATCTCATTGCCAGGGCAAAATTTGGATATTTCTTTACCAAATCTTTCCAGAGTATTTTTTTGATCCAGTTTCTGCTGGGTTTAAGCTGCTTTGTCGGTGCCAGATTCCTGAATGAAATTGTATTGTACGTTGCAGGAGCCATAGTAATAGCGGGATCTGCACTGTATTCCTTCAGGGAACTAGACAAACGTATCGGCATAAAAAACCTGATTGCCGACCGATTAAAAAAAAATAAGCAGATCTGATGAAAATCCTTTTATTCAATCTTGGGTCAGTCTTTGAACGTATAGTATCCTGGGACACGGAAGGGTACAAAACGTTGTTTGAGCATGATGTCATTCTATGGGGACCGATTCCTGACTCGCAGTTCTCATTCAACGGAAAGGTGATTCCCATTCTGAATCTTGAAGGACCGTCCAGTATAGGTGAAGTTTTTGCGAGATTACCGGAGGGATGGGTTCCGGATGTAGTCACCTGCGATACCTCAGTGTTAAACTATATTACGGACATATACCTTTGCCCGGTCAGGACCATATTGTTTACCCGTGATGCATGGGCAGATACCATTTACAACAGAAATCTTGTTGAGTTCTTTGATTTCGTATGTCATAGCGTAATTGATCTGGCCGTTTATAATAATTATAAGATAAACATTTTACCCCTGGCTGGTTTCCCTGTTTCCCTACCCGGGCCCGATCTCAGAGAAACTGAATTTAGCAAGCGCGAAATAGATGTGATCTGCATAGCAAATTTCTATGAGGGTTTTTACCACGAACGCTATAGAATCCTGTATAATCTGGCAGAATCAAACAAGGATAATCTGAAGATACATTATTACAGCGGCCTGACAAGAAAAGAGATACATGCATATTACAGGAAAAGCAAAATAGTAATTGATTGGGCACATACCCTGTCAAACAGATCATACGAGGCCGCACTGAATGGTTGTTTGCTTTTCAGCCACAGAGACAATAATGTAATGAAAACCTTTTGGATGCCTGGCAAGGAATATGTGCCATATGTTGAAAATGATTTATATGATCAGCTGGTATATTACATTAATCATCCCGACAAAGCAAGGGAAATAATAGCACGAGCAGCAGAAAAGATCAGGACTCTTCCCGTTGGTTTCGGACAATATATCCTGGAAAACGTAAAGCAGGCCATAATTGCAGATGTTGATATCACTGAAAGGACAGAAAGGATAAGAAAACTTTCTCCTGGCGAGCTGGCCTACAGGACCGCCACACCGCTGATGTATAATTATAGGTATAATACTGAGTACCCCCTTTACTGGAAGGAGATCTACTTTGAGAGGATTGAGAAGGCAATAGTTGCAATTACCGATTGGAAATCGGGAGTACAGCCCCTGATTGAAGCTGTAAGGGTATCATTCCTTCTCGGGAAATTTGAGATCTGCTCTGGCTACCTTGAAAAACTCCGCGGGATAGTTCCTGATTACGGTTGGATATATTATTTGCAGGGACGTATATATTATAATGAGAAAGAATATACACGGGCGCTTGATTCACTTGCTAAGGCAATTGATTGCGCAACAGGATTTCCGGGTCTTCTGCAAAATTATGTACTCCCTTTTGTGGATAAGGATTTGAGTTGTGACGGCCGGAGAATTGCAAATTATTTATGGCAATCCGTGTATAACCATGGAAATGAATACCAGGTGAAAGCATTACTGCATTATTCCCATGATCTGTCGGGAGATATTTTGATCCGGAAAAATCTGCCGAATGAAGCAAAAGCCGCTTACTTCAAAGCAATATCCTTCATCCCTTCTCCAGAATCCATAATCAAGGCGGCACCCCTGTTTGTTCAATCAATGGAGTTTGATAAGATCCTGGAGATAACCGAAAACGGTACGCAGGATTCTCCATATAATACCATTATAGTATTTTATAAAGTATTTTCATTATTAAGCCTGAATAAAGTAAGTCAGGCCATAAGTGTACTTAAAAGGCACAGGAAGGCGCTGAGTTGTTTTAAAGGAATAAGAAGAATGAGAATAATTCAGTGTTTAACCATCCTGATATCAGTTGTTTCCCTGATAAATGGGAAGTTAGGTTCAAAATTTATCTTGAAAATAATCGGAGTTTTATAATACTACCCGAAATTCGGACCACTGGTTTAGATGAAAATTAACAATTAAATTTACCAGTGCGTTATGAAGAAAACAAGAAGGAAATTTACAGGAGCCTTTAAGGCAAAAGTTGCAATTGAG